>Ga0307373_10000935_pt1 | contig 55578 bp, 63 predicted proteins | sample OX2MG_FD_202534 | JGI IMG/M metagenome (GOLD analysis project Ga0307373, IMG submission 202534) | Soil microbial communities from Risofladan, Vaasa, Finland - OX-2 | ecosystem: Environmental > Terrestrial > Soil > Coastal area > Acid sulfate soil | place: Finland: Risofladan, Vaasa | collected... | reverse complement strand
CGAGGACTGCAAGCGTCGCAACTACATCACGACCAAGAACAAGATCAACGATCGTGAGCGTATTGAAATGAAGAAGTTCTGTCAGTGGGAACGCAAGCACACCTTGCACAAGGAGACCCGTTAGGGGCACTCCCAGGCGGTGGTGGTAAGATTGACGTCCCTAGGGACACGTCCATTTTCTTGGATCGTGACCCCATAGGGCAGTGGCTCAATTGGTAGAGCACCGGTCTCCAAAACCGGTGGTTGGGGGTTCGAGTCCCTCCTGCCCTGCTCGAAGATGGTTTTCGATCGAAGTAGCGAAGTACGAACGAGAGACGTGAGATGAACCGCGAACAAAAGCGCATGATGCAGCGACAAGGACAGGTGGGCGCCGACGGCGCCGCTCCGTCACGCCGCACGTCGGCCCAAGACGTTCAGCGCCGGCGCAACGACCGCGCGACCCCGCGCGAGTTTTTCCGCCAGATTCGCGAGGAGATGCGCCAGGTCTCGTGGCCGACGCGACCCGAGGTCATCAACTACACGTCCATCGTCTTCTTCGTCCTGGTCTTTATGACCTCTCTAATCTTCGGACTCGGACTTGGATTCTCCAAGTTCGTCACGTTCCTCTTCGTCAAGTAGGCCCATATGAGTGATCTAGAAACCCCCCTGGACGACGCCGCCGTGGTCGCTCTCGACGAAGAGATCCTCGACGTCACGATCATTGAGGACGAGGAGCCCGTCGTCGAGAGCGCCTACGACCGTCCCGGTCGTTGGTACATCGTGCACACCTTCGCCGGTCACGAACAAAAGGTCATCGGCGCCTTGAACAACATCGTCAAGAGTCGTGAGTTGAGTGACTCCATCTACGAGATCTACCTCCCAGAAGAGGACGTCACCGAGTTCAAGTCCGGCAAGAAGGTCACCGTGTCGAAGCGGATGTTCCCGAGCTACCTCTTGATCCGCTGCGAGCCCGATCCCGAGATCTTCTACGTCATCGGCTCCACGCCGGGCGTCACGGGCTTCGTCGGTGCGGAGAAGACCAAGCCCACGGCGTTGACGCGTCGCGAAGTCGACAACATCATTCGCCCCCACGTCGAAGGCGTCGAACAGCCCACCGCGAAGCGACGCATGCCCACCCACGAGTTCGAGGTCAACGACACGGTGCAGATCAAGTCCGGTCCCTTCGCGACCTTCTCGGGTCACGTGGCGGAGATCAACGAAGACCAGCTCAAGGTGAAGGTGTTGGTGGACATCTTCGGACGAGAGACCCCCGTGGAGCTCGACTTCACGCAGGTCACGAAGCTGTAAAGAACGCAGGAGGAGAACGGCCATGGCCAAGAACGTTGTCGCAGTAGTAAAGATCCAGCTCGAAGCGGGCGGGGCGACGCCCGCGCCGCCGGTCGGTACCGCCCTCGGGCCCCACGGGGTGCAGACCATGGAGTTCTGTAAGCAGTACAACGCCGCCACCGAGTCGATGCGCGGCACGGTCATCCCGGTCGAGATCTCGATCTACGAGGACCGTACCTTCACCTTCATCTTGAAGACCCCGCCGACGCCCGTCCTGCTTCGCCAGGCCGCCGGCATCGCCAAGGGCGCGAAACTCGCGGGCCGCGAAGTCGTGGCCACGGTCACGATGGACCAGGTCGAAGAGATCGCGAAGACCAAACTGAAAGACCTCAACACCGACGACGTCGAGATGGCCAAGCTCCAGGTGGCTGGCACGGCGCGCTCGATGGGTATCACGGTCGCGGGCTAGGAGAACGAAATGAAGCACGGCAAGAACTACAAGAACGCCCTCGCGCAGGTCGACCGCGAAGAACTGTTGACGGTCACCGAGGCGCTCGATAAGGTGAAGAACCTCTCGAGCGCGAAGTTCGACGAGACCGTTGAGCTCGCGGTTCGACTGGGCGTCGACCCTCGCAAGGCCGAGCAGATCGTGCGCGGCACGATCTCGCTGCCCGCGGGCACCGGCAAGACGAACCGCGTCGCGGTCTTCGCGTCCGGCGAAGCGGCTCAGGCCGCTCGTGACGCCGGCGCCGACGAAGTGGGCGCCGAGGACCTCGTGGCCAAGGTGGCCGGAGGCTTCCTCGACTTCGACGTCGCCATCGCCACGCCGGACCTGATGGGTCAAGTCGGCGGCCTCGGTCGCGTGCTCGGTCCGCGTGGGCTCATGCCCAACCCGAAGACCGGCACCGTCACGATGGACGTCGCCAAAGCGGTCACCGAGTTCAAGGGTGGACGCGTCGAGTACCGCACCGACAAGATCGGCAACGTGCAGTTGCGCGTCGGCAAGGTGAGTTTCTCTCGTGACGACCTCGTACGAAACGTCCAGGCCGTCATCGACGAGCTCGTGCGCGTCAAGCCGGCCAGCGCCAAGGGCCGCTACCTCATGAGTATCACCGTCTCGTCAACCATGGGACCGGGCGTCAAGATCGACCCGACGCGCACGCGCGACGCCGACGAGGTGCTGACCCCGGCGTAGTCGACGTTTTGACGAAGCGACCGCCTCGTCACTACGCTGGTCCCCTCGCACGAAGTCGGTGCAACAGATTTATTCAGAACGCCGAAGACATCCGGTGCACGAGAGTGCGTAAAGGACCAAGGTCCGCCTGACGAGGAGTTCGGGTTTCCTTCGGGAGCTCGTTCGCTTGGATGTCCAAGGCCCGTTACCGGGCGGCATCCGGTGAAGGAGTCACTATGAACAAGGTCCGCACCGCCAAGGTCGCCACCGTCGACGAACTGAAGGCCAAGGTCGACGCCACGTCGACCGCCGTCGTCACCGAGTATCGCGGCATGACCGTCGCGGAGATCTCGAACCTTCGTCGTCAACTCCGCTCGCTCGACGCCGACTACAAGGTCTTCAAGAACACCCTCGTTCGACGCGCCATCGTCGGCACGTCCGTCGAGCCCCTCGACGAGTTCCTCGTCGGACCCACCGCGATCGCCTTCGTCAACGGTGACGTGTCCGCGGTCGCCAAGGCGCTGCGCGACTTCGCCAAGGCCACGCCCACCCTCGTCATCAAGGGTGGCGTCCTCGACGGCAAGTTCCTCTCGAAGGGTGATCTCACGGCGCTGGCCGATCTGCCCACACGCGACGTCCTGCTCGCGGGCTTCGCGGGCCTCTTGGCCTCTCCACTGTCGACGCTGGCCGGTCTCTTGAAGGCCATCCCGCAAAACCTCGCCTACGGCCTCTCGGCCTTGATCGATTCGAAGGGTGGCGCTGTCGTCACCCCCGCGGTCGTCGAGCCCGAAGTGGTCGCCGAGACTCCGGCCGGGGTCGAGGAAGCTGCTCCGGCAGCGAGCGACGACGCCGCGACTCCGGTCGCGGAGGTCGCGGACGAGGCCCCCGTGGCCGAGTCCGAACCCGACACTCCCGAGGCGTCGATCGACGCCGCGAGCGAACCGGCCGAATAACCAACAACGTAGTAAGTAGAGAAAGGAATCACCATGGCTGCAACCCTGACCAAGGCGCAGATTCTTGACGGCATCGCGGAGCTTTCCGTCATCGAACTGAGCGAACTGCTCAAGGAGTTCGAAGAGAAGTTCGGCGTGACGGCCGCGGCCCCCGTGGCCGTTGCCGCGGCGCCGGCTGCCGGCGGCGCCGGCGACGACGCCGTTGTCGAAGAGAAGAGCGACTTCGACGTCATTTTGACGAGTGGTGGCGACAAGAAGATTCAGGTGATCAAGGAAGTGCGCGCACTTACCAGCCTGGGTCTAAAGGAAGCCAAGGACCTCGTGGACGGCGCTCCCAAGCCCGTGCTCGAAAAGGTCTCCAAGGCCGACGCCGACAAAGCAAAGGCCGCCCTCGAAGCCGCCGGCGCGACGGTGGAAGTCAAGTAGTCACACCCAGCGTGAAGACCCCGGCCGGGCAACCGGCCGGGGTCTTTCGTCGTCGTGCACGAGTTCGCGGCGGCGACCACGGTGACGGAGGGTTTGCTAGACGGCGGTCGGCGGGAGGCGACGGGCCGTTCCCGGCTCTTGGGTGGGCATCGCCTGGGTCGCCGGGAGTGGGTACGGGCCCAGCGTGGTGTTGGTCTCGTTGATGTCCGAGGGCGTGCAGCCCTGCGCCCCCAGCGCTCGGGCCCGGTAGCTCGCGGTGGAGGGGAGTGACGGGACCGCCAGGGCGGCACTCTTCACGTGCAACGTCGTCGTGAGGTCGCCGACGGTCGAACGTCGCCACGGCGAGATGTTGTTGGCTCGAATGCCGAAACGCGCCTCGAGGAAGCGGATCTGGGACGTGTGGTCGAAGACGTCCGACGAGACGTAGCCGCCGCGACTGAAGGGCGACACCACCAACATCGGCACCCGAAAGCCGAGGCCGAGGGGTCCGGTGACGTCGCGCACGCTCGACGGCAGCGGTCGCACGCTCACGTACTCGCCGGGCGTACCGGGTGGGGCGAACGGCGGCGCGACGTGATCGAAGAAGCCGTCGTTCTCGTCGTAGGTGATAAACAGCACGGTCTTCGACCAGACCTCCTTGTTCGACGTCAACGTCCTGAGCACGCTGCTGAGGAACGTCGCTCCGTAGCCGGGCGCGCCCGGCGGATGCTCGTCGTAGCCGTTGGGCGGAACGATCCACGAGACGTGGGGGAGTTGACCGGTCTTCACGTCGTGGCTGAAACCGGCGGGGTACGTGGGCAGGAACGCCCGTTGGTACAGCGCTGACGTGGGTCGTCGGTACTGCTTGAAGTAGGGGAGGATGGCGTCGGCGAACCCGAGCTCGGGGTTGCTCGGGATGAAACCCTGGCCGGGTGTGGTGTAGGTCTTCCACGACACGCCAGCGTCTTCCAACAGTTCCGGCACGGTAGTCCAATCGACGCTGAACAGTGCCTTCGCCGTGGACTCGGTGGTCAGTACCGGACCACCGTGTCGGCCGCTCGGATCGATCGTCCCCGAGAGCGACATCAGACGGTTCGGGTGGGTCGGACCCATGATCGAGCAGTGGTACCGGTCACAGAGGGTGAACGCGTCCGCGAGCGCGTAGTGAAAGGGCAGGTCGGCGCGGGTGTAGTAGCCCATGGTGAGGAGACCGGGCCCGGGTCCGTCGGATCGGGCTTCGGTATGGGCCTTCACGAAGGAGTCCATGGCACCGTTGTTCCAACAGAGATGCTGAGTTCGCCAACTGTGGTCGAGGTCGTGCGTGCACTCGCCGTGGCCCGACGTCGTATCCAGGTGGAAGGGCAAGACGACGTCGAGTGGTGGACGTGTCGTGTTGGCGGGGTGGGGCTGGGCGAAGGCGCCCAGGGAGACGGCGGGATGGTCGTCGAAGCCGAGTACACCCTTGTAGGACCCGAAATAGTGATCGAAGGACCGGTTTTCCTGCATAACGAAGACCACGTGCTCGATGGCCCCGAGGTCGGAACCGGCCGGCGCGGTTCTCTGTGCCCGCGCGATCGTCGACGTGGGGTCCCCCGCCGCGAGCATCGCGCCACTGAGGGCTAGACCACCACGCAGAAAGTGGCGCCGGTCGAATCTCGACGCGTCGGATGCGGGGGACGGGGTGCGTGCCACGGGACTCTTCTCTCTGCTACCCCGCGAGTCTCCCAGGCGCCGTCGGGCTCGTGCCGCGCAGGCCCCTTCGACGGAGAAGCGTTGGTCCGAGTCGACGGCGACGAAACCCCTGTGTTTCCAAGGCTTTAGGAGTGCGATGGGCGATGACGCCGGCCGACGTCACTTTTCTTGGGTTGGAAAGACTTGACCTGGGCGTCGAACCTGCCTAGGGTGAGCGCAACCGATTTGAACGGCCGCGTTTCTCGAATGAGGAGCGCCAGTTGCGTATTCTCTGGCGGAACCACTAGAGTTGAATGACCGTGTTCCTGCCCTCGACTTCGTCAACCCTTGACGCCGTTTTGTGCTCAGACCCGGCACGTACCTGTAGCCACTCACCCACTTACACGGAGGATGACCGTTGACGTCTCGGTCCACTAGCCCGGAGCGCTTTAACTTCTCGGCGTTGGGTGAAGCCCACCCACTGCCCAATCTTCTCGAAATCCAACGCGACAGCTTCGACTTGTTCATGAAGCAGGGTCTGCGCGAAGCGTTCGAGGCAATCTCTCCCATCACCGACTTTACGGGTCGACTCTCGCTCGAACTCGAGTTCGACCCCGACGACGTCGACTTGAAGAGTCCGCCGAAGTTCACCGTCGAAGAGTGCCGCCAACGCGCCACCACGTACTCCCAGCCCATCTTCGTTCGCGCGCGCTTCTTGAACTCCGAGACCGGCGAGATTAAAGAGCAGACCGTCTTTATGGGTGACTTCCCGATCATGACCGAACAGGGAACGTTCATCATCAACGGTACCGAGCGCGTCGTCGTCTCCCAACTCGTGCGCTCGCCGGGTGTGTTGTTCCAGCCCGGCAAGGACGAGAAGGTCGCCTTCGAGGGAACGATTCACCCGAGTCGCGGTGAGTGGCTCCAAGTGGACCTCGAAGAGAAGAAGAACAAGTCCGCCAACGCCGGCGCGCGCATCGCGCGCAAGCGTCGCATCTCGATCTTCACGCTGCTGCGCGCCCTCGACATTTCGATGGACGAGAACTTCTTCGAGAAGTTCGTCGCGCACTTCGACTTCCTCGAGGACCAGTTCCACGTGGACTGGAAGAAGGCGCACCTCGAGATCTCCAAGCACATGGAGAAGTTCAACATCGAAGACACGCCTGAGAACTTCCTGCGCGCGAGTCAAGAGACCGCGTGGCTCGAGATCTACCGCCGCGCGCGTCCCGGTGAAGTCCAGACCGTCGAAGCGGCTCGTCAGTACTTCGAGGGTGCCTTCTTCTCCGAGAAGCGCTACGACTTGAGTCGCGTCGGTCGCTACAAACTCGACCGCAAACTCGGTGACGAGGTAGCGAAGAACGTCGAGCTCTTCGGCGACCTGCTCGAGTTGCCCAACCCCGACCTGCACGTTTTGTCGAAGGCCGAAGTGTTGGCCACCGCGACGTACTTGCTCAACCTGGCGCGTGACCGCACGGCCAAGGAGACCACCTACCACATCGACGACCAGGACCACTTCGCGAACCGGCGCATTCGCAGCGTGGGTGAACTGATCCAGAACGCGCTTCGCACGGGACTGTCTCGTATGGAGCGCGTCGTTCGTGAGCGCATGAACACCCAGGACGTCGAGGCCATCGCGCCCCAGACCTTGATCAACATCCGCCCCGTGATGTCGGCGATCAAGGAGTTCTTCGCGACGTCCCAGCTCAGTCAGTTCATGGACCAGAACAACCCGCTCTCGGGTCTCACGCACAAGCGCCGTCTCTCGGCACTCGGGCCGGGCGGCCTGTCGCGTGAGCGCGCGGGCCTCGAAGTGCGTGACGTCCACTCCTCGCACTACGGACGCATGTGTCCGATCGAGACACCCGAGGGACCGAACGTCGGTCTCATTGGCTACCTCGCCACGTACGCGCGCATCAACGGGTACGGCTTCATCGAGACGCCGTACCGTGTCGTCGCGCAGGGCAAGGTGACCGGCGAGATCCGTTACTTCACGGCCGACGAAGAAGAGCGTTACGTCATCGCCCAGGCCAACACCGAAGTCGATGAGCACGGACAGATCAAGGCTGACCGCGTCCTCGTGCGCCGTGGTCCCGTTGGCACGGGTCTTCGCGTGGGCTCGTCCAACAAGTCGTCCTCGACGACGTCGGAGATCGACTTCGTCAAGCCCGACGAAGTCGAGCTGATGGACGTGTCCACCAAGCAGATCATCTCGGTCGCGACGTCACTGATCCCGTTCGTCGAGCACGACGACGCGCAACGCGCGCTCATGGGCGCGAACATGCAGAAGCAGGCCGTGCCGCTCATCATGCCCGAGGCCCCCTTCGTGGGCACCGGCATGGAGGCGCGCGCCGCGCTCGACTCCGGTGACGTGTTGATCGCCGAAGGCAACGGTGTCGTCAAGTCCGTCTCGGGCGACCGCATCGTCGTCGAGTACGAGAAGGACGTCACGGACCGCTACGGCAAAGCCTTCGGGCGCAAGCAGTACAACCTGAACAAGTTCCGTCGCTCCAATCAGGACACGTCGATCAATCAGAAGCCCCTCGTCTTCGGTGGCGAGAGTGTGAAGGCCGGCGACCTGTTGGCCGACGGCACCAGCACCAGCAACGGTGAGTTGGCCCTCGGCAAGAACCTGCTCGTGGCCTACATGCCGTGGGAGGGCTACAACTACGAAGACGCCATCATCTTGAACGAGCGTCTCGTTCGTGACGACGTGTTGACGTCGATCCACGTGAAGGAGTACGAGATCGACGCGCGCGACACCAAGCTCGGTGCCGAAGAAATCACTCGCGACATTCCGAACCTGCCCGACGACATCTTGGCCGACCTCGACGACCTCGGCATCGTGCGCATCGGCGCCGAAGTCGAGCCCGGCGACATCCTCGTAGGCAAGGTCACGCCCAAGGGCGAGACCGAGCAGTCGCCCGAAGAGCGACTGCTACGCGCCATCTTCGGCGAGAAGGCCCGCGAAGTTCGTGACACCTCACTGAAGGTTCCCCACGGCGAGTCCGGCAAGGTCATCGACGTCAAGGTCTACAGCCGCGACGAGGACCACGAGATGCAGCCCGGCGTCAACCAGTTGGTGAAGGTCTACGTCGCCCAGAAGCGCAAGATCTCCGAGGGCGACAAACTCGCCGGACGTCACGGCAACAAGGGCGTCATCTCGAAGATCCTGCCCGAAGAGGACATGCCGTTCCTCTCTGACGGCACGCCCATCGACATCATCTTGAGTCCCCTCGGCGTGCCGAGTCGCATGAACGTCGGCCAGGTCCTCGAGAGTCACCTCGGCTACGCCGCTCGCCACGGTTGGGCTGGCATCGAGATGAACCCGGCCGTGGGCACGTCTGGTCACGACGACCAGCAGGACCCCGCGACCCGTCCGTATCGCAAGACCCGTCCTCGTACCGAGCCCGCGGTTTACGTCGCCACGCCATCGTTCGACGGTGCGCACTGGGATGAGACCGATCGGGCGAAGGACAAGCCCACGATCCAACAGACCTTCGAGACCTTGAACGTCGACGGCCAGAACGGCAAGCGCCTGTTGGCGGGGGACAACGACGGCAAGGTCACGCTCTACAACGGTCGCACCGGCGAGGCCTACGACAGTCCCATCTCGGTCGGCTACGCCTACATCTTGAAGCTCGCCCACATGGTCGACGACAAGATTCACGCGCGCTCGACGGGTCCGTACTCGATGATCACGGCCCAGCCCCTAGGTGGCAAGGCGCAGTTCGGTGGTCAGCGCTTCGGTGAGATGGAAGTGTGGGCCCTCGAGGCCTACGGCGCCGCGTACGCGCTCCAGGAACTCTTGACCGTTAAGTCGGACGACATGAAGGGCCGCGAGCGCGCCTACGAGGCGATCGTGAAGGGTCAGAACCTGCCCGAACCGGGAATCCCCGAATCGTTCAAGGTTCTCATCAAGGAAATGCAGTCGCTCTGTTTGAACGTGGAGGTGCGCGACAAGGTCGGTGCCCACGTCGACCTAGCCGACACCGAAGAGGACTTCTTCTCGGTCACGCGCGAGTTGGGTATCGACATCAGTCGACCCGAGCGCGGCAGTGACGAAGAGGACGCCCGCCGAGCCGCCGAAAGGAAGTTGTCGTGAGTCCACTCGACGTAAACCAGTTCGATGAGATCTCCATTGGTCTCGCCACCGCACAGAACATCCGTAGTTGGTCCTCCGGTGAGGTAAAGAAGCCCGAGACGATCAACTATCGAACGCTTCGTCCCGAGAAGGACGGACTGTTCTGCGAGAAGATCTTCGGGCCACAGAAGGCCTGGGAGTGCGCTTGTGGCAAGTACAAGCGGGTCCGTTTCAAGGGCATCGTCTGTGAGCGCTGTGGTGTTGAGGTGACGAGTGACAAGGTGCGTCGCGAACGCATGGGTCACATCGCGCTCTCCGCTCCGGTCGTGCACATCTGGTACCTGCGCGGCACCCGTTCGTGGTTGGCCTACCTCTTGATGGGCACCGCGCCCAAGGAAGAGTTGAAGGCCAAGCAGTTGGAGAAGGTCATCTACTTCGCCGCCCACATGGTCACCTACGTCGACGTCGACCGTCGTCACGACGACCTCAGTGAGTTGCGCGTCGGACTCAACGACGAAGTGCTCGAGATCGCCGAACGCGAAGTGAAGGCCCTCGACAACAAGCTCAAAGAGATCGAGGCCCGCGCCGCCAAGCTCGAAGCCGACGGCGCCAAGGAGTCGGAACTGCGCGCCCTGCAGCGCGGCACCGAGAAGGAACTCGACGGCGTGCGTTCGCGCTTCGCCGAAGAGCGCGAACTGGCCAAGCAGGCCTTCGACACCTTCGAGGGTCTGCACTCACGTCAGATCATCGAAGACGAGGTGCTGTACCGCGAGATGGACTTTCGCTACGGCGAGTACTTCGAAGGCGGTATGGGTGCCGACGCGATCCTCCAACTGATCGACCGCATGAACCTCGACGACGAGGAGAAGGTCATGCGCGAGATGATCGACGCGAAGGACGGCCGCAAGCCGCTCAGCGCGCAGCGTCACGCGAAGTTTCTCAAGCGCCTCGCGATCGTGCAGTCCTTCAACCGTCGTGACGACCACGGTCACCGCTTGAACGACCCGCGCGCCATGATCCTCGAAGCCGTACCGGTCATTCCTCCGGACCTTCGTCCAATGGTGCAGCTCGACGGTGGACGTTTCGCGACGTCGGACCTGAACGACCTGTACCGCCGCGTCATCAACCGCAACAATCGCCTGAAGCGTCTGCTCGATCTCGGCGCGCCCGACATCATCGTCAACAACGAGAAGCGCATGCTCCAAGAGGCCGTGGACGCGCTGTTCGACAACGGACGTCGCGGACGTCCCGTCGCCGGGCAGAGCGGTCGTCCCCTCAAGAGCCTCTCGGACATGTTGAAGGGCAAGCAAGGACGCTTCCGTCAGAACCTGCTCGGTAAGCGCGTCGACTACTCGGGACGTTCGGTCATCGTGGTCGGTCCCCAGTTGAAGCTGCACCAGTGCGGTCTGCCCAAGATGATGGCCCTCGAGCTCTTCAAGCCCTTCGTCATGAAGCGCCTCATCGAGACGCAGATGGCCCAGAACATCAAGAGCGCCAAGCGCATGGTCGAGCGTCGTAAGACCGTGGTCTGGGACGTCCTCGAAGAGGTCATTCGAGAGCACCCGGTACTGCTGAACCGTGCGCCGACGTTGCACCGACTCGGTATCCAGGCCTTCGAGCCCATCCTCGTCGACGGCAAGGCCATCCAGATCCACCCGCTCGTGTGTAAGGCGTTCAACGCGGACTTCGACGGTGACCAGATGGCCGTGCACGTACCGCTCTCGGCCGAGTCCCAAGCCGAGGCGCGCATCTTGATGCTCTCGACGAACAACATCTTCACCCCCGCGACGGGCCGTCCGATCACCGAGCCGGCCCAGGACATGGTCTTTGGCGCGTACTACTTGACGCTGCCCATCGAAGCGGACGTCGAGAACCCCAAGGCCTACCGTCACGTCTACGAGATCGAGAACGCGGTCGCGGACCGTTTGATCGGCCTGCGCGACGCCATCCAGATCCGACCCCTCGAGGGATCGTCACTGGACACGCGTCTCGAGTCGGCGGGCGTCGAAGTGAAGGGCGCGGGTCGTTCACTCGTCACCACGCCCGGTCGCGTCCTGTTCAACGAGGCGCTGCCCTTTGGGTTCCGCTACGTCAACGAACTCATTGGCAAGAACGCGGTGCCGATCGGCACGATCGTCGAGGAGATCTCGGCGAGCTACTCGCGTCAAGAAGTGGCCGAGTCACTCGACGCCATCAAATCGTTGGGCTTTCGCTTCGCGACGAAGTCGGGTCTCACGATCTCGATTGACGACATCATCACCACTCCGGAAAAGGCCGCGATTCTCAACAAGTACGAGGAGCAGGCCGCCAAGGTCGAGACCAACTACCGCCGAGGCGTCATCGTCGACGACGAACGCCGCCAGCAGGAGATCGAGATCTGGACCAACGCCAACAAGGAGGTCGGTGACGCCACCGATCGCGCGATGAACGCGATCCTCGACAATCCGATTCGCCAGATGGTCGACTCGGGTGCTCGTGGTAACTCCCAGCAGATACGTCAGATCGCCGCGATGAAGGGACTCGTTTCCAACCCGCGTGGTGAGATGATCCCGCGTCCCATCAAGTCGTCGTTCCGCGAAGGCCTGTCGGTCCTCGAGTACTTCATCTCGACGCACGGTACCCGCAAGGGTCTCGGCGACACGGCGCTTCGCACCGCGGACTCGGGGTACCTGACGCGTCGACTCGTCGACGTCGCCCAGGAGCTCATCGTCAAGGAGTTCGACTGCCAGACCGGTCGAGGGATGTGGATCGAACACGTCGCGCCCGACACTCGTGCGCAGCGCGCCCACCTCGAGACCAAACTCTGGGGTCGGGTCGTCGCCGAAGACGTCACGCTGTCGGACGGATCGGTCATCGTGGCGGGCACCATGTTGTTGATGGACGACGTCGAGCGACTTCGCGACGACGCCCAGGTCAACCGCGTACGTGTTCGCACCACGCTCACCTGTGACGCCATCCAAGGCGTGTGCGCCGCGTGTTACGGGCTCTCGCTCGCCACTCACCAGCTCGTCGAGCTCGGCGAGGCGGTCGGGGTCATCGCCGCGCAGTCCATTGGCGAGCCGGGGACCCAGCTCACCATGCGGACCTTCCACTCCGGTGGTGTGACCGAGAGCGACATCACGCACGGTCTTCCGCGCGTGGTCGAGCTCTTCGAGGCTCGCACCCCGAAGGGCGCCGCCGCCGTGGCCGAGTTCTCGGGCACCGTGCGCGTGGAACTCATTGGTCGAGAGCGCAAGGTCACCATGGTTGGCGACGAAGGACAAGTGCAAGAAGAGTCGATCTCGATCGCCCGGCACCTCCTCATCGAGGACGGTCAAGAGGTCGAAGTCGGCACGCCGCTGCACGACGGCCCGCTCGACCCCAAGCTCATGATGAAGTTTCGCGGAACTCGTGAGACCCAGCAGTACCTGGTCGAAGAGGTCCAGAACGTCTACCGCGACCAGGGTGTGTCGATTCACGACAAGCACATCGAACTCATCGTGCGCCAGATGACGCGGCGCGTGCAGATCGTCGACGCCGGACTCTCGACGTGGCTGCCCGGGGCACTCATCGACGTGAAGCTCTTCAACGACACCAACGACGAACTCGAAGCCAACGGCAAAGAGGCCGCGGACGGTCGAGCCCAGTTGATGGGTATCACGAAGGCGTCGCTCGCGACCGACTCGTGGCTCTCGGCCGCGTCGTTCCAAGAGACGACACGCGTCCTCACCGAAGCCGCCATCGAGGGCAAGCGCGACAACCTCGTGGGCCTGAAAGAGAACATCATCATCGGCAAGTTGATTCCGGCTGGTTCGGGTCTTGAGTACTACAACAGGCGCGAACTCCGACTCGACATGCCCGACGCTGAACTACTGCCCGCCTGGGCGCAGGTCAGTGACGACGACCTCGACCTCGCCAGCTTGCTCGGCGAGTTGAGCAGTGACGACTCCTTTAGTGCCGACTTGAGTGCTTTCCAGAACATCGGAACGGCCACCTACGACGAGTCGGCCCTACCCGAGGACGACGCCGTCAACCCCGAGGATCAACTCGGCGGCCAGGCGCTCTAACGCGCAAGTTCACCGCCGCTCTCGCCGGGTGGTGGTGGGCTTGCCGTACGAAGGCAGTTTGTCGTAGGATTGACAGTCCGCACTCGGGGCTTGCTCGAGCGCCATGAGATTTACCAACAAGAGAGGTTCCGCGTGCCCACAATCGCACAGTTGGTCCGAAAGGGCCGACAGGACAAGGTTTCAAAGACGAAGACGCCGGCCCTGAAGGGGGCTCCGCAGCGTCGCGGCGTGTGCACCCGCGTGCACACCGTCACGCCCAAGAAGCCGAACTCCGCCCTGCGAAAGGTTGCGCGCGTGCGTCTCACGTCGGGCGTCGAAGTGACGGCGTACATCCCGGGCGTCGGACACAACCTCCAGGAACACTCCATCGTCCTCGTGCGTGGAGGTCGCGTGAAGGACCTCCCCGGTGTTCGCTACAAGATCATCCGCGGCGCGCTCGACACCTCCGGTGTTCGCGACCGCAAGCAGGCCCGTAGTCGCTACGGCGCCAAGAGGGAGAAATAATGCCTCGCAAAGGTCCCGCCGTACGACGTGAGATCCCCGTCGACCCGATCTACAAGTCGGTCCTCGTCACCCAGGTGACGAACAAGATCCTCGAGCGTGGCAAGCGCACCATCGCCGAGCGCATCGTGTACTCGGCCCTCGAGCAGGTGGAGCAGAAGACCGGCACTGACCCGATCGCGACGCTGAAGCGTGCGCTCGAGAACGTCCGTCCCGAACTCGAGGTCCGTAGCCGTCGCGTGGGTGGTACGACCTACCAGGTGCCCGTCGAAGTTCGCCCGCGTCGTTCGACGACGCTCGCCATAAGATGGTTGACCGACTTCGCGAAGAAGCGTCGCGAGAAGACCATGGCCGACCGTTTGGCCAACGAGATCATCGACGCCAGTAACGGGGTGGGTGCGGCCGTCAAACGTCGTGAGGACATGGCCAAGATGGCCGAGTCCAACAAGGCCTTTGCCCACTATCGCTGGTAAGTAAAGAAAGTCTGTAAGGAAATGACCGCACGCGAATACCCCCTGGAAAAAGTTCGCAACATTGGCATCATGGCCCACATCGACGCGGGCAAGACCACGACGACCGAGCGCATCTTGTTCTACACGGGCAAGAACTACAAGATCGGTGAGGTGCACGAAGGCGCCGCCACCATGGACTGGATGGTCCAAGAGCAAGAGCGCGGCATCACGATTACCTCGGCGGCGACCACTTGTTACTGGAACGGCAACCGCATCAACATCATCGACACGCCCGGTCACGTCGACTTCACCGTTGAAGTCGAGCGCTCACTGCGCGTGCTCGACGGCGCCGTCGCGGTCTTTGACGCCGTCGCGGGCGTCGAGCCCCAGACCGAGACGGTCTGGCGCCAAGCCAACAAGTACGACGTGCCGCGCATCTGCTTCGTGAACAAGATGGACCGCGTCGGCGCGGACTTCTTTCGCTGCGTGGACATGATCGAGGACCGCCTGGACTGCGTGCCGGCCGTCATCCAACTACCGGTCGGCGTCGAGGGGAACTACCAAGGCATCGTGGACCTCACGACGATGAAGGCCACGCTGTACCACGACGACAAGGGCGAAGAGCTCGACATCGTCGACATTCCCGACAACCTGAAGGAGTTGGCCGCGACCTACCACGCGAAGTTGCTCGACGTCCTCACCACCTTCGACGACGACCTCATGGAGAAGGTCCTCGGTGACGAGGACATCGCCCCCGAGGACATTCGCCGCGCGCTACGCCGAGGCACCCTCGAGGGCCACTGCGTGCCGATCCTGAACGGCAGCGCCTTCAAGAACAAGGGCGTGCAACCCATGCTCGACGCGGTCGTGGACTTCCTTCCCTCGCCGGTCGACCTGCCGCCCACCCAGGGCACCAAGCCCGGCAAGGAAGAGGTGCTGGAGCGTAAGCCCGCCGACGACGAGCCCTTCTCCGCGCTGGCCTTCAAGATCATGACGGACCCCTACGTCGGCAAGCTGACGTACCTGCGCGTCTACTCGGGCACCCTGCAAAAGGGCGACACCGTCATCAACACCACCAAGGGCATGAAGCGCGAGCGCCTCGGCCGACTGCTCTTGATGCACGCGAACAACCGTGAGGACCTCGACACCATCCGCACCGGCGACATCGTCGCGGCGGTCGGACTGAAGCAGGTCACGACCGGTGACACGCTCAGCGACCCCGACCAACCTATCCAACTCGAGACGTTGACGTTCCCCGAGCCCGTCATCCACGTGGCCGTCGAGCCCAAGACCAAGGTCGACCAGGAGAAGCTCGGCAAAGCGCTCTACGCGCTCTCCGAAGAGGACCCCACGTTTCGCGTGCGCACCGACCAAGAGACCGGCCAGACCGTCATCTCGGGGATGGGTGAACTGCACTTGGAGGTCCTCGTGGACCGCATGTTGCGCGAGTTCTCCGTCGACGCCAACGTCGGCAAGCCCCAGGTGGCGTACCGCGAGACCATCCGCAAGAAGGTCGAGAAGGTCGAAGAGAAGTACGTGCGCCAGACCGGCGGCAAGGGCCAGTACGGCCACGTCGTGATCACCGTCGAGCCCACGGGCCCCGGCGGCGGTTACGAGTTCCTCGACGAGATCTCGGGCGGGGTCATCCCCAAGGAGTACATCCAGCCGGTGAACCAGGGCATCACCGAGGCCCTCACGGCGGGCGTGCTCGCGGGCTACCCCATGGTGGACCTACGCGTTCGCTTGACCTTCGGTAGCTACCACGACGTCGACTCCTCGGAGATGGCCTTCAAGATCGCCGGTTCCATCGCGGTGAAGAAGGCGACGCGCTTGGCGAGTCCCGTGCTCTTAGAGCCCGTGATGAGCGTCGAGGTCGTCACGCCCGAGGACTACATGGGCGACGTGATCGGTGACCTGTCGTCTCGCCGTGGTCGCATCGAGGGCATGGAGGCCCTCGGCAATAACCAGGTGATTAAGGCGCTTGTCCCGCTCGCCGACATGTTCGGCTACGCTACTGACCTGCGTTCTCGCACTCAAGGGCGAGCGACGTACACCATGCAGTTCAATTCGTACGCGGAAGTACCTGACGCGATCGCTAAGGAGATCGTCGCCAAGGCCACTGGCGCGTAAGGAGCTGGGAAACCAGCGAAACCAGGTCCAAACCGTCGTCGGGGAGGGCCGAAACAAACCAGACCGATTCATCGAGAAGCGGTCACGAGAGAGAAAGTTAGTCCCCGACAATGGCAAAGCAAAAGTTCGAGCGCACTAAGCCGCACGTCAACATCGGCACGATGGGTCACATCGACCACGGCAAGACCACGTTGACCGCCGCGATCACCAAGGTCCTGTCCGAGCGCATCCCCGGCACGTCCTTCACGCCCTTCGACCAGATCGACAAGGCCCCCGAAGAGCGCCAGCGCGGTATCACGATCTCGATTGCCCACGTGGAGTACGAGACGGCCAACCGTCACTACGCCCACGTCGACATGCCCGGCCACGCCGACTACGTGAAGAACATGATCACCGGCGCCGCCCAGGTCGACGGCGCGATCCTCGTCGTGTCGGCGAACGACGGTCCCATGCCCCAGACCCGTGAGCACGTACTGCTCGCGCGCCAAGTCGGCGTGCCCTACATCGTGGTGGCCCTTAACAAGGCCGACATGGTCGAAGACGAGGAGCTCCTCGAGCTCGTCGAGATGGAAGTTCGCGAACTTCTTTCGAGCTACGACTTCCCTGGTGACGACACGCCCGTCGTGCGGGTCTCTGCGCTGAAGGCCCTCGAAGGTGACAAGGAGTGGGGCGACAAGATCATGGAGCTCATGGACGCGGTGGACAGCTACATCCCCGAGCCCGTGCGCGCCACCGAGAAGCCCTTCCTGATGTCGATCGAGGACGTGATGTCCATCACCGGTCGCGGCACGGTCGTCACCGGCAAGGTCGAGCAGGGCGTCGTCAAGGTCGGCGACGAAGTCGAGATCGTTGGTCTGCGTGACACGCAAAAGACGGTCGTCACGGGTATCGAGATGTTCCGCAAGCTCCTCGACGAGGGTCGCGCGGGCGACAACCTCGGCGCGCTGCTGCGTGGCACGAAGAAGGAGGACGTCGAGCGCGGTCAGGTACTCTGCAAGCCTGGCACCATCACGCCCCACACCAACTTTGAGGCCGCGGTCTACGTCTTGACCAAGGAAGAGGGCGGCCGTCACAAGCCGTTCTTCGCGAACTACCGCCCGCAGTTCTACTTCCGCACGACCGACGTCACCGGTACCATCGAGCTGCCCTCGGGCACCGAAATGGTGATGCCCGGCGACAACACCGACATGACCGTCACCCTCGGCAAGCCCATCGCGATGGAAGAGGGTCTCACCTTCTCGATTCGCGAAGGTGGCCGTACCGTTGGTTCCGGCCGCGTCACGAAGATCCTGAAGTAGGACTGGTCATGGCCGACAACCGACAGATGATTCGAATCCGATTGAAGGCCTTCGACCACGGCGTCTTGGACCAGTCCACCGCGAAGATCGTCCAGACGGTCGAGCGTACGAACGCCCGGGTGCAGGGTCCCGTGCCGCTGCCCACCGAGAAGCACCGCTACACGGTGGTCCGTGGGCCCCACAAGCACAAAGACAGCCGTGAGCACTTCGAGATGCGCATTCACAAGCGTCTCTTGGACATCGTGGACCACACCGCCAAGACGGTCGACTCGCTCCAGCGACTCGACCTGCCGGCGGGCGTGGACATCGAGATCAAGATCCGCCAGAACTAGCCACCGCGGATCCCGGGGGGCTTTGCGCTCACGGGGCCCGATGGTGTACGGTTAATAGCCCCATTCGTTGCGAATGAGGCGAACAACAGAAGTGTTCAGTTGCCAATTCGTTGGAACGCTGAGCCACCAAGTCGAGCGCTCCGTTCGGGTTTTCATGGCCCGGCGGAGCGTCTGTATGTCGGCCCTGGTCGACGTAGAGAAAAGTAGAGGAAGAGGAAAACGTGGCGACCAAAGCGATCGTCGGCGAGAAGGTGGGCATGACCCAAGTCTGGGATGACCAGAACCGGGCGATACCGGTCACGGTCGTTCGGGTCAGTCCAGCGCGCGTCGTCCAGGTGAAGACCCCCGAAAAGGAGGGCTACTCGGCCGTGCAGGTCACGTGGGGCACGCGCCGCACCTCGACCCTCACCAAGCCCGAACTCGGACACTACGAAAAGGCCGGCGTCACGCCCGGCAAGAAGCTCGTCGAGCTACGTCTCGACGACGTGACGGGCTACAGCGTTGGTCAAGAGATCCTCGCCAACTCGTTCGAAAAGGGCGAGATGATCGACGCCACGGCCGTCTCCAAGGGCAAGGGCTTCGCCGGTGGGATGAAGCGGCACAACTTCTCGGGTCAAGGCGCCGCTCACGGTAACCACAAGCACCATCGCGCGCCCGGCTCCATTGGCGCCTGCGCGACGCCGGGTCGAGTCTTCAAGGGCACGAAGATGGCCGGACGCATGGGTGGTTCACAGGTCACCACCACGAACCTCGAGGTCATCTCGGTCGACGTCGAGCGCCATCTCGTCCTCGTGAAGGGCGCCGTTCCCGGTCCTCGCGGTGGCGTCGTGGTGTTGCGCACGTCGGTGAAGAACCCGATGAAGGCCGGAGGTACCCGATGAGCGAGGTCTTTACCCTTCGCGGTCCGATCAAGAAGGACCGCCCCGCGTTGGCCGAACACGCCGTCACGCGCAAGTCACTCAGTGGCGCCGAGCTCGGAACGGTGGACCTCGAGCCCACGTTCTTCGGCGTCACGCCCAACATGGCCGTGCTGCACCAGGTCATCAAGGCCCAGCTCGCCGCGAAGCGTTCGGGCACCCAGTCCACCAAGACCCGCAAGGAAGTGCGCGGTGGTGGAAAGAAGCCGTTCAACCAAAAGGGCACCGGTGGCGCTCGTCAGGGGACCATCCGCGCGCCGCACTATCCAGGTGGTGGCATCGCGCTCGGCCCGAAGCCCCGTAGCTACGAGCAGAAGACCCCGAAGAAGATGATTCGCCTGGCGCTCTACTCGGCGCTGTCGGACCGCGCGAACATGGAGCGTGTCGCCGTCGTCGACAGTTTCGACGCGTGGCGCGAGCCCAAGACCAAGGACGCGATCACCTCGCTCGCGGCGCTCGGGCTCGAGGGCAAGATCCTCGTGGTGCTCGGTCGCGACGACGAGACGGCCTTTCGCTCGTTCCGCAACCTCTTGAACGTCAAGACCATCGACGCGGGCGAACTGAACGCCTACGACGTCCTCGACTGCGACTGGCTGCTCTTCACGGACGCCACGTTGCCCAGCGCGAAAGTGATTGCCTGATGCGAGACGCCATGAACATCTTGATCCGACCCGTGGTCTCGGAGAAGACGTACGCGCTGATGGACACCGGCACCTACGTCTTCGTCGTCGACCCTCGGGCCACGAAGATCGACGTGCGCAACGCCGTCGAACAGGCCTTCAACGTCAAGGTCATCAACGTCAACACCCTCAATCGCAAGGGCAAGAACACGCGCAACCGTCGCACGGGCGTGCGCGGTTCGAAGCCGTCCACCAAGCGAGCCATCGTCACCTTGAAACAGGGTGACACGATCAACCTCTTCGACAACTAAGGAACACCATGGCCCTTCGTCACCGCAAACCAACCAGCCCCGGTCGCCGCTTCCAGACGGTGTCGGACTTCGCTGAACTGACGACCTCGACGCCGGAGAAGTCGCTGCTCTCCGCCAAGCCCAAGTCCGGTGGTCGTAACAACTACGGCCGCAAGACCTCGCGTCACCGCGGCGGTGGCCACAAGCAGCAGTACCGCGTCATCGACTTCAAGCGCAACAAGGATCACGTCCCCGCCAAGGTCGCCACCATTGAGTACGACCCGAATCGCACGTGCCGCATCGCGCTGTTGCACTACGCCGACGGCGAGAAGCGTTACATCCTCGCGCCCAACGGTCTGAAGGTGGGCGAGTACGTCGAGTCCGGCCCCAAGGCCGACATCCGCACCGGCAACTCATTGCCGATGCGCTTCATCCCTACTGGTTCCACCGTGCACAACGTCGAGCTTCGTCCCGGGGGCGGCGGCAAGATGGCTCGCAGCGCGGGCATGAGCGTGCAGCTCGTCGCCAAGGACGGCGGCTTCGCGACGCTGCGACTTCCCTCGACCGAGATGCGCCGCGTGCCGATCGACTGTCGCGCGACGCTCGGCATCGTGGGCAACTCCGAGCACGAACTCATCAAGATCGGTAAGGCCGGGCGCAACCGTTGGAAGGGCATCCGTCCCCAGACCCGCGGTGTGGCGATGAACCCGGTCGACCACCCACTCGGTGGTGGTGAGGGTAAGACCTCGGGTGGTCGCCACCCGGTTTCGCCGTGGGGTCAGCCGGAAGGTCGTACGCGTCTGCCAAAGACATCAGACGCGCTCATTATTCGACGCCGCCGTGGACGCGGCGCGCGGAGGTAGGAAGACAATGTCACGCAGCTTAAAAAAGGGTCCCTTCATCGACACCCACCTCTTGAAGAAGGTGGACGCCATGAACGCGGCCAACGAGAAGAAGGTCATCAAGACCTGGAGCCGTCGTTCGACGGTGATCCCCGACATGGTCGGACACACCTTCGCCGTGCACGACGGGCGTCGCCACGTGCCGGTGTTCGTGAACGAGTCCATGGTCGGACACAAGCTCGGCGAGTTCGCTCCCACGCGGACCTTCAAGTTTCACGCGGGCCAGGAAAAGACGGGTAGGCGCTAATGACTGCTTCGAAAACCAACGAACGCCCCGGAACCCGCGCCACGCTGCGCGGTTTCCCGATGTCGGCGAGCAAGGCGCGCGTGGTGCTCAACATCGTGCGCGGCGAAGACGTCAACACGGCTCGTGAGATCCTGGCCGGCACGACGCGCGAAGCCGCCGACGTGATCGGCAAGGTCCTCGCGTCCGCCGTCGCGAACGCCGTCAACAACGACGGCCAGGTCGTCGACGAGCTCTACGTCTCGGCGGCCTACGCCGACGAGGGCGTCACCATGAAGCGCTTCTCGCCTCGCGCGCGTGGTCGCGCGGGCAAGATCTTCAAACGTTCCACCCACATCACGGTGATCGTGTCGCGTATGGACGAAGAGCGCCTCGAGCGCATGCGTAGTGCGCGCAGTGAGCAGGCGGCTCAGAGCCGTTCGCGCCGCGTGGCCTCGTCACGTCGCCGCGCGGACCAGACCGCGAGTCTGAACAAGCGCGAAGCGGCCCACGAAGCCCAGGCCGAACTCGACGCCGCCGCCGAGACCGAGGCGAACAACGCGTCACTCGAGGCGACCGAGAGCGACGTTCTCGAGAACGTCGCCGACGACGCCGGCCGCGACGTGAGCGACGGCGACTCGATCAGTGACTACGACGACGAGACGCCGGCGCCCGACGTCGCCGGCGAGAACGATGAAACGGTGTCCACCGACACCACGGAGGAGACCAACTAATGGGTCAGAAGGTAAACCCCTACGGTTTCCGTCTCGGCATCACGACGGACTGGAAGTCTCGCTGGTTCAAAGAACGTGGTTACAAGGACCTCGTCATCGAGGACTGGAAGATTCGCGACTACCTGACGCGCCAGCTCGAGAGCGCGGCCGTCTCGCGCATCGAGATCGAGCGTAACTCGGACCGTATCCGCGTCGACATCCACACCGCTCGCCCGGGCATCGTCATCGGTCGCCGCGGGGCCGAGGCCGAGCGCCTGAAGAAGGACCTCGAGAAGATCACGGGTCAGAAGAACAAGATCTCGCTGAACATCCAAGAGATCAAGCAGCCCGAGCTTGACGCCGCGCTCATCGCCCAAGGCATCTGCGACCAGTTGCTTCGCCGCGTGGCCTTTCGCCGCGCCATGAAGCGTGGTATCCAGACCGTCCAGAAGGCCGGTGCCATGGGCGTCAAGATCCAGGCTTCGGGCCGTCTCGGTGGCGCGGAGATGTCCCGTCGCGAGTCCTACCGTGAGGGCCGCGTACCCCTGCACACTCTGCGCGCCGACATCGACTACGGCTTTCGTGAAGCGCGCACCTCAACGGGTCGTGTCGGGGTGAAGGTCTGGATCTACAAGGGCGACATCTTGCCCTACCAGTTGACCAACGACGAGAAGATCGTGCGCGAGGCCGCCATGGCCGCCGGCGACGCGGTACCCGTCGGCTCTTCGCCCACCACGCCCAAGGGCGTGGTTCGTGCCGGCGGCGGACGCCGTCGCGTGGACGCCGAACCCGTGAGCGACGACGTCGTGATCGAAGAGATGCAGGGGAACGTCGCGGACAAGATTTCCGAAGCGAACGACAACGAGCCCACTCGCGAGATTCTCGACGCCATCGCCGAAGAGTCCGCGGACGATGTCTTTGACGCCGTCACCGACACGCCCGTGGCGGACCTCTTGGCTTCGACGCCCGAGGTCGAGGCCCAGTTGAGCGTCGAAGAAGAGATCGAGCGTCGCACCGCGTCGGATCACACCGACACGCCTCACTTTCGAAAGGACGCCGAGTAACCATGTTGATGCCCCGCAAAGTAAAGCACCGCAAGCAGATGCGCGGTCGTCGGGCCGGTATGGCCAAGGGTGGGGTCGATCTCAACTTTGGTGACTTCGGCATCCAGGCCCTCGAGTCCGGTTGGGTCACCGCCCGCCAGATCGAAGCGGCCCGTATCGCGATGACCCGGCACGTCAAGCGCGGTGGCAAGGTCTGGATCCGCGTCTTTCCCGACAAGCCGGTCACGCAGAAGCCCGCCGAGACCCGCATGGGTTCTGGCAAGGGCAACCCGGAGTTCTGGGTCGCCGTCGTGAAGCCCGGTCGCATGTTGTTCGAACTCGGTGGTGTCGACGAGACGTTGGCGCGCGCCGCGATGGAACGCGCCATCCAAAAACTCCCCATCAAGGCGAAGTTCGTCATTCGCCCCGGGACCCACGGCACTCCGGAGGTGACGATCTAATGGCTAAGACCAAAGAACACGTCGAAGAGTTACGTCGCTTGAGCGACGGTGAACTGCTCGGTCGATTGGGCGAGGCCCGGCGCGAGCTCTTCAACCTCCGTTTCCAGTTGGCGACCGGCCAACTGGACAACTCGGCACGTCTCGGCGCGGTGCGCAAGGACATCGCGCGCCTCTCGACGTTCACGCGTGAACGTGAGATCGCGGCCGCCGAGGCTCTAGAAAAAGGTGAACAGTCATGAGTGACGAAACCGCAAGCGAAACCACGGACGAAACCACGGACGAAGCCACGGACGAGACCACGAGCGACACCGCGGTCGAGACCACGGTCGAATCCGTCGTTGACGTCCCGGCCGAGTCCACGGCCGTAGCCCAAGCCGACACCAAGGCCGACGACACCGACGACGGGCGCACCAACTCGCGCAAGGTCCGCGAAGGCATCGTGGTCTCGGACAAGATGGACTCGACGCTCGTCGTCGCGGTGAACGAGCGCGTACGCCACGCGCGCTACGGCAAGACCGTCCAGCGCACGAAGAAGCTCTACGTGCACGACGAGAAGAACGAAGCGAAGGTGGGCGACAAGGTTCGCGTGCAAGAGACCCGTCCGCTTTCGAAGCTCAAGCGCTGGCGCTTGACCGAGATCGTGGAGCGTGCTCGATGATTCAACAAGAGAGTCGCCTAAAGGTCGCCGACAACTCGGGTGCGAAGGAAGTCCTTTGTATCCGGGTGCTCGGTGGATCGCGCCGTCGCTACGCCTCGATCGGTGACGTCTTCATCGCCACCGTGAAGGACGCGATTCCCGGCGCCGCGGTGAAGAAGGGTGACGTGGTTCGTTGCGTCGTCGTTCGCACCGCCAAGGAGAAGCGCCGTCCCGACGGTTCCTACATCAAGTTCGACGAGAACGCGGCGGTGTTGATCAACGATCAACTCCAGCCACGCGGAACGCGAATCTTCGGTCCCGTCGGTCGCGAACTCCGCGACAAGAAGTTCATGCGAATCATTTCACTCGCGCCGGAGGTCTTGTAATGAAAATTCATAAGGGTGACGACGTGTTGGTCCTAACCGGAAAGTTCCGTGGACAGCGCGCCAACGTCGAAGAGGCCCTGCCCTCGGTCAACAAAGTGATTCTGGACAACCTGAACGTCGCCAAGCGCGCGACCAAGCAGTCGGGTTCCACCATGCAGGCGGGCATCATCGACAAGTTGATGCCGCTCAACGCGTCGAACGTCGCCGTGTGGTGTCCGAAGCACAAGGGTCCCGCCAAGATCGGCTACGAGGTCGTCGACGAGAAGAAGGTTCGCGTCTGTCGCAAGTGTGGGGAGGTTCTATGAGCACCACGACCCGTCCACGTCTGAAGGTCCGCTTCGACGAAGAGATTCGCCCGGCACTGAAAGAGGAACTCGGACTCGCCAACATCATGCAGGTGCCCCGCCTCGAGAAGATCGTCCTCAACTCGGGCGTGGGCCGCGCTACCCAGCAAGCCTCGCTGCTCGAAGGCGCCCAGCGCGACCTCGAACTCATCACGGGCCAAAAGCCCATCGTGACGCGGGCGAAGAAATCGATCGCGAGCTTCAAGTTGCGTGAAGAGCAGCCCATCGGCGTCAAGGTCACCCTGCGCGGCGACCGGGCGTGGGAGTTCTTCGACCGGCTCCTGAGCATGGCCATCCCTCGTATTCGTGACTTCCGAGGACTTTCGGCCAAGTCCTTCGATGGACACGGCAACTACACCTTTGGTGTGAACGACCAGTTGATCTTCCCCGAGATCGACTACGACAAGATCGACGCGCCGCGTGGCTTTGACATCACTATCGTCACCACGGCCGCGACCGACGAGCAGGGGCGCGCGTTTCTGCGCGCCTACGGCTTCCCTTTCAAGCAGGAGAATCGATAAGTATGGCGAAAAAAGCTCTTCGAATCAAGCAGAAGCAGACTCCTAAGTTCTCGACGCGCGCCTACACGCGTTGCGAGCGCTGTGGACGTCCGCGTTCGGTGTACCGCAAGTTCGGCCTCTGTCGAATCTGCCTACGCATGATGGTTCACGCCGGTGAGATCCCCGGCGTCACGAAAGCAAGTTGGTAGGAGGACAGCTATGACAATGACTGACCCGATTGCCGACATGCTCACGCGTATCCGTAACGCCAACGCCGCGATGTTTGATACCGTCAAGATGCCGAGTTCCAAGTTGAAGGAGAACTTGGCGAAGGTCTTGCAGAGGGAAGGTTTCATCTCGGGTTACACCGTGACGAAGCTGGAGAACAAGCCCGGCGCCCAGCTCGAGATCAGCCTGAAGTACTCGGAGGATCGTAAGAAGACCATCATCGGCATCAAGCGCGTCTCCAAGCCCGGCCTTCGCATCTACAAGAAGTCTGACCAGATGCCCAAGGTGCTCGGTGGCGTGGGCGTGGCCGTCGTGTCGACGAGTCACGGCCTCATGACCGACCGCGAAGCGCGCAAGGCCAAGTTGGGCGGCGAGGTGCTCTGCTATGTGTGGTAGTTCGATGACGAAAAAGGCGGAGGTTCACTGATGTCGAGAATTGGAAGAAACCCCATCACGGTGCCGGCCAACGTCACGGTGAGCGTGGCGGGTGACGTGGTGACCGTGAAGGGTCCCAACGCCACCATGACGCGCAACATCCCCGACGGCATCACCATGGCCCAAGAGGGCGACACCCTCACGGTCGAGCGCCGCGGTGAAGAGACGACCTACAAGGCGTTGCACGGACTCACGCGCACGCTGGTCTCCAACATGGTGACGGGCGTCACCGACGGCTGGTCGAAGGAACTCGAGATCATCGGCGTGGGCTACCGCGCCGCCGCGGGTGGCCCCGGCGTGCTCAACCTCGCGCTCGGCTTCAGTCACCCCGTGACGTTCACGGCTCCCGAGGGCGTGACCTTCGAGGTCCCGACGCCCACGCGCGTGATCATCAAGGGCGCGGACAAAGAGATCGTCGGACAGGTCGCCGCCAACATCCGCAAGCTTCGTAAACCCGAGCCCTACAAGGGCAAGGGCGTGCGCTACCTCGGTGAGCGAGTGGCGCGCAAGGCAGGAAAGGCCGCAAAGTAATGGCACGCACCACACGTGAACTTCGCCAACGTCGACACCGTCGTCTGCGCAAGACCCTCTCGGGTACCGCCGAGCGTCCGCGCGTCGCGGTGAGTCGCACCAACAAGCACATCTCGGCTCAGATCATCGACGACACCACGGGACGCACCTTGGCTGCGGCCTCGTCAGTCGAAGGTGCCCTCAAGAGCGCGACCGGTGGCAACATCGAGGGCGCGAAAGCCGTCGCGACTCTTCTCGCGACCCGGGCCAAAGAAGCCAACATCGCCACGGTGGTCTTTGACCGCGGTGGCTTCGACTACCACGGCCGAGTGGCGGCGTTCGCCGACGCCCTTCGTGCCGGTGGACTGGAGTTTTAATGAGCGAAGTAGAGCAGTACGAAGAGCGCACCATCAAGGTGAATCGCGTGTCCAAGGTCGTCAAGGGTGGACGTCGGTTCTCCTTCACCGCCCTCATGGTGATCGGTGACGGCAAGGGCAAGGTCGGCCTCGGCTACGGCAAGGCCAAAGAGGCCGGACTCGCCGTGCAAAAGGGTATCGAGGAAGCGCGCAAGAACCTCTTCGACGTGCCCCTCGCCGGCTCGACCATTGTCTATCCCGTGATCGGCAGCTCGGGCGCGGGACGCGTACTGATGAAGCCCGCCGCGCCCGGGACCGGCGTGATCGCTGGCGGCGCCGCGCGCGCCATCCTCGAGATGGCGGGCGTGAAGGACATCATCGCGAAGTCCCTCGGTTCTTCGAATGGCATCAACGTCGCGCACGCGACGATTGAAGGGTTGAAGCAACTGCGTCGACCCGAAGAGCTCGCGGCGCTTCGCGACAAGCCGGCCGACGAGATCATCCCCTCGGGGACGCTGCGCGCGTACCGAGAACGCCAGCGTGAGAGCGACCTCTTCAAGGTCGCGGAAGGCTAACCATGCAGTTGAAAGTCACCCAGATTCGTTCGGCCATCGCCACCAAGCCCAAGCATCGCGGGACCCTGCGCGCGCTCGGACTACGAGGCATTGGCCAGTCCAACGTGCTGCCCGATCGTCCCGAGATCCACGGCATGATTGCTCGTGTGCCGCACCTGATCAAAGTAGAAGAGGTCAACGAATGAAGTTGCACGATCTCAAATCACCCGAAGGCTCCACTCACCGACGCAAGATCGTCGGACGCGGTATCGCCGGCAAGGGCGGCAAGACCGCCGGGCGCGGTACCAAGGGACAGAAGGCCCGTCGCCAGATTCCCGCGGGCTTCGAGGGTGGGCAGCTGCCCCTGCTGCAGCGCATCCCGAAGCTCAAGGGCTTCACGAACCCCTTTCGCGTCGAGTACACCCCCGTGAACCTCGACGCCCTCGTGGCGCTCGGCGTCACCGAGATCAACCCCGACGTTCTCGTCGCGAAGGGCCTCATGCGCAAGAAGGACCTCGTCAAGGTCCTTGGACGTGGTGAGATCTCGGGCGCCCTCAACGTCTCCGCGCACGGTTTCTCCGCCTCGGCGAAGGCCGCGATCGAAGGGGCCGGCGGGACCGTCACCCTTGTCGATCTGCCGTTCTCCGTTCGACCGGCCGCGTCGGGTAACCAACACCAAAACCGTTAGGGTCAAAGAGTGTTTAAGCGACTTGGGAACATCTTTCGAGTACCGGACCTTCGCAACAAGGTGCTCTTCACGGTCGCGATCATCTGCCTCTACCAGTTAGGGGCCAACATTCCCATCCCGGGCGTGAGTTGGTCCCAGGTCTTAAAGCTCCAAAGCGAAGCCGGCGCCAGCGGCGTGCTCGGTTTCTTGAACCTCTTCTCGGGTGGCGCGTTGACGCGTCTCGCGGTCTTCGGTCTCGGGGTCATGCCCTACATCACGAGTTCCATCGTGATCCAACTGCTCACGACCGTCATCCCCAAACTCACCGAATGGCGAGACCAGGGCGCCGTCGGGCAGAAGAAGATCACCCAGACGACGAGGTACCTCACCATCGGACTGGCCCTCTTGCAGTCGACCGGTCTCGTCTACGCCTTTCACGGCCACGACCAAGCGTTGCTCGGCTTCAACATCGACTTGATCCCGAAGTTCACCCTGTGGCTCGGACTCTTCATGGTCCTCGTCTTGACGGCCGGCACGGCCTTCGTGATGTGGCTCGCCGAGCTCATCACCCAGCGTGGCATCGGCCAGGGCATGTCGCTGTTGATCTTCGCGAACGTCGTGGCGGGACTTCCCTCGGGCGGCAAGGCCGTCTACGCGGAGGGCGGCGCGTTCAAGTTCTTCATCATCTTCCTCGTGTCGATCGGACTGTTGGTCCTCATCGTCTTCATGGACAACGGTCAGCGGCGCATCCCCGTCACGTTCGCGAGACGAGTCGTCGGGCGACGAGAGATGGGCGGCAACTCCACCTACATCCCGCTCAAGGTCAACCAGTCGGGCGTGATCCCGATCATCTTCGCCTCGTCGGTGCTCTACATCCCGGTCCTGATGTCGAACATCGTGCCCTGGGCGAGCTTCCAGAACTTCGTTCGAAATTCGCTCACCCCGACGAACTTCTTCTACATCACCTCGGACTTCGTGCTGATCCTCGCCTTCACGTTCTTCTACGTCTACATCGCCTTCGAGCCCCACCAGCAGGCCGAGATGTTGCGCCAACAAGGTGGCTTCGTGCCGGGAATCCGACCGGGGCTGCCGACCGAGAAGTACTTCGCGCGACTGCTCTCGCGGATCACCGTCGTGGGCGCCGTGTTCTTGGCCTCGGTGGCCGTCGTGCCCAGTATCTTGATGGCGCTCTGGAACATCAACCGCTTCCCGTACTACGGCACCACCTTGCTGATCGCCGTGGGTGTTTCACTCGAGACGATGCGTCAGATCGACAGCCAACTGATGATGCGTAACTACGAAGGCTTCTTGAAGCGTTAGCCATGACGGGACAACTCAATCTTGTCGTCCTGGGTAAGCAGGGTGCGGGCAAAGGTACCCAGAGCCAACGTCTATGCGATCTGCACGGACTCGCGCACATCTCCACGGGCGACATGCTGCGTGCCGCGGTGCAAGCCGGCACGCCCCTTGGTCGTGAGGTCCAGTCAATCCTCGACGCGGGCACACTCGTGTCGGACGAGCTCGTGAACCAACTCGTGGCCGACCGATTCCACGAGCCCGACGCCGCGAAGGGTGCGGTCCTGGACGGCTTTCCCCGCACCACCGTTCAGGCCCAGGCGCTCGAACAGTTCTTGGGTGAAGGCGGCATCAAACTCTGTATCAGCATCGAGATCGCGAACGAACTCGTGATCCAGCGACTCTCGTCACGGCGAATCTGCCAAGAGTGCGGAACTACCTACAAGGACACCGACGTCGCGGCGATCTCGGGGACGTGCGAGGTCTGTGGTGGCGACGTGGTTCAACGAAGCGACGACAAGCCCGAAGCCATCCAGAAGCGGCTCGAGACCTTCGACCGTGACACGCTGCCGCTGCTGTCGTTCTACGAGTCGAGGGGCATCCTCGTCAAGGTCAACGGCGACCAACTCGTTGACAAGGTCGCCGCCGACATCGACGGGCTGTTGCACGGAAGGGGCCTTGCGTGATTCGAAAGAAGGACGAGCTCGACAAGATGCGCAAGGCCGGCAAGGTCGTGGCCGAGATTCACGCCGTCACGCGCGCCGCAATCCGCCCGGGCGTGACGACGATGGATCTCAACAACCTCGCCGCGGAGGTGCTCACCAAGCGCAACGCACGGTCGAACTTCCTCAACTACAACGGCTTCCCCGCGGTGATCTGTACCAGTCCCAACGACATGATCGTCCACGGCATTCCCGGTGACTACGAACTCAAAGAGGGCGACATCATCTCCATCGACGCGGGCGCCATCGTCGAGGGGTACCACGGCGACGCCGCCTACACCGCGGGCGTCGGCGAGGTCAGCGCCACCGCGCAGCGCCTCATGGACGTCACCGAGCGGTCGCTCTGGGCCGGCATCGACAAGTTGGTCGTCGGTGGGCGACTGCACGAAGTCGGTCGCGCGGTGCAAGACGTCGCCGAGGCGGCGGGATTTTCCGTCGTGCGCGAGTACGTCGGCCACGCTATCGGCACCGAGATGCACGAGAGTCCCCAAGTACCCAACTACTGGCCCGGGTCACCCGGCCCGACCCTGAAGGCCGGCATGGTCTACGCCGTCGAGCCCATGGTCAACGTGGGTTCGTACGAAACGTACGTGCTCGACGACGACTGGAGTGTCATGACCGAAGACGGGAAACTCTCGGCGCACTTCGAGCACACCATCGCCGTCACCGAGGACGGCCCCGAAGTCTTCACCTTGGCCTGACGTTTTTTCTCAAACGCGAAGCGACCACCAAACGCAGAGCGCACGGGGGTTCGTTGGTGCCCGTAACGTCGCTCTACTGATGGGACTAGCACCGCTCCCCATGACACGAAAGTCGAAGTCACCTGGTCAGAGGGGTGGACATCGGGAGCGACGGTGCGACCACGCCTCTTCGACTCCCTCGCACGCGCCGGTGACCCTTCGCTGGGTCCGATCCTTTCGCCGATCGTGACGACGGGCCCGGCAACGGCCAGAAAGTCCCCTCGAACGATGCCCTGGACGCCGCCACTACAATTGTGGGAAGCCTTGAGATCCGCTTGGCGTGCCTAAGTGCCCAGAAATAAACCGCGTTTTTGCGTTTTTGGGAATTTCCGGTAGGATAGTAAGCCGACCTCGAGGCACGACTTTGAGGTCTACCCGTGCGGGAGTCCTGCTCTCGCGCGCCCAGTAGTGACGTAATAAGGAGAAGGAACCTGAGTAAGCCAAAGGAAGACGCGTTCACCGTTGAGGGAACCGTCGTCGAGCCCCTACCCAACGCCATGTTTCGCGTTGAGCTTGAGAATGGGTACACCGTTCTCGCTCACAGTTCGGGAAAAATGCGCATGCACCGCATCCGTATTCTTCCCGGCGACAAGGTGCAGGTAGAGATTACGCCCTACGACATGACCCGCGGACGCATCACCTACCGCTACCGCTAACTCACGTTCTTCGAGATCGAGAAGGTAAATAAATGAAAGTTCGCGCGAGCGTGAAACCCATCTGTGAGAAGTGCAAGGTCATTCGCCGGGCCGGGGTCGTACGCGTGATCTGTGAAGCGAACCCGCGCCACAAGCAGCGTCAGGGTTAGGGAGAGAACAATGGCTCGTATTGCTGGTGTCGACATTCCGCGCGACAAGCGCGTGGTGATCGCCCTTACCTACATATTCGGCGTGGGGCCCACGATCGCGCAACAGATCTGCGCTACGACGGGCATCAACGAGTCGACTCGGGTGAAGGACCTCACCGAAAGTGAAGTCAATCAGCTGCGCACCTACATCGACCAGAACGTCACCGTCGAGGGTGACCTCCGTCGCGACGTCGCCCAAGACATCAAGCGCAAGATGGAGATCAACTCCCTTCAGGGCATTCGTCACCGCAAGGGACTGCCCGTGCGCGGTCAGCGCACGAGAACCAACGCTCGCACCCGCAAAGGACCCAAGCGCACCGTCGCCGGTAAGAAGAAGGTTACGAAGTAATGGCTAAGCCAACCGCCGTTCGCAAGACCCGCAAGAAGGAGCGCAAGAACGTCGCCTTCGGCGTCGCGCACATCAAGAGCTCCTTCAACAACACGATCGTCTCCATCACCGATCCCGAAGGCAACGTCCTGGCGTGGGCCTCGTCGGGCCAGGTGGGCTTCAAGGGGTCACGCAAGTCAACGCCGTACGCCGCGCAGCTGGCCGCCGAGAAGTGCGCTCGCGCCGCCATGGAACACGGCGTGAAGAAGGTCGACGTGTTAGTTCGCGGTCCCGGCTCGGGTCGTGAGACGGCGATTCGTTCCATCGCCGCGGCCGGAATCGAAGTCGTGGCGATCAAAGACGTCACCCCACTGCCGCACAACGGATGTCGCCCCAAAAAGCGGCGTCGAGGTTAAGGAATAGTTATGGCTCGTTACACCGGACCCGTCTGTCGACTCTGTCGGCGTGAGCGTACCAAGCTCTACTTGAAGGGTGAGCGCTGCTTCACCTTGAAGTGCCCCGTCGCCGAGAACTCGGACCGTCGCGTTCGCGCCTTCCCGCCCGGCATGCACGGTCGCGACCGCCAACGCCAGGGCTCGGAGTACCTGACCCAGTTGCGCGAGAAGCAAAAGGCTCGTCGAATCTACGGCGTCCTCGAGAAGCAGTTCCGCAACCTCTACGAAGAGGCCAACCGTCGCCCCGGCATGACGGGCGTGAACTTGCTGCAGTTCCTCGAGACTCGTCTCGACAACGTGACGTACCGTGCCGGCTGGGGCGCGTCGCGCGCGCAAGCCCGCCAGCTCGTGCGCCACGGACACGTCAGCGTCGACGGCAAGCGCGTGGACATCCCCTCGTATCGCGTTCGCCCCGGTGAGGTCGTGACCTTGAAGGTCGCCACCCGCGAGAACTTCAACGTCAAGCGCAACCTTGACGTGCTGGACCGCAGCGTGCCCGGCTGGCTCGAAAAGGGCGAAAATGGCTTCAGCGTCACCGTGCGCGTCGTACCCCAGCGCGAGCAGATCGACGAGTCGATCCAAGAACAACTCATCGTCGAGTTGTACTCCAAGTAACCGTTCTTTCTAAATACCCTAGGAGTCCCTATGTTGATCATCCAACGACCTACCATCGAAGCCCTCGGCGACGAAGTCAATAACCGCCAGTCTTTCGGCATTGGCCCACTCGACCCCGGCTTCGGCCACACGCTCGGCAACTCCCTGCGTCGCACGTTGTTGTCGTCGATTCCCGGAGCCGCCGCCACGCGCGTCAAGTTCGACGCCGTGCTGCACGAGTTCGGTGTCATCGAAGGCGTCAAGGAGGACGTGCAGGACATCACCTTGAATCTGAAGGACCTGCTCATCCGCGTGCACTCCGACGAGCCCGTCACGCTACGCCTCGACAAGCGCGGTGAGGGTCCCGTCATCGCGTCCGACCTTTCCACGACCGCCGACGTCGAGATCTTGAACGGTGACCTGCACCTCGCGTACCTGACGAACTCCAAGAGCGCCCTTACCTTCGAGCTCACGGTCGAGCGCGGCAAGGGCTACGTGGGAGCCGAGGGCAACAAGGGATCGTCGACCATCGGCGTGATCCCCCTCGACGCGATCTTCTCGCCCGTGCGTCGCGTGAGCTTCGAGATCGAGCCCGTTCGTGTCGAGCAGAGCAAGGACTTCGACCGCCTCGTCATCGACATCGAGACCGACGGTTCGATCTCACCTCGTGAAGCGCTGGCTTCGGGCGGTAAGACGCTCGGCTCACTCGTCGAGCTCATCGCGAGCTTCGACGAAGAGGCACCCTCGCTCGAGCTCGGTGACGTGGGCAGCGCGCAGGCCGCCGCGAGCGAACTGGACATCCGCATCGAAGAGCTCGGTCTCACCGAGCGTTCGCGCAACTGCTTGAAGCGTGCGGGCATCAACACGATCGCCCAACTCGTCAACGCCACCGAGCGCGACCTCACCTCCATCACCAACTTCGGCGCGACGTCGCTGAAGGACGTGAACGACCGTCTCGAAGAGCGCGGTCTTTCGCTTCGAGTAGAGGACTAGGCATGCGCGGCACTCCAACCAAGGGCAAGCGTTTCGGGGGCAACTCGGCGCATCAGAAAGCGATGATGGGCAACCTCGTCGCGTCGATGATCGCCGCGGAGTCCATCGTCACGACCGAGGCCAAGGCCAAGGCACTTCGCCCCATCGTAGAAAAGGTCGTCACCGCCGCGAAGAACTCGCCCGAGGGATCGGTCCACGCGCAGCGTCGTGTCGTGGCGTTCATTCGCGACAAGGACATGACGCACAAGCTGTTCACCGAGATCGCGCCGCGCTACACGGAACGTCCCGGCGGCTACACGCGCATCTTGAAGCTCGGGCCGCGTCAGGGCGATAACGCCCCGATGGCGCGCATTGAATTCGTCTGATCCACTAGGCGCCACGCAACGCTGGCGCCTCGACCTGGCCTACGACGGCCGGGCCTTCAGTGGCTTCGCGTACCAGCCCCAACACGACACCGTCGTGGGGCTCCTTCGCGCCACGCTCGCCACGACGCTCCGGCTCGAACACGAGCCACCCATCGTGGGTGCCGGCCGCACGGACGCCGGTGTGCACGCCTTCAACCAAGTCGTCCACGTCGATCTCCCCGTGGTGACGAAAGTACGATCACTCGAGAGTGAGCGTCTCGTGACGTCGCTCAACAAGCAACTTCGTGGGCGGGTGCAGATCCTGAGGGCCGAACCGGTCAGCGGCGACTTTCACGCGCGCTTCTCGGCCACGTGGCGCGAGTATCGCTACCTCGTCCTCGAGTCGAAACCTCCCGGACTCGAGTCCACGAACGCCTGGGCCTGGTCGGTCGAAGGGCCATTGGACCTTCGCGCGATGAACCGGGCCGCGAAGAACGTTCAAGGCACGCACGACTTTCGGGCCTTCTGTCGCCGACCGACGAACGCCGGTGCGGACGAGCCCCTCCTACGAAAGGTCCTCGTCGCGCGGTGGGAACGGCTCGAGGACGAGTGGGTGATGAGTCCACGCCACGCGCCGGTGGTGCGACTCACGATCCGTGCGCAGTCTTTCTGTCACAACATGGTGCGGTGTTTGGTCTCGACGATGGTCGCCGTTGGCCAGGGTGAGCTGGGCGTCGACATCGTGGAAGAGCGCCTCGAGAGCTTGAGCCGTTATCAACTTCCACAAGCCGCGCCAGCCGGCGGGCTCGCCCTCGTAGGGGTCGGCTACCCCGAAACCTAGGGACTCCGTGACGTCAGACGTCAAGCGGACGGGACATACTCGCGAATGCTTTGCGTGACCGGCTCGCGGAGGGTTCGCTCGTCGCGCCGTGGTCGTTCGTGCGCAGTCGGTGAGCCACGCTCTATCATCGCCACACGAAACGCTTCGAAGGGGTGCGCGGTGAGTGAGGAACAGAACTTTCGAGCGGACGGAGTCATCTTGAGGCTCCTCGCGCGATGAGGGCACTCGCGTGAGTGTGTTGCTTTTCGTTCTGGGGGCGGTCATTTCCGTCATCGTCGCGGCCAACGTACTGTTCGCTTTGGTTCTGCCTCGTCGCCCACGCGGCTTCGAGCGGATTTCACTCAAACTAAATTCGGCGGTTCGCCTCTCCTTCATTGGGCTGTCCCAGGTGGCTCGGCGCTACGAGACGAAGGACGCCATTCTCGCGCCGACGGGGCCGGTCTGTCTCGCGGCCCAACTCCTCTCGTGGGCCGGAGGTTTCATCGTTGGCTTCGCGTTGATGCTGTACGCCACGACGCACAGTGTGACGAACTCGTTGTTGCAAGCGACCACGAGTCTCTTCACCGTGGGATCGATTCATACCGGTGGACACGCGAACCTCGCCCTCGACATCACTGCCGGCGCGACGTGGGTCATCGTCGTGACGCTGCAGATCGCCTACCTGCCGAGTCTCTACTCATCGTTCAATCGACGTGAAGGCTTGGTGGCTCTCTTGGAAAGCAGGTCGGGGGTCCCGGCGTGGGGTCCCGAGATCTTGATGCGCCACCAGATCGTCGGCATCACCGACACCTTGCCCGATTTTTACGCCGCGTGGGAGGAGTGGTCAGCGGACCTGGCAGAAAGTCATACGACCTATCCGGTGCTCCTGCTCTTTCGATCACCGGAGCCGTGGTACTCGTGGCTCGTTGGTCTCCTCTCCGTACTCGACGCCGCCGCTATGCACCTGGCACTCGCGCCGACGCGAGCGTCCTCGCAAGCCCGACTCTGCCTGCGCATGGGCTTCACCGCGCTCAGTCGCATCGCGGTGACGCTCGGATGGGACGTCGAATCCGACCCCGATCCCGCGGGCCCAATTGAACTGACCTACGCGGAGTTCGAAGAGGCCGTTGGCATGATGCGCGAGACCGGGTTTGAGATGGAACGCAGTGCCGAGGAGGCGTGGCCCGACTTCGTTGGTTGGCGGGTCAACTACGAGAAGGTGGCGTACCGACTCGCCGCGCGTATCGTGGCGCCACCGGCGCCGTGGTCGGGACAGCGTCCTCACATTCGACTGGCCACCGAGGCCCCACATCGTCCGCCACAACGCACGCCACGGGGGTTCTCCTCGGGTCGATGACTACCTCGCTCACGCTAAGCCATTTCGACGGGAGTTCCCGTGGGCCCTCGACACTCGATTGAGTGAAATCGCTGCGAGTGATCCACGCAGCCGCAACGCGGTGGCACGCTCTCACCGGAGAAGTACGAGTTCAGTGCACGACCACCACCATCAGGGCAATGAGGCCCGACCGGATCGACAGGTTGGAACGCTACAATCCCTAGCATGGGACGTCGCCGACGCACGAGGAGTATCGCCGCGTGGCTCCGACTCGCCGCTATGGCAGCGATCTGCCTCGGCGTTCTGCCGGTAACGGTTGCCTCGGCCGCGGCCAGTGCCCCCGAGTTCGATTCACCTTCGGGATTGGCCTTTGGCGGCGGTCACCTGTGGGTGACCAACGAGGCGGGTAACTCCGTTTCCGAGATCAATCCGTCGAACGGCTCGTGGATCGCGACCTTGCGCGCGAACAACTACCGATTCGTTCGGCCCACGGCGATCGTCCGCTCGGGAGCAGACCTCTTCGTCACCAACGCGGCTGGCTCCGTCAGCGAGATTCGTGCCGACAGTGGCGCCCTCGTTCGGGTGATATCGGGTCCGCGGTTCCACTTCGTCGATCCAATCGCCATTGAAGCCTCCGGGCGCACGATCTTGGTGCTGAACGCCGGTCGGCCCAACGCGGGAGGGTCGATCACGGTGATCGACACGCGCACTGGCTCACTGGTGCGCACCGTGTCCGGCGCTCGCTTCTCGTTTGCCGATCCCGTGGCGCTCGCGGTTTCTGGCCCCGACGTTTTCGTGGCCGACAAGCGCAGCAACTCCGTGACCGAAGTGAGGATCGCGCAGGGCCGACTGGTTCGGGTCGTCGCTCAGCAGGGGCTCAACGCTCCCGACGGGATCGCCGTCGGCCTAGGCCGCGTCTGGGTGTCCGACAGTGGGAGCAACGCCGCCACCGAGATCGCTGCTTCCACGGGCGCCGTCCTCGCCACCTATTCCAACTCGAACGGCAGCTATGGTTTCGGTTCCCCTTCGACGGTGATCGGGTCGGGCGGCAACATCTTTATCGCGAGTCCCTTCGGCACCAGTCCAATGGTGACCAAGCTATCGGCCGTGACGGGTCAGCCGAGTTGGTACATGTGCAACACCAACGGTCCGTACTACTTCAGTCTGCTTTCGGCGTTTGCCATCTCCGGCGGGCAGCTGTGGGTGGCCAGTCAGTCCGGCGCCAATAGCGCGACCCCGGGAGCACGAACGGGATCACTCACCGAGTTGTCCACGGGTAACGGCGCGCTGATCACCACCTTACCGACGACCACGAACTCGGCTCCGACGACCACGTCAACGACAACGACGACGACGCTGCCCGGATAGCGGGCGAAGAGGACTCCGGCAGCGAACGCCGAGAGGATTCCCACCGCCTTCAGCGAGTTCGCCACGCCCCCTCTGAGTGGTGACGAGGCTTCGCTAGCGAAGTGACGCGAGAGGAGTTGAAGATCTCTCGGCGTCGGAGACTGGACGACAGTCGAGGGGGAGCCGGCGTCGACTGGTGGTCAGTGACCGAGCGCGCTTGGACACACGTGGTGGTGACCGCAGAGCCGTGAGTTGGTCGACGAAATCAGGCGCTCTCATTCACCGTGCCCACGCGTCAACGGCGCCCCTAATTGGTCACTCGGCTCGCGAAAGGAGATAGCCCTGGCCCCGTTCGCCGCCCAGAAGTCGGAGGCGCTCCAGCTGCGCCGGCGACTCGACTCCCTCCGCGAGCATGGTGATAGCAAGTTTGTCGCCCCACGTGATGATCGTCTCGAGGAGTGCGTCGTTGCGAGGACTTCCGTGGAGAGGTCGAACGAACGATTGACCGCTCCTGATGACTCGTGGACGGAGCTCCGCACGGTACGACTGCGGCGAGTACCCAGTGCCGACGTCGTCCAACGCGAAACTCACTCCACCTTCCGCTAGACGACGGATCACGTTCGTCGCTTCGCTCGCGTCACGCAGCAGGGCACTCTCGGTGATTTCGATGACGAGTTGCTCAGGATCAACGTCACTCGTCGCGAGCACGTCTTCGATCGGCGAGACCAGCGTGGGCTCGTGGAACTGGTGCGCCGAGAGGTTCACCGTGACGTACGGTCGCCGCAGCCCTCGAATCCTCTGGCTCGTGCCGACAAGCTCGGTCTTCGAACAACGCCAGGGCCGAGTGGACGTGACCTCGGCGCCGTTGCGTTGCCCTTGATGAAGCGAAGGTCGTTGCAGGAGTTCACGTCCCGATCTCAATCCCGGCACCGTTGAAGACGGCGGTACGATCGTGTGCGTGAGCGACGTGAAAGAGAGTTTGGTGGCGACGCTCGACGCTCAGCGCAACCACGTCCTCGGCATTCTCGAAGGGCTCTCCGATGAACAACTTCGTCGTCCCGTACTTCCCTCGGGATGGAGTTGCCTCGGCATGGTGAAGCATTTGGCCCTTGGTGTTGAGCACTACTGGCTGCGCTGTATCGTCGCGGGCGAGTCGCTCGACTTCTTCGCTGTAAATGCGTTGGATGACAATCGCGATTGGGACGTGGGACCCAAGGAGACCGGCGAAGAGGTCTTCAACCTCTACCGCGACGAGATTGAGCGCGGCAACGCGATCATCGCGCAGACGTCGCTCGACACGGCGCCCGCTCAGCGCGACGATTCGTGGGGGACCTGGCAGATTCCGGACTTGGAGTACATCGTGTTGCACATGATCACCGAGACGGCTTGTCACGCGGGGCACCTCGACGCGGCCCGCGAGCTTATCGACGGGCGACAGTGGTTGGTCTTGTGAGGTCTGGTGGCTGGTGCATCGCGGAAAAGACTGCCTGGCTACGCTGAATAGCCCTAGGCCGCCATTATTGGCGTCAAGGCGCCGTTCGAGACAGTTCCTCGATCGCGGAGCCCCGAATCGCTGGACTTGCCTAGCGGGCCCGAAGTTTCGTAAGATGGGGGGCCCCTTCGGACCCCGTCGGGGCTGATCCGAAGATTTCGCTGAAGGAAGAACCTTGAAGACGTATTCACCAAAGACGAGTGAGCTCACGCGCGAGTGGCTGGTCATCGACGCCGAGGGCCTCGTCCTCGGTCGTGTCGCCACCGTCGCCGCTTCGCTGCTTCGCGGTAAGCACCGTACGTTCTACGCGCCTCACGTCGACACGGGCGACTACGTCATCATCGTGAACGCCGACAAGGTGGTCGTCACCGCCAACAAGGCCGCACAGAACTTTCACTACCACCACTCGGGCTATCCGGGCGGTCTTCGCGCGACGTCGTGGCAGACCTTGATGGACACGAACCCGGAGAAGCTCGTCGCCGACGCGATTCGTGGCATGGTGCCCAAGAATCGCCTTGGTCGAGCACAGATGGACAAACTGTTCGTCTACGCTGGCGCCGAGCATCCCCACGTGGCGCAAGCGCCCAAGAAGTTTGACACCTCGGCCATTCGCCGCGGTTAAGGAGTATTCGTGACCATCCCTCTCACCCAGACCACCGGCCGTCGTAAGGAGGCCGTCGCGCGCGTTCGTCTTCGCCCCGGTACCGGCACGATCACGATCAACTCTCGCGCCTTTGACAACTACTTCACCTCCGCGACGCACCGTCAGATGGTGATGGAGCCGCTTCGCCTCATCGACGCGCAACAGACCTACGACATCGACGCGACCATCGAAGGCGGCGGCGTGGCGGGCCAGGCCGGTGCTCTTCGCCTCGGCATTTCGCGTTCACTCTTGAAGCTCGACGAAGGTGTTCGCCCCTCGCTGAAGAAGGCTGGACTGCTCACGCGTGACTCGCGAAAGAAAGAGACCAAGAAGTACGGTCTCAAGAAGGCGCGCAAGGCTCCTCAGTACTCCAAGCGTTAATGGTCGTGCCCGTGCGTTTTGGCACGGACGGCATTCGAGGGCGCGCGAGCGACGAGATCACCGTCGACTTGGCGTACCGACTCGGACGAGCCGTGGCCAGTGTCTTTTCCGTCCCCGTGTTCGTGGGCTACGACACGCGAGAGAGTTCGCCGCCCCTCGCGGCCGCGGTCCTCGGCGGGCTTCGCGACGGTGGGGCACTCGGAGTGAACCTCGGCTACTTCACGACGCCCGGCGTCGCGGTCATCGCCCAACAGCGAGGCGGTGCCGGCGTGGTGGTGTCGGCCTCGCACAACCCCTACTACGACAATGGTCTGAAGGTTCTCGGGGTCGGCGGCGCCAAACTCGATCACGCGACCGAAGCCGCCGTCGAGAGCGCGCTGAACGTCGCCGAGAGCCCGAGCGTGGCCGCCTTCGACGACGTGGTCATCGACGAAACGGCCGAGCACGACTACGTGACGCACCTGCGAAAACTCGCGCCCGTGGATCTCTCCTCGCTCTCGTTGGTCGTGGACTGCGCGAACGGCGCGGCGTCGCGGGTGGCCCACGAACTCTTCGTCTCGACCGGAGCGCAACTCATCACCATTCACGACCAACCCGATGGTCGCAACATCAACGAGAACGCGGGTTCGACCCACGTTGAGAGTCTCGTGCAGGCCGTTCGCGTCGCCGGAGCGGACCTCGGTCTCGCGCTCGACGGCGACGCCGACCGCCTGATCGCGGTGGACTCCGAAGGAACCGTTCGAGACGGCGACGACCTCATGGTGCTCTTCGCCCTCGACCGCTACGAGCGCGACGTCCTGGGCGGTGGCCTGGTCGTGACGTCGATGAGCAACCTGGGACTCTATCGTGCGCTCGACGCGGCGGGCGTGGAGATTGAAGAGACGGACGTCGGTGACCGAAACGTGCTCATGGCGCTCGAGGAGAAGTCGTGGATCTTGGGTGGTGAGCAGTCGGGCCACCTGATCTTTCGCGACCTCGCGCCGACCGGTGACGGTCTCTTGACCGGTCTGCTCCTGGCCGAGTTGCTCGTTCGACGAGGCCCGTTGGCCGAACTCGCGGGCGGTTCGTGGCGCCGCGTTCCCCAAGAGCTCTTCAGCGTCTCGGTCGAGCACTTCAGTGACGACGAGGTCCAAGCGCTCTTCAACGAACTCCTGGCGTTCTACGAGGTCGATCGCAACGACGTTCGCCTCCTGGTGCGACCGTCGGGAACGGAGCCGTTGGTTCGAATCATGATCGAGGCGTTGAACGCCGAGTTCGTCGAAGTCTTTTCCGAGCGGCTCAAATCCCTCTACGGTTCGTAGAGCATCGTTCGAAAGACCGCAAAAGTGGCCCGGGTAGGCTGGCCTCATGTGCGGCATCATCGGGGTCGTTGGATCCTCTGACACTCTGGAGACGCTGCTCGAGGGACTCGCTCGCTTGGAGTACCGCGGCTACGACTCAGCTGGCGTGGCGCTGGTTCGCTCCGGCGAGACCTGGCGGGCACGTACCGCGGAGGGTACCGAGTCGGTAAAGGCCCTGCGCGAAGCGTGCGACCTCGCGCCCCACGGCTTCTTGTCGGGCATCGGTCACACCCGATGGGCCACGCACGGTGGTCCCGAGACCATGAACGCGCACCCGCATCTCGACTGCTCGGGCAACGTCGCCATCATCCACAACGGCATCATCGAGAACCACACCGAGTTGCAGGAACAATTGGAGTCGCGTGGTCACGTCTTCAACTCGCGCACCGACTCCGAGGTGCTCGCGCACCTCATCGAAGAGTCCCGCGCCAACGGATTCGAACTCATCGAGGCCGTGCGGCGAAGCTTGCTCGTGGTGCGCGGCGCCTTCGCCGTCGCGGCCATGGACGCGACCGAGCCCGACGTCATCGTCGCCGCGCGACGAATCTCGCCGCTCATCGTCGGCACCGCGCCGGGCGTGACGTATCTCGCGAGCGACATACCCGCCATTCTCGATCGCGCGACGGCCTTCTACGCCGTGAGCGACGACGAAATCGTCCGCCTCGCCCCCGAGGGCTTTCGTGCCGTGGACTTAGAGGGCGTGCCGGTGCATTTGCACCCCCTCTCCGTCGACTGGGACTTGGAGACGGCCGAAAAGGGCGGGCACGACGACTTCATGACCAAGGAGATCAACGAACAGCCCGACGCGATCCGTTCGACGTTGCTCGATCGTCGCCGTCGCGACGGCACGATCACCTTCGACGAACTGCGAGTATCCGACGAGGAGCTTCGCGACGTGCGCCGCGTGGTGATCGTGGCGGCGGGCACCTCGCACCACGCCGGCCTGGTCGCGAAGTACGCCATCGAGCGTTGGGCGAGGGTGAGCGTCGAGGTCGACATCTCCAGTGAGTATCGCTACCGCGACCCCATCGTCGAGATTGGCACGCTCGTGATCGGCGTCTCGCAGAGTGGCGAGACCATCGACACGATTCAAGCCATTCGTGAGGCGAAACGCCGAGGGGCGCGCGTCGTCGCCGTGACGAACATCGTCGACTCCTCGCTCGCGAGGGAGTCCGACGCGGTGATCTACACCCGAGCCGGACTCGAAGTGTCCGTCGCGTCCACCAAGGTATTCCTGGCGCAAGTGGCCGCGCTCGAACTCTTGGCGCTTCGTCTGGCTCAACTTCGAGACACCGTCCTCGCGAGCGACGTCGACGCGCACTTTCTCGGTCTGAACGCCGTCGCGGCGCAGGTCGCCACGGTACTCACTCGACGCTCCAGTGTCGAGGACGTCGCCAAGCAGCTTTTGGGAGCCCGGGACTTCTTCTTCCTGGGTCGCCACGTGGGTTTCCCGACGGCCCTCGAGGGCGCATTGAAACTGAAGGAACTCTCCTACTTGCACGCGGAGGGCTACCCGGCGGGCGAACTGAAGCACGGGCCGCTCGCCCTCATCGAGCCCGGTGTCGTTGTCGTCGCCGTCGTCACGGACCCGGCGATGCACGAGAAGATGCTGTCAAACTTGGCCGAGGTGAAGGCGCGAGGCGCGACGGTGGTCGCGGTGGCGACCGACGACGACGAGTCCATCGAAGCGATCGCGGACTACGTGTTGCGCGTTCCGGCGACCGAGCCGATGTTCTCGCCCATGGTGGACGTGGTTCCCCTGCAGCTCTTCGCCTACGCGATGGCGCGCGGGCTCGGTCGCAACATCGACCGACCGCGCAACTTGGCGAAAACCGTGACGGTGGAGTAGTGACGACACGAAGCGTCGGTGTCGATCTCGTGGACGTCGCGCGATTCACGTTGGCACTCGAACGCCATCCCCGTCTCTTGGAGCGCCTCTTCACCGACGGCGAGCGCCGAGACGCGAAGGCGCGACCCGAGCGGCTCGCGGCGCGTTTCGCCGCGAAGGAAGCGGTGCTGAAGACCTTTCGCGTCGGCATTGGGGCCGCGCCGTGGCGTTCCATCGAAGTGACGACGGACGACGCGGGCGCACCGAGTGTGGTGCTCCATGCGCCGGCTACGGAACTAGCCAGAACGGCGGGCGTCGAGACCCTGCACCTCTCCATGACGCACACGAACGTGACGGCCGCGGCCTTTGTCATTGGCACTTCGACGAAAGACGAGACCAGTGCCGGTTGAGGGAGTACGCCGTCCCGCGTGGGCGGAGATTTCTGCTTCGGCGATTGCCCACAACGTTCGTGCGCTCAAGTCCGTGATCGGTGACGCGTCGCTCTGTGCCGTCGTGAAGGCCAACGGCTACGGACACGGCGCGCCCCTGGCCGCGAGGGCGGCGGTCGAAGGAGGCGCCGAGAGTTTGGCGGTGGCGATCGTTGACGAGGGAATCGAACTGCGCGGTGCCGGCGTGTCGACACCGATACTGCTGCTCGCGGAGATCCCACCGGAGACGATTCCCGACGCCCTGACGCACGAACTGACGATCACGATCGGCTCACTCCAGGGCGCCAGGGCCGCCGTTACTTCGGCCGAGATGCTCGGTGGGCGACACCGCGTGCACGTGAAGGTGGACACCGGCATGCACCGAATGGGCGTCGCGCCCGAGGAGGTCGACGGGGTCGTCGACGCACTGCTCGCGTCGTCGGCGATCGACCTTGAGGGTCTGTACACGCACTTCAGCGTGGCCGACGGTTCGAGCGCGGAGGATCGCGCCTTCACGCGCGCACAGATCAAGACGTTCGCCGACGTGGTCGCGGCGCTCGCCGCGCGCGGCGTGTCACCGCGGGTCGTGCACAGCGCGAACTCCGCGGGGGCGCTCGGCTACCCCGAAGCACGGCAGTCAATGGTGCGCGTGGGTCTCGCGCTCTACGGGCACCTTCCCCAGGGGTGGCTCTCGGGTGCGCTCGAAGAGAAGGAGCAGAAGCTCGAAGCCGCGCTGTCGCTTCGCGCCCAGGTCGTCGCGGTACGACGGGTCGCCGCGGGAGAGCGTCCGAGCTACGGACGTAGTCGCGTGCTCGAGCACGACGCCACCATCGCGACGGTGCCCTTCGGCTACGCCGACGGTTACCCCCGTCGACTCTTCGAGGCCGGTGCCGAAGTCTTGATCAACGAGCGGCGCTATCCGCTCGCGGGCAACGTGACGATGGATCAACTGCTCGTCGACGTGGGCGACGACGAGGTCGTGCCCGGTGACGACGTCGTCCTTCTCGGGCGTCAGGGAGACGAAGTGATCACGGCCGAGGACTGGGCTCACTGGGCCGACACGATCACCTGGGAGATCCTCTGCGGTATCGGGGCCCGCGTACCGCGGGTACTCGTGGAGTGATTCGTGACCGAGTTCGAGGGTCTATCGACGTGCGTGCGCTGTGGACTCTCCGCCACGCGCCAACGGGTCGTCATCGGATCGGGGCCGATGACGGCTCGGCTCATGATCGTGGGTGAGGCACCTGGTCGAACCGAGGATGAGGGCGGCGCGCCGTTCATCGGGCGTAGCGGCCGACTGCTGTTCACGCTGTTGAAAGAAGAGGTCGGTCTCACGCGAGAGGAGTGCTACGTCACCAACGTGGTGAAGTGCCGCCCGCCGGCGAACCGGACGCCGACGCCCAAGGAGATCGAGACCTGTCGACCGTGGCTCATCGAGCAGCTCGACCGGGTCGCTCCGCGATTCATCTTGACGCTCGGCAACACCGCGGGTCGCGCCATCTTCGCCTATCCGTCGGGTATCGGTCAGGTCCACGGACACGTCTATCGCTCCGGTCAGATCAAAGGAGTGCCGACCTATCACCCGGCGGCGGCCCTGCGCGGCGGACCGAGCGTGGTCGAGGTGATGCGCGCCGACCTCGCGGTCGTGCGACGCCTTCTGGAGACCGCGTGAGCTGGCGACGGTACTGCGCGACGGCCGAGGACACCCAAGAGGCCGGTCAGGAGTTCGCTTCGGTGCTGCGACCGGGCGACGTCATCTTGCTCTCGGGTCAGCTCGGCGCCGGCAAGACTACCTTCGCGCAGGGCGTCGCGCGCGGACTAGGCGTCGTCGAGCGCGTTACCAGTCCCACGTTCACCATGGTTCGCGAACACGAGTGCGTGAACGAGCGCGGAATCTCGACGTTGCACCACGCCGACGTCTACCGCGTCGGCAGTCTCGCCGAGGTCGTCGACTTGGCCCTGGGCGAGTTGGTCGAAGAGTCCGCGGTCGCCCTCGTCGAGTGGGGGGAGATAGCGTCGTCCGTCTTTGGTCTCGAGGTGATGAGCGTGGACTTCTCGATCGACGAGAACGAAGGGCGCGCGCTCGAGGTGGCGGGCGCCCTGGCCGACGGTCGTGGCTCGCGACTCGACGCCTGGGCGAGCCGATGAACATTCTCGCCATTGAGACCGCGACGCCCGCGTGCGCGGTGGCGCTACGCACCGCCGACGGCGCGGAGCTCTCTTTCGTGGTCGACGACGATCGCCACCACACGGAGGCCCTGACGCCCGGAATACGCGACCTTCTCATTCGGGCGGCCCTCGCGCCGAAAGCAATCGATCGCGTGGTCGTTGACCGAGGGCCGGGACTCTTTACCGGACTGCGCGTGGGTATCGCGACCGCGATCGGCTTCGCCCTCGGGGCGGGCGCGGACCTCGTGGGGGTGACCTCGCTGGAACTCTTGGCCCACGGGGCGAAGCGCGCCGGCGTGCGCGGCACCCTCGTCGGTGCGGTCGACGGTCGCCGCGGCGAGGTGTTCGTCCAGGCCTACGACCTCGACCACGACGTCACGCCCTTGAACGAGCCGACGGTGTCGCTGCCCCAGCGCGTGGTCGACGAGTGGGCGAGGAGCGCTGACGCCGTGACCTTCACGGGTGACGGCGTCGCACGCTACGAGTCGCTCTTCACCTCCGTCGCCACCGGTTCGGTCTTCGATCAAAGAGTGCCCTCCGTGATCGAGGCGCTGTGGCTCGGCGCCCGCCGCCAGGCGCAAGAGCAGATAGTGCCGCTGTACTTGCGAGAAGCGGACGCCGTGGCGAACTTCACGACGCGCGAACGTTCCCCGTGAGTACGTGGGCGATACGAGAGGCCGAGCGACGCGACGTGCCCGAACTTCTCTCGATCGAGATCGCGCAGTTCCCCGAACCGTGGACGCGCACGATGTTGGTCGACGAGATCTCGAACGTTACGACTCGGCGTTACACCGTCGCGGTCGAGGACAAGAACATCGTCGGTTACCTGGGCGTGATGTACGTGATGGACGAGCTGCACGTCAACACCATTGGCACGCGCCCGGGCAATGAGGGCCGAGGGATCGCGACGTCGTTGATGTCCGAGGCCTGGGCCGTCGCCAAGGAGCGCGGCGTCCAACGCGCCACCCTCGAGGTCGCCGTGTCCAATACCCGCGCGCAAGAGCTCTACTACCGCTTCGGTTTCTCTCCGGTGGGGGTGCGCAAGAACTACTACGAGCGCACCAACGAGGACGCTCTCGTCCTCTGGGCCGATCTCGCCGGAGGGTGAAAGTCCGCGCCCTACGCTGGATAGGTGACGTTGGTCCTCGGTATTGAAACCAGTTGTGACGAAACGGCGGCCGCCGTCGTGGACGAGAACTTCCGCGTCCTCTCGTCGGTCGTCGAATCCTCGATCGACGAGCACCGCGCCTTCGGCGGGGTAGTGCCCGAACTGGCCGGTCGCGCGCACGTCACCACGATTGGGCCGGTCATCCGCCGAGCCCTCGCCGAGGCCGGCCTCGACCCGGGTGAACCAGCGCTCGCCGGTCTCGCCGTGACCAGTGGTCCGGGACTCATCGGGTCGCTGTTGGTCGGGCTGTCAACCACGAAGGCGCTCTCACTCGCCTGGGGCGTGCCGTTCGTCGGGGTGAATCACCTCGAAGGGCACCTCTTCGCGCCACTGCTCGAGGCGAGGGATCTCGAGTGGCCCCTGATGACGTTGTTGGTGTCGGGCGGCCACAGCCTGATCGTTCGTCAAGATGGCCTTGGTCATCACGAAGTATTGGGCGAGACCATCGACGACGCCGCCGGCGAAGCGTACGACAAGGTCGCGCGCTGGCTGGGTCTCGGCTATCCCGGGGGACCGGAGATCGATCGACTGGCCCGGATGGGGCTACCGAACGCCTTGAAACTTCCCGTGTCGATGATCGGCGACGACTTCGACCTCTCCTTTTCTGGACTCAAGACCGCGGTGGTTCGCGCCACGGAAGCGCATCGCGAGGTCTCACTCGAAGACGTCGCGGCCTCGTTTCAAGCCGCGCTGTGCGAGCAGTTGCTGCGAAAGCTCCGTCAATCTCTGGAACGCTACGACGTACGTGGCGTGGCGCTCGCCGGCGGCGTCGCGGCGAACTCGGCGCTTCGCTCTGGCGTGAACCAGTTGGCGCGCGAGTTCGGCCTCGAGTGCCACCTGCCCACCATGGCCATGTGCACCGACAACGCCGCCATGGTCGCCGCGGCGGGACTCTATCGACTCTCCACCGGCGCGCCCAGCCAGTTGAATCTCTCGGCGCGTCCCAATTGGCAACTGGCGGACGTCTCGTGAGCGAGCGTTGGGTTCCCTTGGACGTCGACGACGTCGACGCGAACCCCTTCGTCCAGTTTCAGCGCTGGTTCGCTGACGCGCAAGGCTTGATGCTCGAGCCCGAAGCGGTCGCGCTCGCGAGCGCGACGCCCGACGGAGAGCCGAGCGTGCGGATGGTCCTCTTACGCCATCACGACGAGCGTTCCTTTGGTTGGTACACCAACTACCGGTCGCGCAAGGCTGCCCAACTCGAGGCCAACCCCCGCGCCGCGATCCTGTGGTACTGCGAGCCGCTCGGTCGCCAGATCCGGATCGAGGGTGACGTCGAGAGGATGACCCCGGGCGAGTCCGACGCGTACTTCGCGTCCCGAGCCCGGGGCAGCCAGCTCGGCGCGCACGCGAGCCACCAGAGCCAGCCGCTCGACAGTCGAGCGACCCTCGAAGGCCGCGTCGAGGCGCTGGGGGCGAAGTTCGAGGGCCGCGACGTTCCACGTCCCGAGGACTGGGGCGGGTACCGTCTCACGCCGACGCGCTTCGAGTTCTGGCAACATCGCGACGACCGACTCCATGATCGAGTCATCTATCTTCACGACGACGTGTCGTGGCGCCGCGAGCGTCAGTCGCCCTGAACGTTCAGCGAGCGTGCTCGACGGCTGGTTCGAAGCTCGAGCGGGCCGACGACGAGCACCGTGAGCGTCGAGAACACGCCCGCCAACTGAAAGACCGTCCGTGGTGAAAGTGTCGCGAGCAGCAGTCCACCAAGGGCCATCGAGCTGATCTCGGCGCTCGTGAAGAGGGCACCGGACGCGGCGAAGACTCGGCCGCGAAGCGCTTCGGGCGTTTGAACCGCGAAGAGCGTCGAGAACGCCACGTTCACGACGCCCACGGCAATTCCCGCCGCCACCATGAGGGGAAAGACGTAGACCACGTGCTCCACGAGACCGACGGCGCCGATCAACACGCCAATGGCGACGATGGCTAGCAGTGAGGTGATCACGAGCCCGAGCGGCTCTTGTTTCAGGCGCTTGGACGCGAGTGATCCGACGACGGTGCCCACGCCGAAACTCGTGCCGGTTAGCCCGTAGAAGACTGCGCTGGCGTGAAGCGTGCGCGTGATGAAGAAGACTTCGGCGACGTTCACGGCGCCGAGCGACAGCATGAAGACGCTCACCGTCACCATGACGGGTCGCAGCATGGGGTCCCTGAAGATGAGTCGCACCCCCGCGCCCAGGTCTCGCTCGGGTGTCGTCTCGTGCGACTCGAGGACCTTGGGACGTCGATCGGTGCGGAGCATGATGGTGCCGGCGCCGGCGAGAAGAAAGCTCACCGCGTCGAGGTAGAGGGGCCAACTTTGGCCGGTGGCGCCGACCAGGAGACCGCCGAGGGCCGGACCGGCGGTGAGGGCGACACCTTGAAAGGACTGGATCGTGGACTGAGCGACGGCGACGTTCTCTTCGCCGCTCAGGGTCGGCACCAGCGCCGAGTAGCCCGGCAGCGAGAAGGCGACGCCGCAGGTGAGAAGCGCCATGAGCACGATGGTCACGAAACTCCCGTGCCAGACGCCAATGGCCGCGCACACGCCCGCTTCGAAGAGACAGAGCGAGGCGAGGAAGGCCTTCGCCGGTACGTGGTCGACCACGTAGCCCGCGATGGGCGCGAGGAGCACGAGTGGGAGGGCTGCAGCGATGGACAGCGCGGCGATCATCCAACCCTGGCCTGCGTGCGCGACGCGAAGATACAGCGTGATCAGGGCAATTGAATCGCCAAGTACCGAAACCCCTCGAAAGAGAGCGAGTAAACGCAGGTCGCGACGCTGCACCGCGGTTAGGGGCATCGCTGAAGGTTACGACCGAAGGGCCCTCGCGTTGGCACTCGGGGCCGCTGGCTGCTAAATTGGCAGTCGCAAGTATCGAGTGCTAATTGCTCAGGAGGCAAAAGAATGAAGTTGCACCCACTAGAAGACCGCATCGTCGTTCGTCCCAACAGCGCTGAGGCCACCACGGCTTCGGGCCTGGTGATTCCCGACACCGCCAAGGAGAAGCCCCAGCAGGGTGAAGTGCTCGCCACGGGTCCCGGTCGTCGTACCGACTCCACCGGCGAGATCATCCCCACGGGCGTTTCGATTGGCGACACCGTCGTCTACTCGAAGTACGGCGGCACCGAGATCACCGTCGACGGCGAGGATCTGTTGATTCTCTCCGGCCGCGACGTACTCGCGACCGTTACCAAGTAGCCCGTGACGAGTTCGGCTCGTCACTCCCTCCGAATACGAAAGAAGACACATGTCTAAGTTATTGAAGTTTGACGAGGACGCGCGACGCGGCCTCGAAGCGGGCGTCGACAAGTTGGCCGACGCCGTCAAGGTGACCCTCGGACCCAAGGGCCGCAACGTCGTCCTGGGCAAGAAGTTCGGTGCTCCCACCATTACCAACGACGGGGTGTCGATTGCTCGTGAGATCGAGCTCGAGGACCCGTTCGAGAACATGGGCGCCCAACTGGTCAAAGAAGTCGCCACGAAGACCAACGACGTCGCCGGTGACGGCACGACGACGGCGACCGTGCTGGCCCAGGCCCTCATCAAGGAAGGCCTCCGTAACGTCGCGGCTGGCGCGAGCCCCTCGGGACTAAAGCGCGGCATCGAGAAGGCCGTCAAGGCCGCCGTCGAGTCCATCGCTGACCAGAGCCAAGAGGTCTCGGGTAAGACCCAGATCGCTCAGGTCGCTACGATCTCCGCAGCTGACGCCGCCATTGGCGAAGTCATCGCGGACGCCATCGACAAGGTCGGCAAGGACGGCACCGTCACGGTCGAAGAGTCGAACACGTTCGGTATCGAACTCGAGCTCACCGAAGGTATGCAGTTCGACAAGGGCTATCTCTCGCCGTACTTCGTCACCGACGTCGAGCGCCAAGAGGCCGTTCTCGAAGACGCGTTCATCCTCTACACCAGTAACAAGATCTCGGCCGTTCACGACCTCGTGCCCGTGCTCGAGAAGGTCATGCAGGCTGGTCGTCCCCTGTTGATCATCGCCGAGGACGTCGAGGGCGAAGCGCTCGCGACACTCGTGGTGAACAAGATTCGCGGGACGTTCACGTCCGTCGCCGTGAAGGCGCCTGGTTTTGGAGAGCGCCGCAAGGCGATGCTGCAGGACATGGCGATTCTCACCGGCGGCACGGTCATCTCTGACGAGATCGGTCTCAAGCTCGACAGCGCCACTGTGGACCTACTGGGCAAGGCTCGCCGCGTCGTCGTCACGAAAGACGCCACCACGTTGGTGGACGGCGGCGGTTCGAAAGAAGACGTCGCGGGACGCGTCGCGCAACTGAAGCGCGAGATCGAGGACACGGACTCCGACTGGGATCGTGAGAAGCTCCAAGAGCGTCTCGCGAAGCTCGCCGGTGGTGTCGCCGTCGTCAAGGTCGGCGCGGCGACTGAGGTCGAACTCAAAGAGAAGAAGCACCGCATTGAAGACGCACTCAGCGCCACGCGCGCTGCGATCGACGAGGGCATCGTCGCCGGTGGTGGCACCGCGCTCGTTCGCGCACGCGCTTCCGTTGACAAGCTCGTCGAGACGTTGAGCGGTGATGAGGCCACGGGTGCGCGCATCGTCGCGAACTCACTCGAGTCGCCACTTCGTCACATCGCCCAGAACGCTGGCTACGAGGGTGCCGTCAAGGTGCGCGAGGTAGCTGACGCCAAGGGATCGGTGGGACTCAACGCCGAGACGGGGGTCCTCGAGGACCTCGTCAAGGCTGGCGTCATCGACCCGGCCAAGGTAACGCGATCTGCTTTGCAGAACGCAGCGTCCATTGCGGCACTACTTCTCACCACGGAGGCCATCGTGGCCGACAAGCCTGAACCGGCTGGCGCGTCCATGGGCGACGGCGGCATGGGCGGCATGGGCGGAATGATGTAACGAGCAGTGTCGAGTCAAAGCAGAACAGCCGGGCCTCTGGCCCGGCTGTTCTGCTCTTCGATGGGGATTGCCGTCGCGCAATCTGGAGCGTGCATAGGAAGGCGAAGCGGCGGTGAACGCCTCGTTCTCGACGTGAGGCCATGGGTAATTCACGTGCAAAATGCTCGATCGCATGCCTCAGATGTTCGGCCCTCGTGGGGCCCGGAGCGCGCCGACTATCGACTGACTTGTCGCGCCATCGTGATGGACGGATCGTGGCCACTTCGCTTCGTGGCTCGAAATCCTTGGGGGATTGGCGCTAGGTGTATTTCGTACATCTGGACGACGAGGAGAGCTGGTCACGAAGGGTCATTCGCGAGTCCAGATCAATCGAACTGATCCTTAGCGAAGTCCGCTCCTTCGAGCGCGCACGTCGATGTCCTTTCAGCCAGCATCATCATCGGGATGTCCGAGAGCTGGTGTACGTCGGGGTGTCTCCATTGGCTCTTCGCGGCTTTCGTCAACTCATCGCGTGCCCGATTCGTGGGCGCCACCAAGGGCCATCTCCACGTGCGTCTCAGTACGCCAGGGCCGCTCTTCCAGGGCCAGAACCACTAACACGATGGCGCCCGACAAGAGTAATGAAAAGCCAATCACCACCGAGATCGGACGAAAGTGAAACCAACTCGTGAGGTGCGCCTTGTAGGGCGCAGCGACGGCCACTGCCACGAGAAGCAACATCGCGCCGCTCACTTTGTCGCGACGGCACCCTCGCGCGTACCACGCGATGGGTACCAGAACTATCCACGACCAGTGATGCGTCCAAGAAATTGGACTAACGAGCAGTTCCGTAAGCGCCAACGCGAGCAGAGCTTCGACACGTCGCTCGGTGGCCGCGTAACGCTTGGCGAGAGCGACGCCCACCACAAAAGTGATTCCACTGAGGAGCAGCCAAAGAATGGCTCGAAGGGAACTCGTCCCCGGAAAGAAATCCCCGATCAAGCCGTACCAGGACTGATTCATTGGGCCTATCGATCCCCCCTTATGTCCAGGGCTGAACGCCTGATGCAACCAGAAGGTCCGGGAGTCCGCCGGTAGGAGAGCCCAGGCGATCGCCGTGACTCCTAAACAGGCTCCAACGGCGCGTAGGGCCGAGACTCGTGCGCGAACAACGACGAAGTACGCGATGTACATCAAGGGCGTGAGTTTGATCGCGGCGGCAAGTCCGGTGAGCACACCCTTTCGCGTGGAGCGCACGCGAAAGATATCGATCACCACAAGAAGCATCAAGAAAATGTTGATTTGTCCGAATGCAAAGTTGCTCCGAATTGGCTCGAGGAATAGACACGACGCGCCGCCAAGAGCGAACGATGAAGCGACGACCGTAGCTCGTGGAAGTGTCGTGAACTCCTGTAACAAAACGACCACGAGAACGACCAGTGCGATGGCGCTGAGTGTCCACCAGGCGACAAGTGCCACGATCGAAGGAACGACGGAGAAGGCGCTAAGCAGCACCAATCCAATAGGGGGGTACGTAAAGTTAAGGTGCGCGAACGTGTATCGCGCGTGATAGGTGGCACCTCCGTGCAGCATTTTGAGACTGGCGTCGCGATACACCTGGAGATCGAGGGGTATTCCTATCGATGCCCGTCGTGCGAGACTAAGCGCAACGAACGTCCACAACACTAAAGAGAGAACGGTGAGAAGTGGCAAGGCCCAACGTTCGTTGACGCGAGGCGTACTCGCACGGCCCACGGCTGTGTCGCGACGAAGGAAGGTGTTGGGCCCGTCACTCATACGTTCGGATGCCTCCTGGCGTTTGACGCCACAGTTCGTAGGGTAACCAAGACGCTACGCCGATGTTCGCGACGGTGAGCTCGTACTGAGACGGCGGATACTCCAAAGGAGTCCGTTCGGACGCCTCTCCGTCAAGAAGTAACCTCATGCTCTCAGGCGTCGTTCCACAAGCGCGATGAGGTAATCAGGCCGCGACGTGGCTCGCTTCGATCACGGTCTTGACGAGCCTGCCCGTCACGGACACCGCGACGCCGGCTTTGAGGATCTCTGCCGAGCATTTGGTGAATTTCGTCGTGACCTTATAGAAAACGGCGTAAGTCTTCGAGCCCGACTTCAGCGTGAGGGTGCCCTTCGCGATGTCGACGGTCCTGACCTCACCTCCCACTGTCTTGGACGCCGCGGTGGCCGACGCGGCCCCGTAGGAAGCGTGTTTGAGGTCACTCGCACCCGAGAGCTCCCCGGGGAACTGCAAGTTCCTTGAGCGAAGCTGAAGAGACGCGTCGGGAGTGGAGAACTGGTGCGATTGACCTCAAACACGTTCATGCCTGATATGGCTCCCAACGTTTCGATGCCGTGAGCTCCTTATCGAGTCTTTATCAACTCTTTACCTGAATGGGCGCGCCGAGTTCGGAATCCTATCTAGCGTTTCGAGGCGGGCGAATTGCGCGTGGCACCCTCGTGAAGACGGGCGTCAATCCAAAAGCCGGGCCGCCGTGAGCAGCTCGACGACTATTGACTGGGGCGAAAAATCATGTACGTCGAGCGATCAACCATCCGGACGCTCTCGAACTTTCTGCCCAGCGCACGCGTGACGTCGTGTCCGAGAGATTGGCGCCGTCGCGCGAACCGTCACACGTAAACGCCGACCTCTCTTCCACCGTGTCTCGTCACGTCACGCGTAGCCGTCTGCTACACCTGACGACTGGCTTGGTACTATTCGCGACGGGAGTCGCCGGTTCGGTCGTGCTGGGGTCTGCCCAGTCGGCGGACGCCGTCACTCGAGGACCGACGCCGCCGCCGTCCACGTGCCCCTGGGTGAACGCCTCGCTCCTTCGCCGCCAAAGTCCCGCGTCGCTCGCGGGAGAAGTGGTGGCCCGGATGACCCTCGCGGAGAAGGCTGGCTTCGTCACGCTTCGTGACGGCAGCGGCGTTGAGAACCTCAACAAAGGTATAACCTCGCTCTGCATTCCTGCGCTCACGCTATCGGACGGACCGAACGGACTCGCTGGACGGATGATAGGTGTGACACAACTTCCGGCGGCCATCGGGATTGGCGCCAGTTTCGACCCAGCCCTCGCCAGCGCAACTGGCTACGTTGTGGGAGCAGAGGCTCGCGCCAAGGGCATCGACGTCGTTCAAGGCCCGGGGCTCAACTTGGCGCGTGTTCCATTCAGTGGACGCATATTTGAATCGTACGGCGAGGACCCCTACTTGACGAGCCTCCTCGGCGTAGCCAACATCAAGGGCACTCAATCGACCGGCGTGATGGCCATGGCCAAGCACTTCGCGGCGTACACCCAAGAGACCGCCCGAGCTCGGCTGCGTCAAGTCGTGACGTCACGAGCATTGGCGGA
>Ga0307373_10000933_pt1 | contig 55588 bp, 54 predicted proteins | sample OX2MG_FD_202534 | JGI IMG/M metagenome (GOLD analysis project Ga0307373, IMG submission 202534) | Soil microbial communities from Risofladan, Vaasa, Finland - OX-2 | ecosystem: Environmental > Terrestrial > Soil > Coastal area > Acid sulfate soil | place: Finland: Risofladan, Vaasa | collected... | reverse complement strand
TTATAAGAAATAAACCGCCATAACGTCCTCTATTACATGACTACGTCTACTCCTCTGGAAGGGCGCGAAATACCTGCACACAAAGCTGTACCAGGGAGCACGAGGGGTCGATCGGGGGGAACTACGGGCTAAAGACCATAAAAACGTCTGGCATTCTCAGAGGTGAGCTTCAATGCGGTCTTGTCATCAATATCTTCGCGTTCGTTGACCAGCTTATGAACGTCAAGAACAGAGGAACGATCTCCATGCGTAAAGTCGGATCCGACGAAAAAATTGTCGTCTCCTCCAACAACATTGATGAGATAAGGAATGTCCTCATAGATCTCACAGGTGACGAAGAACCGCATGTCTGAAAGTCGATGGACTCGTTCAGACGCCGCTTTGTCCCAACTCCATCCGCTTCGTCCCAATACGTGAGGGAGCCACGCCGCACCGGACTCAATGAAACCCACCCGGAGCCGCGGGAATTTCGAGGGTACCTCGGATCCAAGTAAAAACGAAAATGCCGAGACGACTGGAAACGTGTCACTCTCGCCATCAGGAAATGGGCGCAGGAACGACACCGCATCGGTGTATCCGGACCCTTGATGGATGCATAGGGGCAGTTCAAGATCCTCCGCAAGTTGATAGGCCGGAAAAAAGTATGGGTCACTCGCCACTCTTCGTTCAACCTCAATTCCCAACTTCAAGATCCCAACCGCGCCATGATCCTTGGCAAACTGAATCTCCTCAAGGGCCTCTGGCATCGAACAATAGGGAATCAGAGCGATCCAGCGAAGACGTCCCTGAGAGTCCGCACAACGTTCCGAGAGCCACCGGTTATAGCTTCGGTGCAGCGCAACCATGACATCGGCACGCCGGCTCAACTCCCTGAGGAAAAGAGTCGGGAAGATCACCTGGATCTCGATATTCAGTGAGTCCATCTGCCGAACTCGCGCGCCAACATCAACGAGTTCTCTTGTCTCAAGCACCGTGCGGGTACGCGCATCACTACGGACACGTCTCGGATAGATCTTTCCATCAACGAACCAGCAACGATAGAGCCCCGAACCCGAGGATCGGTTCGAGCTCAACCAAGGGGGCATCTCCTCCTCGGTGAACTGGATCGTTCGTGGGCGGAGATGGTCTTGCGCGGTGGGAATATACGAAAACGTCGCCTCATTCTCGTCGACATGGGTATCGGCATCTATGAACATCATTCCCCACTTTCGTCTCTTTGCTCCGGACTTTGTTTCACCCTGCATCGGAGGAGACGCTCTTGGTCACGCCTCGCCGACGGTCACGAACCGACAACCAGATCGCCGTATGATTGAACGGTCCCGCGCATCCCGAGAATCCCACGCGAAGACCACAACCATCAGGACGAGATCAGTTCCAACCTATTCCCAAATGGATCGTTGACGAAATATCTCGCCTCGCCAGATGCATTCCCCATCGCCGGCATCGGATGAAAACCCCTCGAATCAAGCGCCTCAACCAGCTCTTCGAGCCCGCCCACGCGCATCGCGATGTGTGCCTCTGTCGATGGCTGGAAATCAGCGCTCGGGCTGACGTGGATCTCAAACTGGTCCTGAACGAACCAGCGACCGCCCTGTGCCAAAAGATGCTCGGGTTTCGGCCGAGTCCCAAACCCGAGAACATCGATCCAGAAACGCTCGGCCTCTTCCTCTCCTCCGACTGGGATTTGGATATTCACATGATCAATACGTTTTATCGAATATGACATTTTCATCCCCCACAGGAGATCCTAAACGCGTGGGGGAAGATGATCGCGATACGGCACCGGGAGATGCCCAGTGCCTCAAACGTCCGGCCCCATTAGAGGTTGTAGAACTTCTTGGCATTGAGGCTCGTCAACCTCTCGGCACTCTCACGGCTGATATCTGGCCTTTCGAAGACCATTCGATGCGCGTTCATCACCGAGGCACGGTCACCATGCGTGTAATCCGTGCCGACGAAGAATGTCTGGTCCCCCGCCTGATCCAACACGTATTTGAGATCTTCGCCCGTCTCACAGCTGATATACATGTTGCGATCTGGGAAATACCGATCTCGATCCCGGGAGATCTGCAAGATATCCAAGAGATAGGGAACCCACGAAGATCCCGCCTCGACGAGGCCGATCCGAAGTTTCGGGAACCGAACCGGTATTTCATCTGCCACCAGGGCATAGAAACCCTGCAGGACGGTAATGCCGCCAAACCCGAGGGTGAACACGGGCCTCACCCGAGCAAAATGCGGATCTATCGCCGCGAAGGGGAGGGAGCTGTGCAGGCACATCGGCAGGTCAAGACTCTGGGCAAGCTCAAAGGCGGGAAAGAAATAAGGATCACTCGCTGATCTGTCCCATTCGACACCACGCTTGAAAAAGCCGACGGCTCCCCGATCTTTCGCCCGCTTCATCTCTTCGAGCGCGTCGGGGATCGAGCCGAACGGAATCATCGCGACGGCACGAAGGCGTCCGCCCGACTCATCGCATCGACGATAGAGCCATTCGTTGTAACTCGAATAGAGCGAGACCTCAAGCTCGGGGCGCCGGGTAAGTTCGTTTAACAGGACGGTCGGATAGACAACCTGGACCTCGACGCTGAGTTCATCCATATCCCGGACTCTCGCCGCGACATCGAGCAGTTCCCGTGTTTCTACCGTCGTACCCGACCGATTATTGTCACGCTCCCGGTGGGAGGCCAACTTTCCGTCAAGAAACCAGAACCTCGAGTGCGCCGACGACGCACCCGGATCTGGTTTGAGCCAAAGCGGAACCTCTCCACTCTCAAGAGAGATATTGGTAGGACGAAGCTCCTTTGGCATAAAAGCCCAGGTATCTTCGCATTCGTCACAATGGGTGTCCGCGTCGATGTACATAACGGCTCTCTTTCGTTTTCGATCTCTTCCAGGCTGGTGAATGCCTACAGTCTGTTGCCTTTGCTACGAAGCACTTCGAAGGACAAGGGAACTGTGGCAGACCGTATTCCCTCCGTGACCAGAGACGACTGCTACCTCCGCGCCGCGAACCTGCCGTTTATCGTCATAGTCATGGCGCAACTGTCGGACGGCCTCGACGATCTGCAGTACGCCCTCACAGTGACTCTCTGAAAGCTGGCCACCTGAGGTATTCGTGGGAATCGACCCATCGATCGCGAGTGCGCCCGACGCTGCCAAAGGACCGCCCTCGCCCTTCTTGCAGAAACCGTAATCTTCAAGCTGGACGATCGCCATGTAGGTGAAGCAGTCATAGACCTGAAAGGTATCGACCTCGCCGGGACCGATACCGGCCATGGCATAGGCCTTCTGTGCGCTCGGCGCCGCCGCGGTCGTGAGCATATGATCGTCGACAAACCACCCACTGGTGTTGTTGAAGGTCCCGAAGCCGCTGATCAAGACCGGGGGGAGCCGAAGCTGCGCGGCGCGTTCCCTCGACATTACGAGCATCGCTCCCGCCGCGTCACTACGGAGCGAGCAGTCGAGCACATTGAACGGGTCGACAATCGGACGCGCCCCGAGATAGTCCTCCATCGTCAATGGCTTTTTCATCTGCGCCACCGGATTTCTCAGAGCGTGCTCCCGGAAAGCGAGTGATACAGCTCCAAAGTGCTCTTTTGTCGTGCCGTACCGGTCCATATGACGCCTCGCGCCAAGGGCGTGCATCGCCGGCGCACCAAACATCCCCGACTCCTCGCCCGCGAACTCATATCGGGCAACCTCAGCTGCCCGGCCGGCGACCCTCACCTCTTCACTGACGTGAGTCCTCGACCAGGCGTCGCGACCGTAACCGCACAAAACGACATTGCACAGACCGGCGTCGATCGCCATCGCGGCAAGAGCTACCGAGAGAATCTGGCTGGCACCGCCGTTGTCCATCGTTGTGGAGAAATTCACGTTGATTCCAAGACGTTCCGCGACACGTTGGTGAAACCCATAGACATCATCAGGCCCTCGGCAGATGACACCGTCGATCTCATTCTTGTCGATGCCCGACTCTTCGACGCAGTTCCGCATCGCCTCAGTAATAAGGCCGAGCGCGCTGACACCGGGAACCTTTCCCAGCCGCGACGTACCGACTCCCGCAATCGCGTACCGATCGCGCAAGCTCATTGGCTCTTCTCTCGAGCAGTGGAGTCACCCACGATTGACTTTGCATAAAGACTTGCGATCTCATCCGTATCGTACCCAAGACCCACGAGCACCTCATCAGTGTGCTCACCCAGCATCGGCGGAGCGAGTTCCCACTCAAGCGGGGTATCCGAAAGACTCACTCCAGGCGACGCAAGATGAACCTCGCCCTTGATGGGGTGGGTGATCGTCCGATGCATCTGGAGTATCTCGACCTGAGGGTCTTCAAATACCTCTTCAAGTGTGTTGATCGGCGCGCATGGGACATCGGCATCGACCAATCGCTCCAACCACTGCTGCCGAGAGCCTTTCCTGAATTCAACATTCAGTAGATCTTTGAGGATGTCGTAGTTCTTACGACGATCACTTCGTCCGAGAAAGCGGGGATCAGTTGCCCATTCGGAATGTCCAACCGTAGAAACAAGGCTCTCCCAAAACTTCGGAGGGGACGAGAGATGGATGACAAAGGGCAGGTCATCTCCCGCAACAAATGCCCAGACTCCGGCACTTCGCGCCCTTCTCTTTTGCGTCGGAACATCTCCGGTCGCGTAATACGTCGCGATGTTCTCGCTCATGAACGCGATTGTTGACTGCAAAAGCGAGGTCTCGACCCTCTGGCCAAGACCAGTCTGCTCCCTCGCAAAGAGCGCGCCCATGATTCCATAGGCAGCATAGATACCGGTTAGGTGGTCGGAGAGAGATATCCCCATCGGCTCGGGATCTTCAAGTTCAGTAAGCACACTCAACAGACCAGACATCGCCTGGCCGATCGTGTCATAACCTGGTCGATCGCGATACGGACCGCTCTGGCCAAAGCCCGAGATCGAACAGTAGACGATTCTCGGATTCAGCTCGCGTACCGTCTCGTAGCCCCACCCCCACCGCTGCGTTTGACCCGGACGAAAGTTCTCAATCACCACATCCGCGGTACTGAGAAGCCTTAACAAAACTGTGAGGCCCTCCGCGTCCGCAAAGTTGAGCGCCAAGCTGCGCTTGTTGCGATTCAATGAGCAAAAGTTTGGGGCATATCCTCCTGTTCCCCACTGCCGGAAAGGGTCGCCCGTCTCAACGGATTCGACCTTGATGACGTCGGCGCCGAGGTCTGCGAGGAGCACACCCGCCTCTGGTCCAGTGACGAAACGCCCAACTTCAACGACGCGCAGTCCGCTCATCGCCTTGGGGTTCGCTGGTTGTTTCGACAAAGAACCGGTTTCTCGTGTCACAAGGTCGCTCCAGTCACCTCAAACAATAAAACCGTGGTTTCATCATCAAGATCCTCGTACACGATGCTGACACGAGCGCCGACCGATGGATCAAGGGAACCTGAGATGCGACCGAGAAGTCGGGGGCCCTCGTCGAGCTCGATAACCGCGGTGCTGTAAGGGAGCAGGTCGGCAAATGATGGATCATAAAGTCGGTGAAACGTGACGTACGTCACGATGATTCCAGTACCTTCGACCGATGCCCAGACGACTGAATCGTTCCAACACCGCGGACAGAACCCAGCGGGTGGGAAAAAATATCGGGAGCACGAGGTGCACATCGGAAGCTTGAGCCCATGTTCGCGCGCCGACTGCCAAAAGGGAGCCGACTCCGGTGTGATTAATGGCCGAGGGCGCGCGGCCCGGAGTGAGTCCACCTCAGCTGGCGCCGGGTTGTCGCCCATTTCATCCCCCAGTCATCTCTGCGTCCGACAAGAACCACCTCTGCCAACTACTGCTATTTGACGATCCCCCTTTCGTCAGGTACTCCGACTGAAAATCATGCGTACGCAACCTAGAGAGCAAGGGCGAGTCTGTCAATTCTCCGCTTCGCGGGCAGACGCGAAACCGGCAGTTCAAAAAAGATCTCACCCGGCCCTCAAGGGGCGCTCAATTTTCTTCGCACCTCGACGACGTTCACGACGCAAGTCTGATTGTTTGGCCAGGAGGATACGGAAAACGCATAACGATGCACTCCGCGCCCGCACTACCGGCCTTTACATACTGGGTCGCGTCCCCCGACCTCATCCATCCAAGCGATTCAAACACGTACTCTTTCGACCCGTACCAAATTGACCCCTTGCTGACAAAGACAAATTGGCCACTCGTCCCGTGGGTGCCCGGCAGGTCGATCCCGGCCCTGGAATCCGCGACAATCCGTTCGGCCCGGAGGCCATCTTTTTCTTCGAGAATGAGATTGCTGATGTGGACACCGTGATTCCCGTAGGCATGGATCGATCTCACTTCCGACACGTCGACGAAAATGTTGCGAATGCCTCGAAAGTTCAGTTGGTCAGAATCAATTGGCAACAACGAAACGAGCGGAGTTGATTCGGCGCGACAGGTATACACCCAAAGAGGTTGCTCCTCGCCAACAATGGGACCAAAAGCAGTAAAGGCATCGGTGTATCGAAGTGTGAGTGGAAAGACAACTCGTTGGTTATGTTTTGTCTGAGATATTCCCAACGCAATCTGGAACTGGTCGACCGGATAGGAACGCGCACCGGTAGCACTCTCGCATTGTTCTGACACAAACGCCTCTGAACCGGTGTCCCGACCAGAACTGCCTCCGAAATAATCACGCACCCGAAATTCGGCGTTACCCGTATCCGTAACCCCACGGACGGTCGTCTCCTCTTTTGTTACCATCAAAAGTGACATCGTTCCCCCTAGTCGATTCCTTCGATCATCGGGCTCTGCGGCATCTCTCCTTGTTGTTCTTGTTCACATGCTGGTTATTCAGGTTCACATCAGGGTTATTCCGCCTCATATCTTGCCCCGAATGGCACCCAGCGGGTGCAGATGTCTCTTCAATGCGCATCGCAAAAGGAGCACGCAAAGAGTCGGCACCTCGTCGGAAAACTCGGATCAAGTTTTTCCATCACGCGAGGTCGCCCGCGTAAATTATGACAAAGCCTGGACAAATGCAGAAGTGTCTTTGAGATCCTCCATGACAAAGTCCGGCTCAAGTCCGCTCAGCTCATCAAAACTCGAGCGTCCAGTTGCAACAAGAAGGCAACGTGTTCCTCCGGCTCTTGCACAGGCGAGGTCGTTTGGCGAATCACCGATGACAAGAACCTCGTGCGGCGATATCTTTCTCTGGCGCAGGCGCCAAAAGCGTTCGAGGACCACAGGAACGAGTCTCGTACGCTCAATATGGTCACTGCCAAACGCACCAACCGCGAAGTCGAATCGACGATCGAGACCGAATACCTCAAGCTTAATCCGCGCATTTTCCTCAAGGTTGCCGGTAAGGAGCGTCTGCTCAATCTCTCCGATCGCGTCAACCGCATCAAGTGCCTCACAGACCCCGGGAAGTACCCGACCCTGTTCACGGATGAGACTGCGCTGTCGCGCGAGATCTCCGGGAAGTGCCTGGAGTATCTCGTGAAGGGGCGGTTCAATGTCCTCGATTCCCATCATTTGCAGATATTCACGCGTGATCTGGGGGTCAGTTTTGCCGCTCATCCGTACGTGACCGATCGGTCTCAAGCCGGTGATCCGCTCAATGGTTTGACCGAATATCACCCCTGCAACATCTCCCGCGTGCACCAAGGTTCCATCGATATCCCATAAAACAAGCTGTGTCATAATCCGTCATTTTCCCATCAAAGTGACGCTGCACCCACCGCGTTACGACCATATGCGAGTGACGCAGCCGCGCGCTCGACGAAACAGGTCGAGGACGCGGGTTCAGCTTGACCATCTCGGAACGGTTCCGATAAGTTGCTTAGGGTAACGAAGTATCGAACGTCGGGGCAGGTGCTCGGCGCGAAGCCCGAGTTCTCTACACGAACGCAGCTGGCGACCTCGAAAGGCTATGCCATGGCAACCTCTGATCCAGTGAGCGATGAGCCCGAATACCTCATCTCCGCTGACTCGCATGTCCTCGAGCCCACCGACCTGTGGATATCCCGACTCCCGAAACACCTCGTCGACCGCGCTCCAGTACTCCCAAATCGACGAGAGGACAAACCGGGCGCAACTGATCCGCGCGACCGACTCCGCGTGATGCAAGAAGATGCCGTCTCGATGGAGGTTCTTTTCCCCACATATGCGCTCTTGCAATACGGGATAGAAGACCCCGAGCTTCAAGAGGCATGCTTTCGCGTCTACAACGAGTGGATCGCCGGGTACTGCGCTGGCACCCCGGGAAGACTCGTCGGGATACCGTGCATCTCAACCTACGACATCGGTCACGCGATCAAGGAACTCGAGCGATGCAAGCAGCTCGGGCTCGCGGGTGCGCAGACTTGGCACATACCGCCGAAGGGGATCGATTACACGACGAATCACTATGAACGTCTCTGGGCAGCCGCCGCGGAGATGGATATGCCGATAAATCTCCATATCCTGACGGGGTTCAGCTATACCAAGCATGCACGGCCAAAGGGCGTGGAGCACTATCGCGGCAGCGTCGAGCTCAAACTGAATGATGCCATTCGGATTTTGTTTGACTTCATCTTCTATGGCGTTCTCGATCGACATCCGAAAATGAAGCTCGTACTGGTGGAGTTTGAGATTGGCTGGCTTCCGTGGCTTCTTCAACAGTGGGACTACTACGCAAATCGATTTCATGATGTCAATCCCGTACCGATTCAATACAAGCCAAGCGAATACTTCAACCGACAGATATTCGCGTCGTTTATCAATGACAATGTCGGAACCGCGATGATCGGTACTGGCTGGGGGAGAGACAACTGCATGTGGTCCAACGACTTTCCGCATGGCAATACCAGTTGGCCCGACTCGCGCAAAGTTATTGCCCGGGATCTCAGCCATCTCGATCCCGAGGTAAGGGAGAAACTTCTCCATAAAACCGTCGCGGATCTCTATCAGCTTGAACTCGCACCGCCGATTCAATTGTCCTAGGAATTTCGATCATAAACAGCTAAAATCACACAAAACAGGAAGGGGCAGTTCATGAGCGTTGAACAGGTAGTAACCGCGGCTGATCTTTCATTGGCAGATCCAAAGGCACAGATCTTTTCCATTGAGGGCACGCAGCTGCTCACCAAGGGTCGTACCGACAACGTTGTGGCGCAATCTGAAGATATGACGGCGCGCGTCAAGGTCTACGCCGAGGGAGGCGAGAACGCGACACACACGCACCTCAACGAAGACCACGTCTTCTTCGTCTTGCAAGGCGAGGCAACGTTCCACCTTGGGCGAAATGCGGACGAAAAGCAGGTGGTCCCGCCGATGTCCGGCATTTTGGTTCCAAAGGGCTCCTACTATCGATTCCAGAGCACGGGAGATGAAAACCTTGTGCTCTATCGCGTTGGCTCTTTTGTCGGCGACTCTGATCGGGTGGGCCCGACTGGAGCACCACTTCCTCCAAGGACGAAAGAGAACAACCATGTCGTTGGAGTGCCTGCCGAAGGAAAATATTTTCGGGCGAGATAGCCCATATGCGCGACGCAAAGGCACCAGCCCTGTTCCAAACGGAGCAGGGCTGGTGTTTTTGCGTTGAAATCCCATCTTCAACCGAAAGATCCACGGGGAACTCTCAGCTAAATGCCAGCAAGGTGACCGATAGGCTGTTGTCCACACCATCATCGAGCCATCTGAGGTCACCGTGCACCGCATCAAGCCCATTTTCACTTCCCTGTTGATGGCTGCTGGGTTGGCGGGTTTCGGAACCACCGCCGCAATGGCTGCTCCGGTGCAGGTCCCGACGGTGACCGGTTCGTTTGATCATCTTCCTCATATCGTCTTTCCCAATGCCCAGGCACCGAACAATCTGGTTGTCGAGGTATTGCACAAGGGAAACGGCCGGGTCATCCACAAGAGAGATCTGCTGGTCGTCAATTACCTTGGCCAGATCTGGCGTGGCAAGGTGTTTGATTCCTCGTACTCACACCCGCTCTTTGGCATTCCAATCGGCGTTCACCAAGTCATTCCCGGATGGGACGATGGACTCGTCGGCAAGACCGTTGGCTCTCGGATTCTCCTCGTGATCCCGCCAAAGTACGGCTACGGATCCAAGGGACAGGCAAGTGCCGGCATCAAGGGCACCGATACCATCACCTTCGTCGTCGACGTGGTTGCTGATTACAGCGAGTCCGTCCATGGCGACCTTCATCCAACTCTGATCACCTCGAAGGTCGGCGCCGTGACGGTCTCTGGATCGTTGCTGAGTGCAGCAAAGATCACAATTTCTCCGCGCGCGACACCGCCAAAGACCGCAAGTCTTTCCTTGCTCTCGAGAGGACATGGAGCCAAGATCAAGGCGGGTCTGATCGTGCTTCAGACTGTCGTCGCGAACTGGAGCGGCGTCGTCCAGGCCTCCACATGGACGATTGGTTACCCTGACGCCGAAACAATCGGCCAGGTGGGTTCGCCGAGCCTCCTCGACAAACTGATAGGCCAGCCGATTGGCTCTCGTTTTCTTGCGCTCGTTCCAAAGAGCGGCACATCCGGGCCATACGCGGTTGTGCTCGTCGTCGTGGCTCAACCACACGGGACCTCGAACCAGCCCAGCTAAACTCAATCCTCCGCGCGGCTGCGCTTGACGCTCCCGATAAGCCCGTGGAAGGGTGAAGGCAGGGAGGTATCAAAAATGACAATCTCATCAGCTCCGATCAGCGTCTCCATGCGCGACCGAGTCAGCACGGAGGAATGGGAGGCCCGAGTACAGCTTGCGGCCTGCTATCGCCTTGTCGCCAGGTATGGGATGACCGACCTCATCTATAACCACATCACCACGCGTGTTCCCGGCGAAGAGGGTCACCTCCTCATCAACTCATACGGGATGCTCTACGAAGAGACGACCGCGTCAAGCTTGATCAAAATTGATTTCGACGGCCATATCATCGACAATCCCGGTACCGGCTATGGCGTCAACCAGGCAGGCTACGTGATCCACGGGGCAGTTCATCAGGGGCGCTCCGATGTCACCTGTGTGCTTCATACCCACGCGCGCGCCTCGATGGCGGTCTCGATGATGGAGTGTGGGTTTCTCCCGCTCAGTCAGCACGCAATGCGATTCTATGGACACATCGGTTACCACGAATACGAGGGCGTCGCCCTGGACCTTGACGAACGGAAGCGTCTTGTTGCCGATCTTGGAGAACACAACGTGCTGTTTCTCCGCAATCATGGTCTCTTGGTCTGCGGCCGCACCATTGCGGAGGCATTCAACATCGCATATTGGGTTGAGATGGCCTGCAAAGCCCAGGTGGACGCAATGAACGCGCAGACGGAGTTGCATTATCCATCGGAAGAGGTCATGAAAAAGACTGCCTATCTCTACGAACCGTCTACCAGACGCTCCTATGGCGAGATGGAGTGGGCCGCGATGCTTCGTCTGCTTCAACGCGAGGGCATAAATTACGCGATCTGATGTCGCCCGTTGCGAATCCGGCTAGCCCGGCGCCGGCATCACTCGAGAATCAGGTATCCGGAGTGAGCAGGATGATCGGAATCTGTCTCGTCGTCTTGGCTTGGTACTCTGCGAACCGGGGTGTCTCGACAATTCGATTCGCGTAGAGACGATCTCGTTCGACCCCAATCGGCTCAGTGGCAATGGCCTCATAGGTCTTGTCGGCAACCTCCACCGTGACAACGGGATTGGCGAGGATGTTGTAATACCAGCCAGGATGGTGGTCTGATCCCGCGTCCGCAGCCGTCACGACAAAGGAGTCTCCGTCTTTGGTGTAGATAAGTGGGGTGACTCTCAATAGGCCCGTCTTTGCTCCAGTTGTCGTAAGCAGGAGAATCGTCCGCCCGGCAAAGTCACCAGTCACCTGCCCCTTGTTCGCGCGAAATTCCTCAGTCGTCGCGGCGTTGTAGAGCAACGAATCGGAATAATCACCTCGTACGGGCATATCTCCCCCTCGAATTATCGATTCATCGCCATGCGAATCCGACCGTATCGCATATCAATCTCTTTGCCAACAGCTGCCTGGTCAGGCTCCGGTCCAGTGAGGTTTCCGCTTGTTGAGGAAGGCATCAACGCCCTCGTGGAAGTCGTCACTGAGATAACACATTTCGACGAGATCGCGACCGAGTTCCTCGTCAAAACCATCCCGGATGTGCAACAGCGCCTTCTTGGTAGCCCGTAGCGTCAACGGGGCGAGTTCGATGAGCTCTGCCGCGACTCTCGCCGCCTCATCGAACAGATCTCCGTCCGAGCGAACTAGCTCATGGAGCCACCCGATTGCAAGTGACTCTGTCGCATCGACAAGTCGCGCGCGAAACATGATCTCTTTGAGGCGCGAAATTCCGATGATCGCGGCGATGCGCCGGTAGTTGTCAAGCGACAGACAGTTGCCGAGCGTTCTGGCAATCGGCACCCCGAAAACGGCAGAGGGAGAACCGATACGCAGGTCACAGGCGGCGGCGATCGCAGCTCCCCCTCCGGTGCATGCCCCCCGGATGGCGGCAACGGTGGGCACCGGGCACCGTTCAACAGTCGAGAGCACTGCGCTCATGCGCGCCTCATAGGCAAAGACGTCGTCCGCGGCTCGAAAATTCACAAACTGACTGATATCGGTTCCCGCCGCGAAGGCGCGTTCGCCTGCACCGGTAATCACCAACGCCTTCGGCAGCTCCGAGAGAGGCTGCGCACAGAGATCTGCCACACCCTCGTACATCTCGAAGGTCATCGCGTTTCTCGCCTCCGGACGATTCAGCGTCAGCCATCCGACCTGATCTCTCTCCTCGTAGACAAGATCCTCGGTCGTGGGTTGAAAGGTCATGGTCAACTCCTCGTATGCAATGAGACGACTCGGGCCGGTATCCAATCGACCAGCTGGAGCAGCGGAGCCGAACTCGGCCCATGCTCTTTGATCTAGCCAACGTGGTTGAGTCGAATGCCTACCTCAGCAACTCGACGACATCAGATCGCTCCGCAACAAGCTCTTCGGTCGTCATGCGAATGCGCTCTTGGGCAAACGCATCGTGCGAAAGTCCCCCGACAACCTCCCAGGAGGTGCCGGTTGACCGGATCGGGTATCCAAACTGCAGGCCCTCGGGAACGCCATATTCGCCATTTGAGCACACAGCGAGCGATGTCCAATCTCCCTCCGGTGTTGGATTGAGCACAGAGACCATCGAATCGATCGCTGCATTCGCAGCAGATGCCGCCGATGAAAGCCCTCGCGCCTCGATGACTGCGGCGCCACGCTTTTGCACCCTCTCGATGAATTCCCCGGTGAGCCACACGGAATCGGGGATCACCTCTGTGGCAGCTGTTCCGCCGATTTTTGCATTGGCGAAATCCGGGAACTGCGTCGACGAATGATTTCCCCAGATCGCGAGATTGGTGACGCTCGCGACATCGACTCCTGCTCGCTTGGCGAGTTGGGTCTTGGCACGATTCTCGTCCAATCTCGTCATCGCGAACCATCTGTCACTCGGTATCTCGGGAGCATTGGATCGTGCGATGAGACAGTTGGTGTTGCAGGGATTGCCGACCACGAGCACGCGAACATCGCTCGCGGCGTTTGCTGCAAGCGCCCGACCCTGCGGCTTGAAGATACCCCCGTTGATGCCAAGCAGATCCTTGCGTTCCATGCCCGCCTTCCGGGGTACCGACCCGACCAGCAGCGCAATATTTGTACCGGAAAACGCCGTCGCGAGCTCAGAGGTCGCTTCGATGTTGCTGAGCAACGGAAAGGCACAGTCGTCGAGTTCCATGATGACGCCCTCGAGCACCTTCATCGCCGGCTCGATCTCGAGCAGTCGAAGGACAATCGGCTGGTCAGGGCCATAAAGCGCTCCCGAGGCAATACGAAAGAGCAAGGAGTAACCGATCTGTCCGGCAGCACCGGTAACCGTCACCTGTTTTGGGGATTTCAATGTTGTCGCCATGGACGCAGACGCTATCGCCTCTTTCGCGGCTGGGCCAAATGGCGATATCACCGAACTTCAATACTGCGAGATCCTCGGTCGAAGCTCTCTCGGCCACGAAAGATCGATCAGATGCGCACTGCACGATGGATTCGCCAGATGCGTTGCCACACCAAAACCGGACCCCGGATCCAACCGCAATTTGCCCGGTCGGGTGATCGCCTGCGGAACTTGGCGCGAGGATCGACTACCGCTCGCGTTGAACGAGATCTAAGTTCGCACAGACTTCGAGTGTCGCGGATACCTGGTTCATCGTGTAAAAGTGCAGACCCGGCACACCCTGTGCAAGAAGTTCGGTGCAAAGTTCAGTTGCGATCTCGACACCGACACGATGGACCTGGTCGGGGTCATCTGCCACCGTGTGAATCCTCTTGAGGATCTCTTCAGGAAGCTCGGTTCCAGAAAGTTCCGCCATACGCGAGACCGTCTTGACATTGGTGATCGGCATGATGCCAGGAATGACGGGCTTTCCCATGCCCAGGTCCGCGAGGTCGCGTACCAGCGAAAAATAGTCTTCCGAACGGAAAAAGAACTGGGTGATCGCAAAATCCGCGTGGTCGAGTTTCTCCGCAAGATAGCGTCGATCCGTCGCAAGGTCAGTTGCATTGGGATGCCCCTCGGGATGAGCTCCCACGGCCACGCAGAAGTTTCCTAACTCCTTGGCAAGATCGACGAGTTCGATGGCATATCGCAGGTCACCCTCGCGAAGACCCTCTGTTGCGCCGAGCGGTGGATCACCACGCAGCGCGAGCACATTCTCGATGCCAGAGGCCTTGTACCGTTCGAGAATCGTCTCCAGCTCGTCGCGTTGATGAGCGGCACAGACGAGATGGGCCATTGGGGTCATCATCTTTGACTCATGAATCGCGACAACAAGATCGTGGGTGCGCTCACGCGTCGAACCAGCCGCGCCGTAGGTAATCGAGGCGAACGTTGGCTTGAGCACGGCCAGACGCTCTAGTGATCGCTCGAGGCGAACCTGGGTCTCGGGACTACGCGGCGGCCACAGCTCGACCGAAAGGGAGAATCCCCCCGCGAGGAGCTCGATAATCGCCGTCATTTCAGATGTCCCTACCGGCTCAGGTTGATAACGGTTGACTCGCCATTTCCCCGTCGCGTCGCGGCAGCGACAGCATTCTTGAGGAGCATCGCGCGCGTCATCGGGCCGACGCCTCCAATCCGTGGCGTCAGATATCCGGCAACCTCGGAGACGTCATCGGCGACATCGCTGAGCAGCCGGCGCCCCTCCCATGAGACCCCCGCCCCCACGACCGCCGCACCGGGTTTCACCATCTCCCGGGTGACAAGCCCTGCGCTCCCCGCTGCAGCAACGATCACGTCGGCGCGACGCAGATAGTCACCGATATCTGGTACTCCCGTATGAACTACCGTCACTGCCGCATTGCAGTGAGGACGGCGAAGCGCGAGCAAGAGCGCGAGAGGACGGCCAATCGTCAATCCTCGACCGACGATAACAACGTTCTTCCCCTCGACGGCAACGTTGTTCGCCCCGAGGAGCTCGACGATTCCTGCAGGGGTACACGGCAGCGGTCCAGGCTTGCCCATGACGAGTCGACCAAGATTGATCGGGTGGAGACCATCCACATCTTTCTCGGGATCGACCGCAAGCAGAATGCGCTCTTGATCAACGTGATTTGGAAGCGGAAGTTGAACGAGATACGCATCGACCCTTGGGTCAGCATTGAAGCGTTCAATCACTCCCAGCAGGTCCTGCTCGCTGGCATCGGCGGGAAGGTGTTGATGAATCGACTCAATGCCGATCTCCGCGCAGTCCTGATGCTTCATCGCGACATATCTCGCGCTCGGAGGGTCTTCGCCAACCAAAATTGTGCCAAGTCCAGGAACAATGCCCTGAGCAGAAAGTTGGGTGACCTCGTCCTTGAGCGAGGCGCGGATCGACCGGGCAAGAGCCTCACCGTCGAGAACCACTGCAGCCATACGTCACTCCCTCGAAATCTGTTGGTTACGGGCCAAGGTGGGTGAATCGGTAGATCTCGATCGCACCGAGGTTATCTTGAACCATGTTGCCATAGGCCGCCCTTAGCCCATTGCGCATTCCAACAAATCTCTTCCAGACGATCTGCGCGCCCGAGGTGAGACTGTTGTGCCCATCATGGTTTGACAATACGGTCAGCGTCGGACAGGTACGCGAGACGGTGACGATCTGTTGAGCGCTGAGCACCGTGTACGACTCCACAATGAGAGGGAAGTCGCCGATATTGCGAGATGTCGGTGGTGACCCAAACGAAAGCGCCGGGAGGACCGACCGCGGAACTGGAGCATGGGTGTTCATTCCCGCTGGAGGATGCTCCAGATAATAGGCGAAATCGACGAAACCGTCATTGAAGTAAAAGGCAACACAGTCACCTGGTTGCGCCTGGTTGATCGTCCGCGTCGTAACGCCCCTCCAGTTGTCGATCGTGACGTCGTGCGTCGCGTAGAGCTGCTGGGAGCGGAGCCCTATCAAAAGACCACAGCCGAGCCAGGCGATCGGAACGACGGGAATTGCATTCAGCGCATAACCGAGAAGAAACGTCAATGCCGGGAGGCAGATCAGGAAGTACCGGTCGAGAAAGACCGGCGTGATGTGAATCGAAACGGAATAGGCAATGGCAATCGGTGCGGAGAGCCAGAACCAGCCGAAGACAACAACGCGAAGTGGGGCGACGCTCTTGATCCAGATCGACTTGAGAACACCGAAGACGATAGCTGCGAAGACGAGAACCTCGGTGAGTCTGAGCAGCAGACTCGTCACCGGCGTCACATATCCGTTCATCCTCGCGGAGGCAAGAAACCCAATCGCCTCGTGCATCTGGACCTGGGTGGGTGCTCCGAGCCAGAAGAGTTGATGAGAGCCTCGCGCCTTCGCCATCAACACAAGAGGAACCAGCGCAAGCGCGACTCCCAGACCCGTAGCGATCCAGCGTCGCCAATGCAGACGCATCAGCGGGGTAAATCCAAGAGTCACGAACTGGACAAGGACCACGACGGTGGCAAGAAGCTCCGTGTAGCAACTCAGAACTGCGAACACTCCTGCGACAGCGAACACGTACCGACGACCGTCTCGCATCGCGATGACGAGGGCCACAGCAGATGCGGTCAAGAGCGCCACCGCAAGGGTATAACCGCGCACCTGGTGTGCCCAGTAGATCATCGGGAGCGTCGTCGCGGTGAGCGCTGCGCTGATCAAACCACAGCGGTTGCTGACAAGCAGGGCTGCGAGCGCATAGGCAAGCGGAACACAGAGTGCTCCACACACCACCGAGAGGAGGCGCATTGTATCCGTTCCCGTCCCAAAGAGAGAGATCACGACATGCAGAACCAGGTAGTAAAAGGCGAAATTTCCTCCATCGTGGGCTATCGCGTGGAGGAGTTGCGTCCCCCGCTGGGAGGCGATCGAGATACTTGCTCCCTCATCACCCCAGATGCTCGATGCGCCGAGATGATACGAGCCGAGCACGAATGAGGAAATCGTGCAGACAGCAACAAAACCATACGACCACGGACGCACAACAAGCGCCTCCCAGCATCGACGGACCAAGATGCTGAAACACGTCCGTACCCAAGACACGGAAAGGTGACCGAAGGGCTTAATGGCGGAAGTGTCGCTCGCCGGTAAGGACCATCGCAATATTGCGCTCGTCAGCCGCTTGGATAATGTCCTTATCGCGCAGCGATCCTCCCGGTTGGACAACTACCGCTACTCCCGCGTCTGCGATCGCGTCGAGTCCATCCCGGAAGGGAAAGAACGCGTCGCTCGCTCCCGCTCCGCCTACCGCACGTCCACTCGCCTTTTTCGCTGCCAATCCTGCCGCGTCGACTCGGTTCTGCTGACCACAGCCGATGCCAACGACCTGACCATCGCGCGCAAGAACAATCGCATTCGAAGTCGTGCGACCACAGACCCGCCAAGCCAATTCGAGATCGAGCCACTCCGAATCAGAGGGCTGGCGAGATGTCACGACCTCAAAGTCCGTTCTCGACGCGACGAATCGATCCGAATTCTGGACGAGAAATCCGCCAGCTATCTGGCGGAACGCGAGAGGTTCATCCATCGGACGCGGTGCAACAAGCGGTCTCATGTTCTTTCTCTTTCGAGCGAACAGGGCGAGAGCATCCTCGGTGATGTTTGGCGCAATCAAGACATCCGCGAGGGGATTTGACACCATTACCGTTGCAATTTCAAGATCTACCTCGCCGGTCAACGCGACGATTCCACCAAACGCGGAGAGCGGATCGGCGTCGAATGCGCGTTGGTAGGTCGCGAGAAGATCATCTCCAATCGCAACCCCGCAGGGGTTCGCGTGCTTGACGATGACGGTCGCGTTCGCAGTCCCGTTGAGTTCAAGCAACTCATAGGCGAGGCGCCACGCTGCCTCCCCATCGAAGAGGTTGAGATAGGAAAGCTCTCGACCACCGTGTTGCGTGACGAAATCCCAAAACCCTCTTGGCGCGTCGACGAAGCGATAGCGAGCGCCGTACTGGTGGGGGTTTTCCCCATAACGAAGCTCTCCGGCGCGCTCGAGAGAGATATCGAACCGATCTGGGAGTGCCTCATCGCCACGCTCGCCCTCTGGCGTACCGTGCCCGTCGAACCAGGTGACGATCGCCCGGTCGTACTCAGAGGTATGGGCAAAGGCTTTGCGCGCAAGACTCCGGCGCGTCGTCGGCGAGAGCTCTCCATTCACTCGGAGCTCATCGATGACGAGCGGGTAATCCGCCGGGTCGACGACGACCCCAACATGGTCATGGTTCTTTGCTGCTGCGCGAACCATCGTGGGACCGCCAACGTCGATCATTTCGATCGAGGGATCACTCGTGAACGGATAGAGGTTGCACACGACGAGATCGATCAGATCGATCCCCTGTTGCTCGATGTCGCTCAAATGCTCGGCCTTGGATCGGTCGGCGAGGATACCACCATGGATTCTCGGGTGAAGTGTCTTGACCCGCCCACCGAGCATCTCCGGAGCCCCGGTGACATCTGCCACCTCGAGATGTTGCACCCCGGCAGCGCCAAGCGCGATCGACGTGCCACCACTCGAGATGATCTCGACACCGAGCACGGAGAGCTCGTTCGCGAGATCAATCAGTCCAGTCTTGTCATACACCGAGAGCAGTGCTCTCATGAAGGCGGTTCTCCGTTCTCTAGTTGGGCGATTACCCGTCGGATGGTTGCGGGATAGATCCGTCGCTCGACAGCTTTTATCCGTTCGTGCAGCGAGTCCTTGGTATCTCCAGGAAGCACCGGAACTGCCTCCTGGGCCAATATGAGACCCTCGTCAACCGCGAGCGTCGCAATATGGACCGTACACCCAGTTACCTTGACCCCGGCTGCGAGCGCCTGCTCCACGGCATGCCATCCCTTGAATGCCGGCAAAAGAGCCGGATGGGTGTTGAGGATTCGGTCTCGATAGGCCCGGTGGACCGACGGCCCGACGATCGTTCCGAATCCTGCCATGGCGACAAGATCGATCCCGTGCGCGTGGAAAAGTTCGACGAGATCAGCACTGTAGGCGTCACGGTCAAAGGTCGGGGTGAAATCGTCCCGGATCAGTGTGCCGACCTCGATTCCCGCGCCCCTCGCGATGTCCACCGCGTGGCACTTTCTGTCCACGACGACAAGCGAAATCGGTAGATCTGCGGCGATCAACGCCTCAAGAATCGTGCCCGTTCCGGAGGCCAAGGCAGCGATTCGCACGAATAAACGCTAGCAGCCGCGCCCTATCTGGCGCGGCCGCCGATGGCTCGTTACTCCTCGAAATCGGGATAGACCGGATAGCGCTCACCGAGCGCGCGCACGCGTTCGCGCAGTGCGACGAGCGTCGGGCCCCGTGGATCCGTTAGGCGAGTGACAATGATCTCTCCGAGCTCCCTGAAATCGTCCGCCTGGAAGCCACGGGTGGCCAAAAGCGCGGTCCCGAGACGGAGTCCCGAACAGGCTGGAGGCGTCGCAGGATCATAGGCAATTGTCATCGCATTCCCCATGATTCCAAGATGATGCAGCCAGGTGAGCGCCTGTTGCCCGGTGATCTTGCGCGCAGAGGTGTCAAACGCGAAGAGATGGACATCAGTGCCACCTGTGAGAACAGGCATCTGCGTCTCCTCACGCGCCTCGTGCAACCTCTTCGCGATCGACGTCGCGCCTTGCACGGTGCGTCTCATTCGCTCGGCGAATTCCTCGCTTCCAGCAAGAAGCAGGGTGACCGCCTTTGCTGCGATGACATTTGGAAGTGGTCCGCCCTGCTCGCCGGGGAAGACAGCGCGGTCGATCTGTTCCGCGAGCTCGTCGTTCGAAAGGATCAGTCCCCCGCGTGCGCCGCCAAGCGTCTTGTGCAGCGTCATCGTGCATACGTGCGCATAGGGAACAGGATCGGGATGGATCTTCGCGACCACAAGACCTGCGAGATGTGCGAGGTCCGCGACCAAGAACGCGCCGACCTCATCGGCAATCTCGCGAAAACGGGCGAAGTCGATGATGCGCGGGTAATTGGACCCTCCGGCGAAGATCACCTTGGGTAGATTGGCTTTGGCAAGTCTCTCGACCTGGTCGATGTCGATGAGCCCATCTTCGCGACGCACGCCATACGTCACGCTTGAATAAAAGCGACCGGCAAAGGTCTCGTCGTCGTGCTGACTTGGATGTCCACCATGCGAGAAATCGAAGCCAAGAATCGTGTCGCCCGGTCGCGCAAGCGCATACAGCACCGCAGCATTCGCATTTGAACCGGAATAAGACTGGACGTTTGCGTGTTGGGCGCCAAAGAGATCCTTGGCACGATCGATCGCAAGCAGTTCAACTTCGTCGATGACCTCGCAACCGTCATAGTGACGATTGTCCGGATATCCATCGGCGTACTTGTTCGTGAGGATCGAACCCTGCGCCTCGAGCACCGCGCGAGGTGCAATATTCTCGCTCGCCACCATGTCGAGCACGCCTCGCTCTCGAGAGAGTTCCGCGTCGATCAATCGGGAGATGACAGGATCGAGACTCGCAAGATCGCTCATCGAGCCAGTGTATTCCCGCGCGTCAGACGAGAAGCCGGCTCGTCGGTGCCACCATGACAAGGGTGTAGGCACCACCCCACTCGGCGTTCTGCAGCTCTCGCACGCGCCAGAAACCCAGCGCCTGATAGAACTCAACCGTCTCTCGATAGAAAGAGTTTTCCGCGCTCGGTCCGAGTGTCAAGAGACAGATTGAGCGCACGTGACGTTGGTCGCACAACTTTGCAACTGCGCGTACCAACTTGCTTCCCATGCCGTGGCGCCGGTAAATCGCGTGTACCGCGAGATAGGTGATCTCGACAGACTCCTCAAAATTCGGTCGAAAGGTGACGAAGGCAACCGCCCGTCCCCCGGCTCGGATGACGAACCCCTCCTGCTCCCGGGATGCAGACTCGACATCACCGGAAGAACCCGGATAGCCAAACCACTCCGGCAACGACTGCACAACCTCGACACAGACTGGCACATCAGTGACGCGAAGAGCTTCGACACCTGATTCAACACCTGGCAGACCGGTCATATCCTCGCACCGTCTTCCCGAACAGACCCTCAAGACAGGGCGCGGACAACCTCGACCATCTTCTCCCCGGCCTCAGTTGGATTTATTGCCACAATGACGCCCGCGGCGCGGAGCGCGTCCATCTTCGCCTGAGCCGTACCGTGCGATCCAGAGACAATTGCGCCGGCATGACCCATCTTGCGGCCCGGGGGTGCCGTGACTCCTGCGATGTAGGCGACAACGGGTTTGGTCATGTGGTCACGGATGTACTCGGCGGCGCGCTCCTCCTCGGATCCTCCGATCTCTCCGATCATGATCACGGCACGTGTCTCGGGGTCCGCCTCGAATGCCGAGAGCACATCGATGAAGTTGGTGCCCGGAACCGGGTCGCCGCCGATGCCAACACAGGTTGTCTGTCCCACACCTTGCTGGGAGAGTTCGTGTAGCGCCTGATAGGTAAGCGTGCCCGATCGACTGACAATTCCTACAGGGCCACCGGGGAGGGCAATCTCGCCGGCGGTGATTCCAATGTTGCATTTGCCAGGTGAGATCAGTCCGGGACAGTTCGGTCCAAGCAGACGGGTTCCGGGAAATTCGCGTTTGAGACGGGCGTAGACGAGCGCCTCGTCCTTGGCGGGAATGTGTTCGGTGATGCACACGATCAATGCGATCCCGGCCTCAGCTGCCTGCAGGATCGCCGCGCCCGCGGCCTTTGGGGGGACGACGACAAAGCTCGCCGTCGCCCCGGTCGCCGCGACTGCCTCGGCGACGGTGTCATAGATCGGGATGCCATCCACGTTCTCGCCACCCTTGCCCGGTGTGACTCCGGCCAGAACCTTCGTGCCATAGTCGCGGTTGCGCAGTCCGTGAAAGCGCCCCTGACTTCCGGTCAGTCCCTGCACAATCACCTTGGTGTTCTCATCGATGAAGATACTCATTTGGATCCTTTTCCTGCGATCTCAGCGGCGCGGCGTGCCGCGGCGATCATGGTCGGTTCAAGCATCATTCGCTCCGACAGATGTGGAGTGAGAATCTCCCGGGCGAGCGGGGCGTTTGTGCCATCGAGCCGGATGACGATCGGGGTAGTGAGGCCGACACGCTTGATCGCGAGCAACACGCCGTTCGCGACATCATCGCAGCGGACGATTCCCCCGAAGATGTTGATCAAGATCACGCGCACGCGCGAATCAGAGTTGATCACCTCGAGTGCATTTGCCATCACATCCGCGTTCGCCCCTCCGCCGCAGTCGAGGAAGTTCGCCGCGGTACCACCGACCTGATTGACCACATCGAGTGTGCTCATCGCAAGACCAGCTCCGTTCGCGATGATTCCGACCGACCCGTCGAGACCGATGTAATTAAGCCCCTTGGAGCGCGCGAGCGCCTCTCGGGCATCACCATCTTGCGCATAGGCAAAGTCACTCCACTCTGGATGCCGGAACGCCGCGTCATCGTCGAGTGTGACCTTTGCATCGAGGGCGTGAACGTTGCCCTCCGGGGTGAGAATCAGGGGGTTGATCTCGACCAGGTCCGCGTCGCCATCGATATAGCAGCGATAGAGCCGTTCGAGCATCTCAACGACCCCCTCTCTTGCCTCTTCGTCGATGCCCGCCTCGTCAACGAGCAAGACGAGATCTTTTACGTTGACTCCGTCAATCGGATTCACGTGAAGGAGCGCGATCGACTCTGGATCCTCTTCAACGACCTGTTCGATGTCAACTCCACCCTTGGCGCTCAGCATGCAAAGATGGGCCTTCGCGGCGCGATCGAGCGTAAAGCTGGCGTAGTACTCGCGCTTGATGTCGCTCGCGTGCTCGACCCAGAGGCGATGCACCACGTGCCCCTTGATATCGAGTCCGAGAATGGATGTCGCATGTGCCCGTGCCTCTTCGGCGTCACCGGCAAGCTTGACACCTCCCGCCTTTCCACGACCGCCGACCTGGACCTGCGCCTTGATCACGACGGGATAGCCGATCCTTTCTGCAACTTCGACCGCGTCATCAACCGTGTCGGCTATGTCACCATCTGAGACCGGGATGCCATAACGGGCAAAGTACTGCTTGCCCTGATATTCGAAGAGATCCACCGGCGTCCGGCCTCCTTGTCGAGTGCAATTGTTCTCCCTCACACTAGACATTCATTGGCCCGCGCTCCCAATCGGTCGCGCCGGTGCGTTCGATCACATCCGGCGGGATCTCCCTACCGTTGTAACGCTCGCCTTGTGCTGCTCAATCGAATCGCGCGGAGTTCGGGCACTACCATCGACGGGGTGGCCACGACACTCCCCGTAGCGCGATGGTCAGCCCGTCACGGATTTGGCGGTTCGGTCAGGTCATCGCCCCGCGCCAGGTGGGCCCGACGGGGCGGTCTTTTGCTCATCATGGTTGTGGTCTTCGCGGTTGGGTCGGGAATCGTCTTTCATAATCTTGGCGCACATCACGGTCTCTATGCTCTGACCGAATACGACGACGGAGTGTATTTCGGAGCAACCATGCACTTCGTCGCCGGCCAGCTCCCCTATCGAAGCTTCGTCATGGTCCAGCCACCCGGAATCACCGTTCTGCTCGCGCCGGTCGCTCTTCTTGTCGGTCCGTCGAATCCGCGCGCCGGCCTTGCCATCGCGCGCATTGTGACGGGCACGTTTGTCGGTCTCGACGCACTTTTGATCGCCTTCGTGCTTCGCCACAAGGGCCTCACCGCGGCATTCGTCGGCGGAATGCTGTTCGCGATCTACCCACCTGGATACAGCTCGGACCGCACCCTGATGCTTGAGCCCTATCTCATTTTTTTCTGCCTGCTGAGCGTCGCGCTCGCCTTTTCCGCGGGCAGGCTCACCTCAGACCGCCGGCTTATCCTCGCCGGCCTCGCACTCGGATTCGCGGGCGCAATCAAGCTCTTCGCGCTAGCGATCGCCCTTGCGTTTTTCTTCGTGATGGTCTGGCGTCACCGCAGGGGACTTTCCATGCTCGTCCTCGGAGCAATCGCCGGATTCGCGCTTCCCTGTCTCGCTTTTTTCATTGGAGCTCCGCACGCATTCATCCATGATGTGATCAGTTCACAGTTCACCCGCACGACCGTATCCCCGACACCGTTTCAAACCAGGCTTACCGCCCTCGTCGGACTCAACAACATCGCCAAACCACAGGTATTCTCACTCGGCCAGGGTTCTCCCTGGCCCTGGCTCGGCGCGGCACTGCTCGGCTCCGTCAGCCTTGCGGGAACCTTGATCCCCGCACTGCGACGAAACAGCTCAACGTTCACCTGGTTCATCTTTGTCGCAGCCGTCGCCGCCTTTGCCATGGTGTGCATCCCTCAACAGTTCTACACGCACTACGCCGTACTCTCCGATGCCTTTTTCGCCCTCGTGGTGGGAGCCGCCGTTGGATCGTTCGTCCACGGCGCCAGCGCATTCTTCCGGAGGCGGATGGAACCGAAGGGGAATCGATCGCCTGCGAACTCTTGGCCAAGAACGCTTCAGGTCGCGCTCGGAGGTCTTGGCATGGCAGTCTTTGTCGCATCGTGCGCAACCGTGGTGACGATCGAGACACGCTTCCAGGCGACAAAGATGGATCACTTTGGCGACCCGGGACACTCGATCGACCTCGCGATTCCCCCTGGAAGCTGCGTCATTTCAGATGCAACGATTCTGCTCATCATTGCAAACCGCATGAACTTCTCACCGACCTGTCCGGTCATGGTCGACTCAACCGGCACATGGCTCGCCTATGACGCCGCCCATCCCCCCGAGCGCAACCGGAGAGAGCCAAAAGACCCAGCGCTCGTCGCGCTCTGGCAAGAGCTGTTCACACACGCCGACTACACCGTCTTTGCCGGCAAGAGCGCGTTTCGGATTCCATTTACTCCCGCACTCTCGCAGTGGTTCAATGACCACTTCGCGGTTGTTCCCAGGGCCGCGCCGATCACCTTCGTACGCCGCGTCCATGCGTTGGCAGATGTCCGCTCGACCAAGGGCGTTGTGCCCTGACGAGAGCTGCGATCAGGCGCGCTTCAGGGGCGTCAATGCGAGAAGAAACTTCTTCTCCCCGTGTCGCGCGAACTCAATGATCGCCTCTACGTGCGCTCCCTCGCCGCTGACGGATCTCACCCTTCCCTCGCCCCAGCGGGCATGAACGATCATCTCTCCCGCATGGAGACCGAGAAGATGTGCACCGGTCGTTACTGGCGTCTTCCCGGGATGCGCGGTCGTGGAGCTGAACGATCCCTGGTCAGGGCCCGGCCGGACAGATCGTGACGGCTCTTCGTTGAGCGAATGCATCGAGTTCATCGCGTAGGGATCGGACTGGTCCTCGACGAGTTCGGAGGGGATCTCCCTGAGGAACCGACTCGGGATGCTCTCACGGGCGCTGCCGAATTTCGTACGAACCCAGGTATGCGTGAGGTAGAGCCGCTCGCGCGCCCGGGTGATCCCGACGTAGCAGAGCCGACGCTCCTCCTCGAGGTCATCTGGCTCCCCGAGCGTCCGGTCGTGCGGGAAGATCCCCTCCTCGAGGCCAGAGAGGAAGACTGCGGCAAATTCGAGGCCTTTTACCGCGTGGAGCGTCATCAAGGCGACACGACCCGATGAACTCTCGAGATCGTCGATAGCGGAGACGAGGGCGGTCGTCGCGAGAAAGGACTCAAGATCTTCATAGCTCTCTGCGACCGTGACGAGTTCCTCGATGTTCGCGAGACGGCTCTCCGCCTCGATCAGCCCGCCTCCGCCGATCGCCACCTCCGACTCGAGTGACTCCTGGTATCGAGTCGTGAGCAAGATCTCGCGCAAGATCTCCGCGGGGCCAAGATCGACCAGGCCCTCGAACGACCCCAACAATGCAACGAACTGCTCGATCCCGCGCAGCGCGCGACCCGAAACGCCGGCCTCTCTCGCACACGCGAGTGTTTCGAGAAACGCGAGTCCACTCGCGCTCGCATACTGGACAAGACGATCGACGGTGGTCTTGCCGATGCCGCGCAGTGGCACATTGAGCACCCGACGCAGCGAGACCTCATCGGACGGATTCGCCACGAGGCGCGCAAAGGCGAGAAGGTCTCGTACCTCCCTCCGGTCGTAAAAGCGTGTACCGCCGATGATCGTACAGGCGATGCCCCGATCGGCGAGGGCCTGTTCGATCGCCCTCGACTGCGCATTGGTCCGATACAGCACTGCCATGTCGGTATAGGGAATCCGCTCCTCGCGTCGAAGACGCTCGATCTCGTTGGCGATAAAGGTCGCCTCGTCCCTCTCGTCCCCTGCGTGATAGCGGACGATCTTCCTTCCGGTGCCGAGCGCGCTCCAAAGTGACTTCTCCTCGCGCATCATGTTGTTGTCGATCACCGCATTCGCCGCATCGAGGATATTCTGCGTCGATCGGTAGTTTTGATCGAGGATGACGGTCCTTGTCTCGGGAAAGGCGACCGCGAAATCGAGCAGGTTGCGCACCTCGGCACCACGGAACCGGTAGATCGATTGATCGGAATCACCGACGATGCAGACATTCCGGTGTCGTGCACCGATCATCGTGACGATCTCGTTCTGCGCGCGATTGGTGTCTTGGTACTCGTCGACGAGAAGATGCAAGAAGCGCTCCTGATAGCGCTGGAGCACCTCTGGATGCGCGCGGAAAAGCCTCACGGTCACACCGAGCAGGTCATCAAAGTCCATCGCGTTTGCATTCTTTAGGCGCGCGCTATAGAGACTGAATACCTCGGCGATCCTACGTTCATAGATTGTGTAGGCGCGATTTGCATAGTCGGTCTCATCGAACATTTCATTCTTCGCGGCGCTGATCGCACTGGCGACAGCTCGCGGAGGGAATCGCTTGGTATCGACCCCGAGATCATCGAGAACGTGCTGGACAAGGCGGCGGCTGTCGGCGTCGTCGTAGATCGAAAATCCCGAGCGATATCCGACGTATGCCGCCTCACGTCGCAGGATCCGCACACAGGCACGGTGAAAGGTCGAGATCCACATCTGCTCGGCAGGGGCGCCGACAAGATCGACAACGCGCTCCAACATCTCGTTCGCGGCCTTGTTGGTGAAGGTGATCGCCATGATCCGGTACGGAGCCACTCCGTCCGCGACGATGCGCGCGATCCTCCTCGTCAGAACCCGCGTCTTGCCTGAACCCGCCCCGGCGATGACCACCACCGGGCCATCGTTGTAGAGCACCGCCTCGCGCTGAGCAGGATTGAGGTCCTCGATCAGATGCGCCGTTGCACCGTCGCGCGCAGGTGGAATCTCCCGCTCCTCGCGCAATTCAACGCTGATCGAATCACCACGGTCAGTGCGCCGCTCGCTCACTCCCACTCGATTGTGCCCGGAGGCTTCGAGGTGATGTCATACGCGACGCGGTTGACGCCATCGACCTCATTGATGATTCTCGTGGAGAGGATCTCGAGCAGTTCATAGGGAAGGCGCGCCCAGTCCGCGGTCATCGCATCGTCACTCGTCACGGCGCGGATCACGATTGGATAGGCATAGGTGCGTTCGTCTCCCATCACACCCACCGTGCGCACCGCGGGAAGTACCGCGAACGACTGCCACAGGTCACGGTCGAGCCCGGCGCGCCGCACCTCTTCGAGCACGATTGCGTCAGCGCAACGGAGGATATCTGCCCGCTCCCGGGTCACCTCTCCGACGATACGCACCGCGAGTCCCGGACCGGGAAAGGGCTGGCGCCACACCATCGCCTCAGGAAGACCGAGATCTTCGCCGATTGCGCGTACCTCATCTTTGAACAGGAGGCGGAGCGGCTCGACGAGTTCGAAAGCCATCTCATCGGGGAGTCCACCGACGTTGTGGTGGGACTTGATCGTCGCTGCGTGCTTTGTGCCGGATTCGATGACGTCGGGATAGAGCGTGCCCTGGGCAAGGAAGCCGACATCGGTGATTTCGCGTGCGACCTCTTCGAAGATGCGGATGAACAGCTCGCCGATGATCTTGCGCTTGTGTTCGGGCTCGGTCACTCCAGCGAGCGCTCCAAAGAAACGATCCGCCGCCTTGACGTGGATGAGATTGACCGCGAACTGCGCCCGGAAGGTCTCTTCGATCTGCTCGGACTCGCCCTCGCGCATCAGCCCGGTGTCGACGTAGACGCAGGTCAACTGGTCGCCCACCGCCCGGTGGACGAGAGCCGCAGCAACCGCCGAGTCGACTCCACCGGAGAGCGCGCAGAGCACCTTCTTTCCTCCGACGAGATCTCGGACCTCCTCGGTCGAAGCCTCGATGACCGACTGATGCGTCCACGAGGGGTCACAGCCCGCGACCTCGAAGAGGAAGCGCCGGATCACGCCCTGGCCGTCTCTCGTGTGCCGGACCTCGGGATGGAACTGCACTCCGACGATCTTGCGTTCGAGACTCTCGAGCGCGGCGACCGGCGCATGCTGTGTCATGGCGGTGACGACAAAACCCTCGGGAGCTTTGACGATGGAATCTCCGTGACTCATCCAGACGGCATGTGGAGCGCTCCATCCAGATAACAACGTGCTGTGCGACAAAGGTGTGAGCTCGGTGCGGCCGTATTCGCCAGCTCCCGTTCGGGCCACCTCACCTCCGAGTTGCAAGGCGATGAGTTGCGCCCCGTAACAGATACCGAGGATCGGCACGCCGAGCGCGTACACCTCGGGATCGAGCAGCGGCGCATAGTCTGCATAGACCGAGGCAGGACCACCAGAGAGAATGATCGCCTTTGGAGTGTGCCGAGCGATCTCACGTGCGCTCGCGTCGTGCGAGACGATGACCGAGTAAACCTCTGCCTCACGAACGCGGCGCGCGATCAGCTGGGCGTACTGGGCTCCAAAATCAACGACGACGACCGTATCGAATCCGCGAATCACTGTCTTACGCTACCAAGCCTGTGTCGCAGTCGCTGACGCTCTCGCGCGGGCTCGACTCCGGCGCCAGGCAAGGAACAGAGCGGAGAAAGAAATGCCAACGGAGACTCCGGCGAGCACAAGTCCGAGGAGCAGGTCGCGCGGCAGATAGCTCAGAACGAGCGTCGACTGGCCATTCCCGAGGTCTTTCGCGGGAACATAAATGACGAGATCATCTGTCGGTCCCCTCGAGATAGCGAGCCGCTGGCTCCCGATGTGCGCCTGCCAGCCCGGAGAGTCCGTGATGTGCGCGATCACCGTCGTCGCCGAGGTGCCAGCGAGCGAGACGACCACCCGACGGTCGCTCGGGTTCGAGATCTTCGTCACCTTGACACGATTGGTCGCGCTGACCTCGGCCGAGCGCGGCACCGAGTAGAGCGCGAGGACGACATTGTTGTTGGTGAGCCTCGTCACGAAAACCATTCCCGCCGGAGGAGTCTTGTCCGCTGCCATGAGGACAAAGGACACGCCATAGGCCCTTGCAAGTTCGACGCTGTCGATACTCGGATTGAAAAGGTTGGTCGTAAAAAGTAGCTGACCGGCATTTGGAACCGGCCACGCGGCGAACGTTGCCTTCGGGATGATCGGGTCATGCATCCCGAGTTCGGCGATCTGATAACCGATGTTGATGTTCGGGTAGAAGTCGATACCGGTCGGTTGGCGCACACCGCAGGGTGCCACGAAGACCAACGGACACGCGACGTTGGGGCCATCCTGACCGATCAGCTCCCCGTGGGTGACGCGCGCGAGTGTTGTGACCGCAACCGTCACCGGATAGTTCGTGCGACTGAAGGTGTTGACCATCACTCCGGAAAAGACCAGCGACCCCGCCTCGATGCTCAACAACGATGCAGCGAGCAACGTCGCCCGTCGCGCACCGTCAAAGAACAACGACCCGCTCGCGCGGCCCTCGGTTGCGGATCCTCCAAAGAGACCGACGCTGCAAAAGAGCGCGAGAAGGATCGCAGTCGGACCGTAGAGGCTCGATCGGCGGATCGCCTCGCACACGCTCGCGCCAAGACCAGAACCCCCGGACGCAAGAGAGGCGGTACAGCTCGTGCCGGTGGCTTCGGGAACCTTGATCCACATGTAGACCAAGACGATGCCGACGATGGCGATGACGCTCAGCATCACGTGTCGCGTGCGGCGCGAGCCGCGCGCCACGATGAGTTCATCGAGACCGAACGCGCCGAGGAGCGCAAGGACAAAGGCGAGGAGGGGAAGGGTGCGATGTGTGGCAATCGACCCGAGGCCAATCGCGCGAATCAGCTGCTGAACGAGAGCGTGGTTGCCGACCTGGTAGATCACCAGGACCTGGGCAACTGCGACAAGCGCGAGCGCGCTGGCGACAGGACTCCGACCCTTTCGAGGTAGCACGCGCGTCCCAATCGCCACCCCGACGAGCACGAGCGCGATCACCCCAAGATAGGCACACGATTCGTAGTAGTTCGTTCGACCGAGGAAAAAACTGCTCCCCGCGAGGGGAAGCCCGTCGTAGCCCTGGGCGAGGGCGAGGAGGATGCCATGGATCGGAACTCCCTGTGAGGTATCGGTGCCGGCGCGTATCGATGACCGGATGACCGAGAGTCCCGGCAGCCAGAGCGGCGCGCTGAGGCCAAGACCGAGCATGGCGCCGGCGCCGAACCGCACGAGCGGGACGCGCCCGATGGGCCGGCCAGAGAGCGAGAGGATCACCACGACAACGAGGCACAGCGCGAGAAGCGTCGCACCCATGAGTACGTACCCCTCCGGGAAGCCCGCGTAGACCGCGAAGGCGATCGAGACTCCGAGTACGCCGACCGACACCGCGTGCCGTGACGAGCGAAGACAGAGAATCGCCCCGGCGAGGATCACTCCTGCCCAGCAGAACACACCGCTGATCGACCACCCAAGCCAGTTCGCGAAGGCGCCTGAGAGCATGAATGTCGCCCCGGAAAAGGTCGCGGGCAGCACACCGAGCCGGAGTAGCCGCGCGCACCAGTAGGTTCCCAGTCCGGCGATCAAAAGCTTGAGAAAGACGACCACGGTAAATGACCACGAGAGCGGGACGAGATAACCGAACAGGCTCGGAAGCGCGAGCACTCCGGATTCGAAGTTCAAGAACTCAGGCAGCCCATTTCCCGAATAGCTGTTCCAGAGCGGGAACTGTCCATGGTGGATCAGGGTGTAGTTCAGCGTGTTCCAGGCGACGCTCTGGTCGATGATGTCACCGTTGATGTTGTTGTGCACCGACCCCGCGGCGACCGAGGTGAGGACCGAGAGCCCGCGGCCAAGATCGGCCGGACCAAAGCTCGGGCCAGAGGTGAACGCCGGAGAGAGGTAGCAGACGGCGAGAACGACGATGAAGCCAGCCGCGAGCAGGTCTCGTCGCCGGCCCACCTGAGACCAGGTACGCAGCCGGCACCAAAGTGCCACGGGCGCCGTCATGGCCGCTCAAACGATCCTTGATTCGCGCGCCTGCGCACCGGACAAGGCGCGCACCTAGTGCGATTGTCGGGACCTGGCACCGATCACAACCTCGACCTTGTGGAACTCGCGGATGTTCGCGTAGCCGCACATCGCCATCGAGGTCCGAAGTGCCCCGGTGAGATTGGTCGAACCATCGGCAACATGTCCCGGGCCGCACAGGATCTCCTTGAGCGAGGCATGCCGGTCGACCGCGACGGGAAGTCCTCGTGGCACGCTCTGGTTTGACGCGTCGGGTCCGAAGTGGACGCCGCGCCCGGGCGCCTCGAACGCGCGCGCGAGCGGCGCACCGATCATCACCGCGTCCGCACCGCAGGCCATCGCCTTGGCGATGTCCCCGCCACGGGTCGTTCCCCCTTGGGAGATCACCTGCACATAGACCCCGGTCTCCTCGAGATGCTGGCTGCGCGCCCCCGCTGCGTCTGCCAGTGCAGTCGCCTGGGGCGCTCCGACTCCAAGTACCCGGCGCGTTGACGATGACACGCCCTCGCCGACACCGACGAGGATGCCGACGGCTCCGGTACGCATCAGGTGAAGCGCTGCCTGGAACGAGGCGCATCCTCCGACGATCACCGGGATGTCGAGCTCGCGGATGAAACTCTTCAGGTTCAATGGTTCGCCCCCCTTGGAGACGTGCTCAGCCGATACTGCCGTGCCCATGATGACCAGCACATTGAGTTCAGCGGCCATCAGCACCGGTGCGAGTTCGCTCGCACGCTGGGGCGTCACCGCCCCACAGGTGACTGCCCCGCTCCGCGAGATCTCTCGGATGCGCTGGGTGACAAGCTCGGACTTGACCGGCTCTTGGTAGATCTCCTGGATGCGCCTGGTGACTCCGGGACCGCTCAGCGCGGCAATCTCTTCGAGATACGGAGCGGGGTCGTCGTAGCGCGTCCAGAGACCCTCAAGATTGAGCGCGGAGAGTGCTCCGAGGGTGTCGAACGTGACGGCGGTCTCGGGACTGACCACCGAATCGGCCGGTGCCGCAATGACGGGGAGCGCGAAATCGAACGCGTCGAGTCGCCAGGAGATGTCGACATCCTCGGGGTCCCGGGTGCGGCGCGAGGGCACGATCGAGATCTCATCGAGTGCGTACCCCCTCCGGGCAGACTTTCCGATTCCTATTTCAACGTCGGCCACAACTTGCTCCCTCGCCACGAATCCCATGGTGCGCGCCGATCACGCTACTCGCCCTTTTCGCTGCTGCCTCGCGCATCCTCCGCGCCCTCACAGACGCGAAGAGAGCGCCCGCGTGCGGCACGAGGACCGATACCGGTCGCACCGAGGAGGAGCAGATAGCCCGCGGCAAGGACGACCAGCTCGATCACGAAGGCCCACAGACAGCCGATCGCAGGTGGGCACCACGGTGAATGAAACAGAAAGGAGAACCGAGGACCCGCATTGCCCACGCTGTAGCGACGCAGCACCGCGAAAAAGGCCCAGGCCTGGGCTACCCATGCGAGCAAAAGCACCATCGGCGCGAGGCGGCGCAAGAGAGCTCCGATGCGATGCGCACCGATGCGAGAGACGCAGACGATCGGCAGCCCAACAGCGAAGGGCAGCGTATCGCGACCGGACCAGACATAACCGATCTTGCGCGCCTGGGAGGAGGAGATCAGAACCGGGACGACCAGGATCGAAATCCCGAACACCAAGAGCACCAGGCGCTGGCGAAGGCCGCCAGCGATCACTCCGAGAGCGAAGAGAAGCCCTCCAAGGAGATACCAGATGACGAATGTGCCATGGGGAGCGTAGGTGTCAAATGCTCCAAATACGCCGATCATGCCTGGTAGGTAGTAGATGTTGTGGTGAAAAGAGGTGGCAAGGATCGTCCACTCCGAGGTTGTGGAGAAGGGGATCAGAGCCTGGGCGTTCTTTGACGACACATTCAACGCGGTCGAGTGCTCATAGACAATCCAGACCAGGTCCGCGAGGCCAACGAAGATGACGAGCGCCGTTGCAATCTTCACCTCGCGGTTCGAAAAGAGGCGCTTGGTCGAGCCAAGACCCGCTCCCACAGATACCGTGATCAACAACAATACGAGCCAGAACGGCGAGAGACTGCGCGAAGAAACGAGGATGAGCGCCGAGACCGCTCCCATCGCGACGAGCGCCCTCGGGGGCTGCCTCTCGCGTTCGCGCAGCAGAATCGTCAGGATCGTCCAGAGCGAGAGTGCGCTCGAAATCTCGAGGCCACTCGGATTCACCACGCCCGCGAGGTACAGGACCATCGGCGTCGCGGCGATCGCGACCCCGAGCAACAAAAGCCGGTTCCCCGAGTAGCGCAGGATCGAAAAGATCGCGAAGCTGAACATGAGAGCAGAGAGAGCAGCACTCACGAGGCGCATCAGATAGAGCGCCCAGAGCCCCGAACCAAGCAACGTGGGCAGGCCCACGACGACGTAATAGAGCGGAGGATACCGGCCGACGTAGATCCACGCATTCTCGACGAGGCCCCGATACTGCGCCTTTGTTGCAAAGATCACACAGCTGGCGGGGATATCGACACGTTTTGCATAACACTCCACCCCGTGATGGGGAATCTTGGTCCCGGGAATGTTCCCACCATTTCTCAACAATGAGTAGAAGGCGGGGAGGTGAACCTCGGTGAAGGGTGAACTTTTCGCACAGACCCCGTTTGGATCACCCACATTGTCATTGCAACGTCCAACGAACTGACCACGTGCCGCGCCAGCTGCCTTGACGACATGGGTCGGCTCGTCCGGTCCCGACAAAAGCGGCACTGTGACGCTCCAGATACTGATCAGCGCGAATGTCACCAAGAAGATGGATCCAAAAAGCCTCCACCACGGGGTCTCTCGCCAGCGCTCCCCCGTTAACCGCATGGTTCCATTGTTATCGCGTCGGGCCCCGGGGGCGAAACCCGGATCGGACAATTAGTGCGATGGATCGGTAATCGACTCGGCGACACCCTCAAGGAGCCGCCAGATGATCGCAGCGGTCAGTCCCCAGACGAGATTGTCCCCGAGTGTGCCCGCGTCGGCAAAAAAATGAATCACCCGCACCTCTTCGGCAGTTCTCCACTCCTCCTGCCAGGCCGAGCCCGCGCGATACAGCGTTGCGAGAGGAACCTCGAAGATCTCGTGCACCTCATCGACGCTTGGGCTGAGCCGGCAGGAGCTGTCAACCAATCCGAGATACGCGGCCACCCTCAGACCCGTGCGGGAGCGGGCAAAGACACCGAGACAGCTCGTGATCTGCACATCGCCCGCTCGGAGGCCGATCTCCTCATCCGCCTCGCGAAGCACCGCCGAGAGCGGATCCTCATCCGCCTCCACATATCCACCGGGAAGCGCGATGAGTCCGGGATCACGCTCGAGATCAAGCGCCCGACGTGTCAAGACGAGATGCGGTGCGCCAGACCGATCGACAATCCCAACCAGCACCGAGGCGCCGACGCCCTCGACATCGACGCTACCCAGTTGGTCGCCCGCAAACGCGCCGAGCACCTGTTTCGTCGTGAGCGCTCTCGCCAACGAGAGCTCTGACCACGATGTCTTTTCGAGGCGGGCCGCGTCGGCCGGACGGGGAATCTGCTGGTGATAGTGATCCATAGCCAACTGCGACTCTAGCGATGAACCACCCGCTCTGTCCTCCGTACGATTTCGCGTCCAAAAAAAGGGGGGCCGGGCCTGTAGGCCCGGCCCCAACATCGTTCCCGATGCTTACATCATTCCCATCTGGTTCTCGTGGTCATGTCCGCCACCACCTGCGGCAGGCGGCTCTGGCTTGTCCGCAACCGTCGCCTCGGTCGTCAGCAACAAAGCAGCGACCGACGCGGCATTCTGCAAAGCCGAGCGCGTCACCTTTGCGGGGTCGATCACACCCGCCTTGACGAGGTCTTCGATGACTCCAGTCGTCGCGTTGAGGCCAAAGGTTCCCTCGGCCTGCGAGACGGCCTGAACCATCACTGCACCCTCGAAGCCGGCGTTGATGGCAATCTGCTTCAGTGGCTCCTCAAGCGACCGTGCAACAATTCCCGCTCCGGTTCTCTCATCACCGGTGAGTCCTTCGGCGACTGCTTCGACGGCCTTGCGGCTCCGCACGAGAGCTGTGCCACCACCGGCAACGATGCCCTCTTCGATCGCCGCGCGGGTCGCGCTGAGCGCATCTTCGATGCGGTGCTTCTTCTCTTTGAGCTCGATCTCGGTTGCTGCGCCGACACGCACAACGGCTACGCCTCCAGCGAGCTTCGCGAGACGCTCCTGGAGCTTCTCGCGATCCCAGTCCGAATCAGAGTCTTCGATCTCGCGACGGATCTGGTTCACGCGCGCCGCGACATCGGCGGAGTCTCCAGCACCATCGATGATCGTGGTGTCGTCCTTGGTGACGACGATCCGGCGGGCTCGACCGAGAAGGTCGAGGGCAACCGTCTCGAGCTTGAGACCGACCTCTTCCGAGATGACCTGCGCTCCAGTCAACGTGGCAATATCTCCGAGCATCGACTTGCGACGCTCGCCAAAACCCGGAGCCTTGACCGCGACGGATGAGAAGGTGCCGCGGATCTTGTTCACGACAAAGGTGGCGAGAGCTTCGCCCTCGACGTCTTCGGCGATCACGAGCAACGCCTTGCCAGTCTGCATGACCTTCTCAAGCACTGGGACGAGCGCTTGGACCGTCGAGATCTTCGAGTTGACAATCAGGACGTACGGGTCCTCGAGAATCGCCTCCTGGCGCTCTTGGTCCGTCACGAAATAGGGCGAGAGGTAGCCCTTGTCGAACTGCATGCCCTCAGTGAATTCGAGTTCGAGTCCAAAGGTGTTCGACTCTTCAACGGTGACGGTGCCATCCTTGCCGACCTTGTCGATTGCGTTCGCCAGCACCTCACCGATGCTGTCGTCCGCTGCGGAGATCGAGGCGATCTGCGCAATCTCGTTGCGGCCTTCGACCTCTTTTGACTGCTCATGAATCGACGCGACGGCTGCCTCGACAGCTGCCTCGATTCCGCGCTTCAACGACATCGGATTCGCACCAGCCGCGACGTTCTTCAGACCTTCGCGCACGAGCGCCTGGGCAAGCACCGTCGCTGTCGTAGTTCCGTCGCCGGCGACATCGTTCGTCTTCGTCGCGACCTCACGCACAAGCTGAGCACCCATGTTTTCAAATGGGTCTTCGAGCTCGATCTCACGGGCGATCGTCACACCATCGTTCGTAATCGTCGGCGAACCAAACTTCTTGTGAAGAACCACGTTGCGTCCCTTGGGACCAATCGTCACCTTGACGGCATCGGCGAGCTTATTGACTCCCGCCTCAAGGCCGCGGCGCGCGACCTCGTCGAATCGAAGCATCTTTGACATCAGTTTCCTACCTTCGCGAGAACATCGCGGCTCGTGAGGATCAAAAGATCCTCGCCGTCGATGGTGATTTCGGTGCCACCGTATTTGGAGTACACAACGCGGTCGCCGGTCTTGATGTCGAGCGGAACAAGCTCGCCCGTCGCGTCGGCGCGTCGGCCCGGGCCAACGGCGAGCACCTCGCCCTGCTGTGGTTTCTCCTTGGCGGTGTCGGGAATGACAAGACCTGAAGCGGTCTTCTCCTCTGCCTCGCTTGGGCGAACGACGATCCGGTCGTCTAGTGGTTGCAACTTCATTTCTGAGGCCTCCTATGGCTTCATTAGCACTCTGACCTTTGGAGTGCCAATGTTAGCCAAACGGCTGGCACTCGGCAACACCGACTGCGAGTTTTCTTTTCGGGCAGGAAAATTGGCCTATTCGTGGGTGGGAAAGGCAAGATTGGGCACCGCTCCAAGTCCGAGCGACGAGGGCCCGTCAGCGTGAAGGCGGTAGAAGGCAGCTGCGGCCACCATCGCTGCATTGTCCGTGCACATCGCCCGCGAGGGCACGTAGACCCGCCGACCGCTGCGTTCGCCCATCGCCACCATCGCCTCGCGCAACGGTCCGTTCGCCGCGACCCCGCCTGCCAGACAGATCGAATGCGCCGATACCAGATCGGCAGACCGCTCGGTCTTTGTGACGAGGACCTCGACCACGCTCGCCTGGAACGCGGCTGCGACAACCGCACTCGATGCGTCCGGGTGTGCGTCGACATGCTGCACGGCCGCGGTCTTGAGGCCGGAAAAGGAGAAATCGAGGCCGTCATGGAGCATCGGCGGAGTAAAGCGCAGCGGTCCGGCGAGAACGTCGTCGGTGCCAGCCGATGCGGCGGCCGATTCGATCGCCGGCCCCCCCGGAAAGCCGAGGCCAAGGTATCTCGCCACCTTGTCAAACGCCTCGCCGGCTGCATCGTCGACGGTCGATCCCAGCACCGAATAGCGCCCCGGGGCCTGCATCGAAACGAGCAGGGTGTGGCCGCCCGAGACGAGCAGCACGACCGCCGGAAAACTCATCTCCGGGTCCTCGAGCAACGCAGCGTAAAGGTGTGCCTCGAGATGGTTGACACCAACGAAGGGGACATCCCAGGCGAGCGAGAGCGACTTCGCGGCGGAGACACCGACAAGGAGGGGGCCGATCAATCCCGGTCCATAGGTGGCACCAACCGCGCTGATCGCATCAGAGCCATCGTTGGACCGTCCCGTACGATCGCAACCTGCCTCGTTGAGCGCCTCTTCAAGAAGCGGAATGATCAACGAAAGATGGGCGCGCGATGCGAGTTCAGGAACGACACCTCCGTAGGCGCGATGCAGATCAATCTGACTCGCGACCACCGATGCAACGGTTTCGGTGCCCGAACGCAAGATCGCCACGGCGGTCTCATCACACGAACTTTCGATTGCAAGAAGAAGATCTCCCGTCCGCGTACCTCGAGCAACCGAGCTCATCGAATACCTCTGGTGGTGTCAGCTGTGCGTATCAGGAGTGCTCGCGCCTCGAGTGCCTCTTTGACCGCGAAAAGTCGCAACCTCGACTCCTCGCCTTGGAGGTCATGGGCCCACATCACAAGCCCATCCTCGTTGACCTCGGCGTAGTAGTTCCTCCTGATTCCCGCCGGAACAAAACCAAACTGGTGATAGAGCGCCTGGGCATGCTTGTTCGAAACACGCACCTCGAGCGTCGCCGAGGAGGCTCCAAGTGAGATCGCCTCCTCGAGGATCGAATAGAGCAGCAGCTTTCCAATGCCGCGTCCCTGGTGTGCCACGTCGACTGCAATGGTTGTCACGTGCGCCTCATCCACAATCAACATCAGTCCGACATAGCCGATGACGCTTCCATGATCGAGCGCGACGAGGTATCTCCTCGAGTCCACGATCGCGAGCTCCTCTCGATAGAGCGAGCGCGACCACGGCGCGCTGAACACCGACCGCTCGATCGCAATCACCTCATCGAGGTTCGCATTCCGCATCGACTCAACCGTGATCGCGTGCCGCGATGTGCGATCGCGTCGCCTGAATCTCAACGTAGGGCCTTATTTGCAGCGCCACGCGTGCTCCAATTGCTCTTCGCATCTGGCTCGCGCAGATAGAGCGGCTCAAGATCGGCGGCCGCGACCCCTGCGCCGGCGATCAACTCGGGTATTGCAAGCATGCCGAGTACCCCCGCATCGACAAAGCGCTCGAACTCGCTCCCGACGACAAGACCATGCGCGCGGATGATCTCTTCGAAGATCTCGGGGTAGCGGAACACTCCATCTCCGACGACGCGCGCTCCAAACAATTCCGGATGCGAACGAAGATGCTCCACACATTCCCGGGGCTCTAAAAGTGACATCGAGTCCGGAGCGTCATCGCTGGCGTAGAGGACCTCGGACCGTCGCATGTCGATGACTGCAATCGATCGGGCAGACTCGTTTGAACTCCGCGCCAGAAGCGACCTCGTTGAGGTCAGTCCGACGAGAGGAATGCCGAGCGCGAATGCAAGCGTCTTTGCCGTGGTGACTCCGACCCGCAGTCCGGTGAAGAGTCCGGGTCCGATATCGACCGCGATTGCGTCGAGCGCGCCCATCGTGATGCCGGTACCGTCCATCACGCTTTCAATCAACGGATGAAGCGTCTCGGTTGAAAGCCTTCCCGAGAGCTTGCTCTTCGCGCCCAATACCCGATGCTCGTTGACAACGGCTACCCCGACGCCGATCGTTGCGCTCTCGAGCGCGAGGATCAGCACCTCTTTTCACCGATCTCGCGACATGCCCGGTTCAGCACCTCGGCTCGGCCAATCCAACGCGGATCGCTCGAACTGAGCCGCGCGATGCGATGGATTCTTTCAGTTGAAAGCAACACATGTAAAAGCGGAGGGGCGAAGCGGCCGGAGAACCGCTCACCCCACTCGACCAAAGCAACCCAGCCATCTTCTTGCAACTCATCGAGGACGAGATCTTCGAGTTCAAGCTCGTCCTTCATGCGCCAGCAGTCGACGTGAGCCACCGGTGGCGAGCATTCGTAGCGGTGACACAATGCAAACGTTGGGCTCGTCACCTCGATGTCCGCATCGAGCGCCTGGACGAAGCCCTTGACGAATGTCGTCTTCCCGGAGCCGAGACTTCCACTCAGAATCACGGTCTCGCCCTCGCGGATCTCGGACGCGACCAACGCGCCAAGCGCTCGCGTATCGCCCTCATCGGCAAGTGACAGCTCGGCAAGCACGGTCTCGACCGTCATCTTCGAGTACCACCGAGTAATTGCGCTCCGCGGCGGAAGTCGGCTCGCATCAGATCGAGCACACTTTTTGGAGAGCGAAATGCCGCGGCCGGGTGGAAGGTCGGGAGCACTTGGTATCCGTCGCGTTCGATGACCCTCCCGTGAAGCTCGGAGATTCCCTCTCGTCTCGCGAGAAGCGCGCGCGTCGCGACGTTGCCGAGCGTCATCACCAGCGCGGGAGCGACCAGGGCGATCTGACGCTCGAGAAAGTGTGCACAGCTCCCAATCTCGGCCGGCCTTGGATTACGGTTCGCCGGAGGGCGACATTTGACCACATTCGCGATGTAGCACGCCTCGCGCCCGATCCCGAACTCCTCGCCAAGGAGCTCCACCACGAGCTGCCCGGAGCGGCCGACGAACGGGAGTCCCGAGAGGTCCTCCTCGCGACCGGGTGCCTCGCCGACGAACATCAATCTCGCTGAGGGGCTCCCCGATCCAAAGACGACCCTTGAACGCGTCGTACTGAGCACGCAGGCGACACATCTCTCCGCCTCGAGCCGGAGAATCTCCAGCTTTGGCGATGCTGCGCGCTCAGGATGGACGACCATGCACCACGACTCGCGGAACCCGTGGCCCGATCGCGCAGAGGATCTCATAAGAGATGGTTCCGGCCCGTTCCGCCCACTCCTCAGCACTGATAGATTCGCTCCCCTGCCGACCGAGTAGAACGGCCTCGTCACCGACCGCGATCTCTCCAGAGCTTGCGCAGTCGACCATGATCTGATCCATCGTCACGCTGCCGATGATGCGTCGCCGTCGTCCGCGGATGAGCACCTCACCCTCAGTCTCCCCGAGCAGGCGCGGCAGACCGTCCGCATAACCAAGCGGTACGACGGCAATATCGCTCGGGACGGCAAGCTCGCGCCTTCTCCCATAACTCGGTCGCTCGCCTGCATCGAGCGGCCGCACGAAACTCACCTGGGCCTTCAACGAGAGCACCGGCTCCAACTCCTCGCGAAGGGTCCCCCTGAGCTGCGGCGCCGGAAGATAGCCGTACAGCGCGATTCCGCTGCGCACCCAGTCCCGACGCGCATCCGGGCGGGTAATCGCCGCGGCGCTGTTTGCAAGATGATGGATCGGAGCGGTGATTCCATACGCCTTGAGTGCATTCAACGTGGCGTCAAACAGGGCGATTTGGACATCGGTATAGGGATCTTCAGGAGCATCTGCGACACTCAGATGTGTCCAGATACCTTCAAGATCGAGATCGCCGCCGTCGATAATGAGACGCGCCAGGGCAAGTGCATCCTGAGGGTCGACGCCAACGCGGTGCATTCCGGTGTCGATCTTGAGATGCACGCCGACGCGATCTCCAACAACTCGCGCCGCGTTGTGCGCGGCGATGATGCCGTCCATCGAATAGAGCGTCGGGGTGATCCCACTCGAGACACAAGTCAGCATCGACTCTGGCCGTGGTTCCGAAAGCATCAGGATCGGCGCCTCGATGCCGGCCTCCCGCAGCATCAGACCCTCCTCCACCAATGCAACAGCGAGACGCGTCGCACCGGCTTTCAACACCTCCTCGGCGACGACGACTGCGCTATGGCCGTATCCATCGGCCTTGACTACCGCGCACAGCTCGGCTGGAGCGACATGGTCGAGCAACGTCTTGACATTGTGTGCAAGTGCACCACAGTCGATCTCCGCCCACGCTGGGCGAAAGATCGCCGCAGGGCGAGCTTCACCGCTCATCCGGGCACCTCACCTCGGCGACGTCTCCTCTCCCCGAGCCCGGACTGGATCCTCGATCGATCCGAAGAGCCGCGCGATCAATGCCGGGAGATCCGATGCGATGAGACCCTCCCCCTGGTAAAGGCGACCCGCCCGACCGTGAAGATAGGCGGCAATTGCCGTGGCATGCACTGGCTCTACGCCGCGCGCCAGCAGCGCACCTATCACCCCACTGAGAACGTCTCCGGTGCCCGCGGTGGCAAGCGCGCTGGAACCCGAATTGATCAAGAACACCGCACCATCGCCACCCGCGACGATCGTGGTCGGACCCTTAAGCAAAACCACCCCGCCGAGTCTCTGAGCGAGCTCGTTCGCATCACCGATCCGGTCAACACCAGGGGGCCGGCCAAAGAGTCGGGCAAACTCACCGTCGTGGGGCGTGACAATGACATTTGGATTGTGCGCGAACAACGGAGGTCGATCGCCCCCGATCGATCCGAGCGCACTCAGCCCATCGGCATCGACGACGATGGGGAGTTCGGTGACGGAAAAGATGACTTTGCGCGCGACGGCCAGGATCGCGCGATCGAGCGAGAGCCCGGGTCCGACCACAAGAGCGCGGCATCTCGTAAGTTCATGGCTGATAGCTGCGACCGCCCCTTTGAGTGGGAACGAAAGTGAGACCGCCTCGGTGAGGTCATAGTCGGTCGCCAAAACGCCCGGGGCGCCGAGACGGACCATGCTCGCTCCTGCGCGTAGTGCCCCAAGCGCACACAGGTGCGCGGCCCCGGTCATTCCCGGTGAGCCAGCGAGGACAAGGATCGCGTGATCCCATTTGTGGGCACCGGCCTGGCGGAGCGGGATGGCTTCGATGACGTCACCCTGGTCGATCAGCCAGCAGGTGGCGAGATCGACTTCGAGACCGATCGGATCAAGCACGATCTCACCAGAATGGGTCGGACCATCATGGAAAAACAGCCCCGGTTTGTAGGCACCAAAGGTCACCGTGACATCGGCACGCACCGCTCCTTGGGCCGCGACACCCGTCATTGCATCAACTCCACTCGCAATGTCGAGCGCAAGCACCTTCGTCGTGCCGACAATCCTCGGCGCGACATAGTCTCCGTGAAATCCTGTTCCGTACGCGCCATCGATGACCAGATCGGCGTCGATCGTCATTGAATGAGCTTCAGCGACTCCAAAGACGGTCACCTGGGCTCCGCGTGAACGGAGAACGCGCGCGCAGCTCCGACCGTCGTCGCCGTTGTGACCCTTGCCGGCAATGACCACAATGCGTCGGCCATAAAGTCCGCCGAGCATCCGTCGTGCCACCATCGCTGCCGCGTATCCGGCGCGTTCGATCAGTCGGTCAAGACCGACGGTTGCGATTGCCCTGGCATCAAGCTCTTGCATCTGCTCGACACTGACCACCGGCTGCATGCGATGTCGCTCCTAGCGCGATCCATCGACAGCCACCACCGCGGACGCGATGAGCTGCGTATGGGTCATCGAGAGATGGAGCTCCTCAACGGACAGGACATCTGCACGTCGTCTCGCGCGCCCGCTCACACTGAGTGATGGCGCTCCCGAACCTTTGCGGGTGATCTCGATTTCGAGGAATCCGATATCAAACAGTCCGACCCCAAGCGCCTTCATGGTCGCCTCCTTGGCCGCAAAACGGGCCGCCAGGCCGGGCACGGGGTCGCTTCTGTCGCTGATCGATTCGACCTCTGCAAGAGTGAAGACTCTCTCGACGAGGCGGGGCCAGCGCTCGAGGGCGCCGCGGAACCTTTGCACCTCAACCACATCTATGCCGATACCGATCATTGCGTGAAAAATAGTCGCTGAATGCCGTCTTGCCTGCCACAGCCCCCAAAGTGGCGCAAACGGGGGTGGTAGTTACCTATTCGACGGTCACAACCTTGGCGAGATTGCGAGGGCGGTCCGGGTCATGTCCGCGCGCCCGCGCAATCGCGTAGGCAAAACACTGCAGCGGAACCACCTCGACGATCGGTGAACAGAACTCCATTGTCTTTGGAACTCGCAATACCGCATCGACGAGCGATTCCGTCTCCGAGTCGTCCTCCTCGGCGACGGCAATCACCGTTGCTCCACGCGCGCGCATCTCTTCGACGTTCGCCATCACCTTCTCCCACAGTGTGGTGCGCGTCGCGACCACGACCACGATCGCACCTGGTTCTATCAAGGCAATTGGCCCGTGCTTCATCTCGCCGGCAGGATAGGCCTCGGCGCGAACGTAGGCAAGCTCTTTCAACTTCAAGGCGCCTTCGAGCGCGATCGGGTACCCAGTGCGACGGCCGAGAAAATAGAAGTCATTAACGTTCGCGTACTTCTCCGCGATCTCAAAATATTCATCAGCTCGGTCGAGACAGCGCGTAATCAATCGAGGAGTACCAACCAATGCCGACGCCGCGGTCGCCATCGCACTCGCGTCGAGCACACCTCGGACGTGACCGAGATGCAACGCGAATGCATCGAGCAATGCGATATGCGCAAGGTGACACTTTGTCGAGGCGACGCCGATCTCAGGGCCCGCATGGGTATAGAGAACCGCATCTGCCTCGCGCGACATCACCGACCCGACGACATTGGTCACCGCGATCGTCGTAGCCCCACGGCGTTTCGCCTCGCGAAGTGCGTGCAGCGTGTCTACGGACTCTCCGGACTGACTCACCGCGACAACAAGAGTCTCGCCCCCAAGTACCGCGTCACGATAGCGAAACTCGCTCGCCACCTCGGCAGAGGCAAGAACGCGAGCAAAATGCTCCGTGGCGAGACTCGCGCTGAGTGCCGCGTGGTAGCTCGACCCGCAGGCGAGATAAAGCACGCGCCCGAAGGCCGCGAGTTGATCCGCACCAAGACAGAGCTCCTCGAAGTCCGTCTCGCCCCGGTCCGCAAAACGTCCGAGCAGGGTGTTGGCGACCGCCGCGGGCTGCTCGTACATCTCCTTGGTCATGAAATCGTCGTATCCGCCCTTTTGCGCGGCCGCGACATCCCAGGTGACATGAAACGGCGCGAGCCCAACAGGGACTCCAACTAGGTCGGTCACACGGACCGTTCCGGGACGGATCTCGGCGAGTTCATCGTCTTCGAGCACGTAAAGGTCGCGCGTCATCGGTAACAGCGCCGCGATATCCGACGCGACGTAGCCAACCGATGCACTTTTTCCGATGATCAATGGCGATGTGCGGCGCGCGGCTATAAGTAGGTCGGGCTCGATGGCAAAGATCACGCAGAGTGCGAAGTCCCCGCGCAGCTCTCTAACCGCGGCTCGGACTGAATCAACTGGCGAAAGGCCCTTGGCGCGTTCGCGTTCGATCAGGTGCGCAACCACCTCGCTGTCTGTCGCTGACGACATGGCATGCCCCTCGGCCACCAGCGCCGCCGAGATCTCACGGTGATTTTCAATGATCCCGTTGTGGACAATCGAGATCGCCTTGGTGCAGTCTGCGTGGGGGTGGGCATTGTCGTGGGTCGGTGCACCGTGTGTGGCCCAGCGCGTATGACCGATACCTGCACCACAGGACTCTGGCCAGACGAGCGAGGGGTCGCCGAGTGCGACGATCGCACGGCCCCGCTCGGCGGAACGGTGCCGGACAATGCCACCTCCATCTCCATCGACGACCGCAATTCCTGCAGAGTCATACCCTCGGTACTCAAGCTTCTCAAGACCCTCTCGTAAAAGACGCAACGTGTCGCTCGAGCCAGTCAGTCCAATGATTCCGCACATAGTCTTTACAGGCTAACGCCGACCGGCAGTTCCGATCCGTCACCGCAAAAGAGCGGGACCGAGACGCTGCTATCGATGCGCCATCTCGCGTTCGACAACCTCAATGAGGTCATCGACGACTTGACGGACCTGCTCAACATCTTCACCCTCGACCATGATCCGCACCCTTTGCTCGGTGCCACTCGCGCGGATGTAGATCCGTCCCCAACTCCCGAGCGAGGGTTCGAGGGACGCGGCCCGGGCAAAGATCGCCGGATGAGCCTCGAGCTGGGACGGATCGTCGACGACGACATTGTGAACGACCTGGGGCATGCGTGTCAACGCGCGACTCGCCAGCTCTGCGAGATCATCATCGGATCGGGTGACAAGTTCGATCAGTCTGAGCGCGCTGTACATACCATCACCGATGAGGACCTTGCGACGGAAAACGATGTGTCCGGACTGTTCTCCGCCGAGCACCGCTCCGTTCAGATCCATCGCGTCGGTCACGTTTCGGTCACCGACTCCGGTTTCGATCACCGATATACCCCGCTCTCCAAGGGCGCGCACGAGACCGCGGTTGCTCATCACAGTCGTGACAACTCGATGGTCCAAGAGAAGTGAACGATCATCCAGGTCAAAGGCAAAGAGGGCGAGGAGCACATCGCCATCAATGATGTTGCCAAACCGGTCGCAGGCAATCAGGCGGTCCGCGTCTCCATCAAAGCTCAGTCCAAGATCCGCGCCCTCACGGAGCACAGTCTGTCCAAGCAGATGCGGCGCCGTCGCTCCGCAATGGTCGTTGATATTGGTTCCGTCTGGAGTATTTGCGATGAACACCGCATCGATCCCGAGACGCCCGAAGAGTGCAGGAGCGAGCGTGCTTGCAGCACCGTTGGCACAATCACAGACGACACGCGGACGGCGCCCTTTCGAAAGCGAGACGCCGGACGCAAGATCCTCGATATAGGTCACACCCGCGTGATCGTCGATCAACAGATTGCCAACGTCACGTCCGACCGGAACCGGGAGTACCGAAATCTCGCTGCCTTGTAAGAGCGCGTTGAGATCCCGCTCGATGACACGCTCGACGTCGGGCGAAAGCTTTGTCCCTCCCGGTCCGAAGAGTTTGATGCCATTGTCGCGAAAGGGATTGTGCGAGGCAGAGACCATCGCGACAGGAAGGTTGCGCGTTGCGCCGAGCCACGCGAGGCCTGGCGTAGGAATGACACCGACATCGACGACATCGAACCCCTCCGCGGCAATTCCCGCGCCGAGAGCGCTCAAGAGCATTGGTCCAGAGTGCCGAGTGTCACGCCCGACGAGAAATGCGGTCGATCCAAGATGTCGAGCCGCGGCCCTGCCAAGGGCAAGGGCTATCTCTGGCCGCAGTTGCGCATTCGCGACTCCGCGAATTCCATCAGTGCCGAACACGGTCGACATCGAGGATTTAACGCTTCGAGTACTGTGGCGCCTTGCGTGCCTTCTTCAGGCCGTACTTCTTGCTCTCCTTCTCACGCGAATCACGGGTGAGAAGACCTGCACGCTTGAGAGCCGCCCGCAATTCGGGATCGAGTTCGATCAGTCCACGAGCTATGCCGAGCCGTAGCGCACCGGCCTGACCGGCAATGCCGCCACCATCGATGGTGGCGTCAACGTCAAAAACGTCGGACTGGCCCGCGACTTTGAGCGCCTCGGTCGCGTGCACACGCAGCGTTGCCGAGGGGAAATACTCGTCGAGCGGGCGGCGGTTGACCGTGATCGTGCCGGTGCCTGGACGCAGTCGAACCCGGGCAACTGCAGATTTGCGACGTCCTGTTGACTGTACGAGAGGCTTCGTTGCCATGTCTGTTCCTCGACCTTATGACGCGCGCCGGGTGCTTGGAAACTCCAGCACCGTCGGCATCTGGGCTGCATGTGGATGGTTCGGGCCTGCGTAGATCTTGAGTTTTCCGAGCTGCTGGGTGCCGAGCGTGCCTTTGGGGAGCATGCCCCGGACCGCCCGGCGCACAAGCTCCTCTGGTTTCGTGGCAAGAAGCTCCGCGTAGCTCGTCTGGCGCAGCGAACCCGGATAGCCCGAGTGATGGTAAGCAAATTTATTCTCGGCCTTGTTCGAGGACATCACAACCTTTGCGGCGTTGATCACGATGACGTGGTCGCCGGTGTCCATGTGCGGAGCGAAAATTGGCTTGTGCTTGCCACGCAGAACGCGCGCGACTTCAGTCGCAAGACGACCAAGAACGAGTCCCTCTGCATCGACGACATGCCAGGCACGGACGATCTCACTCGGTTTTGGGGAATACGTACGCACAAAAAGATCCTTTGCTCGCAAGAGTTTGCGACTCGCCTATGCCAGTCTCGATCATTCTCCGGGTACGGGCCGGCTCACTAGCGTAGGCGAGAAAAGGGACCGGAGCAAACAGACCACTTAGCGCCAGGATCCACCGAGCTCATCGGGATAGGAAACCTCGATCAGCGTCAGGCCTCCCGGAGGGGCTAGTGGCGGCGATCCCGTTCGGTCAGCCCCGCGAAGACGCGCCGTGATGTCGCTGGCGCGCAACTTTCCCTCACCGATCGCCTTGAGCGAACCGACAATTGCGCGGACCATCTGATGACAAAACGAGCTCGATTCGATCTCAAATCGCCACACTCGGTCATCGAGCTCCCGAAATGTGGCCTCGTTCACGCGCCGAATGATAGGACCCGTGTGACCCGGCGGCCGGCGGCAAAATCCCGCGAAGTCGTGAGATCCGACCAGCGGATCACATCCGAGGCGCATCGCGTCAAGATCAAGACCCGGTCCAACCCACCATGACGATCTCCCGAGCAACGGATCGATCCGTTCGCCCACCCGTAGGTCATAGCGGTATCGCCGGGCCGTCGCACTGCGCCTTGCATCAAACGAGGGATCAACGACCACCGCCCGCCAGACCACGATCGAGGGAAGGAGCTGACGGCTCAACGCACGGGCGAGATCGGGGATCTCGGTACCGACACAGATGTCCTCGGGCGCGTAACGACGGACGAGAATCGACCGGTCGATATCGACATGCACAACCTGGGCAAGTGCGTGAACTCCCGCATCGGTGCGTCCGGCACAGGTATACGTCAGCTCCGCGCCAGCTGTCCGTTCAAGGGCGCCGAGGAATGCGCCCGCGACGGTCTCGGTGTCGGGCTGGATCGCGAATCCATGAAATCGCGAACCGTCGTAGGAGAGACCGAAGGCGACGCGACAGAGCGGCCCGCCCGGGGCCGCTCTGTCGTCAGAATCAGGCTGTTGTGCCATGGTGGCTCAGCGAACACACCGCTCGTCGGGGAGACGACGATTCAGACAAATTCAATGCGCGCCATCGGCGCGTTATCGCCCGGACGGGGTCCGAGCTTCAAGATGCGCAGATACCCGCCGTTGCGATCTGCGTAGCGCGGTCCGATCTCGGCAAACAACTTGTTCGTCATGTCTTTGTCGCGGATGAAAGCGACAACCTGGCGTTGGTTGTGCACACCGCCGTTGCGGGCCTTGGTGATCATCTTCTCGGCTACCGGTCTGAGCGCCTTCGCCTTCGCCTCAGTCGTGACAATCGCCTCCGCGGCGATCAGCGAGGCAACGAGGTTGCCGAGCATCGCCTTTTGGTGCGCGGCCGAACCACCAAAGCGCCGACCCTTCTTCGGAGCTCCGGGCATTTTCTAGAAACCCTCTCCGGCGAGGGAGAGCCCCCGCTCATCGAGGCGCTCGATGACCTCGTCAAGGGACTTCTGCCCAAAATTGGCGATTGCAAGGAGGTCGTCTCCGGTGTAACGGATGAGCTCGCCAATGGTGTTGATCTGTGCACGCTTGAGGCAGTTGCGCGGACGTTCGGTGAGGTCAAGATCCTCGATCGGGTGATCGAGGTCGGGCGAGCCACTGGTCGTAATGCCAACGTCGCCAAGCTCGAGGCCGTGCGCGGTCTCAGACATGTCGGCAACGAGCTGAACGAGCACCTGCAGGGTCTTCCCCGCCGATGAGAGTGCCTCGCGTGGCGAAACGGAGCCATCGGTCTCGATGTCGAGTACCAGTCGGTCGAAGTCAGTCGACTGCTCGACGCGCGTTGGCTCGACGGTAAAGGCAACACGACGCACGGGAGAGAAGATCGCGTCGATCGGAATAACGCCGATCGCAGAAGAACGTTTGTTCTTTTCCGCCGAGACGTAGCCCTTCCCGCGCTCAATCGTGAGATCGAGGGAAAGACGACCCTCCGCATTCACGGTTGCAATGTGCAGGTCAGGATTGAATATCTCGAGGTCAGAGGTCAACTTGAGGTCCTTCGCGGTAACGACCGCGGGTCCAGCGACATCGACACGAATCGTAACTGACTCGTCCGAAACGCTTGTCACGACAAGGTCCTTGACGTTCAAGATGATGTCGGCGATGTCCTCTTTGACTCCGGGGATGTATGAAAACTCATGCAACGCCTCGTCAAAGCGCACCTGGGTGACCGCGGCACCAGGGATCGATGAAAGCAGGGTACGCCGCAGCGAGTTTCCGAGGGTGTGACCAAATCCGGGGTCCAGCGGTCCAATCGCGAAACGCTGACGCGAAGCGTCTTCGTCGCCAACAGCCTCGACGGTCGGTCGTTGAATGATGAGCATCTCAATGGCTCCTATAGGACTTGAAGTTAGGGGTTTTTACTTTGAGTACAGCTCAACGATGAGCTGCTCTCGAACTTGCGTGTCGATCTGTTCGCGCTCGGGAAGAGCACGAACCCTGACAGCGTTTCCGCTGTCTTCTGATTCGAGCCAGCCCGGAATCGGGCGGTCGATGGTGTCGAGATTCTGACGAACCGTGATCAGCTCGCGCGCCTTTGGAGCAAGGCTGACTACGTCGCCGACGCGAAGCCGATAAGAGGGAATCGTGACGCGCTTTCCATTCACGAGAATATGTCCATGCGAAACGAGTTGACGGGACTGCGTCCTGCTCGTTCCGAACATCGCCCGATAGGTGACATTGTCAATGCGCAGCTCAAGCATGCGCAAGAGGTTCTCACCGGTGATACCGGCCTGGCGGTTTGCCTCTTCGTACATATTGCGGAACTGACGCTCCAGCACACCGTAGATACGGCGCGCCTTCTGCTTCTCGCGAAGCTGTGTCTGGTACTCGGAACCCTGTCGCATCCGATCGCGACCGTGATCTCCCGGAGGGAAGGGGCGACGCTCGATAGCGCACTTGGGGCTCTCGCACCGTGCGCCCTTTAGAAACAGTTTTACCTTCTCACGGCGGCAGAGTCTGCACGCCGGACCCGTGTAGCGAGCCATGATTATCCTTTCGCCTCGCTATACACGACGCCGTTTTTTAGGACGGCAGCCGTTGTGCGGAATAGGGGTGACATCTTTGATTCCAGTGACTTCGATACCTGCTGCAGCAATCGAACGGATTGCCGTCTCACGGCCAGAACCAGGTCCGCGAACGAGAACATCGACGCGACGCACACCATGCTCCATCGCCTTTTGCGCGCACTGTTCTGCAGCCATCTGGGCAGCGAACGGAGTGGACTTTCGCGAACCTTTGAATCCGACGTTGCCTGCCGAGGCCCACGCGAGCACATTGCCCTCGGAGTCGGTGATCGAGACGATCGTGTTGTTGAACGAACTCTTGATGTGCGCAACCCCGTTGGTGATGTTCTTGCGTTCGCGGCGTCGTGGGCGACGACCGCCCGGTTTCGTGGTCTTTGCCATTACTTACGGACCTTCTTCTTTCCGGCAACCGTCTTCTTTGGTCCCTTTCGGGTTCTCGCGTTGGTGTGGGTGCGCTGGCCGTGTACCGGGAGTCCTCGACGGTGTCGGATCCCCTGGTATGAGCCAATCTCCATCTTGCGCTTAATGTCCTGCGCGACGTCGCGTCGAAGATCTCCTTCGACTTTGAGGTGCGCATCAATATAGGTACGCAGACTGGCGACCTCTTCGTCAGTCAGGTCGCGGACGCGCGTATCACGGCTGACCTCTGCGACGTCACAGATCTTCTGCGCGGTTGAAAGACCGATGCCGAAGATATAGGTGAGTGCAATCTCAAGTCGCTTTTCGCGAGGAATGTCTACGCCAGAAATACGAGCCATAAATCAACCCTGCCGTTGCTTGTGGCGAGGGTTCTCACAGATCACCATGACGCGCCCATGACGTCTGATGACCTTGCACTTCTCGCACATCGTCTTCACACTTGGATGAACCTTCACTACCGTCCCTCTCCGTAGCGCACTACGAATCTGTTTGCCTGTGAACGCCGAACGAAAATCTTCGCCAGCGACTTACTTGTACCGATAGGTGATGCGTCCGCGAGTCAGGTCATACGGCGTGATCTCGACTTGGACTTTGTCGCCAGGAAGGATTCGAATTCGATGCATCCGCATCTTGCCTGAACTATGTGCGAGAACCTTGTGTCCGTTCTCGAGCTCAACGCGGAACATTGCATTCGGCAGCGGCTCGACGACGGTGCCTTCAAGCACAATCGCGTCTTCCTTCGGCTTCGTCAGGTCGTTCTCCTCAATCTCTTTTCGTTCGTGAATCGGCCGCGTGCCCACTCACTATGTACTTGGTGCTTGTTCCTTCAAATGACCCACCGCCAACCACACGGTCTTCTTGGCACCACAAGGGCACCAAGGAAGGCAGGGCGAAAGCCCAGCCGCATCCGAGGCGAGGGTCCAGCCTACCAGCTACCAATGGGTGGTGTCACGGGGCCTGCTGCTCGGTGCGATTGCCGAGCGAAAGCCACGCCTCCACCGGCCCAGGGACATCCCCTCGCGTGCGAGAACAGCCGGGCGGCCTTTGTGGCCTTCACAGGGACGTTTCGATGATCACGCGGCGCGCCTCGATGGCCACCCGGTCTGCGTGACGGGCAAAGGTCATGATCGTGGTCATTCGGGAGGACTCGAGGCGGCAACCTGAGGTCAAGAGCCCGAGGACGGCACCGGAAATCTTGGATTGATCGCCGATGTCGCCCGCGAAGGGCGAAGGCGATGAGCCTTGACCGTGCCGATACCAGCCCCGTTTACCAAGGCTGAACGCATTTGAGTGCTGGGCACATTTGCAGCCAGCATGCCCAAGCCGGTCGTCGACGCTCGACTCGCTGCCATCTCGAACGCGCACCTCAAGGTCGGTGTTTGGAGATCCGCGGGGAGAGTACCTCCCACTGCCGGGGTCGGAGAAATGCATACCGGCCCTCCGGTCGTCTGGCCCGACATGGATCCTCTGCCAGAGGGCGCCCCAACCGGGTGGCCACTTACTGGGTAGGACTCGGCGTTTCTCTCGTGGGCCCGGTCGCAAATACACTTCAACATACGGTCTCGACGGCGAGCCAAAACATGCTCGTGACCGGAGCATCAATTTCCCAGGGAAGATTCATCGATTCGCGTCGGGAACGATACACCGATCTTCCACGTGACCTTTCCCAGTGGACGATCGAGGCGACAACGGCTACTTGAAGTGCAGTCGACTCAACGCGGACTGAATCGAGTAGAGATACGCCTCGGTCGTGTACGTCGCCCCGGAGATTCCGTTCACCTGGAGACTCTGCGCTGAAAGCACCTCACCTTTTAGCATCGGAATCACCTGAGTGGCTATCTGCTGCGAATATGACTCAGCGGTTTGGAGTCCCACAACTTGAAGTCCAATGATGCTCGATGCCCTCACCGTAACATCGACTGCAAGTTGACCATACCCGTATTGCTCCATACTTCCCGTCGCACTCTGAGCCGCGCTCGAAGTAGTACCACTCGGCGTCGTCGTGTGGGTAGGGGGCAACGCCTTCGAACCAGTATGCGGCGGGGACGACGAAGAATTATTCTTGTGCGTTACCGAGGAGTTTGTGGAAGATGTTGAATGAGACCCAACGCTTTTCGCGAAGCCTCCAACACCTGTAGGAGTTTTCGAACCACTCGCGTGGAGAGCGACGGCACCCGCGAATCCAACCGCGGCCGCCGTGACAATGATCGAAGTCTGATTTATTTTCATCGCCCACCACCGAGCACACCAATACATTGGAAACCGCAATAACGCTGAAACGACGGAACAGGCCCTCTCGTCCCCATCACTACCTCGGATATGCTCACAGCGAATACACCTCGGCATGGATATTTTCTTTTGGAACGCCGATGCTCTTGAGATGTTCCACGACATCGCGCACAAACTGTTCCGGACCCGCGACGAATGTCTCACGCCTTTTGAGGTCGTCAACCAACTTCGAAATCCTTTCAACCGGGAACTCCTCGCGGGTTCCCACGATCTCATGCAGGCGACCACCACGTTGCTTCACTAGGAGTTCAATTTCATTGTGGAAGACGAGTTGGTCTTCCATCGAGACACGACACACCACAGTTGGGCGGCTTGACTTGGGAAGGTCTTCTAGAAGCGAATGGATCGCAGTGACTCCGATCCCTCCAGCAATGAGGGCGACCCGTCGAGCGCGTGCGGCGTGTGCCGTAAAAGCGCCATACGGACCCTCGAGCGCGACGCGAGTACCTACGGGAAGCGTGGCGAGCGCCGAGGTGAAGTCGCCGACGTTCTTGACCGTGAGTCGAAGGTAGGGAGGAGTCGGGCGCGCCGAAATCGAAAATGGATGCGCCTGCCACCACATCTTTCGTACGAGGAAACGCCATTCAAAAAACTGTCCGCCCGAGACTTCAAGACGGTGGAGATCATCTCCTTTTAAAACGATCGAGAAGATGCCGGGGGCCTCAGGACGCACTTCGTCAACCACGAGTCGGTGACGCCTCGAGCGCAAGATCGGAATCCAGATGCGATAGGTGAGAACGAGTCCAGCGGCTGCGGCCCAACAGGCAGACCAAATGTGCTGTGTGAAGACGTGTCCGACAAAGGATGGCCCAAGCACGACCTCATGGGCAAACGCAAGCGCCAGCGCGAGATACATGAACAGGTGCAGCGCCCACCAGACCTCGCGGCGCAACCGCCGTCGAACGGAATAGATGGAAAGCACGCCAAGCGCGACGATGATCCCGAATCCAGCGGTCGCGACGGCCATGTCCGGGAAGGTGCTCACCAGCGTGCCAAACTCCTTGAAGATTCCCGATCGAGCAGACTGCGCATACCCGATTGTCAGAAAGACGACATGGGCGACAATAAGCAAGATCGGCCATGGAGCCACCTTGCGATGCCATTGGAGCAGTCCGTCCTGGCCGAGAACGCGCTCCACAAAGGGGATTCGACTGATCAACAGCACCATGACAAGGAGCAGGTAGGTCCCGGCCATTCCCGTGAGATTTCCAAGAAACAATGCCATGCCACCGGGCGCGGCAAGTTGGTGTCGGCTTGTCGCGGTGAACGCCAATCCAGCAGTAAGGCCAAATCCTGTCGCGACGATGGCGGCGGCAACATTTACCAGTCGCGGTCGAGGTTGCTTCGATCGCGGCGACGCGGCTCCGCCCCGTCGCGTCGCTTTGGCCCAATCACCTGACGCTTCTCGCCGGGTATCAGTTCGTGCAATAGGACGGGCCACCGGTGCTTACACACTCCTTGCGGTATTAATCTCGACGAAGGTTACTTGAGCGAGTACAAAAAAGTATGTCGCCGACCACGAGTCATCCCTGAAGGGCCGCCCGATGTCAAGTGAGTCGCCCGAAGGGCGACCTAATAAAGATGCTGGGTGCAGCACTGTGCCACGATCGTTACTCCGACGCCGAGACGCGCCAAGCTCTCCTCGCTCGCGTTTTCAAGAGAGGAGGGTTGGCGATCGCCCACGAAAGGTGGGCTTGGCTGAGTGCTACTCGAGGGTGCTTCTCTGC
>Ga0307373_10000932_pt1 | contig 55602 bp, 50 predicted proteins | sample OX2MG_FD_202534 | JGI IMG/M metagenome (GOLD analysis project Ga0307373, IMG submission 202534) | Soil microbial communities from Risofladan, Vaasa, Finland - OX-2 | ecosystem: Environmental > Terrestrial > Soil > Coastal area > Acid sulfate soil | place: Finland: Risofladan, Vaasa | collected... | reverse complement strand
GGGGCCTACGAGGACCGGCGCCCTGCCGACGTGGCGCTCGAGCAGCCAGGGCTCGCCTTCCTCGTCGACGAGGCCGACGGCGCCACCGTGGCGGCCGCCACGCAGCGGCTCGTGGAAGGGGAGGCGCTGGCGGCGGTCCGGGAAGCCGAACAGCACACCGCGCACGAAGTCGAGGAGGGTGGACTTCCCCGCCTCGTTCGGGCCGAGGACCACGGTGAGGCCCCGGTCGATCGGGCCGAGCTCGAGGTCGGCGAGCTTGCCGTAGCCGTCGACGCGCAATGTGGAGATCCTCACCGTGACCCTCCGAGCTCACTCAGCGCGAGCCGGCTCGCCGCCGCGAGCAGCGACTCGCGCTGCTCGCGCGTTGCGAGCAGCTCGTCGATCGGCCGCCGCAACGGGCGGGGTGCCTCGCCGGCGAGGGCCGCGAGCGCTGCTGCGAGGTGCTCGTCCTCGAGCGCCGCGGCGATGGCGAGGAGGTCGTCGGCGAAGTCGCCACGCCCGGCCTCGACCTCGGTCTCGGCGGCGCTCTCGTCGACGATCGCGTCCCACCAGACAAAGGGGTTGAGCGCGCCGGAGCCGTCGCGCAGGTGGCGCAGCAGCTCGTCGAGGAGCCCCGGGCGGGCGAGGTCGCGGTGCAGCCCGCCCCGACCGCCGAGCACGCCGCGCAGCACGACCGATCGCCCGTCGGCCGCGGCCCGCGCCTCCTCCGCCAGCGCCGCGAGCTCGGAGGCGAGGCCACCGAACTCGCTGAACTCTGCGACGTCGACCGCGACCTCGGCGAAGCGGACCTGGTCGCAGGCGACGAACTCGGGCTCGAGCACCACGCTGTCGCGCACCTCGACGACGACGGCTCCCTTCGCGCCGCGCTCGCTCGCGCGTGGGCTCCGTGCCTGGCTGTTTCCGGGGTAGACGACCCAGGGGTCACCGGCCCCGGGGCCGGCGAGGATGCGGCGCTCGTGCACGTGGCCGAGAGCGAGGTAGTCGAGACGGGTCGCCCGCAGGTCGTCGAGCGTGCACGGTGCGTAGTTCGCATGGCCGCCCGGCGCGCCCTCCACGTTGCAGTGGAGGAGGCCGATGTGCACGCCGTCGCCATCGGGGCGCGTGAGGAGGCGGGCGAGGTTCTCGGCGGTGTCCCGGCGCGCGTAGCTGATCCCCTGGACCGTGGCGATCTGCGCCCCGTCGTGCATGACCGGGACGACGGTCACCTCGTGCGGCCGGAACACCGTGACGCCCTCGGGCCAGCCCTCTCCGAGGGCGGACCAGCCACTCTCCACAGGGTCGTGATTGCCGTGGACGACGAAGGAGGCGATCCCCGACCGCGACAGCCTCGCGAGGTTGTCGCGGAAGCGCAGCTGGGCGCGCAGGCCGCGCTCCGCGCCGTCGTAGACGTCGCCAGCGAACAGCACGAACGCCGCCGAACGGCTGATCGCGAGGTCGACGATGGCGTCGAGCGCGGCGAGCGAGGCGTCGCGCAACGCCGTCGCGACCTGTGGCGCGACGGCGTGAACGCCGCTGAAGGGCGTGTCCAGATGGAGGTCCGCTGCGTGGACGAAGGAGAAGGAGTGCGGCCGCTCGGCCATCGCGCTGAGCGTACAGAGGGGGTATGTCACAACCGCGGACCTCGCGCCCCGCGGACCGGGGTGCCCACTACGATCGCCTGCTCGTCGTGGTCGATTCCTCGTTGCAGGCGCCGTCGGGGGTCGCCACCCTCCCGCCCCCCGCGGTCGTCGGAGCTGCCGAGCAGCCCCCTCCCACCGGTCTCGCACGCCGTCTGCGGCTCCTCGGGATCGCCCTGCTGTTCGCTCTCGGCCTCTTCCTCCGGCTCTGGGCGCTCGGCCGCCAGCCGATCAACTCCGACGAGGCCGTGGTCGGGCTGATGGCGCACGAGATCCTGCACGGCCACTTCTTCGCCTTCTACTGGGGGCAGAGCTACGGCGGGGTTGAGCCCTACGCCGTGGCGCTCGTGTTCGCCGTGCTCGGCCAGTCGAGCTTCACGCTGGCGCTCACGCCGGTGCTCCTCGACGCGCTCACCGTCGTGCTCGTGGTGCTGCTCGGCCGCCGCCTCTTCTCGCTGCGCGTCGGGGTCGCGGCGGGGCTCCTCTACTGGCTGTGGTCCGAGACCTACATCTGGCAGTCGACCCTCGAGTACGGCTTCCGCTGGGCGGCCCTCGTCTGCGGCCTCGGCGCCAGCCTCTTGGCCCTGCGGGCGCTCGATCCGGGCGCGCCCCACCGCGGCTGGTCGGTCGCCGGCCTCGGCCTCCTCTCCGGCGTCGGATGGTGGGCGACGCCGGAGATCGCCTACTACCTCGTGCCCGTGGGGCTGCTGTTCGCCTACCGGCTGCTGCGGCGCGAGGCGGCGCTGCGCGCCGGCGCCCTCGCCCTCGGAGCGGGGGCCTTCGTCGTCGGCTCGCTCCCGTGGTGGTGGGCGAACCTGCGGAGCGGCTTCGCCTCGCTGCACGCCGGGGTGACCCCCGATCCGAGCTTCCTCAGCCACCTGAAGACCCTCGCCCAGCACGCCGTGCCGATGGTCCTCGGCCTGCAGCTCTGGTCCCCGACGAACGACCTCAACGGCAGCGGCCACTGGCTCTTCGGCGTCGCCGCCGGAGAGGCGATCGCCGTGGCGGTGGTGCTGGCCGGGCTCGTGTGGCTGCTCGCGCTCGCGAGAGGCGGGCGGGCGGCGCTGCTCGTGCTGTTCGCCCTCGCCTATCCCTTCCTGTTCGCCGCCTCGCCCTTCACCTACTACTGGCTGGACGGCCGGTACTCGCTCTTCCTGCCGCCGGTCGTCGCCCTGCTCGCGGCCGCGGGCGTGGCGGAGCTCGGCGGCCTGCTCGCCCGCCGAGGGCGCCCGCTGCTCGGTGGAGCGCTGCCGGCGCTCCTCCTCGTCGGCGCGCTGGCGCTCACGGGGTGGGCCCTCGACAGCCGCTCCCCGTACCCCGCGAACCACGTGCGGGGGTCGTCGTCGCGCAGCTGGACGACGTGGACGAGCGACCCGAGCAGCTACGTCGGCCGCCTCGCGAGCGAGCTCGAGGCCCGGCGGCAGCGCACCATGTACGCCGGCTACTGGGTGAGCTACGTCCTCGACCTCGAATCCCGGGGCGCGATCACCGCCTCGGACGCGCGGCTCGTCCGTTATCCGCCCTACCTCACGCGCGTCGAGAGCGACCCGAGGGCGGCCTGGCTCTTCGTCACCCCCGGCCACCGCAGCCTCGTCGCCCTGCACCTCGGCAACGCGCCGCTCCTCGATCCGGGCTGCGCGGCAGTCGGCAACCGCTGCCTCGACGCGCGCGAGCTCGGCATCTACCTGCAACGGCGGCGGATCGCCTACCGGAGCGTCACCCTCGGCGACTTCACCCTCGTCGAGCCGGCCCACCCGGTCGACCCGCAGGCGGTCTTCCGGTACTTCGCCATCATCTCGAAGGTGTCAGCTCCGTGAGCGGGCCGCAGGTACGCTTCCTCGCTCGGAGGACGTGATGAGCTTTGACCTGAACGCGCTGCTCGCGGAGCGGGCCGGCGAGAACCTCAAGCTCTACGGCCGTCACATCAACCCGCAGCTCGTGCGCGTGCTGCGCTCGATCGGCTTCGACCGCCAGTACGTGCGCGCCGAGGGCGCCTACCTCTACGACAACGAGGGGCGCCGCTACCTCGACTTCCTCGCCGGCTTCGGGGTCTTCGGCCTCGGCCGCGCCCACCCGGTCGTGAAAAAGGCGGTGCACGACGCGATCGACGCCGACCTCGCGAGCCTCGTGCAGATGGACGCGGCGCTGCTCCCCGGGCTCCTCGCCGAGGCGCTCCTCGCCCGCTGCGGCCCGCAGATGGGGAGGGTCTTCCTCACCAACTCGGGCGCCGAGGCGGTCGAGGCGGCGCTCAAGTTCGCGCGCTTCGCGACCAAGCGGAGCGGCGTCGTCTTCTGCGACCACGGCTTCCACGGCCTCACCTTCGGCGCGCTCAGCGCGAACGGCGGCGGCGAGTTCCGGCGCGGCTTCGGCCCGCTCCTCCCCGGCTTCCAGCAGGTGCCCTTCGGCGACATCGGCGCCCTCGAGCGGGCGCTCTCGCGCCGCGAGGTCGCGGCCTTCATCATCGAGCCGATCCAGGGCAAGGGGGTGAACGTCGCCCCGCTCGCCTACTGGGACGCCGTGCAGGAGCTGTGCCGCAAGTACGGGACGCTGCTCGTCGTCGACGAGGTGCAGACCGGCCTCGGCCGCACCGGGAAGCTCTGGGCGCACGAGCACTACGGCCTCGTCCCGGACATCCTCACCGTCTCCAAGGCGCTCTCGGGCGGCTACGTCCCGGTCGGCGCGATGCTCTGCTCGACGGCCACCTCCGACGCGGTCTACTCCTCGATGGAGCGGGCGCTCGTCCACTCCTCGACCTTCAAGGGCAATGCCCTCGCGATGGCCGCCGCGCTCGCGACCCTCTCGGTGATCGACGACGAGGACCTCATCGACCGGGCGCGGCAATCGGGTGACGCCCTCGGCAAGGCGCTCGATCCCCTCGTCGAGCGCTACGAGTTCTTCCACGAGGTGCGCGGCCAGGGGCTGATGATCGGCCTCGTCTTCGGGGAGCCGAAGTCGTTCCGCATGCGCTCGCGCTTCAAGCTCCTCGAGGCGATGCACAAGGGGCTCTTCTCCCAGCTCGTGGTGGGGCCGCTCTTCCAGCGCCACGGGATCCTCACCCAGGTCGCGGGCGACCAGATGAACGTCGTGAAGCTGCTCCCGCCGCTCGTGATCGGCCACGAGGAGGTCGAGTACTTCGTCGAGTCGCTCGACGAGGTCCTCGCCGACGCGCACCGAAACGCCCTCGTCTTCGAGTTCGGCAAGACCCTCGCCAAGGCCGCGCTCGGGCGCGACCGCTGACCCGCACTCCCGGCGCGCCACGGCGCGCCCTCTTGCCGATCGCGCTCGCCACCCTGGCGGCGGCGCTCTGCGCCTGCTCGTCCCCCGCCCCCCAGGCGGCCACGACGACCACCACCGTGCCGCCGACGACGTTGCCGGTGCCGGTCACGCTCACGGGCACGAGCCCGCAGGGCTCCTACGCCTCGCTCGGCCCGATCGAGCGCATTCCCGCCCCCATCCTCGCGAAGGGCACCGCCGCGCCGCCCGCGAGCGAGCCGCTCCTCCCGTACTCGGCGGGGAGCGTGCGCGTCGGCTTCCGCCAGTTCGGCTCGGGGCCGGCGCTGCTGCTCGTGATGGGCCAGCACGGCACGATGACGTGGTGGGACCCGCAGCTGCTCACCGACCTCGCCGCGCACTTCACGGTGACGATCTTCGACCTCCCCGGCGCCGGCTACTCGGCGGCCCTCGCTGGTTCGCCGACCGTCGAGTCCTACGCGGACGTCGCCGCCGGGCTCGTCTACTCCCTGCAGCTCAAAAAGCCAGTGGCGCTCGGCTGGGGCCTCGGGGGCGCGGTCGTGCTCGCGCTCGCCGAGCGCCACCCGTCGAGCGTCGGCCGCCTCGTGCTCGTCGACTCGATGGTCGGCGGCAGCCGCGCCCTCGGCGTGCCGCCCGCTGCGGCGGCCGTCTTGGCCTCGCCAACGGTGACGGCGGGCACCGTCGCGAGCCTGATGTTCCCCGCGACCGAGCCGGGTGCCCGCCAGGCGTGGCTCGCCCGCGTCTTCCAGGTCTCCCCGGACGACATCGTCGCGAGCGGCGTGCGCTCCGAGGCGAGCGCCGCGGCGTCCTTGGCGGGTGACCGGGCGCTCGGGGCGGGGCTCGGCGGGATCCGCTCCGCCGCCCTCGTGATCGACGGCCTCGCCGACGGCGTGGTCCCCGCGGCGGACTCGACCCGCCTCGCGATGCTCTTGCCGAAGCGCAAGCTCGACCTCGTCGCGGGCGGCGGCTACGCGGTGCTCGCCGAGGACGAGGGCGCCCTCGTGAGCGCGATCGTGACCTTCGCGCAGTCGGGCTGATCAGCGGGCCCGCTGCGCCCGCCACCAGGAGCGGTCGATCTCCTCCTCGGCGACCTTGCCGTAGCGGGCGCGGGCGTGGGCGACGAACTCGTCGGGGAGGCGCACCCCGTGCTCCTCGACGTAGTGGGCGAGGCCGTCGGGCCACAGCCATTCGCCGTCGGTGAGCTCCTCGCGCCCGTTCTCGATGCCGCACAGGCGGCAGGTCGAGCTCCCCCAGAAGCGTCGGGCGAAGGCGCCCGAGCGCAGGTAGGCGACGGTGAGGGCGCGCTCCGCGGCCTCCCAGTCGGGGTCGATCCACCGCAGGACGTCGGGCCAGTCGTAGGTGAAGTCGTTCCGCCAGTAGCCGATCAGGCGGAGGCGGCGCGGCACCGCGACATTCTCGCCGGGGCCGGCGGCGGGCGCGGTCCATAATTCTCGGACGCGGGTGTGGCGAAACTGGCAGACGCGCCGGGTTTAGGTCCCGGTCCCTTCGGGGGTGAGAGTTCGAGTCTCTCCGCCCGCACCGATCCATGACGGGCTGCGTGGGCTGTCGAGACCCCGGGAGCGCCGACGGACACTCGTCAGCGGTCCCCCCGAGGAGGCGTGTTGCGGTGCTCGCCAGGTCGGCTCATAGTGCAGAGGTGATCGGCGGAAGGATCCAGCGGGGGACGGGGGATCGGGCGGACCGGCCGCCGCGCCAGTCCGCCCTCGCGCGGCGTCTCAGTGACCTCGGCGAGCTCCTGCGCTGCGTCCTCGTGGCCGCGGGACGCCAGGACGGGCGCCTCCGTTCGGTGCAGCCGGATCCGATCGTCGCCGAGCGCTTCCGCGCCGCGCTGGACCGGTACTGGGTGAACGAGTGGGTCCGTCAGCTCGAGATGCGGGCGCCGTGCGAGGAGCCCGAGCCACCGACCGCGCAGTAGGCGTCGGCGCGGGCCCCCGGCCTTGTCGTGGCCCGTGTCGATCGGTAGGGTGAGCTGGGCATTCGCGTGGGTGCCGCGCCGCGTACGTGCGGTCGACCGCCACCTCTCGGCTCCGCGGAGCCCGGGGCTGGCAGGGTCCTCCCCGCAGCCTTCGAGCGAACCACGGGAGGGGCAATGGCAGCGCCAGTCAGGATGGGGATCATCGGCTTCGGGCTGGCCACGGGGCCCGTCGTCGGGCCGCTCGAGGCCGGCGGCCGCTACGAGGTCGTCGGCTGCGCCGACCCCGACCCGCTCTCGCGCTCCCGCTTCGTCGAGCGCTTCTCCGCCCCTGCCTACGAGTCCGCGGCGGAGCTCTTCGAGAAGGGGGACCTCGACGCCGTGTACATCGCCACGCCGACCCGCCTGCACGAGGAGCTCACCCAGCTCGCCTTCGTCCGCGGCGTGCACGTCCTCGTGGAGAAGCCGATCGCGACCTCGATCGAGGCCGCCGAGCGGATGATCGACGCTGCGGCCTCGGCGGGGTGCGTGCTGATGGTGAACCACAAGCACAGCGCCGACCGCGACGTGCTCGGCATGTGGCAGCTCACCAAGGACTCGGGCCTCGGGCGCGTGCGGGCGGTGCACCGCTGGCACTTCAGCGACTGGTTCTACCGGCCACGCGCCGAGGACGAGCGGGACCCCGAGGCCGGCGGCGTGGTGCTCCGCCAGGGCGCGCACGAGTTCGACATGCTGCGCCTGCTGCTCCCCTCCTCGCCGGTGCGCCTGCACGGCACGACCGGTGACTACGACCCTGAGCGGCCCGGCGAGGGCGCCTACCACGCCTTCATCGAGTGCGAGGACGGGACGGTCGTGACCTCGATCTACAACGGCTACGACCACTTCCAGTCCGAGGAGTTCACGAGCGGCCTGATCGAGCCGACGGACATCGGCGTCTCCCGCCGCCGACTGAAGGGCGAGGCGCACGACGCCACCGCGGAGTACGACATGAAGCGCAACCTCGGCCACCCCCGCGGCGCCAGCTTCACGAGCGGCGTCTACGGCTTCACGCTGATGAACTGCGACGAAGGCGACCTGCGGCCCGCGCCGCGCGGCGCCGTCCTGCTCTACGGGGAGGAGGGGCGGCGCGCCCTTTACGCCGAGGGCCCGACCGGCACCGAGGTGATCGTCGACGAGCTCTACCACGCGATCACCGACAAGGCCCCGGCGCTGCACGACGGGAGCTGGGGGATCGCCTGCCTCGAGCTGTGCCTCGCGATCCGCGCCTCGGAGCAGGCGGGGGGGCCGGTGAAGCTCACCCACCAGGGGAGCGTCGACCCCGAGCTCGCGACGCGGGTCCTCGGCGACCGGGTGATGACGCCGGTCGCCGACTGAGGCCCCAGGCCCGCGGCCGGCCGTTCGCGGAGGCGCCGCCGGCGAGAGGACCATCGGCGGGTCTTGGTAGCCTCGGTCCCATGAGCAACGACCTCCGCATCGCCGACGTCCTCGCGCGTTCCTCGGGTGGCGACCCCGGTACCTTCGAGATCTACCAGCGGCTGCTGCGGGAGCGCATCGTCTTCCTCGGCACCCAGGTGGACCAGGCGACGGCGAACCTCATCTGCGCGCAGCTGCTGCTGCTCGAGTCCGAGGAGCCCGACCGCGACATCTCGCTGTACATCAACTCGCCGGGCGGCTCGGTGACCGACGGCCTCGCGATCTACGACACGATGCAGTACGTCCGCTGCGACGTCTCGACCATCTGCCTCGGCCTCGCGGCTTCGATGGGCCAGTTCCTGCTGTGCTCGGGCGCCCCCGGCAAGCGCTACGCGCTGCCGCACTCGCGGATCCTCATGCACCAGCCCTCGGGGCAGATGCAGGGTCAGGCGGCGGACATCGCGATCCAGGCGGAGCAGATCATCTACCTGAAGCGGATGATGGCCGAGCGGATCTCCTTCCACACCGGCCAGCCGGTGGAGCGGATCGAGGCGGACTCGGACCGCGACCGCTGGTTCACCGCCGAGGAGGCCAAGGAGTACGGCTTCATCGACCAGGTGATCGACCGCTCGACGATGATGCCCTCGGCGATCTCGACGTCATAGCCGGGCCGTCCGGCGCCGCGGGTCGCTCGCGCGTCACCCGCACCCACCTCGCGCCCCTCGGGGTCGGCGTTCAGCCGCGCGCGAAGGGGGCGTTCGCCACGCCGCTGTGCGCCGGGCCGCCCCGCCACTCGGGCCACGGGGGGGCGACCGCGGGGGCTGCGGGCAGCGGGTAGTCGATGAGCCGGCCGATCTGGTTGACCTGCCTCGGCCCGCCACAGCTCTCGAAGAGGTGCCAGCCCGAGGCCGGCCCGCTGCCGGCGACGTCGGCGACGACGACGGAGTTCTGGTCCGAGCAGGTGTTGATCGGGGCCGCCTCGCTCGCCTGGAACATGAACGAGCCGTCTACCCCAGAGAGCGCGTAGAGCCCCGCGGAGGAGCCGACGACGACGTCGTTCACGCCGCTCCCGGTGAGGTCGGCGAGCACCGGCGAGGAGAAGTCGTTCGCCCCGGCGAGCTGCTCGGACCACAGCAGGCGCCCTCTCCCGGTGTACGCGTAGACGACCGACGAGCCGATGCCCTGACCGGCGCAGCTGAGGCACCAAGAGGTGTCGACGACCGCGGGCTCGGTCCCCCCGGGGAGGAGCCCGATCGCCGGCGAGCCGAAGGTCGGCCCCGCGGTGCGCACCGGCCAGCCGGGCACGCGCTTGCCGCTTCTCGCGTAGTAGGCGTAGAGGCGGTTGCTCCCCGGCAGGTAGGGCGGGGTCTCCCCGAATCCGGTGCCCACGACGACGATCGGGTTGCCGGTGGCGTTGATCGCTCCGACCGCGGGGCTCGACCAGATCGTCTGGGTCTCGCAGTGCTGCCAGATGACGCGGGGCGCACCGTCGCGGTAGCTGAAGTCGTAGACGAAGCCCCCGAAGCAGCGCTGCTTCCCCGAGCCGTCTCCGCCGATGAAGATGTCCTCCTGGCGCTTCTTGCCGCGGACGTGGTGCAGCGCCGGTGACGACCAGATCGTGTCCTCGGTGTCGACGGGGAAGCCGCGCACGAGCTTGCCGTTCGGGCGGAGCGCGTAGAGGTGGTGGTCATAGGAGCCGAAGACGATCGAGAGCCTCCCGTCGCCGGTGATGTCGCCGACCGCCGGGGTGGAGAAGACCGCCTCGTCGTAGCCGTCGGGGCCGGGGCGACTGTTGCCGGACCACTCGTTGTAGACGTCCATGGTGTGGAAGGTGAAGCGCACCTGCCCGTCGGCGCGGAAGGCGACGAGGCCGCCGTGCTGCTGGGCGACGTAGGTCGACCCCGCGCCGACGATGATCGAGGGCGGGTGGTCCGGGCCGTCGAGGTAGGCGACCGTGGGGCTCGACTCGATGGCCGAGGGCACCCCCGGTGCCAGCTCCACGGGCTCCGGCCAGCCCGGCAGGGGGAGGCCCGTGGTCGCGTCGACGACGTTCAGGTAGCCGTTCTCCGAGGCGAAGACCACGGCGCTCACGCCGTCGATCGTCGCCACGGTGGGCGAGGAGAGCGCCACCGGGCCGGCGGTGTCGGACCAGAGGGGCTGTGGGAAGCCCCCGGTCCCCGCGGCGGCGCCCGCAGCGGTGGGGAGGAGCGCTGCGAGGAGGGTCGCGAGGCCGACGAGCGCGGTGGAGGCGGAGGTGGCGCGCGCCCCCATGCGGGCCGACACCTTGCCTCCCGCCACGGGCCAACCTTACGCAGCGCCCCAGCGCCCCGGCACTTCGGCGCGGGGCCACGTCAGTAGGATCTCGCCATCGTGGCGAGCGTGCGGGGCGGGGACGACGGCGGCGCGGGCGCGCCGCTCGTCTTCGTGACCCCGCGCTACGGACCCGGCGTCGTCGGCGGCTCCGAGGCGGTGGTCGCCGAGGCGGCGCGCGGCCTCGCGGCGCGGGGGCACCGCGTCGAGATCCTCACCACCTGCGCGAAGAGCCACTACAGCTGGGCCAACGAGTTCGAGGCGGGCTCGTTCGTGGAGCACGGCGTCACGGTGCGGCGCTTCGCCACGGTGGCGGCGCGCTCGCGGGTGGCGGCCGGCGAGCTCGAGCGGCGCGTGCAGCGCTCGGAGCACCTCAGCGCCGGGGAGGAGGTCGCCTGGGTGAACGGGCGCTTCCGCGTCCCCGACCTCTACCTCCATCTCGTCGCGCACGCCGCGAGCTACCGGGCGATCGTGCTCTCCCCGTACCTGTTCTGGTCGACGATCTACGGGGCCGACGTCGCCCCCGAGCGCACGATCGTCATGCCCTGCCTGCACGACGAGCCCTACGCCTGGCTCGAGATCGTGCGCGAGACCCTCTCCAAAGTGGCGGGCCTCTGGTTCCTCTCCGAGCCCGAGCACCAGCTCACCCACCGGGTCGCCCCCGCGCTCGCGCCCCGCCACGCGGTGGTCGGCGCCGCGGTGGAGATCCCCGAGCGCTACGACCCCGCCGGCTTCAAGGCCCGTCACGGCCTCGAACGCCCCTTCATCTTCTACGCCGGCCGACGTGAGCAGGGGAAGGGCTGGCGGGACCTGCTCGCCGCCTACGCCTCCGCGGTGGCGCGCGACGCGGCGACCTTTGACCTCGTCACCGTGGGCGCGGGGGCGCCGGAGATCCCCGAGGGCCTCGCCGGGAGGGTCGTCGACCTCGGCTACCTCGAGACCGAGGAGCTGCCGAACGCCTTCGCCGCCGCCGAGGCGCTCGTGCAGCCGAGCACCAACGAGAGCTTCTCCCGGACCCTCATGGAGGCCTGGCTCGCCGGCACGCCGGTGATCGCGAACGCCGCCGGGGAGGTGGTCGCCTGGCACTGCGAGCGCTCCGGTGGCGGCCTCACCTATGCCGACGAGAGCGAGTTCGCGCACTGCCTGCGCTTTGTCGCCGAGGCGCCGAAGGCCGCGGCGGCGCTCGCCGCGAAGGGCCGCGAGTACGTGCTCGAGCACTACCGGTGGGAGGTCGTCCTCGACGCGATGGAGCAGTTCCTCGAGGACTTCCCGAGGCGATGAGCCGCGTCCTCGTGGTCGGCACCGTGCCGCCGCCGGGCGGCGCGGCGGCGCGACGCCTGGCGGTGGTCGCCGCCGGCCGCCTCGCCGACGGTGACGAGGTCACCGTGCTCTCGCCGGACCCGCGCAGCGCCGCGCACCGCAGCGGTTCGCTGACGGGCTTTGCGCTCGTGGCGCAGCTCGCCTGGCGGTCGCGGCGCCACGACGTCCTCGAGCTGCGGATCGAGCCCTCGCTCCCGCTCGCCCCCGACAGCGGTCGGGCGCTGCGCACCGCCGTGCTCCTCGCGCTCGGCGTCGTGCTCGGCCGCTATGCGAGCGTGACGCTGCGCCTCGACAGCCCCGTCCCGATCCCGGGCGGCGTCGGCGGGCGCGCCACCACGACGCTGTGGGCCGCTGTCGACACCGTCGTCGTGCAGCGCGAGGAGGACCGCGCCCTGCTCGCCCAAGTGCCCGGGCTCTCGGCCGAGCAGATCGTCCTCGAGCCGCCAGCCGAGGAGGCGGTCGCCGCGGCGGTGCGGCGCTGGCCGACGGCGACCGACTCGGGGTTGCGGTCCGAGGCGCAGGACGAGATCCGCCGCTCCGCCGCCGAGGAGCGCTCGCTCCTCGCGGCGCGACGCGAGATCGGCACCCCCCTTCCCCGGGCCGGCTCCGCCTTCTCCGAGCACGTGCGGGTGCGCGCGAGCCTGCCGGGCCTCGCCCACGCCGCGCTCGGCCTCTCGCGGCGCGGCGCCGCGGGCATCGTCCGCCGTCAGCGGGCGCTGCGCACGGGGAGCCGCTCGAGGTAGGAGAGGAGCGCCCGCGCGCTGGCGGCGAAGGAGCGTTGGCGGGCCGCCTCGCGTCCCGCGGCGGCGAGGGAGGCGCGCTCGGTCCCGTCGAGGAGGAGCGCGGCGAGGAGCGCGGCGAGGGACTCCGGTGTGCAGCCCGCCTCGACCGTGGCGAGGGAGTCGGTGGGGAGGTCGCGGACGAAGCCGCTCCGGGTCGCGACCGTCGGCACCCCCGCCGCGAGGCACTCCCCGATGGCCGCGGAGGCCTCGCCGTTGAAGGCGGCGCGCAGCTGCACGGCGAGGTCGGCGCGGGCCAGCCAGCTGCGGTAGCGCGCGGCCGGGAGCGGGCCGGTGAGCACGAGCGCCTCGCCGAGGTCGAGCGTGCGCGCGAGGCCCTCGAGCTCGGCTGCGAGCGCGTCGGAGACAGGCCCCACGAGCGCGACGTGAAGGTCGGGCAGCCGTTGTTGCAGCAGCGCTGCGGCCGCGAGCAGCAGCTCGGGGCACTTCGCGGGGTCGACGATCCCGAAGCTCGCGAGCAGCGGGCCGCCCGCGAGCAAGGACGGGTCGGCCCCCCACAGCGCCCCGGCGGGGCCGAGCGCCTCCGGACGTGCGACCTCCTCCTCGGCGAACAGCCCCTCGCGCTCGTCGACCGCGCCGAGGGCGAAGGGGAGGACGGCGATCTTCGCGGCGTCGCGCCCGAGGGCGTCCTCCCGGGCGAGCGCGGCCGCGGAGGAAGAGCTCACGAGGAAGGCGCTCGAGCGGGCGATCACCTCGCGCGCCATCAGCAGGCCGTACCGCTCGAGGTGCTCGCGGGTGAGCTCGCCGTTCGCCCCCGCCTCGGCAGGCAGGCCCGGGTAGAGGCGGTGGAGGGCGGCGGCGAAGCCGCCCGGGCGCAGCCCCGGGTCGCCGTGCGCATGGCGGTAGAGGTTGGAGAGGCGGACGTCGTGGGCGAGGACGACGCCCGGCCGCGCCGCGAGGAGCGCGTGCGCGTCGAGGTGGTGGTGGCTGTTCCCGATCGCGTAGAGCACCTCGTCGTAGCGGCCCTTCAGCGCCTCCACGCGGCCGAGCGCGCGCGCCGCGTACTGCTCGACACCGGCGGGCGCCCGCCCCTTGCGGCCGCCGTCGACGAAGAGGTCGACCTCCACCTTCTCGCTGGCGACGAGCGCCTCGACGAGGTTGAGGCTGTAGCCGGCGACGCCGGTCGCTGCGGGAGGGACAGGGGTCACGAGCGCCAGCCGGGGGCGGCGGCGGAGGCCGCTCGGGCGCGCCCGTGGCCGCGCCGAGGACCTCGCGAGCGCCGCGAGGTGCGAGACGGCGCGCGTCGCCACCTCGTGCCAGCCCGGCAGCGCCGCCGCGGGTGCCGGCGCGTCGAGCGCTCCGGCGATCGCGGTGGCGATCGCCGAGACGTCGCGTGGGTCGAAGCGCCGGTCCGGGGGGACCAGCTCGTCGAGTGCGGGGACATCCGAGGCGATGACGGGGGTCCGACAGGCGAGCGCCTCGACGACGGGCAGGCCGTAGCCCTCGGCGAGCGAGGGGACGCAGACGAGCTCGGCCGCCTGGTAGCAGGCGCAGAGCGTCTCGTCGTCGAGGTAGCCGGGGAGGACGAGGCGCTCGGCGATCCCGAGGCCCTCCGCGAGATGGCGGTAGTGGTGGACGGTCGGGGCGTCGAGCTCGGCGCTCAGCACGAGCTGCAGCCACGGGCCGCCCGCCGTGGCGGCGGCGAAGGCGGCGATCATCGCCTCGTTGTTCTTTCGCGGATGCGAGCCCGACGGGCAGAACAGGTACGGCCCCGAGAGGCCGAGCGGGCCGAGGCGCCCCTCGACGAGCTGGCGCGAGCGCTCGCGCACCGCGGGCGGGGCGAAGCGGGGGTGCGGCGCCGCGCCGACTTCGGCGACGCGCGCCGCGGGGATCCCGAGCACCTCGACGAGCTGGCGTCGCACCGCCGCGGACAGGACCTGCAGCCCGGCGGCGACGTGCAGCAGTTCCAGGCGGGCGCGGTAGCGACGGCGCTCGACGGCGTCGACGATCGCCGCGCTCGGCTCGACGAGGGGGATGAGGTCGTAGACGGTGGCGGAGAGGGCGATCCCCCGCGAGTCGCACTCGGCCGGCCAGAGCTCGCCGAGGCGGAGTTCGAGGTCGAGTGGAGAGAGGAGGTGCAGGACCCGGCAGCCCTCGGGCAGCTGTCGGGAGTAGCTGAGCTTCCCGCTGGCGACGAGCGCCTCCGCGGCCGCGGGAGGCGGGAGGCGGGGGTTGAGGAGGTAGGCGCCGACGAGGCTCGGGTCGATCTCCTCGATGGCGAGGGCGAGCTGCTCGGCGTAGCGGCCGATGCCCCGCCCCCGCGACATCGGGCTCTGCAGCGCCTGCAGGTCGATGGCGACCGGGCCGCCGCCGCGTGCGGTCGCGTTCAGACGGAAGGGACCCCGCGCTCGGAGGCCTCTTGCGGGATGCCTGCGTACTCCTCGAGGAGGTCGAGGCGATCGGCCGTCGACCGCAGGAGCCGCCCCGTGAGCTCGACGCTCTCGGCGTCTGCCTGACTCATCGCCTCGAGCATCCTGCGGATCTCGGCGAGCTCGTGGCGGACCTCGTCGAGGCGCTCCCCGACGCGGCGCTCGAGATCACGGCTCTGGTCCTCGACGGCGACGACCCGCCCGGGGAGCCCGACGGCGGTGCCCGTCTTGTGAAGGAGGCGGCGGAGGCTCGGCACTGCGGCGTCATGCTACCGGCGGCCGGCCGCCGCGATCTGGGAGAACGCCACCGCTAGGATTTCCTCTGGTGGGCCAACCGCTAACGACGCGCCGCAGCTGGCGTGCCGCTCGCGGCCCGGCCAGGGCGCGTTTTCCCGCCGCCCCCGACGCGTTCCCTCGAAAGGGCAGGTAGACGATGGCGACGGTGAGTGACACCTCGTCATCCGCGGTCGCGGAGGAGCCGGGCCACCCCGAGCCCGGTTCGGTGGCGCGATTGAGCTTCGAGGCGCGGCCACCGTTGCAGGCCCGGACGGTGTCGGCGCGCGTCAGCCTGCGGACGCGCCTGCGCGAGATCGTGGGCGCCCGCGAGCTCCTGGTCTTCCTCGTCCGCAAGGAGCTGAAGGTCAAGTACAAGGGCAGCGTGCTCGGCCTCTTGTGGTCGATGCTCAACCCCGCGGTGACGCTGCTCGTCTACTACGTGGTCTTCAAGTACTTCCTGAAGGCCTCCGCACCGAGCTTCGCCCTCTACCTGTTCTCGGGGATGATCGTCTGGAACTTCTTCCTCACCGCGCTCATCGGCGCCGCCTCGACGATCGTCGCCAATGCGGGGATCGTGAAGAAGGTCTCCTTTCCTCGCGAGATCCTCGCCCTCGCGCAGATCGGCACTTCGGGGATGTTCTTCCTCTTCCAGTCGGTGGTGCTGGTGATCTTCCTCGTCGGCTTCCAGTACACGCCGGCCTGGGGGTGGATGCCGCTCATCCCCTTCGCCCTCGTCGACCTGTTGCTGTTCACCTCGGCGCTCGCGATCTTCCTCTCTGCGGTGAACGTCTACCTGCGCGACATCGAGCACCTCGTCGCGGTGCTGCTGAACGCCTGGTTCTGGGGCGTCCCGATCATCTACAGCTTCAACCAGGTCTACGGCCACAAGAGCCTGCACTGGCTCGGCGAGCTCTACCTCTTCGATCCGATGACGGTGATCATCCTCACCTTCCAGCGGGCGATCTACGGCAAGGTGAGCTACCGGACCTACGACGCCGCGACGCACACCTTCAAGACGACCGTGTGGCTCGCGAACTACCCCTACCATTTCTATTTGTTCATGCTCGGATGTGTGCTCGTCGCCTCCGTGCTCCTCCTCCTCGGGGCGATGCTCGTATTCGGCCGCATCGAGGGGAACTTCGCCGAGGAGCTGTGAGCCCCCAATGAACGCCGCTGTAGAGATCGACAACGTCTCCAAGCGCTTCCGCCTCTACCACGAGAAGTACGCCTCTTTGAAAGAGCGGGTGGTGCACGCCGGGCACGTCCCCTACGAGGAGTTCTGGGCGCTGCGCAACGTCTCCGCGGAGATCCCCGCGGGCCACACCGTCGGCATCCTCGGCCGCAACGGCTCGGGGAAGTCGACGCTGTTGAAGTGCGTCGCCGGCATCCTGCAGCCGACGGAGGGCAAGGTCGTCGTGCGCGGCCAGCTGGCCGCGATGCTCGAGCTCGGCGCGGGCTTCCAGCCCGAGCTCTCCGGGAGGGACAACGTCTACCTGAACGGCTCGCTCCTCGGTTTCTCGCGTCGCGAGATCGCGAAGCGCTTCGACGCGATCGTGGAGTTCGCGGAGCTCGACCAGTTCATCGACAACCAGGTGAAGTACTACTCGTCGGGGATGTACGTGCGCCTCGGCTTCGCCGTGGCGGTGAACGTCGAGCCCGACGTGCTCCTCGTCGACGAGGTCCTCGCCGTCGGCGATGAGCGCTTCCAGCAGAAGTGCCTCGACCGGGTGGCGCAGTTCCAGCGCGACGGGCGCACGATCATCGTCGTCTCGCACGCGCCCGACACGCTCCGCCGCATCTGTGAGGAGATCCTCGTGATCGACCACGGAGAAGTGGTCACCCTCGCCAACCCCGGTGAGGCGATTCGCGCCTTCCGGGAGCGGATGATCGGGTCCGGTATGCAGGCGCCGGAGCCGATCGAGGTGGACCCCGAGACGGGCCCCGTGCCCGTCGTCGAGTCGGCGCGTCGGGTGCGACTCACGGAGACCACGATCGAGTACCCCGGGAGCGGGGAGCGCCCCTACCTCGTCTCGGGGGAGCCGCTCACCGTACGGGTCGGCCTCGAGGTGAACGAGCCGCTCTCGGGCGGGCAGCTCTCGATCACCGTCCTCAACGAGCGCAACGACGTGGTCTTCGCAGAGCTCCTCGACGCCGCGACCGGCGGCGTGCAGCTCGACAAGGGCCTCGGCAGCGCCGCCTTCATCTTCGACGCCGTCACCCTCCTCGACGGCCGCTTCGTCGTGAACATCGATGTGCGCGACGCGGGCGGCGTCGTCCTCGACGTCTCCGAGCCGGCCACCTACTTCGAGGTGATGAACCCCGGCCGTGCGACGGGCATCGTCGCGCTGCCGATGCGCCTCGAGGTGACGCCCCCGTGAGGCCGAGCGCCGGGGCCGCCCCCTGGAGCTGACGGCCCGTCCCGAAGGCGCGGCGGAGGACCTTCCCGGCGAGGTCGCCGCGGCAGCGATCGTCGCGGCGGAGGAGCTCCGAGCGAAGGGCCTGTGGACGGCAGCCGACGACGCCGAGCTCGCCCGCCGCTTCGAGGAGGCGGCGCGGGCCGCGCTCGCGGTGCCCTCCCTCGCCGAGCGGGCGCCGCGCGCCCGACGCGTGGCGCGAAAGGTCGTACCGAGGGCGCTCCGTCCGCTGCTCGGCCGCCTCGCCCGTCTCGTCGACCGCGCCATCCGCAAGGTCGCCGCCCGATGATCCGGTGGCGGCGGTGACCGCGCCGCAGCGCATCGACCAGGTGATCCCGGCGATCATCGAGCACGACGCGGTCTCCAACCACGCCTTTGAGGCGCAGCGCCTCCTCCGCGAGCTCGGCTTCGCCTCCGAGATCTACGCCGCGATCCTCGGGCCGGGCACCGAGGGACGCGTCCGGCGCATCGCGGAGCTGCCGCGCCTCACCGGCGGCGAGCAGTGGCTTCTCTACCAGTCCTCGATCGGCAGCCCCGTCGCCGAGACCTTCGCCCGCCATCCCGGCCCGAAGCTCCTCGACTACCACAACATCACCCCCGCCGAGCTCGTCGAGCGCTGGATCCCGCCGCTCGCGGACGAGTCGCGACTCGGCCGCGAGCAGCTGCGCCAGCTCGCGCCGCTCGTGCATGGGGCGCTCGCCGACTCGGCCTACAACGCCGAGGAGCTGGTCGCGAAGGGCTTCCGCGAGGTGACGGTCGTCCCGGTGCTGATCGACGCCGCGAACCTCCAGGCGACAGCCGACGACGGCGAGCTCGCGCGCCTCGCCGCGGCGAAGCGCGGCGGGGGCGCCGACTGGCTCTTCGTCGGCCAGCTCGGCGCGCACAAGGCGCTGCACGACATCGTGAAGGCCTTCACGTGCTACCGCCGCTGCTACGACCCGGCCGCCCGGCTGCACCTCGTGGGGCGTGAGATGGGGCACGCCTACCGCGACGCGCTCGGCCGCTTCGTCGCGGGGCTCGGCCTCAGCGAGGCGGTCGAGTTCACCGGGTCGGTGAGCCCGGGGGCACTCGTCGCGCAGTACGAGAACGCCGACCTGTTCGTCTGCTGCTCGGACCACGAGGGCTACTGCGCCCCGCTCATCGAGGCGATGTCGCGGGGGGTCCCGGTGGTCGCCTACCGCGCGGGTGCCGTCCCGGGAACGGTCGGCCGTGGTGGGGTGCTGCTCGCGGACAAGTCGCCCGCGGTCGTGGCGAGCGCCGCGCACGAGGTGCTGCGCGACCCGGGCCGCCGTGCGCAGCTCGCCGCTGCCGCCCGTCGACAGGCCGCCGGGCACACCCTGGAGGGCGCCCGCGCTGCCTTCCGGGCGGCGATCCGTGCCGCGTTGGAGCGCCCGGTGCAGGAGCCACAGTCGTCCCTGGCGTAACATCGCCACCACTGTGCACTTCAACAACAGCAGCCGACGCGCCCGGCCGCGGCTCGCGGCGTTCGCGGGCCTCGCCACGCTCGTCGGCGCGGCCGCCGTGGTCGCCACTCCCGCCGCCGAGGGCACGACCCGCACGGCGCGCGCCATCGTGCTCACCGGGCACGGCTGGGGGCCGGGGATCGGCATGGGCCAGTGGGGCGACTTCGGCGACGCCGTGCAGTACCACGAGACCGAGACGCAGATCCTCTCCCACTTCTACGGCGGCACGACCCTCTCCAACCTGGCGACGCTCGGCGAGAACCCCGATCCCCCGGTGCGGGTCGTGATCCTCGAGAACCTGAACCTGAAGACCAACGTCGGCTACGACCCCGTCGTCACCTCGACGAGCGGCTTCACGCTGACGAGCGGACCCCTCCCGGCGGCCACCACCACGACCACCACGACCACCAGCACAGTGGCAGCGACCGGCGCGACCGGCGCGACCGGAGCCAGCGGCGTGAGCGGCGCGACGGGCGGGACGGGCAACAGCGGCGGCTCGGGGGCGAGCGGCGCGACTGGCTCGGTCACAGGCCCCTCGGGCTCGGGCGGCTCGGGCAACAGCGGCCTCGTGACCCCCGCACCGGGGGCACTCACGGTGCCGGCGGGGGAGGCGGTCGACCTGCGGATCCAACCGGACGGCACCTTCGACGCCTATCTCGGCGCGAGCTGCTCCGCGGCCCGCCAGTCGACGAGCGCCGTCGCGACCGGCCTCAGCAATCCGATCGCCAACCCGCCGAGCAGTTCGCCGAGCGCGCCGCGCAGCGCGCTCCTCACCCTCTGCCGCCACGACGGGGTCGACGAGGTCCTGCGTGGCGCCGTCGAGGCCTACGACCGCTCGGGCTACGCGCGCACGCTCAACCTCCTCCCGCTCGACTCGTACCTCGCGGGCGTCGTCCCCGCCGAGGAGTCGGCCTCCTGGGGGGCCGACGGCGGCTCGGAGGGCGCTCCCCAGGGCGAGCCGTGGGGCTTCCAGGCACTTGAGGCGCAGGCCATCGCGGCCCGTTCCTACACCGTTGCCGCTGCTGCCGCCGGTGGCTGGAACGGCTACGCCGACATCTGCGACACCGACCAGTGCGAGGCCTATGTCGGCGCGAACTACGAGTACGCGATCACCGACCTCGCCGTCGCGGACACCGGGGGCCAGGTCCTCACCGGCGCCCGCAACGCCGTCGTCGACGCCCGCTTCTCCGCCTCGACGGGAGGGTGGACCGCGCCGGGGGCCTTCCCGGCGGTTCCGGACGCCGGCGACGCTTGCGTGGTGCCCGGCAACGCGCTCCAGTGCAATCCCAACCACACGTGGCGTCAGAGGCTCACCGCGGCGTCGATCGTGCGCCACTACCCCCGCTTGGGGAGGCTCGTCGGGTTGCGCGTCATGAAGCGCAACCACGACGGTGTGCTCGGTGGTCGGGCGCTCATCGTGCTGCTGCGCGGCACCCGCACGGACCTGCGCGTCGGCGCCGGCTCCTTCACCGCGGCGCTCGGACTGAAGTCGGACTGGTTCGCGGTCTCGCGCGTGCTGCGCGGCCCGGTGGTGGCGACGCCCGTCGGGGCGAGCGGCGCGACCGGGGTGACCGGTGCCACCGGCGTGACCGGCGCCACCGGCGTGACCGGCGTCACGGGGGCGACCGGCTCCACGGGCGTCACCGGGGTGAGCGGCGCCACGGGGGTCACGGGCGCGAGCGGCGCCCTCCCCGTGACCGGCGCCTGAACCGACCATGCACCCGGGCGGCGCGGGATAGCCTGCCCCGTGGTCAGCCCGGCGGCCGCGCCCACGCGATCGAGGCGATTCGCGGTCGCGCGTTTCTGCCTCGGCCTCGCCCTCGGGGGCCTCGTGCTGTGGGCGCTGAACGGTCAGCGCGGCGAGCTCATCGGGGCCTCGAAGGCCCTCTCGCACCTGCGCCTCGGATGGTTGTTCGTCGCCGCCGCCTTTGAGGTCGCGTCGTTCGTCTGCTTCGGCCTGCTGCAGCGGCGGCTGCTGCGCGCCGGGGGCGTGCGTGTCAGCGCCGCGTTCGCCACCCTGCTCACCCTCGCGGCGGGGGCGCTCGCCAATTCCGTCCCCGCCGGCCCCGCCTTCGCGAGCGTCTACGCGTTCCGCCGCTACCGCCGCAAGGGTGCCGACGACGCGCTCGCCCTCTGGGTCCTCCTCGCCACGCTCGTCTGCGCGGCGCTCGGCCTCGGCCTGGTCGCGACGGCGGGCGTGGCCCTCGCGGTGGAGGAGAGCACGAGCTACGACCTCGTCGGCGTGGTGCTCGGAGTGCTCGTGATCTCACTCGTCGCCGACGCGGTCGTCTGGCAGCGGCGCTGGCTCGCGCACGTGGTGGTCGTCCTCCTGAGCGCCCTGCGCCGCCTCACCGGCCGCCCGCGGCGCGAGGCGGTGCACATCGTCGCTGACCTCCTCGAGCGCCTCACCGCGGTGCAGCTCGGGTGGCGCGACCTCGGAGCCACCGTCCTCGCCGCCGTCGGCAACTGGGCCTTTGACTGCGGGGCGCTCACCGCCTGCTTCCTCGCGGTCGGGGCGCCCGTCCCCTGGAGGGGCCTCCTCATCGCCTACGGCGCGGCGCAGCTCGCCGCCAACCTGCCGATCACCCCGGGCGGCCTCGGCGTGGTCGAGGGCAGCCTCACCGTGGCCCTCGTCGCCTTCGGTGGCAGCGAGCTGTCGACGGTCACCGCCGTCCTCTGCTACCGGATCGTGAGCTTCTGGGGCTACCTACCGGTCGGCTGGCTCACCTTCGCAGTGCTCGCGGTCGCCGACCGTCGTGCCGACCGGGCGCGAGCGCACTTCGCCGCGCACCTCGGCGAGGTGGGCGCCGTGACCTCACTGTCCCCCGAGGAGGTGGCCAGATGAAACCCCCGAGCCCCAGCCACCGTCGGGCCCTCCTCCTGCTCGCCCTCGCCCTCGCCCTGGCGCTGAGTGGCTGCACCTCGCCACGCGACGCGCTCGGCACGAACTCGAGCCCCTGTTTCCGCGCGCTCGCGGTGGCCAAGGACGCTGTCGGCGGCCGCGGCGTCTACGACGGCGTGCGCTACCTCGCCGCTCAGGCCCTCGTGAGCGCGCTGCACCGCGCCGAGCACTCGGGCGCGCGCCCGCCACGCGCGCTCGCCGAGGCCAGGGACGCGGTCTGCGCGGTCAACTACCGCGGCCGCTTCTCCTCAGGCGCGGTGCGCTCGGGCTGGCCCGTCGGGCGCGAGCGCGGGCGCTTCGCCGTCGTCGCGGTCGACGCGAAGAGCGACGCAGTGCTCGGGACCCTCGTCCTTTATCGCCCGCTGCTGCGCTTCTCCAAGGTGCTCGCCTGACCGTCGGTCACGAAGGACGGTCGCCGGGCGCCCGGGGCACGCGGTCACGCCCCCTCGCCGTGCGACACCACCGCTGATCATCTGCACGCCGGCGCGGCCGGCCCCGGCCTCCCCGCGGCATCGGCAGGTTTCGGGAGCCCGCGCTCGGGAAAAAGTTGCAGAGGGCTGGCGCGCGGCCACTACCTGGCGATCATGACCATCGCGCTGCTCACGATCTCCTGGACGCTCGTCGACGGCTTCCCGAACTTCCTCGGCGGCGCGAACGGCCTCGACCTCATTCCGCAGCCGCTCGTCTCGCTCACGAGCTCGTTCGAGAGCTACCAGTACATCTTCCTCGGCATCTGCGCCGTCGCCGGGGTGGCGACCTTCATCTTCTGCGAGCGCTTCGTCCGCTCACCGCTCGGCCGCGCCGCGCGGGCGATCCGCGAGAACGAGTCGGCCGCCACGACCCTCGGCATCAACCCCGCCGGGTGCGGCTGATCGCGACCGTCTGCGGGGGGCGCTGGCGGCGCTCTCGGGGGGCTGCTCGCCGATTACGTCACGGTGTGGGGCGTCGAGCCGTGGTCCTTCGCCGAGATCTTCCCCGCCGCGGCGGCGATGATCATCGGCGGGCGGGGCAACAACTACGGCCTCGCGCTCGGCACCTTCATGACCTACGTGGTGGTCGGCCAGGGGATCGGCTTCCTCCCCGGCATCTCCTCCGACCCGCAGCTCGGGTACGCCCTGCAGCGGATCACCTACGGCGTCGCGCTGCTCGCCTTCTTGTGGTTCCGCCCGCAGGGGCTGCTCCCCGAGCGAAAGGCGCGTTGGCGGTGCGAGCGTGGCCGGGAGCTGAGCTCGACCGCGCTGCAGGGCCAGGCGTCCATCTCTGGGACGGCGTGCTCCCGTGGCTGAGCCGCTCCTCGTCTGCGAGGACGTGAGCTGCGCCTTCGGCGGGGTGCGGGCCGTCGACGGGGCGACCCTCGAGATCGAGCGCGGCAAGGTGACCGGCCTGATCGGCCCGAACGGCGCCGGCAAGAGCACGCTCGTCAACCTCATCTCCGCAGTGGACCAGGGCCGACCCGAAGGCGGGGACCCCGGTGCCGCCGCAGTACGACCTCTACGACGGGCTGGACATCATGGCCCTCGCGATGGACGAGACGCACTCCTCGAGCCCGAGCGTCTACGTGCAGGACATCAAGAAGGGCACCGACAACCCCGGCGGCGTGGTGGTTGGGAACTACGCCCAGGCGGTCGCCGACCTGAAGGCGGGGAAGAAGATCCAGTACGAGGGAGCGGCCGGTCAGCTGGTGTTCAACCAGTGGAACTGGCCGCCGGAGGGGTTCCAGCTCCTGAAGCTCACGGCGAGCGGCTCGCTCACGGCCGTCTACACCCAGATGGCGAGCTCGGTGGGCAACTACTTCAAGTAGGGAGCAGGCACCTCAGGTTCGGACGGCCCCCTTCGGGCAGCAGGTCGCTGCAGAAGGGGGCCCGTCCCCCTCGTCGTGATCAGCCGCGGATTGGCTGTGCCCTCGGCAGCGGCTCAGGAGACCTGGCTCGCGGCGCGGGCGCCCTTCCGGCCCTTGGAGCGGTCCTGCTGGCTGAGGACGATCTTGCGCAGGCGCACCGAGGAAGGGGTGACCTCGACGCACTCGCTCTCGTCCGCGTGCTCGAGCGCCTGCTCCAGGCTGAGCCGCGTCGCGGGCGTCAGCCGGACGAGCTCGTCCTGGTTCGACGAGCGCATGTTGGTGAGCTTCTTCTCGCGCGTCGGGTTCACGTCCATGTCGTCGGTGCGGCTGTTCTCGCCGACGACCATCCCCTCGTAGACCTCTTCGCCCGGCCCGACGAACATCGTCCCCCGCTCCGCGAGGCTGGCGAGCGCGTAGGCGGTGGTGGGGCCGGTGCGGTCGGCGATCATCGACCCGCTCTGGCGGGTGCGGATCTCGCCGCTGTAGGGGGCGTAGCCGGAGAAGGCGTGGTGCAGCTGGGCGGTGCCCCGCGTCTGGGTGAGGAGCTCGCCGCGGATCCCGATCAGCCCGCGCGCCGTCACCTCGTGGTCGAGGCGCACCCAGCCGGTCCCGTGGTGGACGATCCGCTGCACCTTGGCCTTGCGCTTCGCGAGCAGCTGGGTGACCGCGCCGAGATGCTCCTCGGGGACCTCGATCGAGAGCTGCTCGACCGGCTCGCAGAGCACGCCGTCGATCATGCGCGTCAGCACCTCGGGCTTGCCGACCGTGAGCTCGAAGCCCTCGCGGCGCATCAGCTCGACGAGCACGGCGAGCGCGAGCTCGCCGCGGCCCTGCACCTCGAAGGTGTCGGCGCGTCCGGTCGGAAGGACCCGGATGGCGACGTTGCCGATCGCCTCCTGCGCGAGGCGGGTGCCGAGCAGCCGGGCGGTGAGCTTGCTGCCCTCGCGGCCGGCCATCGGCGAGCTGTTGACCCCGATGGTCATCGTCAGGCTCGGGTCGTCGACGTGCAGCACGGGGAGGGCGACGGGCTGCTCGGGGTCGGCGAGGGTCTCCCCGACGGTGACCTCGTCGATGCCGGCGACGGCGACGAGCTCGCCGGCGCGGGCCTCCTCGACGCTCACGCGCTCGAGTCCCTCGGGGACGAAGAGCTCGACCACCTTGGCGCGCTCGATGCGGCCGTCGTGGCGGCACCAGCCGACGCTCTGTCCCCGCCGCAGCGTCCCCTCGACGACGCGGCAGAGCGCCAGGCGGCCGAGATAGGGGGAGGCGTCGAGGTTGGTGACGAGCGCCTGCAGCGGCGCCCCGTCGGTGTACGAGGGAGCGGGAAGCTTGCTGAAGAGCAGCTCGAGGAGGGGGGCGAGGCTGCCGCCGGCGGGTGGCGTGCGGACCGGGCCGTCGGGCATCTCGGTGGTCAGCCAGCCGTCGCGGGCGCTCCCGAAGAGGAAGGGGATGTCGAGCTGGCTCTCGGGGGCGTCGAGGTCGAAGAAGAGCTCGAGGGTCTCGTCGACCACCTCGGCGATGCGCGCGTCGGCACGGTCGACCTTGTTCACGACCGGGATCACCGGCAGCCCCGACTCGAACGCCTTCCGCAGCACGAAGCGCGTCTGGGGGCGCGGCCCCTCCGCGGCGTCGACGAGGAGCATCGCTCCGTCGACCATCGCGAGGCCGCGCTCGACCTCGCCGCCGAAGTCGGCGTGGCCGGGGGTGTCGACGATGTTCACCCGCCGCGACCCGAAGCGGAACGAGGCGAGCTTGGCGAGGATCGTGATGCCCTTCTCGCGCTCGAGGTCCATCGAGTCGAGCACCCGCTCGACGACGACCTCTCGTTCGTGGAAGGTGCCCGCCTGCCGCAGCATCGCGTCGACGAGCGTGGTCTTGCCATGGTCGACATGGGCGATGATCGCCACGTTGCGCAGTTCGTCGCGCGTTCCCAACAGTTCGTTCCCTCTGTGTGTAGTGCGCCAAGTGCGCGGCCCCTCGGGACCGCGCGCGGTGTGGCGCTTAGATTGCAGTCGTGGCGCCACGGATCAGCCGACTCGAGCGGATCACGAACCTCGTGCTCGCGCTGCTCGAGACATCCCGGCCGTTGTCGCTTCGCGAGATCGGCGGCGCAGTAGCAGGTTACCCGCCAGAAGCGGGGGCCCTTCGCCAGGCCTTCGAACGCGACAAGCGGACGCTGCGCGACAACGGGATCCCGGTCGCCGTCGAGCGCCTCGAGGGCGAGGAGCAGGCGGGCTACCGCATCCGCCCCGAGGACTACTATCTGGCGGACCTCGACCTCACCCCCGAGGAGGCCGAGGCGCTCGGCTTCGCGCTCGTCGCGGTGCGCCTCGAGGGAGCGAGCCCCGGCGACGTTGCCCAGAAGCTCGGCGCGGCCGCCCCCGACGCCCCCCCGCTCGCGCTCTTACCTTCGCTCCCCGCGCTCGGCCACCTCCAGCAGGCGATCCGTGACCGCTCCCGGGCGCGCTTCGGCTACCACGGGCGGGAGCGCCTCGTCGCCGGCTACGGCCTCGTCTTCCGGGAGGGCTGCTGGTACCTGGTCGGCGACGACGAGGGCGCCGGCGGGCTGCGCACCTTCCGGGTCGACCGTATCGCCGGCGAGGTGACGGCGGGGGAGCCCGACGCCTACCGGGTCCCGGAGGGCCTCGACGTCGCCGCCGAGCTGCGCTTCTCGCCGCTCGGCGGCAGCGACGGCGGCGAGGGGGCGACGGAGGTCGTCCTCGACGCGGACGTGCGCGTCGCCCGCCAGGTCCGCCAGACGATCGGCTCGGCGGCGCGGGCCGCGACCGCCGAGGACGGATCGGTCGAGCTCACCTTCCGCACCGGGGACGAGGAGGCGCTCGTCGCCTACCTCCTCGGCCTCGGCGACGCCGTCGTGGTGCGCTCACCGAGCGCCCTCGTCGACAAGATGGTGCACGCCCTCGAGGGGGCGCGGTGAGCCCCGAGGGCACGGGCGAGGTGCTCGACGCCGGGGCGCGCCTGCGCCGGCTGCTCGCCATCCTCGGCCACCTCGCCGAGGTCGGCGAGGCGCCGCTCGCGGAGCTGGCGGCGCGCTTCGGGGTGAACGAGCAGGCGCTCGTCGCCGACCTCGAGCTCGCCGCCTGCTGCGGCCTCCCGCCCTACACCCCCGACCAGCTCCTCGAGCTCGTGATCGACGAGGACCGCGTCTCGGCCTACGGCCTCGAGCCGCTGCGCCGGCCCCCCCGCCTCACCCCCGACGAGGGCTTCGCCGTCGCCGCAGCAGCGCGCGCCCTCCTCGCCGTGCCGGGTGCAGACCCCGACGGGCCGCTCGGCCGTGCCCTCGGCAAGCTCGAGGCGGCGCTCGGCGAGGACCGGGTGCAGGTCGAGCTCGAGGTCCCTCCGCACCTCGGGGTGCTGCGGCGCGCCGCGGCCGAGTGCGAGCTCGTCGAGATCGACTACCTCGGGGCGAACCGCGGCGAGGAGACGACGCGCGTCGTCGAGCCGTACTCGGTGGCGGCGCGCGAGGGGCACTTCTACCTCGACGCCTTCTGCCACCTCGCCGGCGACTGGCGGCGCTTCCAGGTCGAGCGGATCGCCGCGGTGCGGCCGACCGGCAGCACCGGCACCCCCCGCACGGCGCCTCCCGAGCTCGCCGGGCCGCGCGCCTTTGCCGGCGGTGGCGGGACGCGCGTCGCGCGCATCGCCGTCTCGGCGTCCGAGGCCCCCGCCCTCGAGCGCTTCGCCACCGGGCCCGCCGAGGAGGCGGGCGACGGGAAGGTGGTGGTCGCGGTCGCCGTCGCCGACGAGCGCTGGCTCGGCCGCCTGCTGCTGCGCCTCGGCGACGCCGCCGAGGTGCTCGACCCCCCCGAGCTCGCCGGCGCGCGGTCCAAGGCCGCCACCGCGGCGCTCGCCCGCTACCGGTAGGGGGCGCGGGAGGCCGCTCCGTACCTTGCGCCGCGTGCTGCGGCTCTACAAGGTCAAGCGGGACGGCCTGGGCTACTACCTCGACGCGGCGCGCATCGAGGTGGAGCGGGGGGAGGCCGTCGGCCGCTACCTCGGCTCCCTCGCGGCGGCGCTCGGCCTCGAGGGCCTCCCGGCCGACCGGGCGACGCTGCCGGCGCTGCTCGCTGGCGTGGACCCCGCGACCGGGGAGATCCTCTCGCCGGGCCACGAGCGGGTGCGCGTCCTCGCCTACGACTGCACCTTCGCGGCGCCGAAGTCGGTGAGCCTCCTCGCCCTCCTCGACGGCGAGTCGCCCGCCGTGCTCGAGGCGCACCGCCGCAGCGTCGCCGCGGCGCTCGGCTACCTCGAGCGGGAGGGGGCGGTGGTGCGCCGCCGCCCGGCGGCCGGGGCAGCGGTGCTCCCCGCGAGCGGCCTCGCGGCGGCTGCCTTCCTGCACCGCACCAGTCGCAGCAACGACCCCCACCTGCACAGCCACGTGCTCGTCGCGAACCTCGCCGCCCCGGCGGGGGGCGCCTACTCGGCGCTCGACGGGAGGGGGCTCTACGAGCACGCCGGCACGGCCGGCGCCCTCTATCGCTGCGCGCTGCGCCACGAGCTGAGCCGTGAGCTCGGCGTCGTCTGGCGCGAGCAGGGGCGCGGCTTCAACGACCTGAGCGGCTTCCCGCAGCACGCGCTCGCCGCCTTCTCCCGGCGCTCGGGCGAGATCGCCGAGGAGCTCTCGCGCCACGGAGGCGGCGGCCGCGGCGCGGTGGCGCTCGCCGCCGAGAGGACGCGCGCCGAGAAGGACCGCACCCTCGGTGCGGAGGAGCTCGCCGGGCAGTGGTCACGCCGCGGCGCCGGGTCGGGGATCGCCGCGAGCGACCTGCAGCGCCTGCGCGCCGCTGGCGCCCCTCCGGTGGCCGCGACCGAGGCGGGGCCGGCCGCGGCGCGGAGCGCGGCCGGCTTCCCCGGGCGCTTCACCCGCGACGAGCTCGTGCGGGCGACCTGTGCGGCCCTTCCCCGCGGTGCCGCGGTGGCCGCCGTCGAGGGCGCCGTCGACGAGCTGCTCGCCGACGGCCCGGTGGTGCGCCTCGGCGAGGGCGGGCGCCGCCACGGCGCCGCCCGCGCGATCCCGGCGGCCCGCATCGTGCCCAGCTACCTGAACCGCGAGGCGGCGCGCCTCCACGCCGAGAACCGCGACCGCCTCGCCGGCGCGGCGGAGCTGCCGGGCGGTGCGCTCCCCGGCCCGGGCCTCTACCGCGTCGCCGACTTCGCCTCGCTCGCGCGCCTCTCAGCCGCGCCCGCGGCGGCTCGCCTCTCCGGCTTCGCCCCGACGGCCGGGCTGGCGGCGCACCTCGAGGCGCTGAGCGGCGTGGAGAGCGCCCATCCCGCGGGGGCGCGTCCCGCAGAAGGGCCCCTCGTCGTCTTCGGCCCGCAGCAGTTCACGCCGGCGGCCCTGCACGCGCTGCTCGCCCGGTCGTCCCGCCTCCCCGTGCTGGTCCTCGACCGGGAGGCGCCGGTCGGCGCCGGCCTCCTCCCCGCCGGCCGTGAGCCGCCACGCCTCGAGCGCGTCGGCGAGGTGCGCGTCCTTCGGGCGGCCGGCCCGGAGGAGCTGCTGGCGGTCTTCGAGCGGGTGCGGAGCGCGGCGACGCGCGACGGGGTCGTCGCCGTCTCCGCCGACCCCGCGCTCGCCGGCGCGGGCTGCGTGCCGCCGCAGCTCGTCGTGAGGTCGCTGCGCGCCGCGCCGGCGGCGTCGGTCGTCGTGCTCGGCCCGGCGCGGCTGCTGGGCGGCGGGCTCGGTCGGGTGGAGGACCGCCGCCGGCTGCACCTCGTCGTCGCGCAGCCGACGGGCGGCGGCGTGCTCGAGGAGATCGCCGCCCCCCGCTCGCTCGTCTCGCGCCTCGGGGCGCCGGCGCTCGACCCTGCGGCGCGCGCCCGCTGGCGGCGGGCGGCCCTCGCCGAGTGGTCGCTCGCCGCCCCCGCTCGTGAGCGCCCCTCCCCGAGCCTCGTCGCGGGGCGCGAGCTGGGCCGCGGGCGGTGAAGGGCGGCGGGATCAGCGTGCGCGCGACGCGAGCTGCGGCGGGGGAGGGCCGAACCACGGGGGGAGCGCGACGCGCCCGATCGTCGTGCCGAAGACGCAGTAGGCGACGCCGGGGCCGGGGGTTGAGGCCGCGTCGGGGGCGAGACGGCGTTCCCGGCGGGTGGTGAGCGTGCGCTGCACCCCGCCACCGCCGCGCAGCCGCGGCCGGCCGCGGCTCACGCTGCGGTGGGCGACGTCGTGCTCCCCGGCGAGGAGGGAGAGGGTCTCGAGGGTGCCTCGGTCGCCGACGCCGCCGAGCACCAGCTTCGTGCCGAAAAGGGAGAAGAAGCCCTCTGCCGCGACCCCCCAGCGGGCCCGCGCCTGGGAGAGGTCCTGCAGGCAGGCGAGGGTGAGCAGCCCCTGGCTCGCCCCCTCGGCGACAAGGACGGGGAGGTCGTGGAGGGGGGCGATGTTCGCCAGCTCGTCAAGGACGAGGAGGAGCGGCGGGGCCTTCGTCCCCGCGAGGGCCCAGTGGCGCTCGTAGGTGACGCTGCGGAGGTCGCGCACGAGGCCCGCGACGATCGGCGCGAGGTGCTCCTGCTGCTCCGAGCCGGCGACGATGTAGAGGGTCGCGGGGCCGCGGACGAGCTCCTCCATCGGGAGCGGGCGCCCCTCGCTGCTCGCCCGCGCCGCCCCCGTGCGGTAGGCGCGCAGCACCCCCGAGGCGGTCGACCAGATGCCGCTCTGCTCGCGGGCGTCGGTGTCGAGGATGCCGTTCAGCACGTCGCGAGCGACGGTCGCCTCACCGTCGCTGAGCGCGGCGAGCAGGCGCTCGGGGGACCTTCGGTCGACCGCCGAGCAGACCTCGGCCATCGTCATCCGCGCGAGGGCGCCACCGTGGAAGAGGCTCGACAACAGCGCCCCCGCCCGCTCCCCCCAGTGCGAGTGCTCGCCCACCCGCGCCGTCCCGCTCGCCCCGACCATCGCCTCGGCGGCGAGCACCGCGCGGTCCCAGCCGGCGGCGCGGTCGAGTGGCGACCAGGAGACGGCGAGCGCCCCGCTGCGGTCGGCCCGCTCGCCTGAGGGGTCGAAGACGAAGACCGGCCCGCGCCGGGCGCGTGCTCCGGCCGTCGCCTCGAGGACGTCCCCCTTGGTCGAGATGCACACCACGCTGCCGCGCGCCGCGAGGACGTTCGGGACGACGACCGCGGTCGTCTTCCCCGAGCGCGGCGGGCCGAGGACGAGGGCGCACTGCTCGGGCGCGGCGAAGACCGGCCCGTGTGTCCCCCACCCGCAATAGAGGCCGTCGCGGTGCACGCGCGCCGCCGCGAGCAGGCGGTCCTCGGCCACCGGAGGGGGGTGCGGGAGTGCTCGCACGGAGGCGATCCTCTCCCGGCCCGCTACCGACGCGGCTACCTCCGGGGCGTCGCCACCTCGTGCCTGAGGGGGGCGGAAGGCCGCCCCGCCCCGCTCCCTCGCGCCGGCCGGCGGGTGGGGTGCTTGCAACACGTGCGCCGATCCTCTTTCATTGCCGCACCCAAGTCGACACGGAGGTGGCGGTGAACAGGACCGAGCTCATCGAGGCGATCAGCAGCGATGCCGGACTGACCAAGCAGCAGTCCGAGGCAGCGCTCGACGCGCTCGTCTACGAGGTGACCGCCGGGGTCCGCTCGGGCGCGGCGGTGCGGATCACCGGCTTCGGGACCTTCAAGCTGCGCGAGCGCAGGGCGCGCCAGGGACGCAACCCCCAGACCGGCGCCGCGGTGCGCATCAAGGCCTCCAAGGGCATCGGCTTCACCCCCGGTGTGACCCTGAAGGCCGACCTCAACTCGCGCAGCGCCCCGGCCAAGCCGGGCGGTCGCAAGGCCGTCGCCAAGGCGCCCGCGAAGAAGGCGCCCGCGGTCGCGAAGAAGGCGCCGGCGAAGAAGGTCGTCGCCGCGAAGGCCGTGGCCAAGAAGGTGACGGCGAAGAGGGCCGTCGCCAAGCAGGCCGTGAAGAAGGCGGTCGTGAAGAAGGCGGTCGCGAAGAAGGGCACCGCCAAGAAGGCGCCCACCAAGCGCTGAGCCGGTCGCCGGCGCGGGCTACAGGCGGTCGAGCCGCTTGAAGCCCTCGCAGGGGCCGAGGCCCTCGGGGGCCCCGAAGTCGAGCAGGCGGGCGCGCATCCGCTCCACGAACGCTGCGTGCTCCTCGCTCGCGGCGCCGCCGTCAGTGATCCGCATCGTCGTGTGGAACTGGCTCTCGTGCGCGAGCAGCGCGGCGATCTTCGCGTCGAAGGTCGCGGCGACCTCCTCGAGGTGGTCGACCTCGTCCGCCTCCCAGAGGAGGAGCTCGCTCGGGCGGTGCGGCGGGGCGTCGAGCTCGGGGAAGAACAGCGGGTCGCGCGCCGCGACGATGGCGTCGGTCGTGAGGAAGCCGGCATTGCGGTGGTCGGGGTGCAGCCGGTAGCGCTTCCAGGGGTCGTGGCCGAGGACGACGTCCGGGCGGAGGCGCCGGATCCACCCGGCGACCTGGAAGCGCTGACGCAGGCCGGACTCGAGCTCGCCGTCGGGCCACCCGAGGAAGACGACCTCGCCGCCGCCGAGGGCGCGCGCCGCGGCGCGTTGCTCCACCTGGCGGCGGGCAACCAGCTCGGTCGGGTCCTGGTCCGCCTGCCAGGTCCCCTTCGACCCGTCCGTGAGGACGAGGTGGAAGATCTCCGTGCCCGCCGCCGCCCACTTGGCGAGCGTCGCTCCGCAGCCGAACTCGACGTCGTCGGGGTGTGCCCCGATCGCGAGCGCCCTCCCGGGGACCGCGAGGTTGCGCGTCGTCACCGGCCCTCTGCCGCCGCGGCGCGCCCGCTCGCGGCTCCCGTGAGGTCGAGGCCCGCCTCGCGCTCGAGGAGGGCGAGGTCGGCGGGGGTGTCGACGTCGGAGGCGAGGCGCCAGTCGTGCACGGCCCGCACCGTGAGGCCGAGGCGCTCCCCCTCCGCGCGGTGGCGGCGGAAGGAGCCGGGGCCGTAGGAGAAGGTGAAGCCGGAGCGCGCCGGCACCGAGGCGAGGTTGGTCCCGTCGAGGCGGCGGTCGGGGGCGAGGGTCACCTCGCCATCTTCACCGAAGCGGTCGAGACCGTATGCGAGGGGGAGGTCGGCGTGCGCCACGGTGACGGTGTCGACGCCGGTCGTCGCGAGGTGGGCGACGCCGGTGGTCACTGCCCCCGAGAGGCCGAGCCCCGGCGTGAACAGCACCGAGGCGCCGTGCGCGACCGCCCAGTCCGCCACCTCGTCGTCGTCGCAGACGACGTGGGTGGGGCAGTCGCCGGCGGCGGCGAGGACGCGCGCCCCGAGGTCGCGGGCGAGCGCGGCCCGCTGCTCGGGGCCGAGGAGGGGCGCGAGGCGGTGCTTGGCCTCGCGGAAGGACTTCACGGGGACGAGGAGGGCGCGCACGTCGGCGGAGTCTAGGAAGGCGCCCCGTCCGTCACCCTCCTCGGGTGCCCTGCGACCGCCGCTACCGTTTCCGTGATGCGACCCCGCCCCCCGACAGCGGCCTGCCGTCGATGACGCGCGTCGCGGTCGTCGGCGCCGGCTCGTGGGGGACGACGATCGCCGATCTGCTGGTCCGCAAGGTTCCGACGACGCTGTGGGCGCGACGCGAGGCGATCGCGCAGGAGGTGCGGGAGCGGCAGACGAACGCCACCTACCTCGGCGAGCGTCGTCTGTCCGAGGCGCTCAGCGCGACGGCCGACCTCGACGAGGCGCTCGCTGGCGCCTCGCTCGTCGTCGTCGCGGTGCCGAGTCAGGGGCTGCGGGCGGTGCTCACCGCCTGCGGCGGCCCGGCGCCGGGGGTGCCGGTCCTCAGCCTCACCAAGGGCCTCGAGCGGGAGAGCGCGCTGCGGGCGACGGAGGTCATCGCCGGCTGCTGGCCGGGGCGTCCGTACGGGGTGCTCACCGGGCCGAACCTGGCCGCCGAGGTCTTCGACGGGCAGCCGACGGCGTCGGTGGTGGCGATCGCCGACGACGGGGTCGGCCGCGAGCTGCAGGAGCTCTTCTCGAGCGAGCGCCTCCGGGTGTACACCAACCGGGACGTCATCGGCTGCGAGGTGGCGGGCGTCGTGAAGAACGTGATGGCCATCGCCTGCGGGATGGCGATGGGCCTCGGCTTCGGCGACAACACGCGCGCCGCGCTCATCACCCGCGCCCTCGCGGAGCTCGCTCGCCTCGGGGTCGCGCTCGGCGGCGAGCAGCAGACCTTCGCCGGCCTCGCCGGCCTCGGGGACCTCGTCGCCACCTGCACGAGCGACAAGAGCCGGAACTTCGCGCTCGGCGTCGCGCTCGCCGAGGGAAGCACGCCCGACGCCGCACGTCGCGCCACCTCGATGGTCGCCGAGGGGGCCGAGAGCTGCGCCCCCGTCGTCGCCCTGGCCCGCCGCGCGGGCGTCGAGGCGCCCGTCGCCGAGCAGGTGCTCGCGGTGCTCGAAGGGCGTTCGGCCCCGATCGACAGCATCCCGCTGCTGATGGGCCGCGCCGCGAAGCCCGAGTTCCAGAGCCCCGGTGGCGATCGGGGATAGGGTCGGCGCGATGGCGCGCTGGTGCCCGCGGTGACCTCGAAGCCCCCGAACCTCCGGCGCGAGGGCGAGCTCCTCGGCGACGGCCCGACCCTCCTCGTCGGCGCCGACGAGGTCGGCCGCGGAGCGCTCGGCGGCCCGGTGAGCGCCGGCGTCGTGCTCATCGACTCGGTGCACCGCCGCCCGCCGCGCGGGCTGCGTGACTCCAAGCTGCTCACCCCGGCTCGACGCGAGTCGCTCGTCCCGCGCATCCTCGACTGGGCGCTCGCGAGCGCGGTCGGGCATGCGAGCGCGGCGGAGATCGACGCGCTCGGGATCCTCGCCGCGCTCCGCCTCGCGGGTGAGCGGGCGATCGCCACGCTCCCCGTCGAGCCCGACGTCGTCCTGCTCGACGGCAACTACGACTGGCTCTCGCGGCCGCCTCGCGCCGCCGCCTCGCCCCTCGCCGCGGCGCCCCGGCGCGTCGTGCTGCAGGTGAAAGCGGACCTCACCTGCGCCTCCTCCTCGGCGGCGAGCGTGCTCGCCAAGGTGGAGCGGGACGCGCTGATGGTCGGCCTCGCCGAGCACCACCCCGGCTACGGGTGGGAGCAGAACAAGGGCTACGCCACCCCGGAGCACCTCGCGGCGCTCGGGGCGCTCGGCCCCTGCGTCGAACACCGGCGGAGCTGGCGCCTCCCCGGAGCCCAGGGGGAGCAGCTCGAGCTGCTCGCGCTCGGCGACGCGGAGCTCGCCTACGAGGTCGTCGAGAGCCTCCCCGCCTGACCCTCGGCAGCGGGGGGCCGGTCCCTCGGCTATAAACACGTCGATGGTCATCGCGCTGGCCCTGCTGGCGGCGCTCGCCAATGCCCTCGCGACCGTCCTCGAGCGCCTCGGCCTCGAGCAGGCGGGGACCTCGGGCAGCTCGACCCGGGCGATGATGGCCGGCGCGCTCCGGCGACCGATCTGGTACGCCGGCCTGGCGCTCACGACGGCGAGCTTCCTCCTCCAGGCCCTCGCGCTGGCCGGCGGCAACCTCTCGACCGTGCAGCCGATCATGGTCACCGAGATCGTCTTCCTGCTCGCCGTGCTGAGCGTCGGCTTCCACTTCCACCTCGGCTGGCGGGAGTGGGCGGGCGCCGGCGGCACGGCCGTCGGCCTCGGGGGCTTCCTCGCGCTGAGCTCCTCCTCGGGCGGCGGCTCCTCGCCGAGCCGGCAGGACTGGTGGCTGCTCCTCATCGCGAGCGGCGGCGCGATCGTCCTCGCCTCGTCGGCCGGCCGTCGGGGCCCGCGCGCCTGGCGGGCGGCCTGCACCGGCGTCGCGGCGGCGATCGCCTTCGCCCTCACCGCCGCCTGCATCAAGGCGGTCGCCGAGCAGTGGGGGCGCGGGCCCGGCTTCGTCTTCACCCACTTCGAGGCGTACGGCGTTGCCGGGGCGGGTCTCCTCGGCCTCGTCCTCAGCCAGCACGCGCTGAACGCGGGGCCGGTCGCGGCGTCCCAGTCGGCGCTGCTCATCGTGAACCCGCTCTCGAGCATCGTGATGGGCATCTGGCTCTTCGACGACCACCTGCAGCACGGCGGCGCACGGACCGCGCTCGAGGTGCTCGCCCTCGGCGTGATGGTCCTCGGCCTCTTCATCCTCAGCACCTCGCCGCTCATCGATCAGAGCGAGGCCCACGAGCGCCTCTCCGCGCCGGAGCACGCCCTCGGCCACGCCGCGGCCGGAGGGGGCGCGTGAGCCCGACGACGCCCGCCCGCGCCCGCTTCCGGCGCGATGCGCCGAACCCGAGTGCGCCCGAGATCCCCGTCCCGTCGCAGGCCGGCTCCTACGACGCCTGGGAGGCGGTGAAGGAGCGGATCGCCGACGGCGTCGCGCTGGCGGGCATCGACGCCGGCACCGCCCGCCTTATCACCAACCCGGAGCGCATCCTCGAGGTCGCGGTGCCGATCCGCCGGGACGACGGGACGATCGAGGTGTACACCGGCTGGCGCATCCACCACGACACGAGCCGTGGCCCCGGCAAGGGCGGGATCCGCTTCCACCCCGACGTCGACGTGCACGAGGTCACCGCGCTCGCGGCGGACATGACGATCAAGTGCGCGGTCGTCGACATCCCCTTCGGCGGCGCGAAGGGGGGGGTGCGCATCGACCCCGGCACCCTCTCGCTGAGCGAGCTCGAACGGCTGACGCGCCGCTACACCTTCGACGTCGCGACGATCCTCGGCCCCGACCGCGACGTCCCCGCCCCGGACGTGAACACCGACGCGCGGGTGATGGCGTGGGTGATGGACACGATCTCGATGATCCAGGGGCGCTCCACGCCGGGGGTGGTCACCGGCAAGCCGATCGCCCTTGGCGGCAGCCACGGTCACGTCGGTGCGACCTCGACGGGCGTGACGATCTGCACGAAGGCGCTCTTCTCCGAGCTCGGCATGGAGCTCACCGGGGCGCGTGCCGTCGTCCAGGGCTACGGGAAGGTCGGCGGCCCCCTCGTCTACCTGCTCACCTCGCTCGGGATGCGGGTGATCGCGGTGGCCGACGTGCAGGGCGCCGTCCACAACCCCGCGGGGCTCGACCCCGCCGCCCTCTCCGAGCACGTCGCGAGGACGGGCACCGTGGCCGGCTTCCCGACGGCCGATCCGCTCGCGCGTGAGGCGATCTTCGCCCTCGAGTGCGAACTCGCCGTCCCCGCCGCGCTCGGCGGCGTGATCACCGCCGAGGTCGCGGAGCACTTCGGCGCGAAGGTCCTCATCGAGGCGGCGAACGGCCCGACGGTCCCCGCCGCCGACCCGGTGCTCGAGCGGCGCGGCATCGTCGTCGTCCCCGACGTGCTCGCCAACGCCGGCGGCGTGATGGCCTCCTACTTCGAGTGGGCACAGGACCGGGAGGGCTTCGCCTGGGAGGCCGACGTCGTCGCCGCCCGTCTCACGAGGATGATGACCAAGGCCTTCGACGACACCTACCGCCGCGCCGACGAGCTGAAGGTGACGCTCCGGCGCGCCGCGGTCGCGCTCGGCCTCGAGCGCGTCGCCGAGGCGACCTCGCTGCGCGGCCTGTTCCCCTAGCGATGGCGAGCGACGGGTCGGCCAGCTGGTACACATCAGGCGTGGGGAATCGACGCCGCCTGGTCGGAGCGCTGCTCGTCGCCGGGGCGCTGCTCGGCCTGTCGGCGTGCAGCCCCTCGCAGCCCACCTCCTCGACGAGCACCTCGACGACGACGACCACGGCCACCTCGACGAGCAGCACGACCTCGACGACGCTGGCGGGAGGCCCCACCTGCTCGACGGGGGCGCTGTCGCTGTCGGCCTCGGGCGGCGGCGCATCGGCGGGGAGCAGCGTCGAAACCTTCACGGTCACCAACAACGGCCCCGCCACCTGCCGTCTCGACGGCTACCCCTCGCTGACCTTCTTCGGGCCGACCGCCGGGGGCGGCGCCGGCGCCGGGGCCAAGCTGGCGATCACCGACCAGGACGCGGGGCCGGCCCCCGCGGCCGTGACGCTGAAGACGAACGGCTCCGCCGAGTTCCTCGTGATCTTCAGCGACGTCCCGGTCGGGGGCGGCTGCACCACTGTCGCGTCGGTGGAGATGGCTCCGCCGGGGAGCAGCGAATCGGTCACTGCGCCGGTGTCGTTCAGCCCCTGCGGCGGGACGGTGAAGGTCTACGCCTTCGGCGTCCCCGGGAGCGAGAACCCGTAGCACTCGAAGTCGGCCACCGGTGCGGCCGCACCGGGCCCGCTAGGACGGGCTGATCGCGCCCTCGCCCTTCACGTTGGCGCCGCGCTCGAGCATCTCCTTCTCGTGCGCGGCCACGTCCTCGTCGACGCCTCCCGCCTCGTCGGCGAGCTCCTCCTCCTCGGGCGTCGGCGGCCGGTCGGCGTGCGCCGTCGTGCGCGCCTCCTCGGCTTCGGCGTCGCGGGTCGCGTCGTCGACGCGGGTGGGATCCTGCTCGTTCGCCATCCTCGGACCTCCGTGGGAGTCGATCTCGTACGGTGGCTACCCGCCGCCTACGGCCGCCAATCCGACGGGGCGCCGACCGAGTCGCCGCGCCCGGCGCGTGTCACCCGCTCCGGTGGGCGTGTGGTGGGCGCTGCCGGGCTCGAACCGACGACCTGTTGGTTGTAAGCCAACTGCTCTTCCAACTGAGCTAAGCGCCCTGCTCGCGAGGCTACTGGCCTGCGGCGACGGTGAGGGAGGGCAAGCCGCCCTCCCTCCAGCGCGACCCGGTCATCCTGCAGGTCCAGTCGATCCCGACCTCCCCCGGCGCGACCGGGGTGTCCGGCGTTGTGCCGATGAAGGCGAAGCCGAGGCGTCGAGGCACCGCCGCGGAGGCGGTGTTCGCCTCGTCGTGGTGGATCTCCACGAACTCGATCCCCGGACGCTCGAGCGCGGCGGCGGTGAGGAGGCGGGCGGCGGTCGTCGCGATCCCCTGGCGGAGGTGGCGGTGGTCGACCCAGTAGCCGACCTCGAGGCCGTGCGGGCCGCGGCGGCGGTGGAGTCCGGTCCCACCGACGACCTCGGCGCCCCGGAGGATGGCGAGCGTCACGTCCCCGCCGCCCTCCCAGTTGGTGGTCCACCCCTCGATCAACGCGAGACGGTCCGCCGCCGAGAGCGGCTCCAACGCGATCCACGGCATCCAGGGGCGGAGGTGCTCGAGGTTCTCCCGCACCGCCGCGGCGTCGCTCGGCTGCCAGCGCCCGAGCAACAGGCCGTCGCTCTCCAGCCGGTCGGGGAGACGGAGCGGGGCGGCCTCGCCGCCGTCGGGCACCGCGACCTCTCAGAGGTCGAGGACGAGCCGCTCACTGAGCGAGCGCCCCACGCAGATCATCATCGTCGTGTTCGTTGCCTGCTCGGCAGCGGAGAGAATGCTGTCCCGGTGGTCGGGGAGGCCCCCGAGGACTCGCGTCTCGCAGGTGCCGCAGTAGCCCTCCTCGCAGGAGTAGAGCACCGTGGGGACGGCCTCTTTCACCGTGCGCAGCAGCGACTTGTCGGCGGGGACGGTGAGGACCCTGCCGCTCCTCGCGAGCTCGACCTCGAAGGTGGCAAAGCGCTCGCCCGCCACGGCCGTCGCCTCGGGGAGCGGCCCCGCGGGCTCGGAGAAGCGCTCGAGGTGGAACGCCGCCGCGCCGAGGTGGCCGAGGCAGGCGGCCCCTGCGGCTTGCAGCATCGGCTCGGGGCCGCAGCAGTAGACAGCCGTCCCGGGGGGCGCCTCGCTGAGCGCCGCTTCGAGGTCGGGGAGGCCGTCGGTGTCCTGCGGGACGAGGCGCACGCTGCCGCCCCTGCGCCGCGCGATCTCGCTCCGAAAGGCCATCGACGAGAGCCTGCGCCCCCCGTAGACGAGGGACCAGGGGCGTCCCGCCCGCTCGGCGGCGGCGAGCATCGGGAGGATGGGGGTGACGCCGATGCCGCCGGCGAGGAACAGATAGCGCTCCGCGTCCACGAGGGGGAAGTGGTTGCGGGGGCCGATGACGCGCAGCTTGCGCCCGACGAGGGGATGGTCGTGCAGCTCGCGCGAGCCGCCGCGCGAGCGGTCCTCACGGAGCACCGCGATCCGCCAGCGGGCGCGGTCCTGCGGGTCGCCGCAGAGGGAGTACTGACGGATCCGTCCCGACGGCGTGAAGAGGTCGATGTGGGCGCCCGGCTCCCAGGCCGGCAGCTCGCGACCGTCGGGCTCGGTGAGCTCGATCGAGATCACGTCGTCGGCCTCGAGGCTCACCCGGCACACGAGGAGCGCGCGCGTCGCGCCCTCGTTCGGGCTCATCGCCGCTTCCGGCGGGGCATCGGGCGCCTCAAGCGGGGCTGGGCGCGACCTCGCCGAGCTGCAACGCCTCCCGCACCACCGGGTCGTCGTCGGTGCCGAGCAGCCGCCAGTCCTCGCCGACCTCGAGGATCTTCTCGGCGGCGCGGATGGTGCGGTAGTCCTGCTCGGGCCCGGTCGCGATCCCCGGCGGCGCCTTGCCCTCGGCGAGGCCGAGGGCGGCGTCGATGAGGACCTGGCGCATGCGGATGATCGCCAGATCGGTCGTGCCGAGGTGCTCCTTGGTGTGGTCGTAGATCGGCTTCATCGACTCGGTCACCATGAGGTCCTGACTCACGAAGTCGGCGACGCCGCTGAAGGTGGAGCTGCGCTGCACGGCGCGGTCGATCTGGTACTCGTTCTCCTCGGTGTACGGCCGGGGGGTGACGCCCTGGCGCGGCCCGCCGCTGAACGGCGTCGTGTACGGCGCGACGTCGAAGAGGTTCGCCCCCCCGAGGTTGCGCGGGTTGGCGGGCGGTTGCGTGACGAAGCTGTAGCGCCAGGTGTGCTCGTCGTCGGAGGGGACGAACATCCCCTGGCGGGTGGTGAAGGGGATGCTCGCCACGAGCGTCGAGTAGGGGGCGACGTAGGTCGTCATCCGCACGTGGGTGTGGTGGTTCGGCGTCTCGCGCAGCGCCGCGTAGCGAAAGCCGTACCACTCGTTCTCCACTTCGAGGCGGGGGGTGCGGTCATGCCGCCAGAACTTCCACGACATCGCGTTGGAGGGGTAGCCGGGACGGTCCGAGCCGTCGTCGGGGATGTCGTCGATCCCCTCGAACTGGTGGAGGAAGGAGATGTGGGCGGTGTCGATGTTGCCCTCCATCGCCTGGATCCAGTTGCAGTCGGTGCGGAGCTTCGCGGCGGTGACCTGATCGGGCGCGAGCGAGTCGGTCCCGAAGTCGCGAAACGGCGTCATCGTCTCGGGCGCGCCCATGTAGGCCCAGACGATCCCGCCCGACTCGTGGACCGGGTAGGCGAGGTGGTGGATCTGCTCCGCGAAGCTGCGCCGCTCGTTCGGCATTTCGACGCATCGCCCGGCGGTGTCGAACTTCCAGCCGTGGTAGACGCAGCGCAGGCCGGCCTGCTCGTTGCGCCCGTAGTAGAGCGAGGCGCCGCGGTGCGGGCAGTGCTCGCCGACGAGGCCGACGGCGCCGGAAGTGTCACGGAAGGCGACGAGGTCCTCGCCGAGCAGGCGCACCCTGAGCGGTGGGTCGTCGGGGGCGGGGATCTCGGCGGAGAGGCAGGCCGGCGTCCAGTAGCGGCGGAGGAGCTCGCCCATCGGCGTCCCCGGCCCGACGCGGGTGAGGATCTCGTTCTCTTCGGCTGTCAGCATCTGCCACCCCCCGGCCGGCTGCTCGTCGGCTCCTCGGCCGCACCGCGAACGCTAATCGCAGACTGCCGCCGGGGCCGACGGCGCGGGCCTCACCAGCTCAGCGCGACGTACTTCGTCTCGAGGTACTCCTCCATCCCCTCGTGGCCGCCCTCGCGGCCGAGCCCGGACTGCTTCATCCCCCCGAAGGGCGCGGCGGGGTCCGAGACGAGGCCGCGGTTGAGGCCCACCATCCCGGTCTCGAGCGCCTCGGCAACGCGCAGCCCACGCCCGAGGTCGCCGGTGTAGAGGTAGGCGACGAGGCCGAACTCGGTGTCGTTGGCCCGCGCGATCGCCTCCTCCTCGTCGTCGAAGGCGCTGATCGGGGCCACGGGCCCGAAGATCTCCTCGGCGAGGATCGCGGCCTCGGGGGCCACGTCCCCGAGGACGGTCGGCGGGTAGAAGTAGCCCGCTCGGTCGACCCGCCGGCCGCCGACGAGGGCGCGGGCGCCCGCGGCAAGGGCGCCGTCGACGAGGCGCTCCACCTTTTCGATCGCCGCCGCGTTGACGAGCGCGCCGACCTCGGACCCCTCCTGGAGCCCCGGTGCGACCTTGAGGCCACCCATCGCGGCGGCGAGGCGGCGGGAGAACTCGGCGGCGACGGGCGCCTGGACGTAGAAGCGGTTCGCCGCCGTGCAGGTCTCACCACCGTGACGCATCTTCGCGACCATCGCCCCGGCCACCGCGGCGTCGAGGTCCGCGTCCGCGAAGACGAGGAACGGGGCGTTGCCGCCGAGCTCCACCGAGGTGTTCACGACGCCCGGCGCGGCCTGCGCGAGGAGCAGGCGCCCGACCTCGGTCGATCCTGTGAAGGAGAGCTTGCGCAGGCGGGAGTCGGAGAGGAGCGCTCCGACGACCTCTGCGGGGCGGTTGGTCGGCACGACGTTCATCACGCCCTCGGGCAGCCCCGCCTCGGCGAAGAGCTCGGCGAGCGCGAGCGCGCTGAGCGGCGTGTCCTCCGCGGGCTTGGCGACGACCGTGCAACCCGCGGCGAGCGCCGGGCCGAGTTTGCGGGTCAGCATCGCCTGCGGGAAGTTCCAGGGCGTGACGAGGAGGCAGGGACCGACCGGCTGGTGCAGGACGAGCAGGCGGTTGGCTCCGCCGGGGGCGGTGCTGAACTCGCCACGGTTGCGCACCGCCTCCTCGGCGTAGAACCGGAGGAACTCCGCGGCGTAGGTGATCTCCCCGGTCGCGTCGGGGAGGGCCTTGCCGTTCTCCAAGACGATGAGGCGGGCGAGCGGGTCGCGCCGCTCGATCATCAGCTCGAAGGCCCGCCGCAGCAGCTCGCTCCGTTCGCGCGGCGGCGTCGCCGCCCAGTCGCGTTGCGCCGCGCAGGCCGCGTCGAGTGCGGCGAGCGCCTCGGCCGCCCCGCAGTCGGCGACGTCGGCCAGGAGCGCCCCGCTCGCGGGGTCGAGGACGGGGAAGGTGGAGCCGCCCGCGGCGGGGGAGAAGGCGCCCCCGATGAAGGCACGGGTGGGGGCGTCGAAGGGGAGGGTCGCCATACAAAGACGCTACGGCGAGCGCCGGCTGATGAGGCCTCGGCCGCTACTCGTCCTCGGCGCCACTCAGCGTCTCGGCCGCGGCGCGCACCGCCTTCAGGATCCCCTGGTAGCCGGTGCAGCGGCAGAGGTTGCCCGAGAGGCCTTCGCGGATCTCCTCGTCGCTCGGTACAGGGTGGTCGCGGAGGAAGGCGGTCATCGAGACCACGAAGCCCGGGGTGCAAAAGCCGCACTGCAGGCCGTGGTTCGCCCAGAACGCCTCCTGCACCGCGCTGAGGGTGCCGTCGGTCGGGGAGAGGCCCTCGACGGTCGTCACCGACTGCCCGCGCACCTGCACGGCGAAGAGCAGGCAGGCTCGCACCGCCGCACCGTCGAGGAGGACGGTGCACGCCCCGCAGACGCCGTGTTCGCAGGCGAGGTGGGTGCCGGTGAGCGAGCAGCGGTCGCGGAGGAAGTCGGCGAGGGTCTCGCGCGCCTCGACCAAGGCGCGGACTCGCTCGCCGTTCACCACGATCTCGACGGGGAGCTCATCCACGGCGTGCCTCCTCGAGCGCCTGGCCGACGACGCGGCGGATCATCGGTGCGGCGACGCGCAGGCGGTACGCCGCCGAAGCGTGGACGTCGTCGACGGGGGAGACGCCTGCGAGCGCGAGCGCCGCGACCTCGGCGAGATCGACGCGCCCTGCGTCTTGCCCGGAGAGCGCCGCCTCAGCCGCCCCGGCGCGCAGCGGGGTCGGGCCCATGCCCATCAGCGCGATCGCGGCGTGCGCCACCGTGCCCGCGGCGTCGAGGGTGAGGTGGCAGGCGGCGCCGGCGATCGCGAAGTCGCCGAGGCGCCAGGCGAGCTCCTCGAAGCCGTTCCCCGACCGGGGCGGTGCCGCCGCGAGGTGCACGGCCACGAGCAGCTCGTCGGGCTCGAGGGCGGTCTCCCAGACCGAGGTGAAGAAGGACGAGGCGGCGATCCTGTGCGAGCCGCGGACGCTCGCCACCTCCATCTCGGCGTCGAGGGCGCAGGCCACGGCGGGCAGCTCGGACGCCGGGTCGGCGTGCGCGATCGTCCCGCCGACCGTGCCGCGGTTGCGGATCTGGAAGTGGCCGATGAAGGGCAAGGCGCGGGCGAGCAGTGGGGCCCGTCGGGCGACCTCCGCGGAGCGCTCGGCGACCGCCTGCCGCGTCATCGCGCCGATGCGGAGGCCCTCTCCCTCGGCGTCCACCCCGGCGAGCTCGTCGACGTGGTTCACGTCGACGAGGTGCTCGAAGCGCGAGAGGCGGAGCGCGAGCATCGGCACGAGGCTCTGGCCACCGGCGAGGACCTTGGCCTCCTCGGCGTGCTCGTGCAGCAGCGCGGCGGCCTCTTCGATCGTCGTCGGTGCGTGGTAGTCGAATAGGGCCGGCTTCACTGTCGCTCCGGGGGAGAGGGTGCGAAGAACCGTACGGTCGGCGCGCCGCCGGTGCAACCGCCTCCCACGGGCCACGGCGGGGACGGTTTGTATGCTCGGCGTCGTCCATCGATCGGGAGGTCGCGGTGACACAAGTCGAGGCAGGGAGCGCAGCCCGCTTCGTCGGCGCGCGTGCCCGCCGCAAGGAGGACCCCCGCCTGCTCACCGGGCAGGGCGCCTACGTCGCGGACATCGAGCTGCGCGGCTGCGCGCACGTCGCCTTCGTCCGCAGCCCCTACCCGAAGGCGACGATCGACGCCTTCGAGCTCGACGCGGCGCGCGCCGCGCCGGGGGTGCGCGGCGTACTCACCGGAGCCGAGTTGAGCGTCGGGCTGAAGCTCCCCGGAGGGTGGCGGGGGAGCCTGCTCGCGACGACCGCAGTCTCCTACGTCGGCGAGCCGGTGGTGATGGTCGTCGCCGACAGCCGCGCCGAAGCCGAGGACGCTGCCGAGCTGGTGGAGGTGCGCTACACCCCGCAGCAGCCGGTGATCGACCTCGAGGAGGCGGTCGCCGACACGGTCTTCGCGCACGACGCGGACACTTCCAACGCCTTCAACCCCTCGGTGAGCGAGGGCTTCGCGACCGTCGACGCCGCGCTCGCGGCGGCGCCGCACTGCTTCACCGAGCGCATCGAGCAGCACCGCTACGTCCACTCCCCGATGGAGGGGCGTGCCGTCGCTGCCCGCTGGCAGTCGGCGACGGGCCAGCTCACGGTCTGGATCTCGACCCAGGGTCCGCACCCCGCCGTCTCGCACTTTGCCTCGGTGATGCAGGTCGACCAGACCAAGGTGCGTGTCATCGCCGGCGACGTCGGCGGTGCCTTCGGCCAGAAGATCTCGGTGAGCCGGGAGGAGACGGCGATCCCCGTCGCCGCCCGCCTCCTCGACCGGCCGCTCCGCTGGATCGAGGATCGCTACGAGAACCTCGTCGCCGGTCCGCACGCGCGCCGCGAGTTCGCCGACGTCTCGGTGGCGACCGACGAGGAGGGACGGATCCTCGCGATGAAGGTCGACCACTACCAGGACTGCGGGGCCTACGGCGGATCGGGCGGCGGCAACTTCGTGACGATGATCCCCGGCCCCTACCGGATCCCCGTCGTCGAGGTGCGGTCGACCTCGATCCGCACGAACACCTCCTCGCGCGCCGCGTACCGGGGGCCCTGGATGCTCGAGTCCGTGCTGCGCGAGACGATGCTCGACCTCATCGCCCGGCGACTCGGCATCGACGTCCTCGAGATCCGCCGCCGCAACATCCTGCATCGCGAGGAGCTCCCCTACCGGACCGGCACGGGGATGAACTACGACCTCATCACTGCGGAGGAGACGATGGAGCGCGCCGTCGCCCTCCTCGACTACGGCGCCTTCCGCAGCGCGCAGCAGGAGGCCCGCCGCGAGGGTCGCTACCTCGGTGTCGGGATCAGCGTCTTCGTCGAGCCCTCGGCGATGGGTGCCCGCCGGGTGAGCGACGGGGCGGCGATCCGCATCGACACCTCCGGCAAGGTCCTCGTCAGCGTGGGGAGCGGCTCGCAGGGCCACAGCGTCGAGACGACGATCTGCCAGATCGTCGCCGACGAGCTCGGTGTCGATCTCGCCGACGTGAGCATCGTCATCGGCGACACCGCGGCGACCCCCTTCGGAGCGACCACCGGCGGCAGCCGCAACGCGGTGAGCGGCGGGAACTCCGCGATCAAGGCCGCCGTCGACCTGCGGGGAAAGGTGCTCGAGATCGCCGGCCATGCGCTCGAGGCGAGCGTCGAGGACCTCGAGATCGAAAAGGGCGTGGTGCAGGTGCGCGGCGCCCCGGTGCGGCAGAAGAGCCTGGGGGAGATCGCCACGCTCGCGGAGACCTCCCTCAACCTCCCGGCAGGGATGCAACCGGGCCTCGAGACGGTCGGGCGCTTCACGACGAGCACCGGCTACACCTTCTCCAACGCCACCCACGTGGCGGTCTGCGAGGTGGACGTCGAGACCGGGCAGGTGGCCGTGCGGCGCTTCATCGTGAGCGAGGACTGCGGCGTGATGATCAACCCCAATGTCGTCGAGGGACAGATCGCAGGCGGCGTGATCCAGGGGATCGGCGGCGTCCTGTACGAGCACTTCGTCTACGACGAGGCCGGCAACCCGCTCACCACCACCTACCTCGACTACCTCATCCCGACCTCGACCGAGGTGCCGGTCATCGAGTACGACCACCTGGAGACGGCGGCCACGACCAACCCCGGCGGCTTCAAGGGGATGGGGGAGGGAGGCGCGATCGGCGCCCCCGCGGCGATCATCAACGCCGTGGCGGACGCGCTCGCACCCTTCGGCGTGGAGATCACCCGCCAGCCGCTCACGCCACCGCGGGTGCTCGCGCTGCTCGACGGCGCTGCGCTGCCGGCCTGAGCGCCGCGATGCCGGCGGTGAGCGCCGCCTTCTGCTGCTTCCGGCGCACCGCCGAGGGCGCGGAGGTGCTCCTCGTCCACCCCGGAGGCCCCTACTTCGCGCATCGCGACGAGGGGGTGTGGTCGATCCCGAAGGGGCTCGCCGAGCCGGGGGAGGAGTTGCTCGAGACGGCGCGTCGCGAGTTCACCGAGGAGGTGGGCGCCCCACCCCCCGCCGGGTCGGTGATCGAGCTCGGGGAGGTGCGCCAGCGCAACGGGAAGCGGGTCGTGGCCTTCGCGGCCGAGAGTGATGACCCGGCCCTTGCCTTCGTCTGCTCGAACGACTTCGAGCTCGAGTGGCCACCCCGCTCGGGCGAGCTGCAGCGCTTCCCCGAGTGCGACCGCGGCGCGTGGTGCTCCCTCGCAGAGGCGAAGCGGGTGCTCGTCGAGGCGCAGGGCGAGCTGATCGACCGCCTGCAGGAGGTGCTGGCGGGCGAGCTCCGCTGAAGGGGCGGCGCGCGCGAGCGTGCTACAACGGCGCCGTGCACCCCCCGAAGCAGCCCACGTCCACCGCCGGAGGGCGCTGAGGTGGCCGGCCTCGGCCGCTTCCGGGCGCTCGTCGCCACCGAACAGGGCGTGCCCCCGGCCTTCGCCGAGGTCGGCGAGGAGTCCCTCGGCGAGGGCGAGGTCACCGTCGAGGTCGCCTACTCGAGCCTCAACTACAAAGACGCCCTCGCCACCACCGCGACGGCTCCGGTGGTGCGGCGCTTCCCGCTCACCATCGGCATCGACCTCGCCGGCAGCGTCGTCGCCTCGAGCGACCCGGGCTTCTCCGTCGGCGACGAGGTGCTCGTCGCCGGCGGCGGTCTCGGCGAGGACCACCCCGGCGCGTACGCCCGCTACGCGCGCGTGCCGGCGGAGTGGTGCGTCCGCCTCCCCGAGGGCCTCGGCGCCGTCGGGGCGATGGCGCTCGGCACCGCGGGGCTGACCGCGATGCTGTGCTGCGCGGCGCTCGAGCGCAACGGCGCGACGCCCGAGCGCCTAGGCGGCGAGCCGGTGCTCGTCACCGGCGCTGCGGGCGGCGTCGGCTCGTACGCGGTGGCGCTGCTCGGCCGCCTTGGCTACACCGTCGTCGCCTCGACCGGACGGGTCGAGGAGGCCGCTTACCTCAGCGCGCTCGGCGCGGCGCGCGTCGTCGGGCGCGAGGAGCTGGCCCCGGTCGGGCGCGGCCCCCTCGGTCCGGTGAGCTTCGCCTCGGCGATCGACGTCGTCGGGGGCGCGACCCTCGCCGAGGTGCTCCGCCGCACGGCGCCGAACGGCACCGTCGCGGCCTGCGGGCTGGCGGGGGGCAGCCAGCTCGAGAGCACGGTCTACCCCTTCATCCTGCGCGGCGTCGTCCTCGCCGGCGTGAACTCGGTGACGCTGCACGCCGAGGAGCGACGGGCCACCTGGTCGCGCCTCGGGGCGCTCCTCCCCGACGGCCTCGCCGGGACGGTCGCCCGCGTCGAGGCGCTCTCGGAGGTGGCCTCCCTCGCGCCGGAGGTGCTCGCGGGTAGGGTGCGCGGGCGCGTCGTCCTCGACGTCGCGCGCTGAGCTACTCCGCGGGCGCTCCGTCGTCCCCGTCGGCGATGCGGAAGAAGCGGTCGCGGTAGTAGGCGAGCTCGGCGACGCTCTCGCGGATGTCGTCGAGGGCCCGGTGGTTCCCGGACTTCTTCGGCGCCTTGCCATACAGCCCCGGCGCCCACCGCCGGCAGAGCTCCTTCACCGTCGAGACGTCGACCGATCGGTAGTTCAGGTAGTTCTCGATCTCGGGGAGGTGGCGACTGAGGAAGCGGCGGTCGACGCCGATCGAGTTGCCGCAGAGCGGGACCCGCCTCCTCCAAGGTGAGGGGGGAGGCCTCGATCGCCGCCAGCAGCCCGGACTCGCGGTGCATCTTGTCGACGACGGCGTCCATCTTCGCGAGCTCGTCGGCGCTCGCCGAGACGACGAGGTCGGGCCCTTCGGCGACGATCGCGAGCTGGTCGTCGGTGACGAGCGTGGCGATCTCGACGATGACGTGCCGGTCGGGGTCGAGGCCGGTCATCTCGAGATCCATCCAGACGAGCATCCGGCGATGCTACGTGACCCTCGTGGCACGTCCGCCGGGCGGCGGCACTAGCTTGCGGACGTGATCGAGGTCCCGATCGTCCTCCTCGACGAGGAGCTCGCTGCGCCTGCGTACGCGCGCGTCGGCGACGCCGGCGCCGACCTCGTGGCCCGCGAGGACCTCCGCCTCGAGCCGCGCGGCGGGCGCGGCCTGGTTTCGACCGGCGTCGCGGTCTCGATTCCCGTCGGCTACGCGGGGCTCGTGCTTCCTCGGAGCGGCCTTGCCGCCCGCCACGGCATCACCTGCCTGAACAGTCCCGGCCTCATCGACTCCGGCTACCGGGGCGAACTGCAGGTGCTGCTCGTGAACACCGACCCCGAGATCGCCTACGAGGTCCGACGCGGCGATCGCGTGGCACAGCTCGTGATCGTGCCGGTCGAGCAGGCGAGCTTCGTGCGCGGCGAGATCCTCCCCACGAGCCAGCGAGGCGAGGGGGGATTCGGTCACACCGGCCGGTGAGCGACGCCTCCCCCGAGGCGGACTACCATGGTCCCTCAGCAGGCGGACGTGGCTCAGCTGGTAGAGCATCACCTTGCCAAGGTGAGGGTCGCGGGTTCGAATCCCGTCGTCCGCTCCAAATCGACGACCTGGTCAGAGGCTTGATTCGGGTTCTCGCTCCGGCTCTTCTTCGATCTCCGAGCGGACTTCATCCGGCGTTTGTCCGTCCAGCGAGATCGGTCGTAGCTCGGAACGTGATTTCCAGCGACTCGGCGAGGGCAGCACGTGCACCCGGAAACAAGTGTCCGTAGCGATCTGAGGTCACCCGGATCGATCCCGTGAATCGACAAGACTGAGGCCATCACATGCGGCTCGCATCGGCCGAGTGATGAGAGACCGAGCTCGGTCAGTCTCCGCTGAAGATCGTGCTCGTCATGTCGCCGCAACGCGAGATAGTGCAGGAGGTTGACTGCATCAGTCCGGTGCACCGCGTGAACAAGCTCGAGGTCCTTCTCGTGCTTGGCGACGAGCGACTGCAGGTCTTGTTCAAGCACGGAGAACTCGGCATCGGCGCGCCCCGCTATCGCGACTCGCTCTTCGGAAAGCGCGAACTCTGCCTCTGCTGCTTCCGTGGGCACGCCGCGCGATCGAGAGGTGTCTCGCCTTGGCGTTGGGCGGGTGGCCGGCGACCGCTTCACTGGACCAGTCCCATGGTAAGGACTCTCACGCGCGGCAATAGCAGGACCTTCATGATTGTTGGCCTGCGGCTACGAACATGAGGCATAGCAACTCCGATCAGCGACGGCCCGGATGGCGCAAGCCGCGTTGGTGCTTCGCGAACGGACGGTCGTCTACGGGCTCGGGCTCGGACTCGGACGCGTTCATTGCTCTCCTCATCAGATGCTGATGGCCCGGGGCATGTGACTCGTCAGTGATAAGGCGTTGTTGTGCCGATGGAGTCTCTTCGACCACAGAGGGCATGATCACCTCGGCGATTCCTTTCGTGCTCGCCGCCAGCCGGGCACGACGCCGAGCTCTCGACAACGCTCGAGCGGCGAACGCGGCAGACCCCGCGGTGACAACGACCAATTTGCTTCTATTTCCCATGGCTGTCTCCTTCTGCTCTGTTTGGATGATCGGCGCGGGTGGACAAAGGAATCTGGGTCCCACTCAGCAACTTGATGGTCACGGGTCCTGCGTCATTGCATGCGGGCGCGTGCGAAGAAACGTACGGTCGAACTCTTTCTCGAAACGATTAGCCGTCATCGGCTTGTGAGGTAATCAGTGGGAAGCGACGTCCAGTGACGTCGTCTCCCCGCACCCAGATCACCAGATCGCCAGGGACCGGGGCGAGCGGTTGGGGAACGCGTCGAACCTCGCGCTTTGATGGGAGATCACCTGTAGTGCTGAGCACGCGCGCGAACCCGCGAAGCAGGACGCTCCACGCTTCGCCGACCTTCTCATCGACCCGATCGATCTCGATCGCGACGAGCGAGCCCGCGGCAAAGTTGCTGATCGTCCCTTGGGCGATCCGGATCACCACGCCAGCGTCGTCGTAGGTGAAGTTCACAGGGACGATGACCGGGGAGCTCGACGTAGCGACACCAAGTCAGGCAATGCTGTGCTCCTTCGCTGCCACAGCAAGCAGGCGAAAGCATTCAGTTCGCTCGAGCACCTCCGAGCCGTGCTGATCGATCCACATAGTTTGAGCCTGGCCCATCCGTTGGCGGATGCCTAGGGTCCGATGGCCCAAATCAGTGAAGGCGGAAGGCGAGCTCATCGCACCGGGATCAGGTCCTGACAGTTCGGTCTGGCCGCACACATCTTGAAGGGGCCATGGCGAAGGCCAACCCCGACAAGGGCCGATTCAGATCCCGCACGTCGAGACCAGCGACGTCCGGGCCGACGCCTCGCAGCTGCTCAAGGTGTCGTTGCCGCGTGTGGTCGCCACGGGTCACCAAGAGTCTTTCGGCCCTAGGCGACCGCTCACCGCAGTGCTCTAATAAGAAATGGTTTACGAGACCAAGAGGGAGCGAGAGCTGAGAGGTCGAGGAAACTCGACGACCCCCAGTATCTGACCCGGATAATGCCGGCGAAGAGAGAAGTCTCGTAAATCGTTTGCATGCGTCGATTGAACTGGATTCCGGCGTTCGTGGTCAGCCGTGAATCGTCAGTCGTTCTTCTCCTGAATGTCACTGGCCCAGGTCCCGTTCTGCGATCAGCGGTATGAAAGGTCCTTGTACTCTGTCAAGGAGTCACGTTCACGAGGAGAATCGTCGCGTGATCGTGCATGCCATCGGAATCAGACGCGCTCTATGGGGAAGCCAATTCCTCGAACTGCTCGGCGTGCGAGCTGGCGAGATGCCGCCTTGTCGAAACCGCGAGCCATGTTTCGCGAGTAGTTCGCAATTTGACTGTCGAAGTCCGGTCCGAGCCTTGTTCCATGAAGTGAAGTGCATCGGAGTGAGGAAAAGATACGCCCACGGGAGGTCTTGGTTCGAGCTGGCGGTGCCGCCCGATCGATTCGCTCACTTCACCGAGAGATGTCGAATGAACCAATCGCGCGCGAGTTCGGCGGCTTGCTCGAGGGCACCTGGTTCCTCGAAGAGGTGCGTCGCGCCCGCGACCACGGCGAGCTCGCTGATACAGCGAAGACGCGCTTGGGCGGCGCGGTTGAGCTCCAGCACGGCCGTGTCATGGCCACCCACGATGAGCAACGTCGGAGCCCGTACATTTGCCAGCGCTGACCCGGCCAGATCGGGCCGGCCGCCGCGCGACACGACCACGGCGGCCTGGTTGTCCGGTTCTGCCGCCGCGAGCAGTGCGGCGCCCGCTCCGGTGCTCGCCCCGAAGTAGCCGATCGGCAGTTCATCGACCTCGCGCTCGCCGCGCAGCCATTCGGTGACTTTCGCGAAGCGCCTCGCGAGGAGTTCGATATCGAACACGTTGGCACGCTCGAGCTCCTCGGTCGGTGTGAGGAGGTCGAAGAGCAACGTTCCGAGTCGCGCCTCATTGAGCAACGAGGCGACGAAGCGATTGCGGGGACTGTGGCGGGTGCTGCCACTTCCGTGAGCAAAGATGACGAACCCCCGAGTGACTTCGGGCACGGTGAGGTGTCCGGCAAGGCGGACCGGTCCGGGGTTCACCGCGACCTCCTCGTCGCGAACCAGCGGGTCGGCGTCGGCTACGGCGTGGGTCAATTTCGTTCCCTCGCGAGCCCGGCGAAGGAGGTCGACAACCTCCTCGTCGGAAGTTTGCGAGAACTCCGAATACCACTGTCCGACGGCGTGGAAGGGTTCGGGTGTCTCGAGCCAGACGATCTCGTCGACATCGCCGCCGAGATCCGCGAAGACCGAACATGGAGTGACCGGGATGGCAAGCACGATCCTGGTCGCTCCGTGAGCTCGAGCGACCTGGCACGCGGCACGCGCCGTCGACCCAGTTGCGATCCCATCATCGACGACCAGTGCTGTCCGCCCCGCAAGCGAGAGCCGGGGGACATTCGCCACGGAACGCTCGGGCGCGGCGCTCGAGTTCCGCGCGTTCATGGCGTTCGACCGTCGCGAACTCTGCTTCGGTGACCCCGGTCAATCGCACGATGTCTTGGTTCACGATACGAACGCCGTCCTCGCCGATTGCCCCCCCATTGCAAGCTCGGGTTGGTGGGGAAAGCCGATCTTGCGCACGACGATGACGTCGAGTGGTGCGCCGAGTGCCCGAGCCACCTCGAATGCGACCGGTACTCCGCCCCTCGGGAGCCCGAGCACCACCACGTCCCTTCCTTGAAGTTGTGCCAACTTCTTAGCGAGGCGCCGACCCGCTTGTGCTCGGTTCGTGAATCTCATGGCAGTTCTACCTGTCTTTCAGCAAGCGCTGGCTATGAAGAGGCTGGCGTGCCAATAGTTCCTGTCTCGAACTGGCCGTCCAGAGCTCGGGTTCTTCCGAAGGCATCGCCCGAGCGCCGTGCATTCGGTGCATCTCATGCGAAAGGGCGATGAGCTCGCCGGTGATTCCTCGTTCTGCAAGCCAGCCCGCCGCAAAACGCGCTGAGTCGGACTTGTCGGTCAAGCCGATTTCGACATGCTTCACGTCACTCGTGATTCGCGGTTCGCGAAGTCCCGCCGCCTTTGCGGTAGCGGCCACCAAGGTCACAACTTCCGCGAGCCCAGCGATACCTTTCGAAGCAAGCCTTGCCGCTACTGCCGTGCGAAGTCGCCCGAGTTCGGCCTTCTTCGGATCGGCCCATGCCGGCTCGGGGATGAGGTCGATCTTGCGACGGTTGAGCCGGTCTGAGATCACGTTGACCTCGAGACCACGGGCTCGCAGCGAATCGACCGCCTGCGCGGCCGCCGCGTCGAGCGAACGGTTCTCCTTGTCGGTGGCCGAACGTCGGAACAGAAGCACCGGCCCGTTCGCGTCAACCTCGAAGATCTCAGAACCGCGGTTGCAACAGAGATACAGCCGCCCCCGTCCAGTTGGTCTCGCCCGAAGCTGGCCGTCAATGTTTTCGACATTCGTGCTTCTCTCGAGGTCGCCCCGTCCGCGTGGGGGCACCAGAGCCATTCTCCGGCGGACCCGAACCGGGCGGTAGGGCCGAATGTCCCGAAGTTGGGTGATCGGTCGCGCCGACGACTTGAACGAGGATCGAATGGCCAGCTGGCGAAGGTGTTTTCGCAACCAGTCGACACGTCGATTAGTGCCAAACGCCTCTGGTTGAGCGCAGAGCCACGTGGCTCGATGGGGACCAGCGACGAGGTCGTCGTCACAAGGAGGTCAATGCGATGCGTAACTGTTCAGGTGTCTGAGGCGACCCTGGCCATCAGGCAGGCGGCTCTCTTGTAGGGAAGTTTTGAAACGCGCGGCCAGCGCATTTGTGGTTGCACAATGCTCGCGATTTCATCGAGCACCGGCTGGACTGGTGTTCGTGGAGCTCGACGAGACCTCCAATGAGGAGCTGAAGGAACAGGTCGCCGCTATGGCGGCGGAGAACGCCGAGCTGCGTGCCGCGCTCGCTACACGCGACTCACGCATCGCCGAGCTCGAGGCTCGGCTGTCGGATGGCCCCTCGCTCCTTCGCGGCATCGGCACCACATCGGTGGCGGTCTCGACGAAACCGCCGGGTACCGTCAAAAGCGTGTTCGCGATGCGAGCATCTTCGTAGGGCCGAAGGTCGATACAGTTGACGTCCGCAGTCAAAAGTCGCGCTCTCGGGTCTCCTGTCGGTGCGGGTTCAACGTCGCCGCCGCGATCATCGCGGCAACGAGCATCAAGATGCCCGAGGTGATGAGAGCGATCTCGAGTCCGCTGCGGAACGCTCCGTAGGCAGCCTCGATAACTCGGTCTTCGATCGAGCTGCCGCCGGTCACGCCGCCGGGAACCGTCCCGTTCTCGATCGCGTTGATCACAATGGAGATGAAGTTCGAGGGGATGTGGAGACGCTGAAGGCGAGTGGTGAGATCGCCGGAAAGATGCGCGTTGACGAGTGCCCCGAGGACGGCGACTCCGAATACGGCGCCGAGTTCCCTGCTGGTGTTCGTCGCGGAAGCGGCCATGCCCGAGTGACGCGGTGGGACCGCGCCGAGCGTGATAGAGGTCATTGGAACGACGCTTGTCCCGAAGCCGAATCCCGCCAAGGCGAGCGTCATCGTGAGCCACCCAGATGGGACCGTCGAACTGAGTAGCAGACAGGAGAGCAGAATCCCCAGCCCCGGAAAGCACGCAGCCTTCCGCCATCGGAAGGCGCGGGCCGATAGCGGCGACGCGGCGCCCCGCAAGGACAGCGGCGAGGGTCATCGCAGAGGTCATCGGCAAGAACTCGAGCGCGATGTGGTCGGGCGAGTAACCGATCACCGCGGCGAGGTAGAGCGCGGTGAAAAAGAAGATCGAAAAAATCCCAAAGAAGAGCAGGAAAGCGACCACGATTGCGCCTGCGAACCGGGGCTGGCGAAAGTACGACAGGTCGAGCATCGGTGCTTTGTTCGAACGCTCAACGCGGACAAAACCGGTGAGCGCGATGATGCCGACGATGAAAAGGACGATGACGGCAGGCGCGCGATAACCCAACGTCTCACCGAGGATGATCGCGAAGGTGAGCGCGCCGAGACCGGTGCTACACGACAAGAAGCCGGCGACGTCGAGTGGAACCGCCTCCGGATCGGCGCTCTCGCGGATCACTCTTGCGGCGAGGGTGAAGATGACGAGCCCCA
>Ga0307373_10000931_pt1 | contig 55606 bp, 45 predicted proteins | sample OX2MG_FD_202534 | JGI IMG/M metagenome (GOLD analysis project Ga0307373, IMG submission 202534) | Soil microbial communities from Risofladan, Vaasa, Finland - OX-2 | ecosystem: Environmental > Terrestrial > Soil > Coastal area > Acid sulfate soil | place: Finland: Risofladan, Vaasa | collected... | reverse complement strand
CTTGGAAATCCCGCCCAAACCGCGGGATTCCCACTTTTCCACAGTCACGACGGCGGCGCTCCCTCCACCTCAAACCGGACATATCGTGTACTCAAAAAAGCGGACATTTTAACTTGCTAACGACAGCAGACGCAATCTCGCACGGGAATCTGTTGAGTAAATTCCCATATCGGATAAGCCGAGTTCGAAATGGGAATAAATGACTACCTTGGGCCACTCTTCTGTGACCTAAACGCTGACCTAAACGTTGTGCGCGCAACTACTTCAAAAATTCGCCCGATTGGTCGCGGTTGTGCACTCACGGATAGAGGCTCAGTAAAAAATGCGCATTCCGCGAACTACATACAAGAATCAGGCGCACGTATTTTTGAGCTCATGTCCAAGCGGGAAGATCTGGGCAATACATCGCCGCCCGCGCTAGGGAGCGTATTGGCGTCGAGGGAGTTGGGTCAGTCAGTACGCCCTACTTAGAATTCGGCAACTTTTAATCTGCGGCGCCACCGCTAACCAGAGAAGAAACGCCAGTCACGAAACGAAGAGGAGCGCCAATGAGGAAATACAAAGCGAATAAGTCGTGGTTCCGAAGTCTCGGGATGGTACTTCTACTGGGCATTTTTCTTGCCGGATGCGGCCGCGAGCAAACAGTAAGTAACGCGGTTCCGACCGTGGTTTCCACGGCTCCTGCCAATAGCGCCACGGGCGTCCCCACGACGCAGATAATCACCGCCACTTTCAGCGAAGCAATGAATGCCGCGACGATAAGTACATCGACCTTCACCGTGACGGCACCGAGCGGAGCAGTGACGGGTGTAGTCACCTACTCCGGAACGACCGCAACATTCGCGCCCAGCGCGGCTCTCGCCGCCAGCACGGTGTACACCGGGACAATCACGACCGGAGCAGCCGATCCTCTGGGAAACCACCTGGCGAGCAATTTTGTGTGGACCTTCACGACGGGAACGATCCCATCAGTCATTTCCACGAATCCTCTGAACGGCGCCACCAATGTGGCAATAAACCAGAAGGTCACCGCAACCTTCAGCGAAGCCATGAACTCGACGACAGTTACGGCGGCGGGGACGTTTACTCTGGCGGTGACGACCGGCGGCGCGGCGGTGCCCGGAACAGTGACATATGTGGCCGCAACCAACACAGCAACATTCGCGCCGACGGCGAATCTGCTCGCCAGCACGCAATACACGGCCACCATTACCACGGCGGCGCAGAGCGCAGCAGGCAACGCTCTCGCCAGCAACCATGTTTGGAGTTTCACGACAGGGAAGACCGTTGACTCGACAGCGCCGACGGTAACTCTTACCGTTCCGGCTTCTGGAGCCACTGCTGTTCCCACGAATCAAAAGATAACCGCTACCTTCAGTAAGCCAATGGATTCGGCGACGGTGGTCGCGGCAGGCACGTTTACGGTAGCCGTGGCTGGAGTAGGCGGCGCTGCCGTGCCGGGAACCGTCAGCTACGCTGGTTCGACCGCCACCTTTACGCCGACGGCTAATCTGGCGGCCAGCACGCAATTCACCGCCACGATCACAAACGCAGCCAAGGATCTTAGCGGAAATGCGCTGGTGGCAGGCGCCGTACCCAATCCGTGGAGTTTTACAACAGGCACAACCACGGATACCACAGCGCCTACGATAATTCTTACCAGTCCAGCAGATGCAGCCACGAACGTGCTGCTCAACGCGATGGTCAGCGCCACGTTTAGCAAAGCCATGGACCCGGTCACGATCACCTCTTCCGGAACGTTTACTGTGTCCGTCGCCGGGGCCGGCGGTGCGGCGGTTGCAGGAAGCGTCACCTACGATTCCGCGAGTGACATCGCCACCTTCACGCCCGCAGCAAACCTGACAGCCACCACGCAATATACGGCCACGATTTCAAACGCGGCCAAAGACTTGGCCGGCAATGCGCTCGCATCCGGAGCCAAACCGAATCCTTGGAGCTTCACTACGGGCGCTTCTGTTGGAGCCACTGGGCCAAATCTTGGAACAGCTTCCACGTTCGGAGCCTTCGGTGGCGGCGCTGGCATAACCAATCAGGGCATCGACACCGTGATTAACGGAGATATCGGAACCACTGGATCTTCCACTCTCGTGACGGGATTCCACGATGCAGGCCCTGGCTGCATTTACACAGAAACGGGCAGCAACGTGGGAACGGTCAACGGGAACATATACACCGCTGCGCCGCCTCCGACTGTCGGGTGCCCCACAGAAGGAACGGCAACCACATTCGCGATCGCGACACAGGCCGCAACCGACGCGCTCGCCGCTTTTAATAGTCTGACGCCAGCCTCACGTCCGGGAGGCACTGACCCAGGCGCAGGCCAACTTGGGGGATTGGTCCTTGCTCCCGGCATATACAAATCCGCGAGCGGCTCGTTCCTGATCACGGGATCAGACCTCACTCTGGACGCTCAAGGCGATGCCAATGCCATCTGGGTATTCCAAATGGCAAGCAGCCTGACCGTGGGCGCTGCGGGAGCGCCGCGCAACATAATTCTGGTCAACGGAGCGCAGGCCAAGAACGTGTTTTGGCAAGTGGGCAGCTTCGCGACGATCAATGCGGCGGGCGGCGGGACGATGGTGGGAACGATCATCGCGTCCTCCGGAGTGTCCTTCTCTACGCCGGGCAACGCAGCAATCGTCACGCTGAATGGCCGCGCTCTGGCACTGAATGCATCGGTGACCATGGTTAACACTGTCATCAACGTACCCGCTCCATAAAGCGAGAGGTGATTTGAGAAGGAAGCGCGAACCGGCTTGTGCGATGCGACGCGGGGATATCGAATCTCGCGTCGCATAAAGGGAACGACTTAGGGGGCAAAATGAGATTAGCAGCAGGATTTATCGCGACCTTGGCGGCATTCGTGATGGTGCCTGTGTTGTACGCGGGCGCAGCAAAGCCCGGAAGGAAGGCGAAAAAAACCGCTCTTGTCGCTTCCGTCGCGCCATCTTCAACTGCCAAGGCTCATCCCAACGCTTTTAACGCGTTGCCTGTACGCTTTTCGGCGAACCGGCAAGCGCACGCGAGACACGAGCGCGATGATTCACAAGAGCACACTCCAAAAGTCGAATGGTTCCTGGGGTATTCCTTCTGGCGGGCCATGCCCGCGGCGACCAGCAACCGCATGGGCTATCTGCATGGCGGCAGCACTTCCGTCGCATACAACTTCAATCGGTATCTTGGGTTGGTGGCGGATTTCGGCGGCTATGACAACAGTAAGCTGACGCTCTTAAGTCCGAGTGGAGACCAAACGTTCGACGCGGACGGGAGCGCATACACATATCTGTTCGGCCCGCGCCTGTCATATCGCATGCACGAAAGGTTCACTCCATTTGTGCAGGCGCTTTTCGGCGCAGCCCACGCCAGCTCCGTGACGATCTCGGGATGCGGCGCAGGTGCGAATTGCACGCCTCTCGGTTCCGAAAACGCGTTCGCCATTACCGCGGGAGGCGGACTCGACATCACGCTGCATCGCCACATCGCGCTTCGTCTGTTCCAGGCCGAATATTTGATGACACGGTTCAAGGATAGTTCGGTGCTCGCGGGCCAAACGGAGAGGCAGAACAACGTGCGTCTCTCGACGGGAATCGTCCTGCGTTTCGGCGGACATCATGCTGAGGCGCTGCCCAACCGCCCGCCGATCGCCACCTGCTCAGTCGATAACAGCACGGTTTATGCCGGTTCCGGCGACACGGTCACTGTGCGCGCGGACGCCAGCGACCCGGATAACAATCCTCTGACCTATGCCTGGACAGCCAGCGGCGGCACAGTTGAAGGAAGCAGTTCCGAAGCCCGATGGAATTCTTCCGGCATGGCTCCGGGAACCTATACGGTCAAGGTGCGTGTGGACGATGGGCAAGGCGGCACGGCGGATTGCTCGGGCGACATTCGCGTTGAGCCGCGGCCAAATCGGCCGCCCACACTCTCCTGCTCGGCAGACCGCACTCCCATTCTGCAAGGCGAGAGCAGTGGCATTACGGCAAACGCCAGCGACCCAGACAACGATCCACTGACCTACAGTTACACAAGTACGGGGGGCCGAGTCACAGGAAACGGAGCAAACGTGCAATTCGATTCGACTGGTGCGCCGGCGGGCGCGTACGAGGTGAAATGCAGCGTCAGCGACGGACGCGGCGGTGAAGCGGACGCTTCGACAAGCGTGGAAGTGCAGGCGCCTCCTCCACCGCCGGAGGTGGTGGAGCTCGAAGCGAGGCTTGCGCTGCACAGCATTTATTTTCAGACGGCCGAGCCAACGCCCCGGAATTCTGACGGAGGTCTTGTCGAGAGCCAGCAGAAGGTGCTCAGATCTTTAGCAACAGACTTCCAGAGGTATCTCACATTCAAGCCAGATGCACATCTGACCCTCGGTGGACATGCGGACGTTCGCGGCTCGGTCGAGTTCAACAAGGCCCTCACGGAGCGGCGTGTGGAACGCACGAAAAGCTTCCTGGTCGAACACGGCGTCCCGTCCGGCAGCATCGAAACGCGTTCGTTTGGCGAAGCCGACAATCTGGATGCCGATCAGGTAAAGCAGCAGATGCAGGAAAACCCTGACCTGAGTCCTGATGACCGCCGACAACTGCTGGATAATCTGCAAGTCATCGTCCTGGCCAACAATCGCCGCGTGGACGTGACGCTAAGCACCACGGGCCAGCAGTCGGTTCGTCGTTATCCGTTCAACGCCCGGGACGCCATGGCCCTGATCAGCACCGAGGGTACCCGAACGCGCAAAGCAACCACGCCAGCGGCGAGGAAGAAGCGCAGGAAGCAATAGGAACAGCGGGTTAGACGCTCGGTCATCCTAGACGCTCGCGGCTCACGGTAATGGTTCGCCGCGCTCTGAAGCGCGCGGGACGACCGTAAGCAACTAAGCGGGCGCGAGGAACATTTCACGGTTGCTGGGCCGAAATCAACTTCCTTTATGCCGGACAGCAACCGCAAACCCTCACGCCTGCTCGCTCCAAAGGCGAAGCGAATTCCAGTATACGCATGTTATTACAAGAGTATAATTGTGTTAGTAAATAATACTCTCAAGCGCCTGGAGTGTCACTCTGTGGCGGCAAACGGCATCTAAATTGTTGAGAGGAAGGCGAAGAATGAACTGGAACTGGGTGGAAGGTTCTTTGAAGCTGTACAAAGGGAAAATCAAGGAGAGCTGGGGAAAGCTGACCGAGGACGATTTGTATGTGATTAACGGCAAGCGCGAACAGCTCGCTGGACGGCTGCAAAAAAGTCGCGCGTTCGATGACAATGACATTGCAGAAGGCGCGCAATCAAGTGACGGCAGCTCGGTGCGGTAAGATTGCAGTCAATTACCGAGCCGCTGGATCATCCTTAAAATCTCGATTTGCATTTGCAGGCTCGCACGGGATTTGGCTGCGTGTTGATGGGCAGGGTTTCTGAAACGAGGTATCCCTCATGGCCAAGAAACAAACGAAGCAGAAGAAGCAGTCGTCAGCGAAATTCAAGTCAGAGCAGAATTCGTTTGTCGGCGGTTATGAGCGCCTGGGTGGAAAGAAGCTCGTGCAGCACGGCGCCGACAACTTCCAGCGATTGCAGAAACAGAAACACGGAGCGAGCATCTCGCCGCGCCGTTCGGGGTAAGGTCCCGAGCCGGTAACATTTCACGGCATATTTTGCCAACGTTGCCCCGCAGCATCGCCGCCCGTATTCCTCCAATTCACTTCACAGGGCTGTTGCCATCTTTAGTTGCGTTCGAAGTATGAGCGGCGCCAAAAGCTTGTCTCACGCCGCGTACGATTTCTTTGGATTTGGCATGAAATAACTACAACAACTGCGTCCTTCGGTGCATCGAATACCTAGGCCGCTCATTCAGCCAAATACGTCGGAACGTGAGAACAAACGTGGAGCGTTGGAAACTCCACATTCGCCGGCTCGTAGCATTTCGGAATCGCTCCATGCGGCGTGACGAGATTCCAGAATGCTGCTGAGCCGACCTGTACCTGTGTGCTAGTAATCTTACGGGTGCGCGAATGCATGTCCAGTATTGAACAGACAATCTTGTTGTGGCACTGTAGACTCTCTGACGGGAGAGTTCTAATTACAGCAGCGATTCATCCAAGACCAAGACGTAGTCCACTCGCTCGAGTGAATTCCGCAGTTTGGTTTGAATCTCCACTGAATTGTTTGCATTCGGAACTAGCGCCGGACGTGAACCGGGAGCGCTCCTCCGCATTTCGGGGGTTCCGGCATTTCTAGCGTGCACCTGGATCCGGCCACTGCGATTCGGCATGATCTTGGATGCAGCAAGTATGTACGGCCCGCTATGAAAGCCGCGCCTAAAGCGCTGGCGGCGTAAAAAGAAAACTAGGGAAGGACAATCAATGGAACTCGAAAATCTGCAACGGAGACAGCCGGGCGACCGCGACATTAACTGGGTGACTTCTTCTTTTATGGTCTTATTTCATTTGGGCGCAATCGCCGCTCTTTTCTTTTTTACATGGAAGGCTTTATTGGTCGCACTTTTCCTGTGGTGGGTTTCCGGAAGTCTCGGCGTGGGCATGTGCTATCACCGGCTGTTGACGCACCGCGCTTACAAGACTCCGAAGTGGGTGGAGTACTTCCTGACGGTTTGCGCGACGCTGGCGCTTGAAGGCGGCCCGATTTTTTGGGTGGCGACGCATCGGATTCATCATCAATTCTCCGATCGCGAAGGGGATCCGCACTCCCCGCGCGACGGCAAGTGGTGGGCGCACGTAGGCTGGATCCTGGTGGGCAAGTCGATGCACCACGATACATCGACTCTGTCTCGCTACGTCCCCGATCTAGCGAAGGACAAGTTTCAGGTGTGGATCACGAAATACAATTACGTGCCGATGATTGTGCTGGGCGTCGTGCTGTTCGCCATCGGCGGGCTTCCATTCCTGCTGTGGGGAGTTTTCCTGCGGACGGTGGTTGGCCTGCATGCGACATGGTTGGTTAATTCCGCGACGCACGTGTGGGGATCGCGCCGCTTTGCGACTCGCGACCATTCGACGAACAGTTGGTGGGTGGCGTTGCTTACATTTGGCGAAGGCTGGCATAACAACCATCATGCGTATCCCACTTCGGCGCGCCACGGGTTCAGATGGTACGAAGTCGATCTGAACTGGTACGGCATTTGGGCTCTGAAAAAGCTCGGACTCGCGCGACAGATTCGCCGCGCGAAGGAAGCGGTGTTGCCGGATGCTAGTGCGACCGCGGATATCGTTCCGGCCACACCACAAAGCGATTTGATCTCAGCCTAACGTAACACCCCCAAGACCGGTGCGGTCGCCAACGTGGCTGCACCGACATCCTCCCGTCAACTAATCGTAATTTGAGCTCAAGCGATAGAGCACTCTTCTGAATTTGTGGCGCTCGCGTGAAACTGGGCTGGCGGTTCGCACGTCTCAGAGCATGTTCCCAATAGGAAAATCCCGCAGGGCGGAATGCTGTTAGACCGTCGGTGTCAGAGGAGACGATGCCATGAGAATAAGCCGCATTATTGTCGGAGCGCTGGCTGTTTTCGCGATGTCATTCACGGTTATTGCGCAACAGAGGCGCCCCGGGCAGCCGCAACGGCCAGGCCAGCCTGGAATGCCCGGAATGACGGAGCCGCAATCCCCAGCGCAGAATGAAAATGCTCCGGTGCGTCATGCGCCTCCACCGCCGCCGGTGGAAAAGTCCGTGGTGACGCATCACAGCGCGCGCATCGGCGGGCAGGAAATCAATTACACGGCCACCGCGGGCACGTACGTCATAAAGGACGATCAAGGCAACCCGAAGGCGACGTTCTTCTACGTGGGGTATACGAAAGACGGCGTGCCGGATGTTTCCAAGCGCCCCGTCGCCTTTGTTTACAATGGCGGCCCTGGCTCGGCCTCCCTCTTCACTCACATGGGCATGGGACCTGAGCGCGTGGTGCTGACACCCGACGGCCACGGCATGGCCGCGCCATACACGATCACGGATAATGAGGACTCCTTCCTGGACGCGATGGATCTTGTTTTCGTTGATGCGATTTCGACAGGCTACAGCCGTCCCGCGCCAGGCGAAAACCCCGCGCAATTCCACGGCATCGTCGAAGACGCCACGTGGTTCTCCGATTTCATCTACCAGTACATCACGCGCAACGAACGCTGGGATTCGCCGAAATATTTGATCGGCGAGAGCTATGGAACCACGCGCTCGGCGGAGCTTGCCGGAGTGCTGCAACATCGCCACGAAATTTATCTGAACGGGATCGTGCTGGTTTCCACGGTTGCTTTTGCGAGCTGGGGAGCCGATGACCGGTCGGAATTTTATCTGCCGACGTATGTGACTTCCGCGTGGTATCACCATTTGCTGGCGCCCGATCTTGAAAGCGAAAGCGTGGATCAAGTCGCGCAACAGGCGCGCGAATTCGCGCATGGCGAATATGCGCAAGCGTTGGCGAAAGGCGACCAGCTATCTCCCGAAGAGAAGGAAAAAGTGGTGAAAGACATGGCGCGCTTGACGGCGCTTTCGCCAACGTACATTGAAGAGGCGGACCTGCGCGTCAGTCCTTTCCGTTGGTTCACGGAGCTCGAACGCGATAAGCGGCTTGTTGTTGGCCGTCTCGACTCACGCTTCGAAGGCATGAACAGAGACGCCGCGAGTGAACGGCCCGAATACGATCCAAGCGAGGCGTCGTATCTGGGTGCCTTCACGGCAACGTTCCAGGATTATGTGCGGCGCGATTTGAAGTGGGACAGCGATCAGTATTACACCGTCACGGCGAACGTCCGTCCGTGGGATCGCACCGGCGACACCGATGTTGCGGAAGTGTTGCGTTCCGCGATGACACAGGAGTCGAATCTCAAAGTGCTGGTCGTCTGCGGATATTACGATCTGGCCACGCCATTCAATGGCATCGAGGAAACTGTATCTCACATGGGCCTCGAGCCATCGGTTCGCAAGAACGTCAGCTTCGCCTATTACGACTCGGGCCACATGGTCTACATCGATCAGAAAGCGCACGATAAACTTCACAAGGACGTGGACAGCTTCATCAATTCGAGCTACGCGCACTAAGCAGAAATTACGTAAGCGAGATGCGGCAGTACAGTGCTGATTGTTGCGGAGGCGGAGCATCTTGAGCTTCGTCGCCGCAGCAATCGGCGCCTCGCGTCGCCTCTGTTCCAATGCGGAACACGCTGCTTCACCCGGTACATCCTTGAGTTGCAAGCTTATCGCTCTGTTTTCAGTAGCTTTCTATTCTGCTGATTCTCCGACGCTAAAGAAGTAGGCCCTGCGCTCCTGTGGGCATTGTCGTGCTCCGTGAATCTCTTGCGTCCCTTTTCACCGGAGCTTGTGAATGAAAGTTCTGCTCGTCGACGACGATCCCACTTCACGGCTGTTGCTCATGCCGCTGTTGGACAAATGGGGCTGCGACGTTCAGGTTGCGAAAGACGGAACCGCGGCGTGGGCTGCTCTTCAGGCGCCGGATTGCCCGCATTTGGTCCTGATGGATTGGACGATGCCCGGCTTGAGCGGCGTGGAAATATGCCGAAAACTGCGCGCGCGCAATGTGGAAGCATACACGTACGTGATTCTGCTGACGGCGCGCCATAATCAACAGGACATCATCGAAGGCCTCGAATCCGGAGCCGACGATTACTTGACGAAGCCGTGTAACACGCCGGAGTTGCGCGCGCGCATTCGCATTGGCGAGCGGATTCTGCAGATGCAAGCCGATGTGATTCAAGCGCGGGAACTCGTCCGCTTCAAATCAACGCACGATTGGTTGACGGGCGCGTGGAGCCGCGGAAATACTTTCGACATGCTCGAGCGCGAGTTAAGCCGCGCAAATCGCGAGGGCAAGCCTCTTGGCCTGATTCTCATTGACTTCGACCGTTTCAAAAACATCAATGATTCGCTGGGGCAGCAGGCGGGAGACGATGTATTGCGCGGGGCCGCGCTAAGAATTCTTGGGTCCATCCGCATCTACGATATCGCGGGGCGAGTGGGAGGCGAAGAATTCCTGCTCCTCTTTTCCGGTTGCGATGCCGCGGCGGCACGAAACAAGGCCGAACGAATCCGCGGCATCATCGCCGGCTCGCCGTTCAAGACCGCCTCGGGAGAGGTTTCGTTGACGGCCAGTCTCGGCGCATTTTCCGCGGGTCCCAGGGAGTTTCATACGTCCGAGTCCGTGATGCGCTCATTAAATGGGGCGCTGTGCCGCGCAAAAGAACTGGGACGCAACCGCGTTGAGATGTTCGTTGAGGAAATTCCCGCCAACGCTCCGTTTTCTGAAGAAGTCACATCTCCCGCAAGACTGTTGAGCCACACGCACGAGTAGCTCCCACTTCCGCTGGTATATTCCTGATTTGCAACTTCGCCGCATATAACCCGCATTGTCGCGCGTTTTTATGCTATTTTTGATGGTGCAGTGGGATTGGCGGCAACGCAGTTTGCGGGCACGCGACACATTCCCCGAATTCGATTTGCAACGCCCCTGCCAAGCTTCGCGAAGTGCGCGAAGCCCTACGTTCACACGAAAGTGAAGTAAAAGCGAAGCCCTGCGTCAATTTTTGCGGCAGCTTCCAGCAATCACTAACTGAGTTTTGTGTACGAAGGAGAAGGATCTAAGCATGGCGCAGCCGATTCGCAACATCGCAATTATTGCTCACGTGGATCACGGCAAAACGACACTCGTTGATGCCATGCTGAGGCAAAGCGGAATTTTCCGCGCCAATCAGGTGGTCGTCGAGCGCGTGATGGATTCGAACGATCTGGAGCGCGAGCGCGGCATCACCATTCTCGCAAAAAATACCGCGCTGTTTTATCACGACACAAAAATCAATATCGTGGACACGCCGGGCCACAGCGATTTCGGCGGCGAAGTGGAACGCGCGCTGCGCATGGTGGATGGCGTGCTGCTTCTCGTTGATGCCAGCGAGGGTCCGCTGCCGCAAACGCGCTACGTGCTGCAAAAAGCGTTGCAGGCGCACCTTCCTCCGATCATTGTCCTAAATAAAATTGACCGCTCCGATGCGCGCGCCAAGGAAGTTCTCGACGAGATCTACGATTTGTTCATCGATCTCGACGCAACGGAAGATCAGCTTTCGTTTCCCGTTCTTTATACCAACGCGAAGACAGGCGTCGCGCATCGCAAGTTGGATGACGGTTCAACAAATCTTCAGCCGCTGTTTGAAGCAATCGTTTCCGCGATTCCCGCGCCGTCGGGCGATCCAGCGGGAACGTTGCAAGTCCAAGTCACGAATCTCGATTACAGCGATTTCCTGGGGCGCATTGCGATTGGCCGCGTTTTCAGCGGCACGCTGCGGCGCGGCTCCGAAGTGGGCATTGCGAAACTCCAAGGCGACATGATTCCTACGGTCATCACAAAACTGTTCACGTTTCGCGGCCTAGATCGCGACGAAGCGGACGAGGTTCCCGCCGGTGACATTGTCGCCATCGCGGGCTTCGATGGCATTCAAATCGGCGAGACGATTACCGACCTGGAAAATCCTGCGCCGTGCGAGCCGCTGGTAATTGATGAACCGACTCTGGCGATGATTTTCACGGTGAACACTTCGCCGCTCGCGGGGCGCGAAGGACAATTCGTCACTTCGCGCGACATTCGCGCGCGCCTGCAAAAGGAATTGCTCACCAACGTTTCCATTCGCGTGGAAGATTCGGAAACCACCGACGCGTTTCGCGTGCTGGGACGCGGCGAATTGCAACTCGCGATCCTGATTGAAACGATGCGCCGCGAAGGCTACGAGCTGATGGTCGGCAAGCCGGAAATCGTGGTGCGCACGGAAAACGGACGGCGGCTGGAGCCTGTCGAGCTGCTTGTCGTCGATTGCCCTGAAGCGTTTGTGGGCGTGGTGATGGAAACGCTGGGCAGCCGCCGCGCGGAACTTGCGAAGATGGTGAATCACGGCTCGGGGCGCGTACGCATGGAATTCAAGATTCCTTCACGCGGCTTGATCGGATTGCGCGGCCAGCTTCTTACCGACACGCGCGGCACGGCGCTGCTGCATTCGCTTTTCGATGGCTGGACGGAATACGCGGGAGAGCTTGCGTCGCGCAACACAGGCGCGCTGGTCGCGGATCGAGCGGGAAAAACCACGGCTTTCGCGCTGTGGAATTTGCAGGAGCGCGGCGAACTTTTCGTCGGCCCGGCGGTGGAAGTTTACGAAGGAATGATCATCGGCGAGAATGCGCGTGAAGCGGACATGGACGTGAACGTCACGAAGGAAAAAAAGCAAACGAACATGCGTTCTTCGAGCGCCGACGAAGCGATTCGGCTGGTGCCGCATCGCGTGCTCACTCTGGAAATGGCCATCGAGTTCATCACCGACGATGAATTCGTCGAGATCACGCCGAAGTCCATTCGCCTGCGCAAAAAAGTTCTCGACCCGAAGCGCCGTCCACGCCGCTGGCAACAAGTCCGCGCCAGCATCGACGCCACCGCATAGCGGCTCCGCGCACGACAAGAGCAGCTCCTGAGCGAGCGCTCGCCCACTGACACGCCGCGTCCCGCTCAGGATGACGTCACAAGAAAAAATAAGACGCTACTGACCCCTGCCCCGCGGCCTTGGCCATCCATTCTTTCGAACGCCGCTCCATCTCTTCCGGCGCCACGTCCACCTTTCCGCGGCTTCGGTTCTTTCCGTGCCGCCAGTGCAGAAATGCGCGGGAAAATCGTCGCCGTGTGGCCTTTCACCTTGGATGACTTTTGTTTACATACGACGCGACTTGCGCGGGAACGGGGAAAATGCTACAAAAATAAATTGTAAGCTCGATTGGTGTCCCCACCTGAACCGGTTTCTACGTCAACCCGAAATTTCTGAGGTGTCACGCTGCGCTGAAGGGCGGCAGCGCGCGCATTCGCGGCGCACGTGCGCAGTGGTGCGGCTCGATGCGAAGCGCAAGCAGCGGACGCCTCTCGGGGAGACATGAAAGGAAAATGCTTGTGAAGCAAACGATAGATTCGATGGCGAGTCTCGAGAATTCCGCTTCGCGCAAGACTTTTCGCATTCCCGTTTCGACCGGAATCTTCGAGCATTATCCAAAAATTGGCGAGGCGATTTGGCTGCTCCTTTTTTACGTTGACCGCACGACCGACGAGATCCCTGCGCCCGATGGGCGCCGCATCGGCCGCGTCCTCGGCGGCTGCCCGATGCGCGACGCCGAAGTCGCCAAGGCATTTTGCTGTTCGACGAAGACAGTCCGTCGGTGGCGCCACCGCCTCGCCTCTCATGGTTACATTAACGCCCGCCGCACGCCGTTCGGCGCGGTCATCGAAATCGTCAACTCACAGAAGTGGCCAGTCATAAGGGTGGACAAATATGTCCACGAGCGCGGGTTGTCAAATGCGCCATCTATGGCCCTTAACGGGGCACAAGTGGGTACACCTGTGGACATGAATAGGCAGAGGGGTGCCCGAAACGGTAAATACAAAGAAGACAAGACAGAGACAATACAGAAACAAGACAGAGAGAGAAACGCGGCTGGCGCCGCGCCCACCCCCCTGAACACTTCGTGTTCACTTCAAACCTACATGCAACAGCACAGCGCACCTCGCAAGGCCGCCAAGCAAACGGAGTTCGTCTCCCTCAAGGAAGCACTGGAATTGGTGCGCAAGTACCGCGCCGAATTCAACGCGCGGCACCCTTAGGTTGCCTCGCCGGTGAACAGCGCGGCGTACGTGTGCGGTTGCTCAATGGCCAACTTGGCCCGCCAGGTCAGCGGCAGTAAATTCGGTTTCCATTTTGGATATTTTATAAATAGAATGCGGCCTACTGAAGGAGGGAGCCGATGACCATTCGCAACCGTCATTCGTTACTGATATTGCTGATCCTAAGCATCATCCTGCTGCCGAAATCGGTTGCGCATGCCCAAGAGCGGGAGCAGCCCGGCAAGTCCATCGGCAAAGTCTCCGTCTTAGGCAATCTGATTCTCATGGAGCTGAACAAGGGCGCGCTCGGCGAACAGAACCTCTTCGACCTCGATCACCGCACTCTTCGCTTCACGCCCGGAAGCGCCGGATACCGCGTCGAAAAACTTCCGCTGCGTTGGGACGCCGAGTTCGGCCAGGAACTGAGCAGTCCTACGGTCACGCTGCATAACTTCTCATTTCCGTTTTCCGGCAAGACGTGGGATTCGTTTTCCGTCGGCGTTACCGGCTCGATTCGATTCGGCCCGCCAGCAAGAAGTGCATTTGCACGAGGCGGGAATCCTGCGTTCACGCCCCGCGATCAGGGCGGAGTCTCCATCGCGCGTTTCGACCAACTGGCCGAAGGCGCCGGAAATTTGGTAAACACGGTTCCGGCAATCTGCGCCTTTTTCAAGCCGCGCATGTCTGGCGCTCGCTATGCAAAGGAACTTGAGGATCGCGTGGTCGTCACGTGGGACGTAACCGAACCGTACGGCAACATTCAGGATTTCACCTGGACCAAGACCGTGAATCGCTTTCAGGTTGTGCTCCACAAACACGGCGAGATTGAAATGTCTTATCAGCAGCTCGCCGCAAAGGACGCAATCGTCGGCATCTATCCGCTCGTTTTCGGCGAAGCAGAAAAATATCTCGCCACGCTGAGCGGCAACAAAAACCCCGCCGTCGCCCCAAATCTCGACCTCCAGAACGTGAAACTCTCCGTCGTTGATGGCCTGTTCCTGAAGGTCACGTTCGAAACTTCCGGTCCCGTCTTGCCCGAAGGCGATCCCGGCCTCTCGCGCATTGCCTATCGCGTTTACTTCAACGCGCACAAACCTTCTCTGAAGCCAGCACCCGACACGCACGCCGACGCTATCTGGACAATCTTCGGCTTCGCGCCTCGCAACCCAGCCAATGGCCGCGCCTCGCGGTATGTTGCGTTTGGCCCCCGCGTTTCGCGCCGCGTCGAGACGAACGGCAACACCATCTCCATTCAGGGTATTCTTCCGACGGCGCTCCGAAGCGCCAGCGAGATTTCCGTTTCCGCCGACACCTCTTCGGGTTCCGAGCAGCCTGTTTCACAGATTCCCGCTCAACTCGTCACGCTCAGCGGCATTCGCAATCCTGAAGTGCATTTTTCCTCCCTGAAACCGCAAGCCGGGCCATTCCCGATCATCTACGAAGCGTTCCACTATTACGCATTGCCGAATAATCGCGACCTCACCTGCACGGTCATCAAGGCGCTCGGCGACAAATTCGACTTCCTCCCCTACTACTCCGATTTTCGCGTCGACAATCAGGAGGCAGGCACGCCCAGCAACGGCCCACTGGGATCCACTGGCCCCGCCGTCACCGGAATTGGCGCCGAGCAGCGCGGCCTTGCTTCCTACTGCTCACAGGGCCGGTTCCAATGGGGCTTCATTCAACCCGTGTACTCCGGCTCCATCCAGATGCAAGAATATCCGCCGCCCGACGCGCCCGTCGGCAACGATCGCGACATCACGTTCTATCAGCAGCAGCTCGCCGAGATTTCCCAGAACGGCAAGATGCCTCCCTACATGTATGCGATGTCGCAAATCGGCCACGAAATGGGCCACCGTTGGGCAGCGTTTGTTTCGGCGAAGGTGGGAGGCGAGACGATTCCGCTCGGTCCCACGCATTGGGCCATGGGTTTGCAGGCACGCGTGCCGTTTCCGTATGTGCGGCCGACGGAAGCATCCATCATGGGTGGCGGCGTTTGGCAGGACAACTTTGACGGCACCTACACGCAACTCGACGACGACTATTACGTGCCAGCGACCGGATACTCATACCTCGATCTCTACCTGATGGGTCTGATTTCTCCCGCCGAAGTGCCCGACTTTTTCATTCTTCGCAATCTTGATCGCGTCGGCAAAGATGCGAACGGGCATCCCATCTTCAAGGCGAACCGAACCAAGGTGACGATTCAGGATGTGATTGCCGCCGAAGGAGCGCGTTCCCCCGATGTTGACCACTCGCAACGGCGCTTCAACACTGGAATGGTCATCATCGTTCAGCACGGCCTCAAACCGAGTCGCGAGCTCATCGAACGTACAAATGGCATTCGCACGCAGTGGATGAAGTATTTCTCCATCGCCACGGGACACCGCGCTTCCATGACGGCAAATCCCAACTGAGCGGCGAAAACGCAAATGATAATTCCGGGTAGTGACTCAGATTGAAGGAGTAGGTTAGTTTCTGATTATCCGACCTATCACGACTTTGGACGCCAAACATACGCTGGGCCCATCCTACGTTGGCCTAGCTTAGAGTACACCTCCGTGCCACCCGGATTGATCTCAACCTCATCCGTTTGATAAACATCGATCACTTTTTCTAACGACCAGCTCACCATTTGTCCGTTGGAGTTCAGGTACGGAGCCGCATACTCCCGCCATTGTCGTCTGAGCCGCTTCTTGGCGTCTTCGAAGGAAGTAGCCCGAACCAAGATGAAGCGGTCCTCGGTATTCTGCATTCTCGATTTCGCACCTTCAACACGGATTACCACGAATGCGCGCACGCAATACCATGTCAGAGGCGATTTCGGCGAATGGCGGGGACGTCGCCCCCCAACGCTTGTTATATAAATAGAACCGACTCCAGCCGACTCGGCCAATCTCAGGACTTCACGAGCCGGACCCTCGACCGTGAGCATCCAGGGTAGCTGCGACCACCGACGGACCGGTTTCAGCACTTGCGTGCCGCCTTTCAGTCGAAATGAAAGTTTCGGGTGAGAGCGATATAATTTCTGAATCCACCGATGTACACGCGAGGCCAAGTACGCAAGGCGCTTTGACGGTGGGATTCTCCGGACAGCAGGCGTCACGTCGTACGTCCGGAGGTTTACGGATGCCAGCACCTTTCGGTCGCCAAGTCGACGGAGTGAGGTTTCGGTCAGATTGAAGTTCTCAAGCCCCACCACGAAGGTCTTCACCGTTCCTACTCCAAGATGTGCAGACGAGTTTAGCGTTGCGATCCGACACGTCGTAATCCTATCATCCCGCGCGGCGCAGCCGTCAGTTCAGGAAACTTCTGAGTAATGTGGTAATCGGAAACTGAGCCACGACAATGCGCCGCGTCTTGTCATCTGCGCGGAGCTACGATAGATTAGCCGCTTTCTCAGCGAGGAGTCGCGACGCGCGCATGAACCCGGCGAGCAAGAGTCACAAGAGCCATCTGAAAGTTTTGTTGCGGCGCGCGGCGATTCAGAAACGCGTGATCGCGGTGGCGCGCCAAATCAGCCGCGATTTTCGCGGCGAGCGCGTGCACCTGATCGGCGTGCTCAAAGGCGCGTGCATTTTTCTTTCGGATCTGATTCGCGAAATCGATCTCGACACTTCCATCGACTTCATGGCCGTCGCGAGCTACGGCAAAGGCAAGCAATCCTCGGGGCAGGTGCGCCTCTACAAGGATCTCGACACCAGCATCGAGGGCCTGAACGTGATTCTGGTCGAGGACATTCTCGATACCGGCCTCACGCTCAGCTATCTTTGCCGCGTGTTGCAGCAACGCAAACCGAAGGCGCTGAAAATCGCCGCGCTGCTCGACAAGCCTTCCCGCCGCATTCAAAATATCAAGGCGGACTACGTTGGCTTCACGATTCCCAATGAATTTGTCGTCGGTTATGGTTTGGATTACGATGAGCACTATCGCAATCTGAAAGACGTTTGTGTTTTGACTTTGCCGTCGGAATAAAATTGCCGCGAAAAAAGAAATCGCGATGCACGCCGAAGATATTGCCAAGCTGATTGACCACACGCTGCTGAAGCCGGAAGCGGCCAACAAGCAAATCCGCGCGCTGTGCGAAGAGGCTGTGCGCTTCGGTTTCGCCTCCGTGTGCATCAATCCGTGCTACGTGCCGCTTGCCGCCGATTTGGTTCGTGGCTCAGGGGTGAAAGTCTGCACCGTGGTGGGTTTCCCGCTGGGCGCGACGCTTCCGCCCGTGAAAGTTTTCGAGACGGAGCAAGCGATAAAAAATGGCGCGGACGAAATCGACATGGTCATCAACATCGGCGCGCTCAAGTCCGGTGACGATGAAGCCCTCGAGGCGGACATTTGCGGCGTTGTTGACGCCAGCCATCGCGGCGACGCGATCTGCAAGGTGATTCTTGAAATGGCGCTGCTCACCGGAGAGGAAAAAATCCGCGCCTGCCGCGCGGCAAAGAATTGTGACGCGGACTACGTGAAAACTTCCACGGGCTTCGGTCCCGGCGGCGCCACGGTGGAGGATGTCGCTCTGATGTGCTCAATCGTCGGCCCGGAAATGGGAATCAAAGCAGCGGGCGGTATTCGCACCCTCGCCGATCTGAAAAGCATGCTTGCCGCCGGCGCCACGCGCATCGGCTCAAGCTCCGGCGTGAAAATCATCGAGGAGGCCCGCCGCGCCGCCGCCGAATGACCCCGTTGCAGCGCGTTTCGACTTGTTAATTTCGCAATTCACCCCAAGCTCGAGGATGTCCCCCTGCTTCGCCTGCTATAATAAATAAGTGCAGTCGCATATCGGCCTGCTGCGGTAGGCAGGCATCCGAGTCGTCGCGTCCGCCAAGCTCATCTAATAGGAAATCATGGAACCCGTAGAACTGAACGTTACCCAGGAACTGCCCGCCGAAGTGCTGGCGACGATGGCCGAAATCGGCCAGGAAATCAACGCTTCGCTGAATCTCGACGAAGTGTTGGCGCACGCCGCGGCGCAAATCAAGAGGCTGATCGACTACGAAATTTTCGCCGTGTTGCTGCTCGACGAAAATGCGCGCGAACTCCGCTTCCGTTTCGCCATCGGCCATCGCCAGGAAGTGGTCGAGAATTGGCGCATCCCCGTGGGGCAGGGAATCATCGGAGCCGCTGCGTCCACGGGGCGCCCCGTGCGCGTCAGCGATGTACACAAGGATTCGCGTTACCTGAACGCTCTCGATGCAGTGCAGTCGGAGCTCGCCGTTCCTCTGGTTGTGCAGGGGCGCGTGGTCGGCGTGCTGGATATTGAAAGCAGCCAGCTCGATTACTTCACGCGCGATCAGCAAAATATTTTGATGATGCTGGCGACGCGCATTTCGAGCGCCATTGAAAACGCTCGCTTGTTTGAGCGCACGCGCCATCAGGCGGACACGCTTTTGCTTCTCAACGAAGTGGCGCGCGAAACGAATTCCATCCTCGATGTTGAAGGCGTGCTGCGGCGCGCCGCGGAAATGGTGAAACGCGTCATCGATTACCAGATTTTCGCCATTCTGCTTTACGACGAAGCGGCGCGCGTTTTCCGCCATCGCCTAAACGTGAAATTCGGCCAGCACATGCAGGAGCGTTCCGTTGTTTCGCCGCACGAAGGAATTGTGGGCGCGGCGGCGACGCTGCGGCGGCCCGTCGTGGTGCCGGATGTCTCTTTCGATCCGCGCTACATTTCCGTCAATCCGGAAACGCGTTCGGAGCTGGCGATTCCTCTTCTCTACAAGCATCGCGTGATCGGCGTGCTCGATCTCGAAAGCCCGCAGCTCAATTATTTCACGCCCGACCACGTGCAGGCGCTTTCGATTCTCGCGTCGCATCTCGCCGTCTCGATTGAAAACGCGCGCCTTTATGAACAGGTGGCGCGCGATGAAGCGCGCATGGAGCGCGACCTCAACGCCGCGCGCCGTTTGCAATCCGCGCTGCTGCCCCCCGTTCCGGGCAGCGAGTACGGCCTCGACATTGCCGCGCGCGTCGTTTCCTCGCGCGAGTTGTGCGGCGATCTCTACGACTTTGTGCCGTACAATACGGGAGAACTTGGCATCGCCCTCGGCGACGTCAGCGGAAAGGGAAGCGCTGCCGCGCTCTATGGCGCCGCTGCCGTGGGAATTCTGCGCAGCCTCGCTCCGCAGCATCTGGCTCCGGCGAAAGTTCTGCAGAAGCTCAATCAAATTATTTGCGAGCGCCGCATCGAAGGCCGCTTCATGACCATGTGTTTTCTTTCGTGGCAGCCCGCGGAGCGCATTCTTCGCGTGGCGAACGCCGGACAGGAGCAGCCGCTGATTTTTCAGAATGGCCGCTGCGAGAAAATCCCGCTTGCCGGTTTTCCCGTGGGCATGTTCGACGATTCCACGTATGACGAGCTTCGCCTCGTGTTGTCTCCCGGCGACATTCTTGTGCTTTACTCTGACGGCGTCACGGACACGCAAGACGCCGGCGCGCAATTTTTTGGCTGGCAGCGCCTCAGCGCCGCCGTCTCTTCGCATGCGGAACTTTCCTCGGCAGAAATCGCGGATCATTTGCTCGCCAACGTTGACGAATTTTCCGGCGGCCGCCATCCCTTCGATGACCGCACCCTTGTCGTCCTAAAAGTGATATAAGAATCCCCTGCATGGCGAAAGACAAGGACTCCGATTCGCTGAATCCGGTCAATTACACGCCACACTTTTCGTATCGACGCGGCTCACTTTCCTGTGAAGGTGTTCCGCTCGCTGCGATCGCCGCGCGCGCGGGAACTCCCGCTTATATCTACAGCCGCGCCGCATTCACCTCCACGTACCGCCGCTTTCGCCGCGCCTTTCGCGGCACCCCGCATTCGATTTGTTACGCCGTCAAGGCCAATTCGAATCTTGCCGTTCTGCGCGCCTTCGCCCGCATGGGAAGCAGCTTCGATATTGTTTCGGGAGGAGAGCTTTTTCGTTTGCGGCGCATCGGAGTGCCGGGCGAGCGAATTGTTTTTTCCGGCGTGGGCAAGACGCGCGAGGAAATCCGCGAAGCTCTGCGCGCGCGCATTCTGCTTTTCAACGTGGAATCGGCGGAGGAACTCGAAATCCTCGCGAGCGAAGCCGCGCGCATCGGCCGTTCCGCGCCTGCCGCGATTCGCGTCAATCCGGATATCGAAGCGGGCGGGCATCCGCACATCGCCACAGGCCATCATCGCCACAAATTTGGCGTTGACTGGCCGGAAGCGCGGCGCCTCTATCTTCTCCACAAGGATTCGCTGTGGATCGACTGGAAGGGAATCAGCGGCCACATCGGCTCGCAGATCACAAAGGTCACGCCGTTTCGCGCCACCGCTGTGCGCCTTGCGGGGTATTTTCGCGACTTATGGCGCGAGGGGATTGCGCTTCGCTATCTCGACATCGGCGGCGGCCTCGGCATTCGCTACACCAACGAAAATCCGCCTTCGATCGAGGAATATGCCACCGCGTTGCCAAGCTCGTTGCGCGCTCTCGGTTGCCACTTGCTGCTTGAACCGGGCCGCGCACTGATCGGGCAAGCAGGCGTCTTGCTCACGCGTGTTTTATATACAAAAAGCAGCCGAGGAAAAACATTCGTGGTTGTCGACGCGGCGATGAACGATTTGATTCGTCCCGCGCTGTATGGCGCAACTCATTCCATCACGCCAGTCAGCCGTCCGCGCGCCAATGCGAAAATATCTTCCGTCGATATTGTTGGCCCGATTTGCGAGTCCGGCGATTCATTTTTGCACGATTGGCCTATGCTGGAAGTTCAGCCGGGAGATTTGCTCGTGATATGGGGCGCAGGCGCGTACGGCTTCGCCGAATCCTCGAATTACAATTCGCGCCCGCGTGCGGCGGAACTTCTCGTCCAAGGCAGCCGCTTCCGCATCATTCGCCGTCGCGAAACGCACGAAGATTTAATTCGCGGCGAACGCGTGTCCTGACGTTTTGTCCTATCACTCGCCGCGATGCAGGAAGCTGTCGACGGCGCCCATGAATAAATCCGGCTGATCGACGAACGTCATGTGACCGCTCTTCGGCAAAATCACGAGCTTCGAACCCGCGATCTTGTCGTGCATCTCTTTCGAGAGTGACGGGTCGCATTCGTCATGATCGCCCACAAGAATCAGCGTCGGCACATGAATCGTCGGCAGCTTGTCCACGTATTCCACGGACTTCAAATTTCCGTCAATCACAAATTCGCCGTCTGAGCCCCACATTTCGCGATACAGGTCCCACGACATGATGCCGTTCGCGATCGGATCGTAATTCGGGTCGGGATGATTCTGGTACAGGTAGGGAAAATAGGCCTGTCCCCACGCCGCAATCATGTACTCGTCCGTATAGCGATTCTGTTGGTAGGGAAGGCCGTGCCCGAAAAGTCCAGCTTTCTCCATCGTATCGAGCTTTGCTTGCACATCCGGAGGGGCGCTGGCCTTCTCCTTGGCAAGCACCTCGTTCATCTGCTTCGTGCTGGGGAATGTGCTGCACAAAATCAGATGCGTGAGGTTCTTCTGATACTTCAACGCGTAGGCCTGCGCGAGCACTCCGCCCGCGGAATGCCCGAGCAGCGTGATTTTTCCCAGGTCGAGCGCCTGGCGCACGGCCTCTACATCCTCCACCATGTTTTCGACCGTGAATCCGGAAGGATCGGAGAGCTTTTGCGATTTACCCGAGCCGCGTTCGTCGATAAACACCAGTTCGTTATGACGCGCCAGCGGCAGCAGGTACGGCAGAAAATAATCGTGCGACGCGCCCGGGCCGCCGTGAAGAATCATCAGCGGCGCGCCGCGTCCGACCGTCATGTAATAAATCATCATGCCATGCGCATCCACGAATCCTTCATGCATCGGATACACGCTGGCGCTGTTTGCTCTGCTGCGAACCGCGCGGCGAACGCGGCGCTGCGCATGCACTGGCGCGGCAGACGCGACGAAGAGAGCAACCAGGAATACGCACGACAGAAATTTAGCTTTCATTATGTTTTCCTCTTTTTGCGATGTTCTGCGGCGAGCTGGCGGCGCGTTCAGCGTTGCCCCCACCGCAGCTTGTTGCGAAGAACTTTGTAGTACGTCTGCTCCTGCGGCCTCACAAGTTGCACGTGATGCGGCGATTTTGAAATTGTGATGCGATCACCGCGTTCGAGCTCGAATCCCACCTGGCCATCGAGTGTGAGATACGCCTGCTCTTCGAGCGCGCTGAAATCCAGTTCGAGATATACGCTGTCTGGCAGCACCAGCGGCCGGTTGGTCAGCATGTGCGGGCAAATCGGCGTCAGCACAAACGCCTCCAGCACCGGATAAAGAATCGGACCTCCCGCAGCGAGCGAATACGCGGTCGAGCCCGTCGGCGTCGAAACGATCAAACCATCCGCGCGATAGAGCCCGAGGAACTGCCCATTCACCGACAAATCGAAATCGAGAATGCGCGACAGCGCCGACTTTGTCACCACCGCATCGTTCAGCGCCTGCTGTTGCTGAATCACTCTTCCGTCGCGCAATAATTCCGCTTTCAACATCATTCGCGGACTCAGCCGGTGCCTGCCCGCAAGCACTTCCTCGAGCAGAGGGAATGCCTCGTCGATCGTGACGCTGGTCATGAAGCCCATGCCGCCCAAATTCACGGCGAGAATGGGCACTTCGCATTCGTGGAACCGCCGCGCGGCCGCGAGCAGCGTGCCGTCTCCGCCGAGCACAATCAGCAAGTCCATCTGCGCGGACATTTCGTCGAGAGTTATTTTTGCCGGTGGATTGAAACACGATGCCGCCACGGAGTCGAAATAGACGTCAACGCCGCGCTCTCGCAGCCACTCGGCCATGCGCGGAACCACCGCGCAAATTTCCGCCTTCCGTGGCTTGCAGAAAATTCCCGCGCTCTTGATCATTGCTTTGCCAAGTCCGTTTCACCAGATTCGCTTTACCAAGTTCGTTCACCAAGTTGGCGAATTGTATGCTATTCGGGGAGCCGTGCGTGGAGGAAATATTCCTGATTGCCTTCTTTGCCCGTCACGCGGCTCGGCCGGACGCCAAGGACCTCCAGCCCCGCTTTCTCGGCTGCGGCGCGGGCGCTGGCGATCGCACGCTCATGCAGCGCCGCATCACGCACGATTCCGCCTTTGCCCACCATTGCTTTTGGCAGCTCAAATTGCGGTTTCACCAGGATTAAAAATACCGCGCCGCGCTTTGCCATCGCCACGGCCGCGCCAATCAACTTCGTCACGGAAATAAACGACACGTCCATCGTCACCACTTCTGCTTTTTCCGCGATATCGGCTGGACTCAAGAACCGCGCATTTTTCTTTATGGGGATCACGCGCGCATCGTGTTGCAATTTCCAATCCAATTGCGCCGTATTGACGTCAACCGCGTACACGCGTCGCGCCCCGCCCTGCAGCAAACAATCCGTGAACCCTCCATTCGACGCGCCCACGTCGAGGCACACCAAGCCGCGCGCGTCCACGCCAAAATCTTCGAGCGCCCCTTCGAGTTTCAGTCCCGCCCTGCTTGCGTATTTGAAATCCGCGCCGGTGATTTCAATTCGCGCGTCCGCAGCCACCAGCTCTCCTGATTTTGTTACTCGTTGCTTTTCAACCAGCACTTTGCCGGCCATGATTAACGCCTGCGCACTCTGCGGCGTCTCCGCAAGTTTTCGTGCCACGAGCGCCGCATCCACTCGGATACGTTTTCGTTTAGAGGCGGAACGCGCGGCGTCCATAAGTTGAAATTGACTGTCGCAGTTATCCGAGAGGAGGCAAAATTGAGGCTGAGCCGAAGAGGAAAATCGTGCCGACTACCAGACTATACGTCGCCGTCAGCGCCGTAGCGAATTGCATCAACCGCTGTCGCGTCGCGGTCACGGTGAAAATGCCCACGGCAGATGCGGTCATCAGCGTGTTCATCAGCAGCAGCCCGGCCAAAAACATCGCCAAACCGAGAAATCCTCGCGCGCGTCCGCCCAGATTTGCCGCAAGCAGAAAAATCAACAATTGACTCGGCGTTTCCGCGCCCAGCCCATGGATTACGCCCACAAAGAACACGGATTTCTTCGTGTAGTTCCAATTCATCTCCGCGGGCCGTGCGGCGGCTTCGCCGTGAAGCGCCCGTCGAACTTTCCACGCAAGCCACCGGAACGCGCTGATCAAAATCATAATTCGCGATTTCGGCGCGGCTTTTCCCCCGCTGCGGAACATCGAACCCAGCACGTAAATTCCCAGCACGACCAGCGTCAATCCCACCGCGCGCTCGGCCCAACTGTCCACCACCGCTGGCAGGGAAGTCTGAAAGAAAACTACGATGCTGCCCAGCGCCGCTACCGTGGCCGCGTGTCCCACCACGTACAGCAGACCCATGTGCATCGCGCGCCTGCGCTCTGTTTCCACATTTGTGATGTCTGAAATCGCCGCGATATGGTCGTAATCAAATCCATGACGGAAGCCGAGCACCGCGGCGGTGAGCAACGCAAGTTCGAGCGTCTTCGGCGCAATCATTCATTGCACGATAACAGAACATTTCGCCCGCGGCAAAGCTGATTCAACGCCGGGCAAACTATTTTTCTGGTGTGTCATTCCGAGCGAAGCGAGGAATCCGCATCTGGATGTCTGGGGATTGTATGCAAAAAACGTTACGGAAGAAATAAGCTACGTGCGTCGCACGATCAAATATTCAGCAATCGCACGCAACCGCGCCGCGCGTTCGCCATAGCAATCGAGCTCGCGATCCGCGCGGGCCGCCAGCTCTCGCGCAAACTCGCGCGACTTCTCGATCCCGAATAGCGCCGGATAAGTTGCTTTGTTCTGCGCCTGATCTTTTCCCGCCGTTTTACCAAGCGCCGCGGATGATTCCTCAACATCCAGGATGTCGTCGACCACTTGAAACGCCCAGCCAATTGCCTCGCCGAATCGTCGCAGCCGTTCGACGTCCTCGCCGCTCGCGCCGCCTGCCAGCGCTCCCGCGACAATCGAAGCGCGAATCAACGCCGCGGTCTTCGACCGGTGAATGTATTCAAGTCCCGCTGCGTCGACGGGTTTTCCTTCCGCTTCGATGTCCGCCACTTGTCCGCCGACCATTCCGCTCACGGTTCCCGCCGCCGCGCCAATCTCCGCGATAATCCGCACGCGCCGCTCCGCATCCACATTCGCTTTTGCCAGCGTTTCGAACGCCAGCGTCAGCAAACCATCGCCCGCCAGAATCGCCATCGCTACGCCGAATTTCTTGTGGCACGTCGGCTTGCCGCGCCGCAAATCATCATTATCGAGCGCGGGCAAATCGTCGTGAATCAGCGAATAGGTGTGAATAAATTCCAACGCGCATCCCACCGTGGCGGCAGCGCCTGGCTCGTTCGAAAATAAACGCGCCGCCTCGAGGCACAGAATCGGCCGGATGCGTTTTCCTCCCGCAAACACGCTATAGCGCATCGCTTGATGAATTGTCGCGGGCGGGGTGGTTTCCGGCGGCAGCAAACGCTCAAGCGCTGCTTCAATGATGGCTTGGTCTTCGGCAAAAAAGGCAGGCTGCGTCATTTATGTGGAGGCGACAAGCAGTAGCGCAAATTCGGCGCCGGACTCACCGCGATTGTGAATCGTCTTCATTCGTCTCGAAAGGCTCAGCTTGAATTTTGCCATCGGCCTTTCTCAGCAGAATTTCGACGCGCCCTTCCGCTTCTTCCAGCTGCTTCTGGCAATCGCGCGACAGCTTCACGCCCTCTTCGAAAAGTTTCATCGCTTCGTCAAGCGACAGGTCCGTCGATTCAAGCCGTTTCACAACTTCTTCCAGTCGCGTCAGCGATTTCTCGAACTCGCCTTTGCGCGGCGGCTCGGGCGCTTTATTGGGCACAGGACTCATCGCGTTTTATCTCCGGCATGCGAGTCTAGCTCGACACTTCAACCGATGCAACCAACTCCGAATCGCGCACGCGTCTGCCATCGAGAATAACCATTCCCGCAAACTCATCTTCGAATCCGCGCTCTGGCTCAGCCATCTTGTTACAATTGCGGCAGGCATGGCGGCACGTATTGCATTTAATTCTGCTCCGGTTGCGCCGGCAACGCGCGGTGAAGGAAACTCTATGCCTGTTATATTTGACGGCGGCCGATGATCGTCCTCCATCTCTTCGTCATTTTTGTGCTCATCGCGATCAACGCGTTCTTCGCGGCAGTTGAGTTCTCTCTCGTGGCCGTGCGGCAATCACGTGTCCGGCAACTTGTCGAGCAGGGTGACCCACGCGCGCGCGTCGTCGAGCTTCTGATCGCGGACATGGGCACGGTCATTTCCGGCGTGCAGGTTGGAATCACGCTGACAAGTCTCGCCCTCGGATACCTGGGCGAGATTTCGCTGGTGAATTTCCTGGACCCCTTTTTCGCGAAAGTTCCCGGACGTTATGTTCCCCTCATCGAACACGGCTTCGCTCTCCTGTTCGCTTTTCTCTTGCTAACGGCATTACAGGTGGTGCTTGGCGAGCTTGTGCCGAAAAGTCTGAGCCTCGCCCACGCCGAACGCGTCGCTTTGCTCGTCGCGCGCCCGTTCCGCTGGTTCCTGCGCACGTTCCGCTGGGCCATTTTGTTGCTTAACGGCATCGCAGGCAAATTCGTCAAGGCCCTCGGCGTAAAAATACCGCAGAGTCATTCCGCTGTTCGCTCCGCCGAAGAGCTTCGCATTCTCGTCGAACAAGCGGGCGAGCGCGGCGTCCTCGAGCCCGTCGAAGAACGTTTCATTCAAGGCGCGATGAATCTCGGCAATGTTCAAGTGCGAGAGATCATGATCCCGCGTCCGGACATTCACGCCTTGCCCTCGAACGCCTCGCTCGAAGACGTGATGAAAATCATCGCTATCACGCAGCGTTCACGCATTCCTGTCTACGAAGGCAACCTCGATCACGTAATCGGCTTCGTGCACATTAAGGACCTCATCTGGATTTTGCTCGATCGCGCGCGCCGCGCCGAAGAAAATCAGCCGCCCGCGGAATTTCATCTTCGCCACATGTTGCGCGAAGTTCTCATCGTTCCCGAAACGAAGCCTGCCATCGAACTGCTGCTCGAACTGCGCGTTCATCGCACCGGCCTTGCGATGGCTGTGGACGAATTCGGCACGATACTCGGCCTGGTCACGCTCGAGGACATCCTCGAACAAATGGTCGGCGAAATTCACGACGAGTTCGACGTTGTTGAGCATCCACTGCATCTCGCCGATGGCTCGATGATTTTCGACGCTTCACTGAATATCCGCGACCTCGAAGCCCAATTTCACATCGAGCTGCCCGAGAATCCGGCTTACGAAACGCTGGCGGGATTTGTCCTTACGCAGCTCGGTTTCCTTCCTCGCGGCGGCGAGACTTTCGAAGACCACGGTTATCGCTTCACCATCATGGAAGTCGAAGGCCGCCGCATCGCGCGCGTGAAAATCAAGCGCCTTGAAGAGGCGGATGCCGCTCCCGCCCTGGCAGAGAAAGCGAAAAGTACAGCAGCGGCTCCGTCGCCGAAGGGTGCTGAGCCAGATACTCGAAAGCGCGCTTCTAAATCCACTCCGAAAGCCGCTCGCAAATCGAAATGACGCGCTACATTTCACTTCGCCTCGTCTATTCGCTTCCCGCGCTCTGGCTCATCGTCACCATGGTTTTCCTTCTTGCGCATATTGTTCCCGGCGATCCTGTGCAGCAAATGCTCGGCGAGGGCGCCACCGCTTCCGATTTAATTCAGCTTCGCCACGCCCTGGGTCTCGATCAAACGATTCCCGTTCAGTATGGCCGCTATCTCGGCGGAGTCGTTCGCGGCAATCTTGGCGAATCGTTTCGTTTTCAGCAGCCCGTGCTTCACGTCGTTCTCGAACATTATCCCGCGACGCTCGAACTCGCCTTCGCAGCGCTGATCGTTTGCTGCGCCATTGGAATTCCGGCGGGCCTGCTCGCAGCGCAGCGCCGTGGAAAACCCGCTGACCACGCCGTCGGCTTTTTCACTTTGCTCGGACTCTCGATTCCGAATTTCGCGCTCGGCCCGCTGCTGATTTTGATTTTCTCCGTGCTCATCGGTTGGCTGCCCGTCAGCGGACGCGGCGGCATCTCGCATCTCATCCTGCCGGCCATCACGCTGGGAGCCGCGCTCGCCGCGATTCTCACGCGCATGGTGCGCACCTCAGTGCTCGAACAACTGGGAAGCGATTACGTCCGCACCGCGCGCGCTAAGGGCCTCACCGAACGCGCCGTCCTGCTGCGCCACGCGTTTCGCAACGCACTGATTCCTATTCTCACCATTCTCGGCTTGCAATTCGGCACGCTTCTCGCCGGAACCATCGTCACCGAAACGATTTTTTCCTGGCCGGGCATCGGCCGCCTCGCCGTGCAAGCCATCGAAGCGCGCGATTACCCGCTGCTGCAGGGCTGCATTCTCGTCATCGCTGTTTCTTACGTCCTGGTAAATCTGCTGACGGATCTGGTTTACGCGTTCGCCGATCCGCGCGTGCGCCTGCAATGAAAGCACTGCGCGAATTTCTCCGCCACAGCGTTCCGGGCAGCGTCGGTTTTGTTCTTTGTGTGATTCTGATTATTCTCGCCGTCGGCGCGCCGTGGCTCGCTCCGTACAATCCCACCGCGCAAAATCTCGTCGCGCGTCTGGTCCCGCCCAGCGCCGCGCACTGGATGGGCACCGACGAGCTTGGCCGCGACGTTCTTTCTCGCGTGATTTATGGCGCGCGCGTCTCGATGTCCGTCAGCGTTTCAGTAGTTTTCGGCGCGGGAATTATCGGCTTGATTCTTGGTTCGCTCGCGGGCTATTTCGGCGGCTGGTTCGACCGCTTCGTGAACATCATTCTCATCAACGCGTTTCTTTCGTTCCCGGGAATTCTTCTCGCGATTGCATTCGCCGCGTTTCTCGGCCCCGGTCTCGGCAACGTCATCATCGCGCTCACCATCACCGGTTGGGCGGGTTACGCGCGCCTCGCTCGCGCGCAAGTGCTGCAGGCGAAGGAAATGGATTACGTCACCGCCGCGCGTTCGCTTGGCGCATCGCACACGCGCATTCTCGTTCGCCATTTGCTGCCCAACATCATTCAGCCCGTTCTCGTTCAGGGAACCATCGCGCTCGCCGGCGCGATTCTCGCCGAATCGACGCTCAGCTTCCTGGGCCTCGGCGTCCTCGCGCCCATGTCGAGCTGGGGCGCTATGCTCAACGACGCGCGCGGCCATCTTTTCGACGCGCCGCACATGGTCATTTTCCCGGCGCTCGCCGTGATGACCGCCGTCCTCGCTTTCAACTTGTTGGGAGACGCTCTGCGTGACTGGATGGACCCGCGCATCCGCTCGTACCTGGTCGTCACCGACCTCGCGCGCTAGCTAGATTGCCACAGACCAAGCTCCCGATTTGTCGTCTACGAAATCCAAAGCATGGCCTGCTTCACAATGATCCAGGCGCCGTTTTTCTTGGCAAGAAGGTCCAGGTAGCCGACCCCGCCCAGGTGACCTGACAGATCGCCGACGTACACGAGAGACTGATCCCGCCGCCGGTCGAATCCTACCCGCGAGAAAAAAAGCACACCCTGTGCCCCTGGATATTTTTTATAGAAGTTATCCCAGCCGTCGCCACGCGCGCCAAAAATTGCCTTCATCTCCTCGTTGGTTACGAGAAAATAAGGAATGTTCAGACTGAGCCCGTTCGTTAGCTGCTCAGTTTCTTTGGTGTTGGCGTAGAAATTGGCGACGGTGTCGGCTTGGACTTTTGGCAGCATTTTTCGCACGTATGTTTCAAACTGCCGCTCACCATCGACCATTTGAGCCGTCAGCCCGCCGGGCGTCCCGGCACTATCTTGGATGACTATTTTTGTGATTCCTTTCCAAGCGAAATGAGTCCTGACGATCAGACTGTAGATCGCGTACTCATCGGCGTTCAGTGCAGAACGAGCGGATTTTTGCTGAACAGACGCGGGAGATGAGAAGCATGCGAAGGCGCACCAAAGAACGAGGACGGCTCTCGAAACTGCGGCGCGAATCATGAAGCCTTCCCTAGATGATGCCACAACTGCCTTGCGAAATAGCAGCTCTACGCGAATTCGACGGTGACTTCGGCGCCGCGATTCGCGCCGACAACCTTTGCCGCGCTTCCGCGATTCACGGCCACCTCGAAAAATCCGCTCGAGCCCATCAGCAGCACCGGCTCATTCGGTCCGCCTTCCGAAAATGTCTGCGCGAATTTGGAAATCTCCGCATTTCCAACGCGCATCTTGAAACTCGTCCCGGCAATCACCTGCGGCATATCCTCGGCGGCCAGATTCGTCAGCAGATTCCCAAAGTTGTCTGCGCGGAGCACTACGCCTTTCACCCCTTTGCCCGCGGGTTTCGGCTTGGGCAAAGTGAAGCGCACGAAATCCGTCACCTCTTCGCCAAACGCATTGCTCTGCCACGTTTTCGAAAGCCACGCCGCGACCGGCGAAAAAATATCGCGCCCGTGGAACGTGGTGCTCAACGGCTGCAAAAAATAATGATCAGAAGTGATATGCCGCACGGTCAGCTGTTCTTCGCGCTCGTAGATCATCGAAAGCACGCCATTATCCGGTGCGACAAAATAATGCGTGCCCGCGCTCACCAGCAGAGGCCGCCGCTCCGTGCCCACGCCCGGATCCACCACCACCACGTGTATCGTCTTCGGTGGAAAATATTTGTACGCCTGCCCAATCACCAGCGCGCCATCGAGCAAATCGTATGGCAGCACTTGATGGGTGATGTCCGCAATTTCCGCGTCGGGATTGATGTTGAGGATGACGCCCTTCATCGTCCCGGCCAAATGATCGGCCGATCCGAAGTCCGTCGTCAGAGTAATGATCGAACGCACCAAATTCGTCTCCTGATTGACAGTTTGCTTTGTTCCACAAGTCTGTCAGAGACATTCCCGCAACGCAATCTTCGCCGCCGTGTAGGTTTCCTGGTGTGAAATCGTTCGCTCTGAGCTTTGTAGCTCAGGTCCCGCCCGCGGCTTTTCACGCGGGCTGACCTGAGGTTTTTGCTTGTCCAGGCGGTCGCGGCTCCGATGCTGGCGGCTCTACATGATTCCCGGAATCTCCGGCGAATGCATTCGGTTGAAAGCGCTCTCGCCCGCTTTCTTTTCTTCCTTCGAATTTCCCCACGTCCAATAGAGTCCCAGGTACGCGTAAGTCTCCGCCAAGCCGGCCACCGAATGCCCGTAGGCAAACAGCAGTTGAAATCCCGGATTCCGGAAATAGTAATAGCCGCCGAAATCGACGAGCGTCGCCGCGCCAGGCTGCGTCGTCAACGGGCCTTCGTTGCCATGCGAAAAAACTTCCGTCCCCAGCGTCAGTTTTTTTCCAATGTCGCGCTGCAGCAGCCATCCGCCAAACGTAAAATTGTTGAAGCCGGTCTGCGGTATTACCGTTTCCCCCACGCCGCCATACGTTGTCCACGGCCCCCAGCTTTTCTGCACCCACACGGGCAGCCTCCACCAGACTTTCCCGACGCCCAAGCCATTCGCCGAATCGCCAGTGGGAACCTCGATCATCGTGAACGTTCCAATCATTGGCACGTGTTTTGTTTCTTTCACAAGGCGGAGCTTCACGCCGATTTCAGTGTCGCCCACGCCCCAAGCGCGCGCGCCCACTCCGGCGCCGGAATATCGCGGATTGTTGTACGGAAAAATTGCCGCTGCCGGGAACACGATATGGAACTGCGTGTTCGGCAGAATGCCCCAGTTAAACTCAAGCGCGGGGCCGATCGTATCGATCTCGACGCCCGTCGCGTCCATTGCCCCAAACGTATAAAATTCGTAGTGGCGAAAATCCACCGGCTCAGGATCGTCCGTCTGAAACGGCGGCCCCGCCTTCGCCGCCGAAACCGCCACGAGCAGCAGCGCGATCACGGCCACGGCTTTCGCAATTGTTTTGTGAACCATACTCGTCCTTGTTATCCTCGCCCAAACTGTAAACGCGGCATTAAATCACGGTTTCCTTGACCGTGTCCGCAGCAAACGTTATTCTGGATTCTACTTTGGCACCTGCATCCATGCGCCGCGTCTACTTAGATTACAACGCCACCACTCCCGTCGACCGCGAAGTCCTCGACGCGATGCTGCCGTTCTTCACCGAAGGCTACGGCAACGCCAGTTCGATTCACTCCGCGGGGCAGAACGCCCGCGCCGCCGTCGAAACCGCGCGCCAATCGGTAGCCGCGCTCATTGGCGCAAGACCATCCGAAATTGTTTTCACCAGCGGCGGCACGGAAGCGGACAATCTCGCTGTTCTTGGCTTCGTCGCCGCAATGCGCCGCGAAAAAAAGCACGTTATCTGCTCGACCATCGAGCACCACGCCGTTCTCAACGCCGTCGAAGCGCTCGAAAAGCAGGGCATCGATGTCACTTGGCTCCCGGTTTCCAGCGACGGCATAGTTGATCCCGAAGATGTTCGCCGCGCGCTTCGCCCCGAAACCGTTCTCATCACCGTGATGCACGCGAATAACGAGCTCGGCACCATCCAGCCCATCGCGGAAATCGGCCGCATTGCTTTCGAATCGAATGTCTATTTTCACACCGACGCTGTCCAGTCCACGGGCAAAATTCCCGTTGACGTCAACGAACTCAAAGTTGATTTCCTCGCGCTCTCCGCGCACAAACTCTGCGGCCCCAAAGGCATCGGCGCGCTGTACGTGCGCGAAGACACGCCTCTCGAACCGATACTCTTCGGAGGCACGCACGAACGCGACCGCCGTCCCGGTACCGAAAATGTTCCCGGAATCGCAGGCCTGGGCAAAGCGGCGGAAATCGCTCGCGCGCATCTCGCATCCGATTCGGACCGCCTCGCTACTCTTCGCAATAGTTTCGAAGAGGGTATTCTCTCGCGCGTCCCGGAATCCCACGTGAACGGCAATCGCGCCCGCCGCGTGCCCAACACAACCAACATCACATTCCCGCACGCTGCAGGCGAATCGCTCGTCATCGCTTTCGATCTTCAAGGTATCCAGTGTTCCGGCGGCGCTGCCTGCTCCTCCGGCGCGGTTTTGCCTTCTCACGTTCTACGGGCCATCGGCCTCCCGCACGACGAAGCCAAGTCCACTTTGCGCTTCAGCCTCGGCCGCTTAACCACGCCCGAAGATATCGCATACGCCGTCGAAGTGATTCCCGCCGTGGTCGAGCGCCTCCGCAGCCTCTCTCCCAATTACGGCAAAGCCGCCATCCCCGCCAGCTGAGGCAACGCCCCAGATTTCGCATTCCTCTGGTATTCTAAGTAAGTTCTTGTAGCTCAGGTCCCGTTCCCGCGGCATTTTGCGGGAACTGACCTGAGGCCTTTCGCTGCTTTCAATCCGGAGTCATTACGTTGTCGTCGTCTCCACAATCCGCCCTTACCGCCGTCGCCATGAGCGGCGGCGTCGACAGCTCTGCCGTTGCCGCGCTGCTTCACGAAGCCGCCGAGCCCATCGTCGGCCTCACGATGCAACTCTGGAACCAGCGCCGCCTACCGGAACTTGCCTCGACCGAAGGTCCCGCGCCCCATCGCTGCTGTTCGCTCGACGACGTCTATGACGCGCGCCGCGTCGCGCAGCATCTCGGTTTCCCTTTTTACGTCGTGAATTTCGAGCAGGCTTTCGAAGATCGCGTCATTCGCCCGTTCGTTGACGACTATCTTGCCGGTCGCACGCCCATTCCCTGCACGCTCTGTAATAATCACGTGAAGTTCGAACAGCTTCTCGTCACCGCGCGCCAAATCGGCGCCGAGCGCCTCGCCACCGGACACTACGCTCGCGTCCGCTGGAATCCAGACTCGGGCCGCTACGAGCTTCTCCGCGCCGCTGACGAATCCAAGGATCAATCCTATTTCCTCTTCGGCCTGACGCAGGAGCAACTCTCCCGCTCCCGCTTTCCTCTGGGCGAACTGACGAAATCCGAAGTGCGCGACATCGCGCGCCGCACGCAACTCCCCGTCGCCGAAAAGCCGGAAAGCCAGGAAATTTGTTTTGTGCCAACGGGGAACTACGTTCGCTTCATCGGAAGTTATTTGCGCGAACAGGGCAGGGAATTAACAACGGAATCCGGCGAAATCGTCACCACGGACGGCACGATCACCGGCCGTCACGAAGGCTTGCATCGCTACACGGTCGGCCAGCGAAAGGGCTTGGGATTTTCCGTCGGACGTCCCGTTTACGTCGTCGCGCTCGACCGCGCCAACAATCGCCTAATCGTAGGCGACGACAGCGACCTTTTTACGTCTGTCTGCGAGGTTCGCGACGTCAACTGGATCTCCGTCGCTTGCCCCGATGGTCCCGTTGAGGCAAATGTAAAGGTGCGCCATCGCCACGCGCCCGCCAGCGCGCTCGTTGAGCCTCTCGACGCCACCACCGCGCGCATCCGCTTCCGTGAACCTCAGCGCGCCATTACGCCTGGGCAAGCCGCCGTTTTCTACTTCGCTGACAAGGTCCTCGGTGGTGGCTGGCTCCGCTGAACAGTGTTCAGCCTGCGAAGCAGATTGTAGGTTTGGTAAGAGGGAACGAACCGCCCCGTGGCGGGCCGTCCTCCGAAATTCTCAAATAAACAGTTCGTCGTCCTGATCGATTGAGCTTCCACGCGAGCCACGTTGCCCGCGGATGAAGTCAATGCCTGTGCGTATCCCCTTGAGCACCGCCGACGCCTGCTGCAACGGCCCCAAAACGGATCGCCGCACGCGGCCTCCCGCGTCCTCGACGGCTTCCAGCGTGCCGGTGAGAATCGAATCGGCGCGGATTATCTGGCTGCGTGTCCGGTCAAGCGCATCGCTGACAACCCGGTCTATCTTTTGCGCTTGGCCGCGTGCTAGCCGCGTCATTTCTGCCGCGTCTGTCACGATGCTGGAGATTTTTTCTTCCGAATTCTCCAGCACACGATTGATCCGGAACAGAATCGGATCCAGTTTCCGTTGCACGTCACCGACGACGCGCTGCACTTCCATGCTCGTGCGTTTGAACTGGAAGTACATTCCCGCCAGGATCAGCATCTGCAACACGATCGCGATCGTCGCTATGACAAAGAACGCAACCACCCACCCAGTCGTCACCATGAGCTTTCTCGACTCCCGCGTCAGCTATTGTGCTTGCGCTTTGCTTTTCTCTCTCTGGTAGGTTTCCTTGCCGGCTTCCACCGCCGCCGTGATCGAGCCCTTCTCGCGGTTCATGATTTCCTTGCTGCGCTCAATCAAGTCCTCGGCGCGTTCTCGCAACTCACGCGCTTTCTTCTGCGCGTACTCGCGGCCTTCATCTGCCTTCTTGGTCAAATAGTCCCGTGTCTCTTCGCCGGATTTCGGCGCGAACAAAATCCCCACCAACGCTCCGATGCCCAGCCCAACCATAAAGAAAGTAACTTTAGATCCAACATTCTCGGCCATTTTAGTGACCTCCGATTCGACCGTAGCATACGCAAGTACTGGTAGCAAGCAGGGTCGCCCCTATTCCGTGGGGTATTTTACTGTATCCATACGCAACCGCATGGAGCCACAGGTGTCGCGCCTCGCAAACAGTTCAGGATGGCGCAACCATCGCTGTTTAGCCGCCTATTTGCGTGGTATCTCCCGCGAATGCAGGAACTCGTGCAGCTTTTCGGCTTTTGCCCTCGGCATTTCCGCAGCCAGTTCCTCCATGCCTAGCTGCTTCAACCGCGCCACGCTCCCGAACCGCTTCAGCAGCTTCCGCGCAGTCTGCGGCCCAACTCCCGGCACCTCGGTCAACGAGGTTCGCAAGCGCCCTTTCGTCCTCCGCAGCCTGTGAAACGTCACGGCGAACCGGTGTGTTTCATCGCGAATCTGCTGAATCAAGTGGAGAATCGGCGAACGGTGATCCAACCGGATAGGCTCGTCCTCGCGCCCGTATACGTACAGGATTTCTTCTTTCTTCGCGATGCTGGCCAGCGGCTGGCCGATAATGTTCAGCTTTTCCAAAGCTTCCGCCGCTGCGTGGAGCTGCCCAATTCCGCCGTCGATCAGCACCAGACTCGGCATGGGACGTTTCTCCTCGAGCAATCGCCGGTAGCGCCTTCCTACCGCCTCCCGCATACTTGCAAAATCGTCGCGCAGAAGCTCGCCTTCTGGCCCTTTATCATCGCGAAGCGTTCCCTCCGCTTCTGCCTCATTCCCCGCCGTCCCGCGAATAATGAACTTCCGGTAATCCGATTTCTTCATTCGCCCGTTTTCCCAAACTACCATCGACGCCACGGTGTCCGACCCCTGAATGTGCGAGATATCGAAACTCTCGATCCGCTTCGGCACTTCCGGCAGGCCCAACACCATTTCCAGCGCCTCCGCAATCACCTCGGCGGTCGGCTTCATCACGCGGAATCGTTGCGTGAACGAATGCTTCGAATTCGTCTCCACCAAATCCAGGAAAGCGCGTTTCGCCCCGCGCTGCGGCACTACAATCTCCACGCGATGCTTGATATTTTCAGACAGCACCTCTTCGAGCAGCCCGCGTTCCTCGAACTCCATTGGCACATGAATGAACCGTGGTACATAATTCGCTTCCAGATAAATTTGCTTCAGCAGTGAGGTCACGAATTCCGCGGGCTCGAATTCCGCCAGGTCTTCCCAATAAAATTCCCGCCTGTCGACCACGCGTCCGCCGCGCAAATGGAACACGTTCGCCGCCACCTGCGGTGGTTCCGCGTGCCAGGCCAGCACGTCAATGTCGTCTCCCGCTGCCGCGGCGATTTTCTGCCTTTCCTCCATGTCCGCGACAGTACGAATCAAGTTGCGATATCCCGCCGCCGCTTCGAATCGTTCCTCTGTGGCCGCGCGCTGCATCCGTTCTTCCAGGCTATTCACCAAGTCCCGCCGCCGCCCTTCGAGAAACATCCGCGTATCGCGCGCCGCTTCTGCGTACCGTTCTTCGAGCGTTTGCCCGGCGGCAGCCGGGCCCAGGCCGCGATTCAGATAAAACTCCAGCCACGCGCGCGTATGCGGGCGGTTCATCTCCATCTTCGCCGACGGAATTCCGAAATATCGGTTGATGAAATGCACGATCCGGTGCGCCAGACTCGCCGGAAAATACGGTCCGAAGAAAAGTGAGCCGTTCTTTTCCAGCCGCCGTGTCACAAACACTCGCGGAAATGGCTCCGTGGCTGTGAAGCAAATGTACGGATACGTTTTGTCGTCGCGTAGCAGAATATTGAATTTCGGCTTGTGCTGCTTGATCAGATTGTTCTCGAGCGCCAGCGCCTCGCGCTCATTGTCAACGACGATGTATTCCGCTTCGGCGATTTCCCGCACCAACGATCCCGTCTTCGCGTCGTATTGCCGCGAGTCTAGGAAATACGACCTCACGCGGTGCCGCAGCAGCTTCGCCTTACCCACGTAAATGATTTTTTCCGCGGCGTCCTTGAACAGATACACCCCTGGCTCGACAGGGAATTCGGAAACCTTCTCGCGTAGGTCCATGGGAAAGAGTTATTCTGTAGCCGTCGCGCCGCTAATGCGCGCGATCTTGCGGGACAACGCCATCTTAACAGACACCATCAAATCCATTCTAGTGAGGTAAAGCTGAAACAGTGAGGATCTTCTCGAAACTTCCGGCCGCTTTTGCGCTTTTCCTGCTTTGCGGGATTGCCTTCGCGCAAAATCCGCCCGCGCCCTCCGCCGCTCCCACTTACAATCCCATGCGTGCGGTCCACGATGTCAACGTGGGCAAGTTCTACATGAAGCGCGGCGACCTCGATGGAGCGATTGCGCGTTTCAAGGACGCCATGCTATACAAACCGAATTACGCCGAGCCTTGCCTTCAGCTCGGCCAGGCGTACGAGAAAAAAGACGCTCCCAACCGTGCCATCGATTATTACCAGCGCTACTTGAAAATTCTACCGGATACTCCCGAGTCCAAGAAAGTCCGCGAGCGCATCGCCAAGCTCGAAGAGAAACTTCAGAAGAACAAATCCGCCGCGCGTTAGCTCTTTGCCATCGTTGCTTGATTTTTCCCGTGTGGAGACAAAGACATCGCGCGAAAAACACTCACCTGAATCGCGCCAGGAATTTCATTGCCCGCTGATACTCGCTGAACTTTTTCTCTTCTTCCCGAAAGGCTCGCGAATGTGATTCCAGTCTGCACCGCGCCAGTTTCATTGGATGCTTCTGGTGCAGCATCTCGTGATACAGCACATAGCCGATCACATATTGCGGCACGTCGGGGCGGTCGAGCGCGCAATTAATCGCGATCTGATTGAGCGCGGGATCGTATGTTCCCAGCTGGCTGCGCCAGCGCTTCGCGCTCCATCCGATCTTCGGCCTCGGCAAACCCTCCCGAAAATATCTTCCGTTCAGTTCGTCGAACATTGGCTCCAAATCAAAATGCTGGCCGCGCGCGCGACCGATCTTTGGGCGTGCCCGCTTTCGCCGCAGCGCGTGCAATCGCCGTCGCGTCGTCTCGCCATGGGAATATTGCTTGTACGTGTGCAGCATTTCGCGCGGCAGCCGTCTCCGGTAAAGCCGCGCCAGCAAAATCGCCGCTGCTGCTTCCATGACTTCGAGTGGAGCTTCGCGCAATAAATCGGAGAGCCGCACGTGCGCAATTTCGCGCCGCAACCGGATCGAATGCGTCAAATTCGCGTAAGGATAAAACTCCACTTCAAACTGCGGCGGCCGGCCCTCGCAATTCAGCCGCGTGTACATTCTCTGAAATATGAGTGCCCCCCCCGAAACACGCCGCTCATTCCGAATTGTTCGCCTGCGGCTCAAGGTTTTCTCCGCACTGGCACCGCGCCAAATTCCTTCGACGCTTTGTTTGCGTCCTTCAGCGCGTCCTGCGTACCCTCAATCGCGTCGTCGAGCGCATCCTTGAATGCGCTCAATTCGGGACCTCCCGCTCCCTCGATTTTCTGCAGTGCGTCCAAGTATCCCTTCCCGCGTTTCTGCATATCTTTGATTGCCGGGCGCATGTTCGGATTGGTTTCGCGCCCTTCCTGGATGCGGTCCGCCGCCTCGTCAATGCATCCCGCGTACGCGCTCAGCAAACCGTTTAGGAGTTGGTCCTTGTGCATTTGCGGCGATGTAAGCTGCAATTCATATTGCAGTTTTTTCAGCCGGTCGGCTGCGAAATCCAAAAACAATTTCACGCGTTCATTCGGATCTTGCGCGTCCCGGATTTTGTCCCCTTCCTCCGGGCTCAAAAAGTCGGGCTTCTCCTGTGCATGCACGGCCATGTTGCACGCCGCGCCCGCGGCCAGGCATGCAAGCAACGCCATCGCTATCTTCAAAATGTGTTTGTTTCTCATGGCGTCCTCCTACGAATGCTTCTTTTCGTCTTCGAACTTGTGCCCCGGCTGCCGCGGAAACAATTCCAGAATCAGTTTCTGGTTCAAAGTGTTCAGATCTTTTTCCAGCACCGCAAACGATTCCCGCTGTTCCAGCGAAACGCGCCCCATTAGTTCCCGAAGCTCCCGCAAACTCTCGCGCACTGAAATCTGCAGTTGCCGGAATCCGTTCGAGTGTTTTTCCGGATCCACGCCCATTTTTTCGAGCGCATCATGCGTCGTAATCGCCTGTTCATTGTATTTCGCCAGAAACTCGAATGCCCCCCGGACATTTCCGGCGTCCAGACTCTGACTCGCCGCAACATATTCCGCGCGCCCCAGCTTCACCACCGCCTTCGCGCGGTCCACGGGTTTCGTTTTTCTCTCATAATTCGCCTCATATTTCGCAATGTCTTTTTGCACGCGCGCCGTTTGCGCCGCCGGCGCCATGCTGTAAAGGATGACTCCCAGCGCGGGAATCGCGATTCGTAATGCGTTCGTTCGCAGCGCGGCGCCGGCCATGTCAGTGTCCTTTTTCCTTGACCACTCGTTCCAGGAATCGCACGCGCCCGGTCGCTTCGAAATATTCATTGCTTGTCTGGTCCGTATTCATTGCAAGAAATTTCTGGTACGCATCCAGAGCCGCTTTCGCTTGCCCCAGATGGTCATAACACGTGGCGCGCACGAACCACGCTCCGGGTTTCGGTGTCTCGCGCTGTTCCAATAAATTGAGCGCCGCCAGCGTCGCCGGATAATTCTTCCCCAAGTATTCGGCAGCCACCAGGTCCCGCAGCGCGTCATTCGAACTCGGATCGAGGCGCAACGCTTCATTCAGTTCCTGCGCCGCTCCCGCATAGTTTTTCGTTTCCAGCAAAGCGTGCCCCAGTCTCGCCCGAATGCCGGCATCCTGCGGAGCGATCACCGCAGCCTTCTGCAGCGCGTCCGCAGCCTTCGCGAAATCCTTCTCCCTATAATAAATCACGCTGCGCAATTTCAATGCCTGAAGCGTTTCAGTTGTGCCCTTGCCGGCGCGATCCAATTCCGCCAGCGCCTCATCGTTCCTGTCCAAGTCGGTAAGCAGAGACGCCCTCAACACGTGCGCCTTCACGTCGTCCGGATTTCGTCGCAAATAATCGTCCAGCGCCGCCGCCGCATCCGCCGATTTCTTTTGCTCGATCAAACTTTGCGCCAGCCCAAGCTCGGACTCTGCGTCGTTCGCCTTCAGTTTCAGCGCTTCTCGAAATTCCGGCTCCGCCGCGCTCGCGTTTCCTGCCGCGAGTTCGGCGCGCGCCAGCGCAATGTGCCCCGGATAATCATTGGGATCAAGCTTCACCGCAATCGTATATTCCTTCACCGCGTTCGCCGGTTGACCCGCGCGCTCCTCCGCGGTCCCCAGCAAGTAGTGGCCTTGCGCATAGTCGTAATTCAGCTCCGTCGCCTTTTGCAATGGCGCAATCGCCGCTTTCGCATCATCGTCGAGCAAACTGATTCCCAAATTCAAATATGCTTGCACCATTTTCGAATCGAGCGCGATCGCTTTCCGGTACTCCACGACGGCTTTGTCCTTCTCTTTCTGCGCGGTGTAAACGTAACCCAAATCGAAATGCGCCGCGGCGTCATTCGGCTTTTGCGTCAGATATTTCTCGTAGCCCGCCGCGGCCGTCGCATAGTCATTCTTGTCCGCTGCCGCTTTCGCGTGCACCAACAGGTCGTACAACGCTTGTTCCTGCGGCGAAGCAGCGATAGTTCGCCGGCGCGAATTCTGTCTTGATTGTGGATTGGCCGCCCGGGGCGCAGCCGCAAAAATCACCAACAGCAAAATCGCGGCCGCGTTTCGCGAAAATCTCATGGAGTGTGATTGCGATGATTTGCGGTTAGATGGTTCGCGTTTTCGTGCGCGCCTTCGTTCAGCACGCGCGCCAGAAACTTGCCTGTGTATGACTGCGCATTCCGCGCCACCTGTTCCGGCGTCCCGCACGCCACCAGGCGTCCGCCGCGTTCTCCGCCCTCGGGCCCCAGGTCGATCACCCAGTCCGCCGATTTGATAACGTCCAGGTTGTGCTCGATGATCAGCACCGAAGCCCCGCCTTCGAGCAGTTTGCGAAAAGCTGCCAGCAATTTCGAAATGTCGTCAAAATGCAGCCCTGTGGTTGGCTCATCGAAAATGTACAGGACTCCCGTATTCTCTTGCCGCGTAAGATGCGCCGCCAGTTTCAAACGTTGTGCTTCGCCGCCCGAAAGCGTGGATGCCGATTGCCCCAGTCGCAAGTATCCCAGTCCGACTTCCTCCAGGATTTTCAGTTTCGTCGTGACTTTCGGCGTGCCCGCGAAAAACGCCAGTGCTTCGTGCACCGTCATTTCAAGCACATCATGAACGTTTTTTCCATGGTACCGCACGTCGAGAATCCCGCTCTTGTAGCGCGTCCCTTTGCATTCCTCGCAAATCAGCTCGACGTCCGCCAAAAATCTCATCTCGACGGTCACGGTTCCATCGCCCTGGCATGCTTCGCATCTTCCGCCGGGAATGTTGAATGAGAAATGCCCCGCCGTGTAGCCGCGCTTTTTGGCGTCGGGCGTCGAAGCGAATATTTCGCGGATTGGATCGAACGCCTTCAAATACGTCGCCGGATTCGAACGTGGAGTCCGCCCAATCGGCGACTGGTCCACCAGTTCCACCGCCGTTAGCGCCGCGTCTCCTTCGATGTTCTCGCATGCCTCGCGCCAATTCCCGCCGCTTCGTTTCGCTTGCAGTGTCTTGTACAGCACGTCGTAAACAAGCGTCGATTTCCCGGAACCCGATACGCCCGTGATCGCCACGACCATTCCCAGCGGAATCATCAAATCCACTTCCTTCAAATTGTGGCTGCGCGCCTTTAGAATCTTCAAAAACTTGCCCTGCGTCTTCCGCCGCGTTCCCGGTACGGGAATGTGCAGCTCGCCGCTCAAATAACGTGCCGTCAACGAATGCGTGTCCGCCTCGAGTTCTTTTTGTGTGCCGGCAAACGTGATTTTTCCTCCATGCTCGCCCGCTCCCGGCCCCAAATCCATCACATAATCTGCCGCGCGAATCGTATCCGCATCATGCTCCACCACCAGCAGCGTGTTCCCCAGTTCGCGCAAGCTTTTCAAAATCGAAATCAGCCGGTGCGTATCCCGCGGGTGCAATCCAATCGACGGTTCATCGAGCACGTAAAGCGCGCCCACCAGATGGGAGCCGAGTGAAGTCGCGAGTTGTATTCTCTGCGATTCTCCTCCTGACAATGTTGAAGTCAGCCGGTCCAGCGTTAGGTAATCCAATCCCACTTCATCCAGAAATCGCAGCCTCTGCTGCACTTCTTCCAGCACTTTGCCGGCAATCGTCGTTTCCGCCGGACTCAGTTGCATCCCGCTGAAGAACGTGCGCGCCTCCGCCACGGTCATCTCGCACGCTTCGGTAATCGACTTTCCCGCCACGCGTACCGCCCGCGCTTCTTGCCGCAGCCGCGTTCCCTTGCAATCCGGACACGTCGCGTACCCGCGGTACCGGCTCAGGAACACGCGTATGTACAGTTTGTATTTTTTATATTCGAGCCGTTTGAAAAATGGCGTCACGCCTTCGAAATCTTCTTTCGGATCGCCGTCAATAATCCATCTGCGTTGTTGTTCGGTGAGCTGGCGAAACGGCACATTGATTGGAATTCCTTTGGCCTTCGCGTAGGTTTTCAAATCCTGCACCACTTGCCGGTAACGCGGTTTCGTCCACGGTTCAATCGCGCCCTCGGCCAGCGTTTTGCTTTTATCGGGAATCACGCGATCCAGGTCGAAATCAATCGTGTTTCCGAATCCCTGGCATCGCGGGCACGCGCCGTAAGGATTGTTGAACGAAAACAGCCGCGGCTCCGGCTCTTGATAAACGATCCCGCATTTCTTGCACTCAAATCGCTCGCTGAAAATCATTCGCTCCGATGGCGCGCCGGTTTGCTCCGGCACGAATTCGAGAATCGCCTCGCCGCGCCCTTCGCGGTAGCAAATCTCAATCGAGTCCATCAGTCGCGAACGAATTTCGGGCGCAAGCGCCAGCCGATCGACCAGCACGTACACTGGTTTCGCGAAATTCACATCCAGCAGCGTCTCCGGGGAAGAGAATTCGTACACGCGTCCACCCTGATACAGCCGGTTGAATCCGCGTTTCTGTAAACTCCCCAGCGTTTGCTTCACTGATTCCGCCGCGGGCAGCGTCTTTCGCGCGCGACCTGGCTTCGTCGGATCCGCCGGGGTTTCCGTCTGCAACACGAGCCGGTAGAGCACGTAGAATCGGCGTCCCGCTGGCAGTTTCAGCACTCGCTCCGCGATTTCGTCGATCGTGTCTTTCTTCACTTCTTCGCCGCACTTCACGCAGAACGTGTGTCCCACGCGCGCGTAGAGCAATCGCAGGTAATCGTAAATTTCCGTCGCTGTCGCCACCGTCGAACGCGGATTCCGCGTCGAATTTTTCTGCCGTATCGCGATAGCCGGAGCGATTCCTGTCACTTCGTCGACGTCCGGCTTCTCGATGCGCTCCAAAAACTGCCGCGCATATGCTGAAAGCGATTCGATGTATCGCCGTTGGCCCTCCGCATACACCGTGTCGAACGCGAGACTCGATTTTCCAGATCCCGATACGCCCGTCACCACCGTGATCGCGTTGTGCGGAATCTCAAAATCGATGTTCTTCAAATTGTGCACGCGCGCCCCGCGCACGCGTATCGCGTCTTGGCCACCGGCCGCTTCTGGGCGCAGTTTCGTTTTTGCGGGCGCCCCATCCTGCCCGCCGGATGCTTCTGGACGCAGTTTCGCTTTTACGGGTGCCCCATCCTGAGCGTTTTCTGCGAAGGGTGGGGATTTTGCTGTTTGCTTTCGATTCAACTCGAAGTGTCCCCGCTCTGTGGGTTTCGTTGCCATAGGCGTAAACCAATAATTATACGTCTCCGCGCAACCCCCCCGCAAATCCGCGTTTCTTATCGCTCAGACGCGGGACGACGGGGGTTTCCTCGTCGTCTGCAAAACAAACTCGACACGGAACTTATGGTAAATTCAGCTTGGAAGGAAAACAGAGTGCCGCCAGTTCCATCTTTCTCCCGCATCATCTGGATCGTGCTCGACAGCGTCGGCATCGGCGAGCTTCCCGACGCTGCCGATTACGGCGACGTTGGCCGCGACACGCTCGGCCACATCGCGCGTTCGCGCCCGCTGCATTTGCCGAATCTCGTCCGCCTCGGACTGGCCAACATCAAACCGCTCGCGCATCTCGACCCGCCCGCACATCCCGCAGGCGCTTTCGGGAAGGGAATCACCGTTTCGCCCGGCAAAGACACAACTACTGGCCACTGGGAAATGGCCGGTATCTGGCTCGACCAGGCATTCCCTGTCTACAAAAATGGCTTCCCGCGCGACGTGATTGAAAAATTCGAACGCGCCATCGGCCGCAAAGCCATCGGCAACAAACCCGCCTCCGGCACCGAAATCCTAAAGGAACTCGGCGAAGAACATCAGCGCACCGGCTATCCAATCGTTTACACCTCCGGCGACAGCGTGTTTCAGATCGCAGCGCATGAAGACGTGATTCCGGTCCCCGAGCTTTACAAAATGTGCGAAATCGCCCGCAAACTTCTCGACGGTCCGCATCGCGTCGGCCGCGTGATCGCGCGTCCGTTCACCGGCACGCCCGGAAATTATCATCGCACCGAGCGCCGTCACGATTACGCCGTCGAACCGCCGCGCCCGATGCTTCTCGACGTTCTCGCCGAACGCAAAATTCCCGTCTTCGGCGTCGGCAAAATTCACGACATCTACAATGGCCGCGGAGTCGAAGATTACGTGACGACGAAAAACAACGCCGACGGCATGGCAAAGCTGAGCGAATCTCTGGCGCGTCGGCCGACCGGGCTGATTTTTGCAAATCTCGTCGATTTCGATATGCTCTACGGCCATCGCAAAGATGTCGAAGGCTTCGCCCGTTCGCTCGAAGAATTCGACGCGCTCCTCGGCCCGTTCCTCTCGTCGCTGAAAAATTCCGATCTTCTCATCCTCACCGCCGACCACGGCTGCGACCCGGATCCCGTGAATCCAACGACGGATCATTCGCGCGAGTACGTTCCGATCGTCTGCTACTCGCCGAGAATGCAAGCTGGCCACGGCGCCGGCGCGAATCTCGGCATTCGCCTCACGCTCGCCGATATGGGCCAAACCGTCGCCGAGAATTTCGACGGCGTCATCCTGCACGGCACGAGCTTCCTCCGCTTCGTCGCGTGAGTTGCCTTTTTCTGCTGCAAATCGATTGCGAAAGGCGGATCCACCGCATGGCTTTTTGTACCGATTAGAATTTGATGCAACTCTTTGTTTTGTGTAACTTACGCGCGTTTCTAATAATTTGTTGTACCGATTAGAAGTGCTTGAAATCGGTCGCAGGATTTACCTCAAACGCGTTTTTTCTCTTGACACCTAGAACAACTAGGCATATATGTCGGACTTCGAGGCATCGCGGTGTTCGAAGAGCAAGTTTACTGGATGCTTTCATTCACAACACTGGTTGACGAGGTGCGCTGACTATGGCCGAAGACAAATCCGAGGTTCTCAAGGGCACGCTCGACATGCTGATTCTCAAAATTGTCGCGCTGGGCCCCATTCATGGCTACGCGATTTCGCAGCGCATCCAGCAAATTTCCAAAGAGTTCTTTCAGGTGCAGCAGGGATCGCTTTATCCCGCTCTGCACCGGCTGGAAAATCGCGGATGGCTCGATGCCGAATGGCGTGAAGCAAATAGCGGCCGCGAAGCGAAATTTTACAAACTCACGAAGAAGGGTTCTAAACAACTAGAAGAGGAAATGGCCAGTTGGGAGCGGATGTCCCACGCCGTCGCGCTGATTTTGCGCACCGCCGAGTAGCGCAGAGTCTCACGTTTTTGAGACTCTGCGGCATTTCGGTTTTTGGGCCTGTGATTTGCCATTCTGAGCCTGCCCGCCTTGGCGGGCGGATGCGACCAGCATCCAACGAACATGCCTGCCGCAAGCAGGGAATCTGCGGTTTTGATTTTCGTTGTCATTCCGAACCTGGTCGCCAGACGTTGGCGAACAGAGGTGAGGAATCTGCTTTTGTTGTGAATTTGTTACTCGTCACTATGTTCTGTAGCTCAGGTCCCGTTCGCGCCACTTTTCCGCGAACTGACCTGAGGCTTCTGCATCACGGAGGTTTCATATGCGCTGGCTAACCCGGCTATTTCGCAAATCGAAACTCGAAACGCAGCTCGACTCCGAGTTGCGCTTCCACGTCGAGCAGCAAATCGCCGACAACATCGCAGCGGGCATGAATCCTGCCGAAGCGCGCCGCCGCGCCCTCGCGCAATTTGGCGGCACGGAATACATCAAAGAGGAATGTCGCGAGGCCCGTGGCACGCATTTCCTCGACACTCTGTTTCAGGACATCCGCTTCGCCGCGCGCATGTTGCGCAAATCCCCCGGCTTCACCGCCGTCGCCATCCTCACCCTCGCTCTCGGCATCGGCGCCAACACCGCCATCTTCAGCATCGTGGATTCACTGTTGTTGCGCCCGCTGCCCGTCGCTCAACCAAGCCAACTCGTCGTTCTGGCCTTCCAGCACAAGACCGGGCCGCAGCAGAACCAACTTTCCTATCCGGATATTCAGGACATCCAGAATCAGGGGTCGGACGTTTTTTCCAGCGTCTTTGCCTACGAAATCGGCCTTGACTCCCTCGAAGTCAGCGGCAAGGGCGAACGCCTCTTGACGGGCTACGTCACCGGGAATTTTTTCACGACGCTCGGTCTGAAACCGTATCTGGGACGCTTTGTTCTTCCGTCTGAGGGACAGGTTCCTGACGCCGATCCAATTCTTGTTCTCAGCTATTCCTATTGGCAATCGCGATTCGGCGGCGATCCCGGCGTCTTGCACGAAAAAGTTTCGATCAACGGCCACCCGTTCACGATTGTCGGGGTCGCGCCTCCGGGATTTCACGGTCTTCATCCTCTCCTCGACGTTCAAGGCTACATACCCTACGGCATGCTGGCCGTTTCCGGTCGCGATCCGGGCTTCATGACCAATCGCGCGAGAAGTTCCGCATTCGCGTTGGCACGTTTGCGGCCTGGCGTGACCCTGAAACAAGCTCAGGCGGAATTGGGGGTAATCAGCCGTCGGCTTTCCGCGCAGTATCCGACCGTGGACGACGGGGTCAGCTTCAGTGTGTATCCCGAGCTTCTGTCGCGTCCCGACCCGCAATCGAGCCAACAAATCGTTCAAGTGGGAACAATTTTTCTGGGACTGGCGCTTCTGGTTCTGTTGCTGGCCTGCGTGAACGTGGCGAACATTCTGTTGGTTCGCGCTTCGGCCCGCCGGCGCGAAATGGCCATGCGCGCCGCCTTGGGAGCTCCGCGAAGCCGCTTGATCAGCCAGATGCTCACCGAAAGCATCCTGCTGGCATTTCTCGGGGGTGCCGCAGGAGTTCTCCTTGGAGTTTGGGCCAGCAGCGCCGTAGCGGGCATCAACCTAAACACGGCAATTCCCACCTATCTAAATTTCGGCTTCGACTGGCGCGTTTTTGCGTTCTCGCTTTGCACTGCGCTGTTCGCCGGCATCAGCGTAGGAATCGTTCCGGCTCTGCGCGCTTCTCGCGCCGACATAAATCAAGTCCTGCACGGAGGGGGACGCGGAATCGCCTCTGGCCGGCAGCGGCTGCGTAGCGCGCTCGTCATTGCGCAAGTCAGCGGCTCGCTGGCGCTGCTTGTCATTGCCGCGCTCTTCACTCGCAGTTTGGGGGCTGTTCAAAAGACCGATCTGGGCTTCGACCCTCATCACGTCTTGAATCTCAGCATGGACCCCAACAACCTCGGCTACAAGGACGACCAGGCGCGGGCACTCTACAGGAATATTCTGGATCGTATCCGCGCGCTGCCGGGCGTGCAGTCCGCGAGCATCGCGTTCGCTGTTCCATTTGGTTATGTCAGCTCGAACGCCACACTCGATATCGACGGCTATCAGTCGCCCAAGGGTCAGCCCGTTCCTCAGGTCGCGAACAGCGCGGTTTCCACCGATTATTTCCAGACCATGCGCATTCCGCTCCTCCGAGGCCGCGACTTCACCGACGCAGATACAAAAACTTCGCAGCCAGTCGCGATCGTCAGCGAGGCCATGGCGAAGCAGTTCTGGCCCCATCAGGATCCAATCGGGCGGAAGTTCAAGTCGTCCGACGCCAAGAATGTCCAGCTCCAAATCATCGGAATCTCCAAGGATGCCCGCTTTGGTTCCATCTCCGGGCCGATTGATCCTTATTTCTACATACCCGTCACGCAGCACGCTCCTCCGTTTGCGACACTCCAAGTGCGCACAGCCGCGTCGCCGGAATCGATGGTTTCTACCGTCGAAAGCCAAATCGCTTCGCTGGCTCCGGGGCTGCCGCTGTTCGACGTGCAAACGATGGACAATGCACTCGACACGATCAACGGCATTCTTCTCTTCCAATTCGGAGCCGTCCTCGCGGGCGTTCTCGGTTTTCTCGGCTTGACGCTGGCGGTCGTTGGAGTGTACGGCGTCGTCTCGTATTCTGCCGGCCAGCGGACACACGAGATCGGCATTCGCATGGCGCTGGGAGCGCAGCCGGGCGACGTCCTCAAAATGGTTTTGCGTCAGGGATTCGTTATCGTTTTGGCAGGCGTGTTCGTCGGCTTGCTATTGGCGTTTGCCCTCGCGCGCACCGTCGGAAACGTCCTCGTAGGCGTAACCTCGACCGACCCGCTGACCTACGTCAGCGTCTCGCTCCTCTTAACGGCGGTCGCGCTGCTCGCTTGCTGGATTCCGGCTCGCCGCGCGATGCGCGTCGACCCCATGGTTGCGCTGCGCTACGAATAAACGGTGGATTGTTTTTGGAGCGAGGGTAGAAGCAAAATTCTCTGCGGCTAATTCCCCGACACAGCTTCGGTGCCCGGCGTGGCTGTGGGCGCGTAATAACCGGGCCGGGCGCGCACGATCAATTTTCCGTGGCCTTTCACGTCGGTTAGCTCCACTTTCACAGTGCGATACGTGCCGTCCTTCGCCGTATTCGTCGGATAGTAGCCGATCATGTACTGATCGCGTATGTCCTGCGCAATGCGGTTACAAATGTCATCCACTTCGGCGATGGTTTTCGGGAAATAAACCTCACCGCCCGTCGCTTGCGTCAACGCCAACAGTGCCTTTTTGCCCTGACGCTTGTCTTCTCTGTCGTCGTCATTATCCGTAAACAATCCCACCGCGTAAATCACGGTGTTGGATTGCTGCAGCCTTTGCACCGTAGTCGCGAGTGAATTTCTGCTGTCCTTGTCCACTCCGTCCGTCACCACCAGCAGCACTTTCTTGTCACGCTTGGCTTTTCTCAAATGGTGCATGGAGCCGAGGATGGCGTCGTAGAGCGCCGTGCCGCCCCGCGAATCAATCCGCTCCAGCGCTGCTTTCAGCACTTTGGGGTCGTTCGTGAAATCCGTGTCCATGTCGAGGTAATACTCATCGTTGAAATTCACCACGAAGACTTGATCCTGCGGATTGCTGGTTTGCACGAACGACATCGCCGCGGCATTCACGCGCGGGCGTTTCGATTTCATGCTCGCGCTGTTGTCAATCACCAGTCCCACCGCGATCGGAATATCGTCATTGCTGAACGCCGCAATTTTCTGCGGAACTCCGTTCTCCAGGATGCGGAAGTTCTGCTGCTTCAGTTCCGAAACGAAGTTTCCCCTTTTATCAACGATGGTCACCGGCAACCGCACCATGTCCACGGTTTTCTTTAGCGTGTACGGCCCTTTTTGCTGTGGCGCGTCGGGCCGGGGAATCTGGATCGGCGGCTGGTTCTGAATGGGTGGCCGGCTCTGTGCGGACGCACCGGCGGCGAAAAATAGGAAGGCGGCAGCTAAGAAAAAATACAGGTATCGAAAGAGGGAAGGGAATGCGATTCTTTTACGGATTTGGGGCGTAGTACCCGTACCTCGAGTATACGATAAGCGGCGGCAATCCTCGCGGCGGACGAATCTTGACTTTAATCTTGCGCCATTTCCCGTCGCGCTTCGCGTTCCTTGGTCGGTAGCCCACCACATATTGATTCCGCAACTCCATACTGATCTTCGTGGCGATGTCGCTCAGGTCGTCCAGGTTTCTCACCGTGAACGTTCGCCCGCCGGTCATCGACGCCAGCCCCTGCAAAAACCCCGGTCCCGCGCACTCCTCGGGAGTTCTGTCGCAAGCATCCGGGTCGATAATCCCAATCGCGTAGATCTGGACGTCCGTCTCGCGCAGGAAGCGTTTGACGTCGCTGTAATCGTAGCGACTATGATTATCGCCTCCATCGGATATGATGAGCAAAGCTTTTCTCGCGTTGCGTGCTCCTTTCATCTCGCTCATACCCAGATACACTGCGTCAAGGAGCGCCGTCATTCCTTTTGGCGCGCTGAAAAGCAAGCGGTTCTGCAACTCCTCGATGCTGCTTGTGAACATCGTTGCCAGTTCCGCGCGATCGGCGAAATCCACCAGGAAAAACTCGTCCGCGGGATTCGCAGTCTTGAAGAATTGCACCGCCGCCATGCGGGATTTCGCGATCTTGTCCGTCATGCTGCCGCTGACGTCGAAAATCATGCCAATGGAAATCGGCACGTCGTCCTCGGCGAACCGCATGATTTCCTGTTCCTTCCCGTCCTCAAAGACCCGGAAATTCTCCTGGTCTAGCCCGGTCACCAGCCGCCCGTACGGGTCCGTAACCGTCACATTCACCAGCACTAAATTGACGTTTTTTCGGATTTCGGCTACGTGGGAGGTTTTGCTCTCTGGAGGAGGTTTGTAAATCAGCGGCCCAGTACTTTGAGCAACTGCCATGCCGCAGGGAATCATGCCGACTGCCAGCGCCAGGACCGCGCATGCCGTCCAACTTCGTCTCGCCAGCCTGGCCGCTTTCAGCACGCTACCCCCGGCCCAAATCTTGGCGAGATTCTATCACCGCTGTGCCGTATTGCAAGAGTACAAATACCGAAATTCTGTCCGGCGAACCTGTATAAATTCGCTCACGCCTGTTCTTGTTCGTAGCGCGGGCTGCAACGCGCCAGGCCCAACCAGGAGCCGGCGCCGCAATTCACTCAACGTGGTAAGATGATCCCGCAGCGTGGAAGTTTCTCGTGGCAAAAAACTCCCAAACCGATTCGCCTTCCGTTGTCGTCGTAATTCCCGCGCGCTACGACTCTTCGCGTTTTCCCGGGAAACCCTTGGCGCCCATCGCGGGACGTCCCATGATTCAGCACGTGGTCGAGCGTGCTAGGCAAAGCAACCGCGTCTCGCGCGTCATTGTCGCCACCGATGACGAGCGCATCCGCGACGCCGTCGCATCCTTTGGCGGCGAATCCATCATGACGCGCCGCGAACACCGCTCCGGCACGGAGCGCATCGCCGAAGTCGCCGTCCATATTCCCGCCGAAATTTACGTCAACGTGCAGGGTGACGAACCCCTCATTTCTCCTGAAGCCATCGATGCTGCAGTGGACGAAATTCTTTCGGAACCGGAATCGCAGGTCGCTACGCTCTGCGCCCCTATTTCCCATGCAGCCGAAATCATGGACCCCAATATCGTCAAAGTCGTCCTCGATTTCGACGGCAATGCACTTTATTTTTCGCGTGCACCGATTCCGTGGGTCCGCGATGCGGGAGAGCGCGTCTCCGCGCGCCATTTCAAACACATTGGCCTCTACGTCTTTCGCCGGGACGCGCTTCTCGAGTTTCCCGCGCTACCGCCTGGCGAACTCGAGCGCCTCGAGCAGCTCGAGCAGCTTCGCTGGCTCGAAAACGGCTACCACATCCGCGTCGCCGAATGCGCCTACGAAGGCATCGCCGTCGACACGCCCTCCGACGTCGCCAAAGTCGAGGAAGCCCTTCGCTCCCGTCAAGCCGCCGCCAACTGACTGTTGGCATTTTCTTAGCTCACGTCCGGCTCTGTGTCTTCACGAATCGCGGCAATTTCAGCTGCGCTGAATCGCTTCGCGCTTTCGACCGAGAAACAACGTCATCGTGCGCTGCGATGGTCCTGCGGGAAGATGCGTTGTCAAATGCCGCGCCAGCAGCTTGAAGATGTGGAGCGTCGTGCCCGCGCCCTCGGAAATTCCGTGCGTGCGATTGGGATACGCCATGAAGTCGAATGACTTGCCGAGTTCGATCATGCGATTCACCAGCAATTGCGAGCCGGCAAAATGGACGTTGTCGTCGCCCGTTCCGTGAACCAGCAGCAATTTCCCCTGCAGTCCTTCGGCGCAATTCACCGCGGACGCCGCTTTGTATCCCTCGACGTTCTCCTGCGGCAATCCCATGTAGCGTTCCTGATAAATCGTGTCGTAGATGCGCTGATCGGGCACCGGCGCGACTGACATTCCCACTTTGTAAATGTCCGGCGAGCGGAACATCAAATTCAGCGTGTTTGTGCCGCCGCCGCTCCATCCCCACACCGCGACGCGCTCCATATCCACATAGGAACGTTCGCGCGCAATCGCTCGCACCGCCGCCGCTTGCTCTTTCGAAGACAGCACTCCCACCGCGCCATAAATTATTTTGCGCCATGCGCGTCCCTTCGGCGCGGGCGTGCCCCGGTTGTCGACGGACGCCACAATGTATCCCTGATTTGCAACGGCCCGATGAAACAATGAACCGCCGCTCCAGCCGTCAAGCACGGTCTGCGCCGCCGGTTCTCCGTAGACATTGAAAAGTATCGGATACTTGCGCGACGCGTCGAAATCGGCCGGCTTGATCATCCAACCGTCCAGTTTCACGCCATCTCCGATGTCGACTTGAAAAAACTCCGTCGGCCGCGTGCCAAATACTTTTATCTTTTCGCGCACTTCCGAATTGTCCGCGAGCACCCGCGCCACGCGATGATCCGGCAGGCTTACAAGCTCCGTTGTCGGCGGCACATCAAAGGACGAAAATGTATGCAACGCCCATTTGCAATCGGGAGAAATATCGTAACGGTGAATCCCGTCCGCATTCGGCGGCGTCACGCGTTCGGGGACGGCTGAGCCATCCATGCGCGCACGATACAAATAATGCTGCGTGGCGTTGTCCGGCGATGCGATGAAGTAAAGCCATTCCTCCGCGGGATCCACGGTGAGAATTTCGATGACGTCGAAATCCCCGCGTGTAATCAGCCGCGCGCCGCTGCCATCTCGCGCGATCACGTAGACGTGCCGCCAGCCGTCGCTCTCGTTCGCCCACAGGAATCCCTTATGCTTCGCCAGCCATGGCGTGTCTTCATTCACGTCCAGCCACGCTTTGTCTTCGTCGTGAAAAATCCGCTGCGCATGACCCGTGCCCACATCCGCCATGTAAACGTCATTCGCATTTTGCCGCCGGTTCATGTGCTGCAGCAGAATTTCGTTCGAGTTGCCGACCCACTCCATGCGCGGGATGTAAGATTTTTCGGAATCTGCCGTCACGTCAATCCATTTTGTCGTGGCGTTGTTGACGCTCACCACGCCGATGCGCACGGCGGAATTCGGCGTTCCTGCGGACGGTATCCGAAACGTCCAGACTTTTGGATACACGCCGTATTCGGGATAGGGAATTTGGGTGATGGGCTCGCGAAATCCGCCGCCAAGGTTATTGATCATTGAGAATTCGCGCACGGGCCGCGTGTCGAATTGAAAGTACGCGATGCTGCGTCCATCGGCGCTCCAGCGAAAGCCGTCGCGCACGTCAAATTCTTCTTCGTACACCCAGTCGGAAGTGCCGTTGATTGTCGTCTCGGAGCCGTCGGTGGTCAGCGCCTGGATTTTGCCCGAGGAAATTTCCTCGACGTAAATATTATTCGCGCGCACGTAAGCCACCTGATCGCCGGAGGGAGAAAACTTCGCGAACATCAATGACGACGGAGCCGCATCCCCGCCGATTTTGCGCAGACGTTTCGCCTCGCGCTCGTACACCCAATAATCTCCGCGAGTGTTTTGCCGCCACACGCGCGCGGAATTTGTGTAAATGAGTATTCTCTTGCGATCCCGCGACCATTCGAAATTCTCGACGCGCAACGGCTCTTTTGCCCCGGCAGGAATTAACTCGGCGGATGAGAAAAGCACGCTCCGCGCGCCGCTCGCCGAGTCGTACCGCGCCAGTTCCTGCATTTCGCGATTGCCGTGCGCGGACTCGAGAACGGTGTACGACTTGCCGTCCTCATCCCAGCGCGCGGGACCGAAACGCTTGCCCACGAATTCGCGCGAGAAAATGCGCTCGATCCATTCGTTCAAGCTGCCGGAGGGCGAGACGGAGCCGCCCGCTTGCGATTTTGCCGGCGGCGCAAATGGCATGCGAGTTTCGCCGTCCAAATCGCACAGAGGCGCAAAGCCGCTGGCGAGCGCCGCCCCTGCAAACGTGGTCGCTCTCAGGAACAATCGTCGCGAAATCTGCGAATCGTTTTTCATTCTGCGGCTCCTTGGCTTTGTGTGAATCGACGCTGCGTTTCCCCTCTGCGGTGTATCGACGGCCACGCATTGTGTCGCGTTGCGGGGAATTCGTCACGGAGTTTTTGCTGCCGCCAATTCACGTGGCGCGCAAAATGCGCACGAATCTGGGAAATATTGTGGACGAAGTCTCGCTAGTGGCAGCGCTGGGGCATGCTCGAGTCGTCGGAGAAATGAAACGGGTGTGCGACTTGGAAGTGCAAGTTAAGCTGCCCGACGCCCCTCCCAATAGTTTTCAAATTCTCCATTGAGTTGACAGCAGCGGAGCGCCACGATGGCGTTCGCTCCTCGAAGCGTCCAGAAC
>Ga0307373_10000928_pt1 | contig 55740 bp, 52 predicted proteins | sample OX2MG_FD_202534 | JGI IMG/M metagenome (GOLD analysis project Ga0307373, IMG submission 202534) | Soil microbial communities from Risofladan, Vaasa, Finland - OX-2 | ecosystem: Environmental > Terrestrial > Soil > Coastal area > Acid sulfate soil | place: Finland: Risofladan, Vaasa | collected... | reverse complement strand
CGTGCCAAGAGGCCGCCGACGAGTGCGTTGAACTGGTTCAGCTGCTCGTTCATCGGCCTGACGAGATCTCCGACCCGCTCGCCCGCGCGCGCGGCGGTAGCGTCCCGTACTTCATTTTTGGCGCGCTCGAGCAGCGCGCTCAGTGCCTGTTCTTGCGTGCCCGAGCTGGCCGCTAGATGCGCGCGGCTCGCCGCGAGGTCGCGCTCGGCGGCTTCGGCGCGTGCGCGCAGGCGCTCCGTGCGCCGTTCGGAGGCGATCCACGCGGCGGCCCCACCGCAGAGAAGCCCCACGACGAGGACCAAGAGCATCGTCAGTACCGCGGGCACGCAGCAAGACGTTTGACCTTCGTCGCACCGCTCCCTAGTGGTGGGAAGCCGCACCGTAGCGGAGAATCGAGTCGCATGAACCGCAGCATGTTTCTCATGTCGTCGAGCGCGCTTGCCGTTGGAGCGAGCACCGCGACGGCTAACGCCGCCGTGCCCGGCGGCACCGCCTTGGTGGAGCGGCGCACGAGCTTCGACGAGGCAGCCTTTGCGCGCGTCGTCGGCCGCCCCGCGAGGATCCGTCAAGTCGTCGAGTCGATCGCGTTCAACCCAACGACGCTCAACAACATTAAGAACACGTTCAACGGTCTGCAGTTCGGCTACGGCTACGCGCCGGGCGCGATCGCGGTCGCGATGGCGAATCACGGCCCGTCCACGGCATACGTGCTCTCCGACGCGATGTGGCGTAAGTACCGTCTCGCGGAGTTCTACAAGATCGCCGCGACGAACGGCACGCCGCTGACCTCGGACGTTCACTATCCGGCGAAGAGCAGATACGATCCGCAGGCGAGCCCGGACGACGAGCACGGCATGTACCAGGACACGTCCCTCGAGATGCTGCAGCGACGCGGGCTGATCGTCCTGGCGTGTCACACGGCGATCGAAGAGCAGTCGCGCAATCTCGTCGCGCAAGGCTTTGCCCCGTCGGGGGCGACGCCGAAGGACGTTGCCGACGATCTGCTCACCCACCTGATTCGCGGCGCACTCGTCGTGCCGTCGATGGTCGCGACGGTCGCCGTCCTCCAGGCCGAGTACCGCTATACGTACCTTACGCTCGCGTTTTAGGCCGATGCGTCTGGTCGCCGTCTGCGCGCTTGCGCTTGCGGTCGCCGCGTGCGCGCATGCGGCGCCGCAGGCAGCGGCGTACGACTCCGCGGCGCTGCCGAGCGGAGCGCTCGGCAGAGAGATCGCGTACGGCCGTAAGATCATCATGCAGACGCGGCGGGTTCTGCCGCGCGACGTTCGCGCGAACATGGACTGCGCCGCATGCCACATCGGCGGTGGCACGCAAGCGCGGGGCGGCAGCTTCGTCGGCACGTTCGCGGCGTTTCCGCAATGGAATGGACGCGCGCGGCGCGTCATCACGCTTCAGGATCGCCTCGCCGAGTGCTTTCTCTACAGCATGAACGGCCGTCCCCCCGCGTACACGAGTCGCGAGATGACCGCGCTCGTCGCATATATCGCGTGGCTTTCACGCGGGACGCCGACCGGCAGAGGCGTGCCGAGCTCGCAGCGATTTGCGATCGCGCTGCCGAACGGTCGGCCCGATCGCAGCCGAGGGAAGGTGCTCTACGCGCAGAGCTGCGCCGCGTGCCACGGAGCGAACGGTGCGGGCGGAGGGGCGTTTCCGCCGTTATGGGGATCGGCGTCGTTCAACAACGGTGCTGGGATGGCGCACGTCGATCGCATGACGGGGTTCGTCTACTACAACATGCCGAAGAACGCGCCCGGGTCGCTCTCTCTTCAGGACGCCTACGACATCGCCGGTTTCGTGCTGTCACACGAGCGACCGGCCTTTCGCCGGAACGCGATCGTGAGCTTCCCCGCCCTTCCGGCGCGCTATTTTTAGGCTCCTAGGAGCTAGGTTGGCGATAGAATCTCCGAGAAGCGTGAACGAACCAGCGTGATGCAAACATCGGTCAAGGTGACGCTGCCCGAGATGGGTGAGTCCGTCACCGAAGGTTCCATCGTCGAATGGCGCAGGAAGATCGGCGATTTCGTCGCCGAGGGCGATCCTCTCGTCGACGTGACGACCGACAAGGTTGACGTCGAGGTGCCGGCGACGGCCTCGGGCGTGATCACGCGCATCTTTGCCGATGAGGGCGCCACCGTCAAAGTCGGCTCCGATCTCGTCGAGATCGACACCACGAAGGCATTGGGTAACGGTGCCGCGGCAAGGGCGAAGCCGAAAGCGCAGGTGGCGACGCCCGCGCCGCCGGCTCCGCCGCCCGCGGCGCCTACCGGAGCGCGCACCGCAGAAGCCGTCGCGACTCCCCAAGCCCAGCGTATCGCGCAACGCCGCGATCTCGAGATCGCCCGCGTCCGCGGCTCGGGTCCCAACGGGCTGATCCTTCGTCAAGACGTGCTCGATCAGGTCGAAAGCGCGAAGCGCGCCGCTGCGCCGCCTCAGCCGCCCCTTCCATCGCACGCTCAGGTTACGCCGCTCAAGGGGCCCGCCGCAGCGCTTGCCGGATACATGGAGCAGAGCCTTTCGGTTCCGACGGCAACCAGTTTCCGCACCGTATCGGTCGATGCGCTCGACGCGCGTCGCCGAGAGATCAACGCGTCACTGCGTGCCGCAGGCCGAAGCGAGAAGGTTTCGTTCACGCACGTGATCGCGTTCGCGCTCGTGCGTGCCGCGCACGAGCTGCCGTTCATGACACATTCCTTCCGGCGCGACGAGCAAGGAAGACCGCAGCGCGTCGAAGCGGGCATTCATCTCGGGCTCGCCGTCGACACGGAGCGCAAGGACGGTACGCGCTTTCTCATCGTTCCGGTCATCAAGAATGCGGACGCGCTCGATTTCGTGCGCTTTCATGCCGCGTACGACGACCTCGTCGCCCGCGCGCGCGAAAACAAGCTCGCCGCCGACGACGTGGCCGGCGCGACCTTTACGCTGACCAATCCGGGCGGCATCGGAACCGTCGCCTCGGTGCCGCGGCTGATGGCAGGTCAGGGCTCGATCATCGCGACGGGCGCAATCGGATTTCCGGCCGGCCTCGCCGGCGCGAGCGAACAGTCGCTGCGCTCGCTCGGCGTCGCCAAAGTGATGCAGATGACCTCGACCTACGACCATCGCGTCATCGCGGGCGCCCAATCCGGTGAGTACCTTCGCCGCGTCGACGAGCTGCTGCAAGGTCGCGCAGAGTTCTACGAGTCGATCTTCTCGGCATTGGCGCTGGCGCCGCCGATTCCGCGCGAAGCGCAGACGGTCGCGCTCGAGCCCTCGCGCGAGAAAGGCCCCTCCGAGGAGATGTTGCGCGCGGTGGCTGCCGGAATGGCCATCGTCGCCGCGTATCGCACGCACGGACATCTCGCCGCGCACTTGGATCCGCTCGGAAGCGAGCCTTCCGGTGACCCGTCGCTCGACCCGAAGACGTACGGCTTGACCCCCGCGTTGCAGAGCGCCGTGCCCGCCGCCGTGCTCGAAGTCAAGGTTCCCGGCAACACGCTTGCCGAGGTGATTCCGGAGTTGCGTGCGACGTACAGCTCGACCATCGCATTCGAAATCGAGCACATCTCGAGCACCGAGCAGCGGCGCTGGCTGCGCGACTACGTCGAGTCTGGCAAGCACCGGATCGCGTTCTCCCCCGAGCGGCGGCGCGAGATCCTTCGCCGTCTTACGCGCGTCGAATCGTTCGAACGCTATCTGCGCAAGACGTTCCTCGGCCAGAAGACCTTCTCGCTCGAGGGGCTCGACGCGCTCGTCCCGATGCTCGAAGAGACGCTGGAGTTGCTCGCCGCCGACGGCGTCGAGCACGCGGTCATCGGCATGGCGCATCGCGGACGGCTCAACACGATCGCGCACATTCTCAATCTTCCGTACGACGAGATCCTTGCCGAGTTCGAAGCCGCGAACGAGCGCAGCGGCGTCGGCGACGCAGACGTGACGGGCGACGTGAAGTACCACCACGGAGAGCACGGCACCTACCGCACCTCCGGCGCCGCGATCGAGGTGACGCTCGCAAACAACCCGAGCCATCTCGAGGCTGTGGACGCGGTGGTCGAGGGCGCGAGCCGCGCGCTGCAGACCGATCGCTCCGTGCCCCTGGCGAGCCACGATCTCCGCAAGGCGGTACCGATCCTCATTCACGGCGACGCCGCATTTACCGGGCAAGGCGTCGTCTCCGAGGTGCTCAACCTACAGGCGCTCCCGGGATACGCGACCGGCGGTACGCTGCACGTCATCGCAAACAATCAGGTCGGTTTCACCACCGAGACGCAGGACGGGCGCTCGACGCGTTACGCGTCCGATCTCGCGAAGGGCTTCGACCTGCCGATCGTGCACGTCAACGCCGACGATCTCGACGCATGCATTGCCGCCGTCCACCTCGCGGTCGCCTTCCGCCGCACGTTCGAGCGCGACGTCCTCATCGATCTCATCGGGTACCGCCGCGTCGGGCACAACGAGACCGACGAGCCGGCGTACACGCAGCCGCGCATGTACGAGGCGATCAAATCTCATCCGACGGCGCGCGAGCTCTACGCGAACAAGCTTGCCGCGCAGTCGATTCTCACCGCTGAGGAGGCAAACGAGCTCGCTACCGAGGCGACGGCGGCGCTGCAGGAGGCGCACCGGCGCGTCAAGAGCACCGGTGCGAGCCTCGCAGGCATTCTCGCCGAGCTCGCCGGCGCTTCGCCGCCGGCGGCGCCGGCGCTGCGGGCGCCGGATACGGCACAACTGCTTGCGTGGAACGACGCGCTCGTCGCAGTTCCCACCGGCTTCGCGCTCAACAAGAAACTGCAGACGCAGTTCGAGCGCCGTCGCGGCGTCGTGCGCGAGCGCCGGCTCGTCGACTGGGGAACGGCCGAAGCGTTGGCATTCGCGTCGCTCGTCTGCGCGGGGATTCCGGTACGCCTCACCGGCCAGGATACCGAGCGCGGCACGTTCAGCCACCGTCACGCCGTCTGGCACGACGTCGCGACCGGCGCGCGGTACGTTCCGCTGCACCATCTCGACGGCGCGCGCGCCTCGTTCGAAATCCACAACAGCCCGCTCTCGGAGTACGCCTGCATGGGCTTCGAGTACGGCTACAGCGCGGTCGCGCAAGACGCGCTCGTGCTCTGGGAAGCGCAGTACGGCGACTTCTTCAACGGCGCGCAGATCGTCGTCGATCAGTTCATCTCGGCCGGTCAGGCCAAATGGGGGCAGCAATCGCGGCTCACGCTGCTGTTACCGCATGGCTACGAGGGCGGCGGTCCCGAGCACTCGAGCGCGAGGCTCGAACGCTTCCTGCAGTTGAGCGCGGAGAACAACCTGCGCGTCGCATATCCGTCGACGACGGAGAACTACTTCCATGTCCTTCGGCTGCAGGCAAGCGACGGTGCCCCCGCGCCGCTCGTGCTGATGACGCCGAAATCGCTGCTGCGGCACGAGGCCTCGTACGGTACGATCGATGAGCTCGCGCGCGGCGCATTTCGCTCGGTCATCGACGACCCGGCCGTCAAGGACAAGAAGAAGATCGAGCGGCTGATCCTGTGCACCGGCAAGATCTACTACGATCTCACCGAGAGCGAGCAGTACAAGAAGACGCGCAAGACCGCGATCGTGCGCGTCGAAATGCTCGCACCGCTGCCGCACGAGGAACTCCGCGCCGTCATCGACTCGTACTCCGGCGTGAAGACGCTGCTGTGGGTGCAGGAGGAGCCGAAGAACATGGGCGCGCGAGCGCACGTGCGGCGGCGCTTGCTCGAGCGGCTCGACAAGTCGCTCGACATCGCGTACGTCGGGCGCCCCTATCGCGCGAGCCCGTCGGAGGGATACGCCGGCCAGCACGCGGTCGAGCAGGAACGCATCATCGCAGCGGCACTAACCGAGTAGTCGCCCTTTAGGGAATTCGTCGCGCCTGTAGGCCTCCGCTAAGCGGCTGTTAGCTCCCTAGCGTTTAAATGTGGATGAAGCCGGCGATGAAGTAGCCCAAGCCGACGACGGTCAGGCCGAGACCGAGCCAGAGTAACGCCTTCGAGCCGCGCGTGAGCGCGGTGATCGAAACGAGCACGATCGAGACGTCGAAGAGCGTCGCCGATACCTCGTACCGTTCGTAGGACCCGAGCGAGCGTTCGGCATCGGCGAGCTGAACGTGCGCCGAAGCTTCGTCGTTGTGCGCGACGCGCAGCGTTCCGCCGGATTTGCGTTCTTCTTTCGCGATGCGCGCGTGCATCGTGTGCAGCGCGGTGGGGTTCGTCACGAGGTGCGATTCGCTTAGCGCTTGGTTCACCTCGATCTTGATGCGGCTCGACTCGTAATAGCCGTACTGATCGGCAGCGCGCGTCTGCATGATGCCCGCAAGGGTACGTCTCTCGAGGCCGGCAACGGAACTGTGGTTGGAGAAGAGCGTTGCGATCGCCGCCAGCACCGCGATGACGGCGGCGCACACCGGGACGAGCTTGGAGCCGGACTCCAACTGTTCCGCCCGTTCGCCCGCCTCGTGCAACGCGTCGGCGGCGCTGTGTTCAGCCATGCGCGCTTCTACGGTTCGCGGCGAAGAGCTCCTCCAGCAGCGCTTCGATCGCATTGCCGGTGACGATCGAGGAGCGCGTCGATGCCGGAAGCAGGCCTTCTTCGAACATGCGGTCGAGCAGCGAGAACAACGGGTCGTAGTAGCCGGCTGCGTTCAGGATGCCGACCGGCTTGTCGTGGATCCCGAGCTGATGCCAGGTGAGCGCTTCGAAGAGCTCGTCCATCGTCCCGATGCCGCCCGGTAGCGCGACGAACGCGTCGCTCAACGCGGTGAGCAGCGCCTTGCGAGCGTGCATCGAATCGACGACGTGCAGCGTGGTGATGCCTTGATGCGCGATCTCGGCGCTGGCGAGAGCCTCCGGGATCACGCCGATAACCTCGCCGCCCGCTTCCAATGCCGCGTCGGCGAGTGCGCCCATCATCCCGACGCGCCCGCCGCCGTAGACGACGGAATCTCCGCGCGCGACGATCGCGCGCGCCACGTCTCGCGCGATCGCGCGGTAGATGTCACCGCGCCCGGACCGAGCGCCGCAGAAGATGCAGACGCGCACTTATGCGACGACGAAGGAGTCGTCGCCGGCGCCGGCGCGTCGCAAGGCCTCGTGGACCATCTCCTGCGCGACGGTTTCGTCCCGCCAGCGCTTGCGTGCGGCGGGCTCGAGCCGATCGATCGGATCGAAGTAGATGAAGGCTCGGCCCGGCTTTACCGACGGCGCTGCGTAGACGGCAATGCCGTTTTCACGGTCATAGTGTTCGTACGAGTGCACGTCGCGCTTCCCACCGCCGCCCGGTGCGTCGCAAACGAACGTCGGCGTATTGAAGCCGGCCGTGCTCCCGCGCACGAACTTCTCGACGTCGACCGCCGTTTGAACGGTCGTGCGCAAGTCTTCGACGCCCTTGACCATGTCGTGCATGTAGACGTAGTAGGGATGGACGTTCACGTAGCCGAGCCGCTTGACGAGCCGCTGCATGCGCTCGGGCTCATCGTTGACTCCGCGAATCAGGACCGATTGATTGCGAACGAAGATCCCGCGCTCGAAGAGCACGCGCATCGCTCGCTGGGTGATCTCCGTGATCTCCTCCGGGGCGTTGAAGTGCGTGTGCAGGACGACGTCCTTCCCCATGCTGCGGCCGCGCTCGACGATGCGCGTCAGAGCGTCGACCCATGCATGGTCGGTGAGCAGCTTCATCGGCATGATCGCCGGGCCTTTCGTTGCGAAGCGCATGCGCCGCACGTGGTCGATGTCGAGCAACGCGTCACCGATGAGCTCGAGGTTCTTCGGCGGAAGCTGGTATGCGTCGCCACCGGAGATGACGACGTCCTCGAGCTCTGGGCGGCTCGCAATGTACGCGAAGACGTCTTGCCACTGTTTGGGTGACTTCGCGAGCTCGACCTTCCCGACGTTCTCCGTGTCCGGCCCGATCGCGTAGCTGCGCGTGCAGAACCGGCAATAGACCGGACAGACGTTCAGCGGCAGGAAGAGCGCCTTGTCGACGTAGCGATGCACGAGTCCCGGAACCGGGGAATCGGCTTGCTCGTGCAGCGAGTCCAACGTCAAGGCAGGGTGGTCGGGCAATAACGCGGAGGCAACCGGTATGAACTGCCGGCGGATCGGATCGCGGTACGGGTCGCTCCAGTCGACGAGCGCGATGGCGTACGGTGAAACGCGCACCGCCATCGGCGCGCGGTGAAAGCCGAGCTCCGCGTCGGCAATGAACTCTGGGGAGGCGAGGTCCCGCACGGTCGCGAGCAGTTCTTCGGGGGTCTTGACGGAGTGGCGTTGCTGCCAAATATGGTCGAGGAACTCCGTTTCGTCCACGTTTGCATACGCGGGCACGTGGCGCCAGAACTCACCGCCGAGCAGATCGCGATACGCGAAGACATCGTGCGGGGCGGGTGGCTTGAATGGGTAGAGCTCGATCATGATTTCCGTCCATACGTAGTAGTGAAGTGGGCGAGCACGGCCGGATGCGATCGCAGCGTTTCGAGCGCAATCTCGGCGTGATTCGGGGCGAAACCGCTGCCGACGATCATGGTCACATCCTTGCCGAGACCCTCGGCGCCGAGCGCGGCTGCGGTGAACGACGTTGCCATCGAGAAGAAATAGATGCTGCCGCCGTCTTTGGCACAGAGGATCGTGCCCGCCTCCGTTCCGGCAACGTTGACGCAGTTGACCACGAGGTCGGCGCCGCCGGGCGCGGCTGCTCCGACGCGCTGCGAAATCTGCAACGCGTCGCGTGCGTCGGCTTCGATCGCGACGTCGACGAAGCCGTGGTCGCGGACGAGCCGGGCGCCCGGGGAAGCGGCGTTGGGCACGACGCCGATGACCCTGCCGCTCGACCCCGTTGCCCGCTTGGCCTCGACGCATGAAAGGATGCCGCTCTTGCCATCGGCGCCGATCACGACGACGGTATCGCCCTGGCGGCAGAGACGGCGCATCTGCGCCGGCGCGCCGGCAACGTCGAAGACCGCGAGTGCGACGCGATCGTCGAGGTCCGTCGGAAGCGTAGCCCAAGAGCCGCTTTCGAAGAGCACTGCGGTACCGCGCACCTGCACGTGACCTGTCGCCAGATCGACGCCGAGGACGCGCTCGAGCAGCAACGGCGTGAGCGTGAGCGAGACGAGCGACGCGATGCGGTCGCCGGCCTGCAGCGCTACGCTATCGCGCAGCGCCGTTCCGACCTCGCGAACGCGGCCGACGAACATGCCGCCGGATCCCGTGACGGGATTGTGCTGCTTGCCGCGTTCGCGAACGGTTGCGAGGATGCGCTCGCCGATCGCGTGCACGTCGTCGCCGCATTCCGCCCGAAGCTGCGCGAATGACGCCGAGTCGATGTTCAGTGCATCCACGTCGCAGAGGATCTCGTTCTCGTACGCAACGGGCGTTGCGTCGAGGCGCCACGCGGCTTGCGCGAGCGCGCCCGGCGGATCGAGGACGCGGTGGGAGCCGAAGCGGCAGGCGCGCGTGCTGCGAACGATCACGAGAATGCGATCCCGTCGCGCTCGAAAGGCGTCGAGAGCACGATCGTCGTGCGCGTGCGCGCCATTCCGGGCATGGCCTTGAGCCGCGCGAGCAGATCGTCGAGGTGCTGTGTCGAGCGCGTGACGACCTTGCACATGTAGCTCTCCTCGCCCGCGACCGAGTGCACCTCGCACACCTCCGGAATCGCGCCGAGCCGCTGCATGAACGCGTCGTAGTCGCAATCCGGGGAGGTGTAGCAGCTGACGAACGCCGTCAACGCATAGCCGAGGCGCCGGGCGTCGACACGTGCGCCGTAGCTGCGGATGTGCCCGCGTTGCTCGAGCCGCTTCACGCGTTCGTGCACGGCCGGCGCGCGCAGGCCGACGACGGCGCCCAACTCGGCAAAGGTCGCTCGCGCATTGCGTTGAAGGGCTTCGAGGAGGCGAAGATCCAGGTCGTCAAGCTCGGTTGAGAGCGCAATCATATTCGTTAAAAATCATGTTAGGGCGGCGAAATATTTGGCATGAATAGCCTAGCACAGTTCATTCGTTTGGCACAAGTTCCGGCGCTGCTGGCCCTGCTTGCCGCTTGCGCGGGTGCGCCCCGGATACCGCCGGGGACCGTTCGCTTCAATCTCGCCGAGGACCCTACGAGCCTCAACCCGCTCTTCATCCATCCCGATGCCGCCTCGGTCGAACAGCAGGTCGACCGGCTGCTCTTCGAACCCTTCGTCGATCTCGACGGCAGGGGCCGTATGATCCCCGAGCTGCTCGCGCAGATTCCGACGACCGGCAACGGCGGTATCTCACGCGACGGCCGGACGATCACCTATCACCTCCGGCGCAACGTGGTGTGGAGCGACGGCGTGCCCCTGACGAGCGCGGACGTCCTCTTTACCCTCCGCGCGGTCTTGGATCCGAACAATCCGGTGCAATCGCACGAAGGATACGATCTCATCGAGCGCGCGTGGGCGCCGAACGCGCATACCGTGATCTTTCGCCTTCGCCACGCGTGGGCGCCGGCCGTGACGACGTACTTCTCCTACGGAACGTCGCCGCAGTCCGTTCTTCCCGCCCACGTGCTTCGCAACCAAACGCCGCTCGCGCGAGCTGCGTTCAATGCGGCGCCGTCCGTCGTCGACGGGCCCTTTCGCTTCGTCTCCTGGCGGCGCGGCGACGCGCTGAGGTTGGTACGGAACCCGCGCTACTGGCGCGGAAAACCCCGCGTCGAACAGCTCGATCTGCGGATCGTGCCGGATCCGCAAACGAACCTGGTGCTGCTGGAGTCGGGTCAGGTCGACTGGAATCTCGTCGCGCCCGTGCAGTGGTCGCTCTTGCGTGGAAAGGCGGGCATTGCCTTCGTTCGCGTTCCGACCGCGGTTGTCGCCGGCATCGCGATCAACGTTTCGCATCCGCCGCTCGACGACGTCCGCGTCCGCCGCGCGATCGCCATGTCGATCGACCGCTCGGGCATCACCCGGCGCATCACGCTGGGAAACTACGTCGTCACGAACATGCTGCAGCCGCAGTTCTCGTGGGCGTTCGACCCGAGCGTGCACGAGCCGGCGTTCGATCCGGGCCAGGCCGACGAGCTTCTCGACCGTGCGGGCTGGACGCGCGGCCGGGACGGGATGCGGCGCAAGGACGGCAAGCCGCTCCAGCTCGTGTATGTCGCGTTCCCTGAGACGGCGAGCGGCGTTCGCATTGCGACCGAGGTTCAAGCTGAGTTGAAGTCGCGCGGCATCGCAGTAGAGATCAAGAGCATCAGTAATGCCCAGCTCTTCTTGCCGGTCACCGGGACGCTAGCGGCCGGCAAATTCGACCTCGCGTACGTTCCGTGGACGATGGGCGCCGATCCGGACGATTCGAGCGTGCTCGCGTGCGGCGCACCGTCGAACTACATGCGCTGGTGCAATGCAACGGTCGATGCGCTCGAGCGCCGTGCGCTCGCCGCGACGTCGCGCGGCGCGCGCAAGGTCCTCTACTCGCGGATCGCCCGTATCGTGGCCCGGGACGTTCCCATCATCTACCTCTTCAACGCCGACTACATCTACGCGTATCGCCGCCGCTTACACGGCTTTTTACCGAACGCGTTCCTCCCGACGTGGAATGCCTACGATTGGACCGTCGCCGGCATCAGAGCTCCTTCACGGCGGCGGTGAGCGCGTCAACCGAGGCTTTCGCATCGCCGAAGAGCATCGAGCAGTTCGCAAGCTCGTACAATGGATTCTCGATTCCAGCGAAGCCCGAACGCATCGAGCGTTTTAACACGACGACGTTTGCCGCCTTGTCGACGTCGAGAATCGGCATGCCGTAGATCGGCGAGCTCTTGACGGTACGTGCGGCGGGATTCGTCACGTCGTTCGCGCCGATGACGAGCGCGACGTCGGTCGTCGGGAACTCCGCGTTTGCAGCGTCGAGGTCCAGCAGCGCTTCGTACGGCACGTTCGCTTCGGCCAGCAGGACGTTCATGTGCCCGGGCATCCGCCCTGCAACCGGGTGGATCGCATAGAGCACCTTGACGTCGCGTTTCTCGAGCTGGTCGGCGAGCGCTTTGACGCTGTGCTGCGCCTGCGCGACTGCCATGCCGTAGCCGGGAACGATCATCACCTTCGATGCGTAGGCGAGCATCGCAGCGACGTCGTCGACGCTGACGCTGCGGATGTTCTGCTGTTTGCCGGCGGCAGCCGGCTCGGTGCCGCCGGCCGCGCCGAACGCGCCGAAGAGCACGTTCGTGAGCGGGCGGTTCATCGCACGGCTCATCGCAACGGTGAGAATGGTGCCGCTCGCGCCGACGAGGGCGCCTCCGGTGATCAGCAACGGGCTCGACAACTCGAAGCCGGTGACGGCGACTGCAACGCCGGTGGCCGAGTTCAATAACGAGATGACGACCGGCATGTCGGCGCCGCCGATCGGCAGCACGAAGAGCACGCCGAAGAGCAGTGCCGCAGCGACGAGCCCTGGATAGACCCAGGGCGCGGCGTCGCCAAGGCGCGCGATGAAGAGCGCGAGGAGGAGCGCGATCGCTAGGGCGACGATTGCGTTGACGATCTGCTGACCGCGATACGTCACGGGTCTTCCGGTCATCAGCTCTTGCAACTTTGCGAAGGCAACGAGCGAGCCGGCGAAGCTGATTGCACCGATGGTCGCCGAGAGAACGAGAGAAACGGCCACGACGGGATCCAACGAGGCGCCGTGTGCGCGCGCGACCGCGAGCTCGACCGTCGAGACGAGCGCGGCGGCGCCGCCGCCGGCGCCATTGTAGAGCGCCACCATCTGCGGCATCGCCGTCATCTTGACTTTTACGGCGGCGACGATTCCGATTGCCGCGCCGATGACGATGCCGGTCGCGACCGCCCACCAACCGATGCCTAGCGTTCCGACCAGGACGACGACGAGGGCGATGAGCATGCCGACCATCGCCAGCCGGTTGCCGAAGCGCGCCGTCGGCGGCGCGTTGAGATAGTGCAGCCCGATGATGAAGAGCGAGATGGCCAGGAGGTCGAGCAGCGCGAAAACCGTCTGTGTCGCGGTCATTTGCGCGGGCCCTCTTTGCGGCGGAACATTTGCAGCATGCGCTCCGTGACGGCGAAGCCGCCGAAGACGTTGATGGCGCCGAGAGCTACGGCCACGATCGCGATCGCGGTCATCCACGCGCCGTGCACCGGAGCGCCGAAGAGTGCCGCAACGACGGCGATCGCTCCGACGAGCACGATGCCGTGAATGGCGTTCGTCGCAGACATCAACGGCGTGTGCAGCGTCGTCGGAACCTTCGAGATCACCTCGAATCCGACGAAGACCGCTAGAACGAGCACCGTCACGAGCTGCAGCAAATGCGAAACGTCGGTCACGTCGAGCTCCCTCCCACGACGCCGTCACGCACGACGCACGCACCCTTGACGATCTCGTCGTTCGGATCGAGTGCGAACGATCCGTCCTTCACGAACGGCGAAAGAAGCGCGAAGAGATTGCGCGAATACAATCGGCTCGCGTCGTACGGCATCGTCGCGGCCAGGTTCGTCGTGCCGACGATCGTGACGCCGTTCTCGGTCACGATCGTTTCGTCGCGTTTGGTGAGCGCGCAGTTGCCCCCGGTTTCAGCCGCGAGATCGACGATGACCGATCCCGGCTGCATCGCGGCAACCGCCCGCTCCGTGACGATGACCGGCGCCGGTCTGCCGGGCACGGCCGCGGTGGTGATGACGACGTCGTTCTTTGCGATCGTCTCCGCCATCGCACGCTGCTGTGCTTCGAGCTGCTCGCCGGTCAGCTCGCGCGCGTAGCCTCCGCTGCCCTCGGCGTTTCCGACGTCAAACTCGACGAACGTCGCGCCGAGCGATTGCACCTGTTCTTTCACGACGGCACGCGCGTCGTAGCCGCTGACCACGGCACCGAGGCGCCGCGCCGTTGCAATGGCCTGCAGTCCGGCGACGCCGGCGCCGATGACGAAGACCTTCGCGGGCGGGATCGTCCCTGCGGCCGTCGTGAGCATCGGAAAGAATCGTGGCAGCGCCGCGGCTGCCAGCAAGACGCCCTTGTATCCTGCGATGTTGCTCTGCGAGGATAGTGCGTCCATGGACTGAGCGCGCGTGATGCGCGGTATCGCCTCAACGGCCAGCACCGTCAAACCGCGCCCCGCGAGTCGCTGCAGGTACGCCGGGTCGCCGAGCGGGTTGAAGAAGCCGACGATCGTCGTACCCTTGCGCAGCAGCGCGAGCAGCTCGTCGCTGGGCCGAGCGACGCAGGTGAGAAGGTCGGCGTCACGCGCTAGCGTCGTCGCGTCCTCGACGATCGTCGCGCCGGCTCTTTCGTAGAGCTCGTCCGGGAACGACGCACGCGTTCCCGCATCCTTTTGGACGTGCACCGTGGTGCCGAGTTTGACGAAGCGAGCGACGCTCTCGGGCACGAGCGCTACCCGTCGCTCGCGAGGAGCGGCTTCGCGTGGAACGGCGACGATCATGAGATGTGGATATGGTTGCGCAGGCTTCCGATTCCTTCGATCTCGACGATCATCTCGTCGCCGTCGTGCAAGAACTCCGGCGGCTGCCGCGCAAAGCCGACGCCCTCGGGCGTTCCCGTCGCGATCACGTCGCCGGGCTCGAGCGTCATGCCGCGGCTCAGCTCGGCGATCAGGCGCGCGATGGGGAAGAGCATGCGTCCCGTATTGCTGTGCTGTTTCTCGATGCCGTTGCGCCGAAATGCGATCTCCAGCCGCTGGGGATCCGCGATCTCGTCGGAGGAGACGATCCAAGGTCCGAGCGGGCACGCGTCATCGAGGCTTTTGCCTTTGAACCACTGGCCGTGCGCGCGCTGGAGATCGCGCGCTGTGACGTCGTTCAGGCACGTGTATCCGAACACGACTTCGCGCCACGCCGTCTCTGCGACGTCTTTGCAGCGCTTCCCGACGACGACTGCCAGCTCGGCCTCGTAATCGTACTCATTCGAAACTGACGCCTCGAAGTGCAGCGTCGCATCCGGGGCGGCGATCGCCGTCGTAGCCTTCGTGAAGAACGTCGGAACCTCGGGCAGCTTCGCCTCGCGGCCGAAGACCAGCGCTCCTTCCTTGAGGTGCTCGAGATAGTTGCGGCCGACGCAGAAGACGTTACGCGCGGGTCTCACCGGCGCATCCAGATGCACGTGTGCCAGCGCGACGCGCTCGTCGGTTATGCGTGTAGCGCGCTGCGCCGGAGGAAGCGCGATGAACTCGCGCATCGTCGCGGATGCGATCGCACGAACGGAGTCGCCGTCGATCACTCCCGGGCGCACGCCGGCGTCGGGAGAGGCGAAGCTCACGTAGCGCAACGCGGCTTTTAGTGGGGATGCGGCGTCGGCGTACTGCCGATGATGTTCTGCAGCGGGGGGAGGTTTCTGCCCGACGCAGATTCGGCTTCACGACGCGCCGTGTCGAGCATGTCGTTCGCCGCACCCTGCGCGTTTGCCCAAGTGCCGCCTCGCCGAATCAGCGCGACGCGGCGGGTGACGCGGCGGGCGCGCGGATCGTAATCATACGTGACGCGATAAAGGCCGGCGTCGGCCGTTCCGTTCGGGTGACGGATCCACATTTGTAAGACGTTTCCGTACGTCTGCGCGTTGAAGGTCGGGTTTGGACATCCGCGGGCGCTCTTCACGCGCACGACCTGTCCCTTGCGGTTGACCTCGACGACGAACTCCGTATGAAGTCGAACGAGCGGCTCGTGAACCATCGGGACGTGTGGAACGGGTGCGTGCGCGGACGGACGCGGCGCGGGCGTGCGATGTGCGCTGGGGCTCGTGGCAGCGAGAAGCGGCGCTGCACCGAGCAGCATTAAAAGTGCTAGTCTAAGGAGCCTCAGCGGCTCCTCAATTGCGTGAAAGAGCCGTGAAAGCGTGCCCGCAAGATCCGCAAGCAACGACGACTTGGATGTGCGCTTTCTCGCGCATCTCTTTGGCGAACTCGTCACCGTCGTCGGAACCGCAAAAGCGGCAACGCGTCGACGTCGAACCTTCGGCGCCATGTTCATCCACTGGGCGAACGTTACGCGCAGCCGCCTCGCGGCCCTGCCCCGCAGGCCCGTAATCGCCCCGCCGTCGAAGGGCAAACCATTGATGCCGGCTGCTCGAACCCTTGCCGCGGTGCTGCTTGCGTCGCTCTTCGTCGCTCCCGCTTCCGCGGCCAGACCCATCGTCGATTTGCATAAGCTCGACGCTTACTTTGCCCTGTTCGCTGCGGACTCAAACGCTTCGTGGAAAGCGACGACCGTGCGCCTCGACACGTATTCGAGCGCGCCCGTAGATTTCTCCGTCTATCGCGTCGATCCGGCGGACGTGCTCACGGCTGGATCGAACGCGCGCCCGCGTGCAATCGATACGCGGCGCTTGCGCCCACTGATGCGCTTTCGATTCACGCCGCCGGGGGGATATCAGTTTCAACCGAATGCGGTTGACGTCCCGCTCGGTACGCGCGAAGGGTTCTTCGTCATCGAAGCGCGACGCGGCGCGGTCGGCGAACAAGTATGGATCAATCGCTCACGCATCGGCTTGATCGCAAAACAGACGCCGGAGCAGCTTTTCCTGTACGGCACGGATCTCGGGTCCGGTGCCGCGCTCGCGAGAATGCGCGTGCAGCTTCTCGTCGGCGATCGCTTCGTCACGCGCTACACCGACCGCGACGGTACCATTGCCTGGCGCTCCTCCAATCGCCCGATCTTCGCGCTGGCACAGTGGGGTGCGAGCTTCGCGTTCTTGAGTCTCTTGCCGCAGGCGCCGCTTCCCTCGAGCGTGATCGGCGTGCGCACCGCATCGGCCGTCGTGCATGCCGGCGGTAGCGTGCGCGTCGTCGGATTCGCGCGCGTGCGGCGCGGCAGCGTACTGGTTCCCGCGACCGGAGACGTGACGATTTCGCTGCGCGATGGTGCGAGGCTGCTCGCAGAGCAGCGAGTTGCGGTCGACCGGGCGGGAGCGTTTACGGCCGATCTCGACGTCCCCGCGAACGCCGCGGCCGGAGACGATGCGATTCTCGCGCAGGCGGCGGGCGGAGTCGGAGGCGCGAGCGTGCACGTCGATGCCGATGCAGGCGGCCTGATCCTCGACGTCGCGTCCGCGTGCGGCGACGAATGCAACCCGTCGGCCGACGTCCCGGTCGTCATTCACTCGTCACGGCCCGACACGCCCGTTCACGTTACCGTCATTCGCTCTCCGCACGTCTACGTCGACTACGCATCGCGCTCGACGCCATGGGGAACGACGGCGTGGTTGGACGAGCGAATAACGACCGACGGTTCCGGCCGCGCCGAGATTCGAATCGCGCATCCCACGGATGCCCTCGGGTCGACCTATGGCGTGCGCGTTGAATCGGGGGGCGCGACCGCCGATACGCGCATCATCGTTGCGACGGCACCGACCGCTTTGCGCCTCCAGCTCGATCGTGACCAAGAGACGCTCGGCACGCCGATCGGCTTTGATGTGTACGCGACGGATGTACGCAGCGGCAGACCGGCCGGCGGAGGCCGCGTCGTCGTTACGCTCGCGCATGGCGGGTCGGTGCAGGAGCAGACGTTGTCTCTCGATGCCGCGGGGCGAGCGAGCGGCGCATTCACGTCGGCGGACCTCGGCACGAACCTCGTCACAGCGACGCTCGACCGCGGCGGCGCGCGAGCCGAAGATGCGACGCAAGTCGAAGTCGACGCTCAGGCGGTGCTCGGCGCGGCGCAGAGCGACAGCGCCGACGTTTCGCTTACGCTCGACCGTGACCGCTACACGCCCGGCACGGCCGTTCGCGTGGAGGCCGTCGCGCCGGGCGCGCGAGGGGATGCGCTGTTCTCGCTGGATGGCGCGTTCGGCGTGCAGGCCGTGGTTGCAAACGTTCGCGACGGACGGGCGTCGGCGGTGCTGCACGCAGTCGACGCAGCCGGCGCGCTGCAGGTCTCCGTGTCGTTCGTTCGCGATGGCGCGATCGAATCGAGCGCGTCGCCGCTCGACGTCGACGGGCAAGGCAGAGCGGGCACCGCCGCACTGAACATCGATCCGGCACCGCAGCCTGGCTCCGAAGTCGCCGTGTCGTTGCTGGGCGTGCGCCCGTTTGCCGGAACGGTCGTGGTTCGCGTGAGCAGCGGCGACCCCACTGGAAGCGCGCTCTTTACCTCCGCGCCGGACGCGCTCGCGTTCGACGTGAGCACCACGCAGACGAGCGCGCCGCAGAGTACGACGTGGCATCCGTGGGTCGATTCGACCGGCACGCATCCGCTCGTACTGGAGTTCGTGCGCCACACGGAGCCGCCGCCGGATTTGATGCTCGCGCAGGCGGACACGCGGCCGGTCTCGTGGAGCGTCGAGCACAGCGTCGGAGGCCTCGCTCGCGTGCAGCTCCCGTCGATGGCCGGTCGTTACACGCTTTCCGTTCTTGCCATCACCGACGACGGGCGCGTCATCGCGGCGTCGTCGACGATCGACATCCGCTGACGGCGGACCGCATGGCACACGAACGCGACACGGTGATGCTGATCGACACGTACGGGTTGGTATATCGAGCGTTTTTCGCGCTTCCGCCGCTCTCGACCGCCAAAGGAATGCCGATCAACGCCGTCTACGGCTTCACGATGATGCTGAACAAGGTCGTCGCCGAAGAGAAACCGACGCACGTGATCGCAGCGTTCGACAAAGGCATGCCCGCGCATCGCGTTGCGCTCTACGCGGACTACAAGGCACAGCGCCAAGCCATGCCCGAGGATCTGCGCGGGCAGTTCGCGCTCGTGCGACGCGTACTCAATGCGTACGGCGTTCCCATCGCCGAGATTGAAGGGCAGGAGGCCGACGACGTGATCGCGACCCTCGCCGCGCAGGCGGAGGCGCACGGCGCGCGCAGCCTGATCCTTACGGGCGACTTGGACTTGTTGCAGCTCGTCGACGACAAGACGACCGTTCTCGCGACGCGGCGCGGCATCACCGATCTCGCACGCTACGACGTTGCCGCCGTGCACGAGCGCTTCGGTCTCGCTCCGGCGCAGCTGCCCGATTATCGGGGGCTCAAAGGCGATCCCTCCGATAACCTTCCCGGGATCCCCGGGGTCGGCGAGAAGACCGCCTCGAAGCTGTTACAGTCCGCCGGATCGCTCGACGCGCTCGTCGCGAATCCGTCGCTCGCGGGATCCCCCAAGCTCGAGCGTCTCGTCGCGGAGTACGCAGGGCAAGCGCAGCTCTGCCGGGACGTCTCCGTTGCCGATCGCGAGTTGCCGATCGATCTCGATTGGACGCGCAGCCGCTACGAGAAGCCCTCCGATGCGACGCTCTATCCGCTCTTCGCGGAGCTCGAGTTCAAGACGCTTCTCGCGCGCATGAAGCCTCCCGAGGATCTGCCGCTCGCGCCGGGAGCCGAGCAGATCGCCGGCTCGTACCGCAGCTACGTCGCCTCGGTCGATCCGCCGGAGTTCGCACGTCTGGCCGAAGAGCTCGAGCGCATGGGCGGCGGGGCGCGCGCCGCGATCGCGTTTCACGACGGAGCGGTCGGTGCCAGCGTGCGGGCGGGTGAAGGCATTGCATTCGCGCTCGACGCGCTCGTGCACGCGCGCGTGCGCGCGGCGTTTTCTACGTTGCTCGCCGGTGCTGGGCGGCGCGTCGTCCACGACGCAAAACGCGCCGGTCACGCGTTGCACGCGCACGGCATCGAGGTGCAATTCGACGACGACACGATGCTCGGCGCGCATCTGCTCAACCCAGGGCGCGCGTTTTCGTCGGTCGGCGATGCGGTCGCCGAGGTGCTCTCTGCGAGCGTCGCCGCGGAGGCCGCAGCCCATGCCGACGCGACGCTGCAGCTCGTCGATCCGATTCGCACGGCGCTCGCACAGCGCGGCCAGCTTCGTCTGTACGACGAGGTCGAAGTGCCGCTCGCCCCCATCCTTGCCGGGATGGAGCGCGCGGGGGTCGCCGTCGAGCCGAGCGAGTTGCAGCGCATCGGCACGGAGGTCGATCGTGCGGTCGAGCAGCTTCAGCGCCGCATCTACGATTTTGCGGGCGAAACGTTCAACATCGGGTCGCCGCAGCAGCTCGGCGCGATCCTGTTCGGAAAGCTGCAAATACCGGGCGGCAAGAAGATCAAGACGGGGTGGGCGACGGGCGTCGACGTGTTGTTTACGCTGGCGCGCGAATATCCCATCTGCGCGCTCGTGCTCGACTGGCGCGAGGTCACGAAGCTCAAGAACACGTACATCGACGTCATCCCCCAGTTGATCGATCCTCGCGACGGCCGGCTGCACACCGTTTTCAATCAAACGGCGACCGCAACGGGGCGCCTGTCGTCGACGAGCCCGAACCTCCAGAACGTTCCCGTTCGAGGCGAGCTCGGACGGCGCATTCGCCGCGCGTTCGTGGCGAAGTCTAGCGGCTACGTCTTGCTCGCAGCGGATTACAGTCAGATCGAGCTTCGGTTGATGGCGCATCTCTCCGGCGATGAAGCGATGCGTCGCGCCTTCGAGGAAGGACAGGACATCCACGACTTCACCGCCCGCCGCCTCTTTGCGATACCCGAAGGAGAGCGCGTCGATCCAAATCAACGGCGCATGGCCAAGAGCGTCAACTTCGGTCTGCTGTACGGAATGTCCGAGTTCGGTCTCGCGCAGCGTCTCGAAATTCCGCGCGCGCAGGCCAAGGAGATCACGGCCGCCTATTTTGCGCGGTTTCCGTCGGTGCGAGCGTTCATCGAAAAGAGCCTGGAGCAGGGGCGTCGTGACGGCTATGTGAGCACGATTCTCGGCCGCCGGCGGTATATGCCGGGGCTCGCTTCGTCGAACTTCGCGATTCGCAGCGCTGCGGAACGCGAGGCGACGAACGCACCGTTACAAGGGAGCGCGGCCGACCTCATGAAGCTCGCGATGGTGCGCGTGGACCGCGGACTGCGCGACGCGGGACTCGATGCGACGATGCTGCTGCAAATACACGACGAGCTCATCTTCGACGTGCGGGAAGCGCATCTGCACGAAGCGGCGCACCTCGTTCGAGATCTCATGGAGGGCGCGATGGCGTTGAGCGTTCCTCTCGAGACGACGCTCAAAGCGGGTCCCAACTGGTACGACGTCAAGGTATTGACCGGTGTTTAGCGCGATCGCGATCGCCGCAGCGCTTGCACTTGCGTCGCCGAATCCGACGCTGCCTTCGATACGCGTCGTCGCGCCGCGTGCCGATCTCACGCTCGAAACTGCAAACACGCCCGCGCAGCGCGAGCGTGGCCTGATGAGCCGTACGCGTCTCGCGGCGCACACCGGCATGCTCTTCGTTTTCGATTCTGACGGGCCCGTGTCGTTCTGGATGAAGGATACGCTGATACCGCTCGACATGATCTTCGTCGCGACGGACGGCACGGTGCGCGAGATCTTCTCGGATGTCCGGCCGGTTGCGCCGGGGACTCCCGACGCCGCGATTCCGCTGGAGTCTGCCAACGCCCGCTATGTCATCGAGCTTGCGGCGGGCGAAGCCGCGCGCGATGGCATCGCTCGCGGCGTTCGACTGTGCTTTGCCCGAGCTCCCTGAAGCAGAGACGATCGCTCGCGGGCTCGACCGCGCGATCGCCGGGGCGACGATCCTTTCGGTCGAGGTACGCTCGCGCAAGAACGCGGTCGCACCTCCGGGGGTCGACTTTGCATCGGCGCTGCGCGGCGAGCGAATCGAACGCGCGGGGCGGCGAGGGAAGTACGTCCTGCTCGAGTTGCAATCCGGACGGCGGCTGGTTGTGGGCTTGCGAATGACGGGGCGGCTTCTCGCCGGATCTCCGGGCGGGCGTGCGGTGCCGGGATCGCACGTCGTGCTGCGACTCTCGGGCGATCGGCTCCTCACCTTCGCCGACGTGCGCACGTTCGGGAGGATGACGCTTGTCGAACGGGACCGGGTCTGGGACCACGCGCTCGGCGTCGAGCCCCTGGGTTCGGGCTTTACACCTGAGGCCTTTACCGGTATGCTGGCGGGGCGGAAAATACCGGTCAAGGTCCTCCTGCTCGATCAGCACCGCATCGCCGGCATCGGAAACATCTACGCCTGCGAAGCGTTATGGGAAGCGGGGATTCGTCCGAGTCGCCCTTCGAAATCGTTGACCAGGGCGGCTGCGAGCCGGCTGCACGACGCCGTCGTCGGCGTTCTCTCGCGGGCCATCGCGCTGCGCGGATCCAGCATCGACGACTACGTGGACGCAGCGGGAGCGCGGGGCAGTTTTCAGGACGTTCTCTCGGTTTACGGGCGGCACGGAGCGCCGTGTCCGCGTTGCGGCAAGTCGATCGTACGGACGGTGCTTGGCCAGCGTGGAACGTGGTGGTGCCGGGGTTGCCAGCATTGAATATAAAATTAGTGAAGAAAGAAAGGGGATCCGCGCGGCAACGTCCGCACGGGGCGCGAAAGCGAAGCTTCCGGCGCGAAAATGCCGGATGCGAAGCGTAGCGCCAGGTGAAGCGTGAAAGTGCTTCGCCTTTCATAAGGTAGGCAGACACCATCACAACTACGCAAATTGCTCCCGCGCCGGCCGAGGAGGATCAACTCGCACTGGAGCAGCGCCTCTACGAAGAGTCGCTGAAGGTACTCGACGAAGGTCAGGTGCTCACCGGCACCATCGTCCAGAAAGACAAAGACGAACTCCTGGTCGACGTCGGCGGCAAATCCGAGGGCGTGCTTCCTTTCAAGGAGCTCTCGCTCGCCGTCGATGCGAAGACGCTTCGCGTCGGGGATACGCTCGAGGTCATGGTCCACCGGATCGACGAGCTCGACGGGACCCTCTTCCTCTCAGAACGGCGCGCGCGCGCGCTCAAGACCTGGGAACAAGTCATCGAAGCGCACGAGCGCGACCAAGTGATCGAAGCGACCGTCACACACGTCGTGAAGGGCGGCGTCCTCGTCGACCTCGGCATGCGCGGCTTCGTTCCGGCCTCGCAGATTCGGCGCCAGCCGGTCGGCGATCTCGACGAGCTGCTCGGACAGCGTCTTCGCCTCAAGGTGATCGATCTCGATCACAAGCGCCATCGGGTCGTGCTCTCGCAACGGCAGGTGCTCGAAGAGGAGCTGCAAGCCAAGAAGCAAGAGCTGCTCGGAACCCTCGAAGTCGGTCAGATCCGCGAAGGCGTCGTCGTACGGCTTGCCGATTTCGGCGCGTTCGTCGATCTCGGCGGCGTCGACGGGTTGATTCACAACAGCGAGCTCTCGTACGCGCGCATCAAGCACCCGTCGGAGGTCGTGAAGATCGGCGACGTCGTGCAAGTCGAGATCATGAAGTTCGACCCCGAGGCCAAGAAAGTTAGCCTCTCGCTCAAACATACGCTACCCGATCCATGGGACGAGCATGCTGACAAGCTCTACGAGACGAATCGCCTGACGGCGCAAGTCGTCAAGGTCACCCCGAACTACCTGCTCGTGGAACTCGTGCCCGGCATCCTCGCAATGGTGCCGAGCGGCGAGTTCGATACCGGCGCGCAGTACGCCGCCGGGCAAGAGGCCGACGTGACGCTGTTGACGCTCAATCACGCCACGCGGCGCATCACCGCGTCGATTCAGCACATTGCCGACGTGCCCGAGGAACAGATCGAGGCGCTCGTGGCGAAGGACGAGGGCGCGGCGCAAGCCTAACCCGACAGGCTCCTAGGGAACCTTCCAGCGTGCGTGTAGGCTTGACGGGCGGCATCGGCAGCGGCAAGAGCGAGGTAGCTCGAATCTTCGAAGAGCTCGGCGCATTCATCATCGACACGGACGCTCTCGCGCGTGAGGCCGTCGCTCCATATAGCGACGGTCTCATGCAGATTGCACGCGTCTGGCCGAGCGTCATCCGAAACGATGCGCTCGACCGCGCGGCGCTCGCCGAGATCGTTTTCAGCGATGCCGACGCGCGCGCGCGATTGAATGCGATCGTCCATCCGCACGTACGGCGCCTCGCACGCGAGCGCGCGCGCTTCGCGCAACCCGGGCAGATGATCCTCGAGGTCGTTCCCCTGCTCTTCGAAACGGACTACGCGCGCGACGTCGATAAGGCCGTGGTCGTCGTCGCACCGGAGGAACAACGGATAGCACGCATCGCGGCCCGCGATCATATGGACGAAACGCACGTACGTGCCAGGATGGCGGCGCAGATCGCGCCCGAGGAGGCGATGCGGCGCGCCGACGCAGTGATCGAGAACGACGGAGATCTCGCACTGCTGCACCGCCGCGTGACGGACGTCTTTGAGAAACTTCTGAGCGCGGCGGGCTAAGAGCGCCCAATTCAGGGCACCATGCGAGTCCCCGAGCCTCAGCTTTTCTCCAGACTGCACGCGTAGGATGAATCGAAGCCCCTTACCTTGGTTTAGCGAGCGCTCGTATGGGTAAACGAGGCTGAGTACCCCCTTTCTTTCGAGGTGAAGTAGTCCAGATGCAAAACGAAATTCACGTCGGCGGCATGAGTGTCCGCGAAGCCGGTCGCCGCGGTGGCGAGCGTGTCAAGGCGAAGTACGGCACCGAGTTCTACGAAGAGATCGGCCGCAAAGGCGGCGAGGCCACAAAGAGCAAGTACGGCCCGTCGTTTTACGAAGTCATCGGACAAAAAGGCGGTCAGAAGCCGAAGCGCAAGACCGCGTAACGCAAGGCTGCACGGCTAAAGAAACGGTCATGGCGTCGAAGAGACCTACCGGCAACGCGGACCGAGAGATGTCGGTTCGCGAAGCCGGGAAAAAGGGCGGCGACACCGTGCGCGACCGGTATGGGTCCGGTTTCTACGAAGAGATCGGGCGCAAAGGCGGGAAGGCGACGCGCGATCGTCATGGCGTAGAGTTCTACGAGTCGATCGGCCAAAAAGGCGGCAAGATCGTCAAGGAAAAATATGGCGCAGACTTTTACGAAGAAATCGGGCACAAGGGCGGGCAGAAGGTGAAAAAACTGATCGCCGAGGCGAAGAGGCGCATCGCCGAAGACGCCAGCCGCGAGCCGAAAAAGTAGCGCCGGCGCGACGAGTCAGCGCCTAGGAATGCCGACGGAGCCGTCGAGCGCTCCGAGGTGCACTTCGTTCTTCCCGAAGTCGATCGTGATGGTTCGGATGCGCAGCGTCTGGCCGCCGACGTGCAAGAAGCTCGGATGCTCCATCGACAGAAGCTTCGCGTCGTTCGTCCAGGTGACGTAGTCCGTGTCGAACGAGCGGCGGTACGGGTCCTCGAGCATGCGGATGTGCACGCGGCCGATCGCGGTGAAGTCGAGAGTCTGCGTGTTGAGTGCGACGTGCCGCGCGTCGATCGCGATATAGGGCTTCCCTTTGCGGTACACGATTCCGTCGTGCACGCCGTCGAGCGTACCCGTGATGCCGTCAGACGAAAACTCACCGCGGTCGTAGGAGAGGCTCCAGGAGTGCGTTGCAACGGTATGGCTGCCGCCGCGAACCTCACCGCCGCGCAGGACGATGGGAGCGTTTGCCGGGGGAGTGGGCGAGGGGCCGCGGCCGGCGAGAACGATCTCGACGATCACGTAGGCAAGGAACGCGCAGCCTGCCGCGATCAGTGCCCAGCGCAGTCGCTTCTTGCGCGTCACGCGGTGGGCTCGGACGGTCTGCGCTTGCGCGTGACGAGCACGAGATAGAGCAACGCGAATGCGCCGATCACCGGTGCCGGGCCGATGCGCGCGAAGAGCGATCCCGACGGAGGGCCGATCTTGCCCGTCACCGCCGTTTGCACGTCCATAGGTGCGCGCTGCGTCCACCGGCCGTCGGGAGCGATGATGCCGCTGACGCCGGTAGCAGCGGCGCGCACGACCCACATGCCGTTTTCGACCGCGCGCAGCTGCGATATCTGTGCGTGCTGGTACGGGCCGGACGTCCGGCCGAACCATGCGTCGTCCGTGCTGACGATGAGAAATTGCGCTCCGTTCGCAACCTGAGCGTACACGCGATCCGCAAAAGCGGACTCCCAGCAGATGAGCGGCGCGGCGAGCAATCCCGTCCTCGTCGCGTAGACGCCATCGACGTTTCCGGCTGCGAATCCGCCGTTCAGGGTTCCGACGTACGGCAGCCACGAGAGAAACCTCGACGCGGGAAAATCTTCGGCGAACGGCACGAGCTGGCGCTTGTCGTAGATGGCGGTGCGCGTTCCGCCCGTATAGAAAAAGAGTGCGTTGTAGTAGTCGCCCTCATGCTGGTCGATCGATCCGACGACGAGCGTCGTCCCGAGCCGTTTCGCAAGCGACGCGAACCTGCTTTCGAGCGCCGGATCGGCATTCAAGCCGGTACCGCGAATCGCGATGACGGTCTCCGGCCAGACGACCAGCCTGGGATGCAACCACGCAATGCTGCGCGTCATCGCGCTGTAGCGATGCACGGCTAGCGCGAGGGAGCCGGGCTGCCACTTCAGCGTCTGCACGATGTTGCCCTGAATCGCCGCGACCGGAATCGTCGGCGGTACGGCGCGGCGCGCCGGCCACGCAAGCCAACATCCCGTCCATGCGAGCGCGATTGCCGCCGCCGCGATGAGGAGCGGGCGCGCCGTCCGGCGGCGCATGGCGTACGCCGCGTACGCGCCGATCGCGCACAGGACGAACGTCACGAAGTACGTGCCGCCGTACGCCGCGAAGATCCGCAGCGGCGTATCGGCTTGCGTGTACCCGAGCTGCGCGAACGGAATGCCGACGGGCCCGATCGATCGCACGAACTCCAGCGCGGCGAACGCCGCCGCACCCGCGAGCGGGGCCAGGTAGGCTGCCGCGCGCTTCTGGGCGACCGCGTAGAGCGCGGCGCTTGCTCCCCAGGCGAGCGCGTCGTACGCGGCGCAGACGAAGACCGCGGCGCCGGCCCAGAACGGGCCCACGTCGTGCCCGATCGTGTAGGTCCACCACGCGTAGTTGATGCAAAAAAAGACGGTCCCGGCAAGCCAACCGAGGAAGAACGCACGTTTCCAGGAGGTCGCGGAGAGCGCCCAGAACAGCGCCGCGGTCCCAACGGGAACGAGCCACGCAGCGCCCAGTTTGGGAAAACCGGCGCTGAGCAGCAATGCGGCAGCGATCGCGACGATCGGTTCGCGAACCCTCAGCGAGGAGAGCATGATACGCAGAGTCGGCCTAGCGGTCTTGGTGGTGGCGCTCATGATAGTGGGCTGCGGCCGTCAGGTGACGTTTCCAAAGTACGCACAAAACGGCGGGCTCTCGAGCGGTTTCATGTCGGTGAGATTCACGGTCGCCGCCCCATTCGCTTTCAGCACGTACGATTACATCGTCGTTTTCAATACCACGGGCAACGGCATCACGCCGCTGCCGAACGGCGGGGCCCAGTCGAACTATGCAGCGTTCAGCGATGCGATCGTCGTCTCTGGCAACACGTCGGGCGCCGTCGAAGCCGTTCCGGTACAGTTCGTTTCCAACGGTACGTCGCTGCCGCCGACCGTCTATCCGCTGACCGTTCCAGGGCAGGACCTGCAACTGACGAGTAACTCCAACGGGCTGAACACGCAGTTCCAACTGCGATTCCTGCGGGCGATCTTCAGCAGCCTCGTCACCTCGCCGTCCCCGAGTCCGACGCCGACGCCCGTCGGAGCTACGCCGAGCCCGGTACCGTCGGTAACGCCGACGCCCGTCGTTTCCACCACCTGGAAGTTCAATTGCTTCGTGACCTCGCCGGGAACGACAGGCGGAGCTTTCGGCGGTGGCGGCAACACGAACTACGCTCCGGTCGATTCGCTCGGCGTGGGCGGCGGTACCGACACGTCCTTCTCGTCGCCGAACCTCGTCACCACGACGGCGTTCGACATCACTGCCAACGCGCTCGCGCAGACCGCACCGTCTCCGAGCGCGGTGATCCAAACTTGCGAGTTTCAGAATACCCCTTAGCAGGCTGCGGAAAAATCCCCGGCGCCGTCTCGAATCCGCGTGTTCCGCCGAAAACCGCGCCGTTCTTCGGTCAAAACGCTACGGCGTTGCTCCCTCATCGCTCCGCAACCTGTTAGAAGTTGAAGTTGCTCGGGATGATCGCGCCGCCCTGGCCGAGCCCGAAGCCCGCCGCGTGTGACGGAAATGCGAGCAGGTTCAACGAGACGTTCACGAGCTTGGAATCCTGGTTGTAGAGCACCTGGAGCTGATAGCATTGCCCGATGGTCTTGGTGAGGTAGACGATCTTGTCGCTGATGCGCCGATGGAAATCCCAGTTCACGTTGCCCGCGAACTCGAGCTGCGTGTCGCGGCCGAACGGGGTCGAAAACTGCACGTTGGTCTGCTGGAAGCCCAGCCCGGGTCCGGGAATGAACGCGCCGCCCAGCAAGAGCACGGAGCTCGAGGTCGGGCTGAGTTGGAACTGGTAGCTCACCGGCTGCGCCCTCGCGTCGAAGAGGGTCGAGAAGCCGAGTGAGAGATTGTAAACAGAGCCGTTGAAGAACCGCAGCAGATCCTGCGCGCCCTTCGTGTTCATCGTCGGCAGCTGATCGAGGTATTGAAAAGGCACGGCGGGTGGCCCATTGTAGTTCGACTCGTTGTAGGTAATCATGTTGACGACGTGATTCGAGATCGGGGTCGTGAGCGACATCAGCTGCGTGATCGACGCCTTCAGGTCGCCCGTGCCATAGGCGTACTGATTGACGTCGAGCGTCGCCTGGAAATCGCTGCCGAAGACCCGGTAGATCGCCGGCCCGAGAACGAACGCCAGGTCGGCGCGCTGAGAGTGAAATGCGTTCGACGGCTCGCTGTACTGGCCGATCGTGAACTGCGCCGAGACCGGAAAGATGAAGTGCGGGAAGAACGCGTACGGCCGTATCTGGAGCTGCGGAATCTCGTTGTCGCCGTAGGGAATGCGTGAGTACGACCGGTCCCAGGTGAGTTGATAGTCCGCGCCCTTCGTACTCCAGTGCAGCACCGAATCGAGCGTGGCGGAGGCGTTCGAGGAAGAGAAGCCGCCGTAGTTCGACGAGCTGTTGGTCAAGCTGAAGTTGAGCGCCTCGCTCAACGTCGGCGAGAATTGGATTGTGTCCGCGAAGCTCACGTCGTTGGACTGGGACTGCGTGCCGACCGCCGTGTGCGTGAACGTATAGTTCTGCGAATCTTTCTGCGTTTGATGGGCGAAGTTGAACGTCAGGGCGGTATTGGCCGGAAGGTTCGTCAATGGCCCGTAGTTCGACTGGTACGAATAGCTGAGATTCGAGTGCAGCGTCCGCGAATAGTTCTCCGTCTCCTGCGCCTGGACGTTCAACTGCGTCTGGTTGACGCGCCGATCGTGAATGCGATAAATGTGCACGCTGCCGGTGCGGCGGCCGTTACGCCGCGCAAAGAACGCGACGTATCCGAGCCCGAGCCCGACCTTCGTGTAGTAGTTCACCTCGTAGTATCCGTAATAGTAGCTGTCGCGACCGAAGCCGATTTTCGTCTGAACCCAATACCCTTCGTACGCGTCGTATCCGACGTTGGGAAAGTACTGTGGGCGCACGCGCTGATCTTCGACTTGGCGCAGCGGAATGACGACTTTGGGCAGGAAGAAGACCGCGGCGGCTCCGAGCCACAAGATCGCGCTGTAGATCACGATGCGGTCGCCGGGAATCACGTCCATCGTGCGGCCGGTGATGTGATAGCCGCTGCGCGCGTTCTCGCAAGTCGTGACGAAGGGGCGCTGCCCGTGCCCGACGCCGTTGGCGTCGGTGTGCAGATCCCGGGCACGGTAGTGGACGAGCCCCCGCTCGACGCCCTGGGAGCTCTCGCCGTTGCCGTGCACGAGCCGCGCGGTTTGGTTGATCGTGTCGAAGGATATCTGGTCCGCATTCAAGATCGAATCGTGCGTCTGGTCGATGATGAACGGATGTCCCGTGATCGTGACCGTGCGGTCGCCGTCGTAGTGCGCGCGCTGGCCGACGATTTCGTCCTGCCCGTAGTAGATGTGCACGTTGCCTACGGCGTCACCGGGCTGGCCGGGCCGCGTGTTCCCCGTGACGCGGTCGGCGATGATGGCCACGTATCCGGGCGCGAGCGTTGGGACGCCCGTCGGCTCCGGCGTTGGTCCCGGGCGGCCCTGCCCGGCAGGCGCGATCGGCGGCGGCGTGACCCCGCCCCGCTGGAGGAATACTGGTCCGGCAGCTGGGGTCGGCGTAGCGCCGCCGGGCAGCGGAGGCGGTGAGGCGCGCGGCGATCCGTTCGGCCGGGGCGTTTGGAAGAACTGGAGCGTGCCGTTGGTCGAGTGCGGCAAGTACGGCGCTTGGACCGGGGTAGGCGTCGGTGACGGCGTTACTGTCGGCTCCGCTTGTGCGACCTCGGCGCGCCCGATACGCCTCGCATCGGCCGCGCACGGCGTCGCGTTGAGCAGAGAGATTGCGCGCTGATCTTCGAGCGTGGAACTATGCGCCGCGGCTACGGCGGCGGCAAGGTTCCCGCTGAGGATCGCATACAGGCATGCGGCTGCAGCGAGTGCTGGACGGTTGCGCAGTGCACGCACGTGGCGGCTAACGTTCTTCGAGCCAGAGCAATGCCCCACCCGCGAGTCCCATGACGACGTTCGGCAGCCACGCGGCGAGGTACGGGTTCACCGCACCGTTCCGGCCGAATGCCGATGCGGTAGACGTCAAGACGAAGTAGAAGAAGAACGCGATGATCGAGAGGGCGATGCCGAGCATTCTGCCGCGCCGGCCGAACCGAATCGCGAGCGGAAGCGAGACGAGCACGGCGATGAAGCACGCGAAGGGCCAGGCGAGTTTGTTCGCAAGCGTGATTTGCAAAGTCCCGAGCGCCGTGCCGCCGATGCCCTGCTCCTGCAAAGAACGCACTTGCAGCGCGAGGCGTTTGCTGCTCATCGTCCACGGATCGGTGCCGGCGGAGCTCAAGAACTGCGCGGCCGTCTCTTGCAGCGGAAGGCCGATCGCGACCGAACGCACGTGCTGCTGCCCGGCGACGTACCCCTGTGCGTTAAAGCGCGTGTCGATGACGTCCTTGAGCACGAGCGTGCTCCCATTGACGACGGCGCTGCGGGCTTGCAGCGTCTCGTTCCACGGCCCGTCGCGCGCCGGCTTGAATATCTGCACGCCGTACATCGTCTTTCCGTCCGGCGCGACCTGCGTCACGAAGAACGTGTTCCCGCTATCCGCGTCCCTGCGGAAGAACTGCGTTTCGAACGGGAGCGCGTCCGTATGGTAGACCATCTGGTAGAACGTGCGCGTCGAGAGATCGACCGACGCCGGCGCGATCCACTCGTTCATGCCGTACGCGAGCAAGAACATGGCGAATCCGAACGCGAGCGGCGTTGCCGCGATGCGCAGGATGTGGATGCCGGACGTACGCATGGCGGTGATCTCGTTGTCACCCATTAAACGTCCGACGGCGAGCAACGACGCAACGAGCGCCGCAAACGGGAACGCCATTGGAATCGACTGCGGAACGCGCAGCAAGACGAAACGCAGCACGAGAAAGAACGGCGCGTGCTCGTTGACGATGTAATCGGCCGAGAGAATGAAGATGTTGAGAGCCCAAAAGATGAAAAACGCGAAAAATCCGCCGAGAAACGGCCATACCATCTCGCGCAACAGGTACGCGTCGAGAATGGGAAGGACGTGCGCGCGAGAATGCGCGTAGGGCAAGAACCGGCGCAACGTCAGCGTCGCCATGTGGAACGCGAGCCCCTCGGGCTCGCTAGTAACTCCGGTAGGTCGAGAGAACGCGCTCCACGTACGCGCGCGTCTCCGCGTACGGCGGAACGCCATGATACGCGTCGACCGCCCCGGGCCCGGCGTTGTACGCGGCAACCGCGAGGGTGACGTTCCCGTGGTAGCGACGCAAGAGCGATTTCAAATACGCGCTGCCGCATGCGACGTTGGAGACGGGCTCAAAGGGATCGATTCCGCAGCTCGAGGCCGTCGCGGGCATGAGCTGCATCAGCCCCTCGGCGCCGGCGACCGAGATCGCCGACGGATCCCCACCCGACTCGGCCATCAGCACGGCAGTGAGCAAACCAGGCGGAAGAGCATGCTCGGCAGAGGCTTGTGCGACGAGCGAGTGGATCTCGAGCGAGCTCAGGGCGTGGGGCGCGTACGGCATATACCCCCCGCCGCCGCAGCCGTAGAGCAGACATAAGGTAGACGCAATCGAGGCGAGCCGCGTCATCGGCATCGTCCCTTCGTTTTCCCCGTGAAGGCCGCCTTGTACGGCCCCACGCTCGCCCGGCCTTGCGGACGGCGACCCTCCTGCGTATAGTGGGTGGAAGTGGCGCCTCGTGGAGGCAAAGGGAGGATCGTTGCCGGAGTCACCGCGCCTGTCGGGCTTGGTGGAGCACGCTCTCGATGAGAAGGGCCGGCTCGTCGTGCCCGCGCGGTTTCGGGAGCGCCTCGGTGCCGGCTTCGTCCTGACGATCGCCCGTCCCGACCCCTGCCTCGCCCTGTACCCGAGCAACGTTTGGGCGGAGTTCTGCGCTCGGCTCGAGGCCGCGCCCCGCAAAGACGACGCCTTCCGCCGCATGGTTCGCTCGATCTTCGCCCACAGCGAGGACGTCGGCTGCGACGCCCAGGGCAGAATCCTGATTCCAGCTTCGCTGCGCGTGTACGCGGGGATCGATCGCGAGGTCGTCTCCGTCGGCGCGCTGACGCGCGTCGAGATCTGGGCGAAAGAGCATTTTAGCGAGCACGCGGAGCCGCAGGGTGGGAGCCTTGACCTCTTCGGCGAGCTGGGGTTGTCGTGATGCGTGGACGAGCCGTTGCGTCACGTTCCCGTGCTCACCGCATCGGTGCTCGCCTATCTCGACATTCGGCCGGAGGGAACGTACGTGGATGCGACCTTCGGCGGCGGCGGTCACAGTCGCTCGATTCTCGAGCGCTTGCGCGGCGGTACGCTCGTTGCGCTCGATGCGGACCCGCAGGCACGGGAGTGCGCGCAAACGATCGCCGATCCGGCGTTCCATTTCGCGCGCGCGAACTTTCGCAACCTCGCATCCATACTCGCTCAGTACGGCATCGCCCGGGTGGACGGCGTGCTCTTCGACTTGGGAGTCTCTTCCATGCAGCTTGACGACGCGCACCGCGGCTTTTCCATGGTGAAGGACGCTCCGCTCGACATGCGGATGAATCAGTACGCCGGCCGAAGTGCGTACGACGTGCTCGCGCACGCGAGCGAGCGCGAGCTGGCCGACATCTTCTTCAGTTACGGTGAGGAACGAGCCGCGCGACGCGTCGCGCGCGCGATCGTCGCGCGCCGGCGCCAGGGAACGCTGCCGAGGACGACAACGGACTTCGCGCGCTTCGTCGCAGGCGTCGTGCAGAAGCCGGGCCGGCGCGAGCGCATCCATCCGGCGACGCGATTCTTCCAAGCACTGCGCATCGCCGTCAACGAGGAACTCGATGCGCTGCACGAAGGCGTGAGCGCGGCGATCGATTCGCTTCGCGTGGGGGGGCGCGTCGTCGCGATCAGCTTCCATTCGCTCGAAGATCGCATCGTCAAACGCGCCTTGCGCGCCGACGAGCGTATAGAGGTGCTCACGAAAAAGCCCGTGACGCCGTCGCAAGAAGAGGTCGCAGCGAATCCGCGCGCTCGCAGCGCGAAGCTGCGCGCCGGGGAGCGTAAAGCGCTATGACGGCACTGCGACTCGAAGCTCCGGCGCGCATTCGCAACCCGCGCACCGCGCGCTCGGCAACGCAGCGCCGGATCGTGAGAAATCAACGCAGCCGGTACGCGGCGGTGACGTGGATCACGTTCGGCGTCGCGGTGGCCTTGGCCATCCTCCTCACGTACGTGCGGCTGACGTCGAGCATCACGGCGCTCTCGTACGCCGTGGACCGGGCGCACGGACAGCGCGCCGACATGCAAATGCAGGACGCCCGCCTCGACGACGAGATCGCATCGTTGACGTCGGATGATCGTCTCGCTTCCGTCGCCGCACGCCTGGGCATGGTGCAGCCGACGCAGTTTGTGCGCATCAGCCTCCTTCCTGCGCCGGCCTCGCAAAGCCACCCGCTGGCATTTCTCTCGCGGTAAGCGCAGAAGCGGCGCGCGATGCACAAGAGAGCGTTTTCCCGCGTCGCACCGCTGCGTGCAAAGCTCTTCTTCTATTTTTGCTTCGTCGTCGGCCTCTATCTCGTCTGGAGGCTCTACGACGTGCAAGTCCTGCGCGGCCCGGTCTACGCGCGGGATGCGCTCAACCAGCGCACGCGATTGATCACGATCGCCGGTCATCGCGGCTCGATTTTGGATCGCGACGGGAGCGAGCTCGTACGCTCGTTGCCGTCGGAGTCGATTTACGTCGATCCACACGACGTGACAGACGTCGGGGAGACCGTCGCGCGCCTGGATGCCGTCGTCGGGCCGCTCGGTGCGCAGACGCTCGCACTCCTGCACGATCCGCGCGCGCAGTTCGTCTATATCGCGCGTAAAGTGCCGCACGAAACCGCGGTACGGGTGGCGGCGCTCAACCTTCCAGGCGTCGGCATCGAGCAGGAGGTCACCGGGAGGCGCATCGACACGGTCGGACGGCTTGCTTCGACGATCGTCGGGTACGTCGGCACCGACGAGAACGGACTCGCGGGCGTCGAGTACTCGTACGACGACGTTCTGCGTGGCATCTTCGGCAAGGTGCTCGTGCAGGAGGACGATTTGGGCCGGCCGATTCCTGTGGCGCGCGAGGACGTCGTGAAGCCGCCGAAGGATGGGCTCTCGGTCGAGCTGACGCTCGACTCGTATCTACAGTTCGTCGCGCAGGAAGCGCTGGCGCAGCAAGTGCGGCGCTTTCACGCCACCGACGCGACGGCGATCGTCATGAACCCGTGGACCGGCGAGGTGCTGGCGATGGCCAACGTGCCGGACTACGACCCCAACCATTGGGAACGCTTTCCCACACGCGATCAGCGAGACCGCGCGGTGATGGACGCGTACGAGCCCGGCTCGACGTACAAGCTCGTGACCGCTGCCGCGGCGCTCTCGTCGGGCAAGGTGACGCTGCAGTCGCACTTTCCCGCCCACGACGAGATCACGGTAGGTGGCTGGACGATTCACAACGCCGAGGACGGCTTCATGCCCAATCAGGGCGGAAGCGAGACGCTCGAGCAGATCGTAGAGTACTCGCACAACGTCGGCGCAGCCGAGGTGGGGATGCGCATCGGCGCAGGTACGTTCTACGCGATGGAACGGCGTGCGGGCTTCGGAGAGCCGACCGGGGTTGGCTTGGCGGGTGAGAACCCCGGCATCGTTCCGCCGCCGGCACAGTGGAGCGCGCCGTCGCTGGCGACGATGAGCTTCGGGCAGGGCGTGGCGGTGACGCCGCTGGCGCTGACGCGCTACTACTGCGCGATCGCTAACGGCGGGGAGCTGATGCGGCCGCTTTTGGTGCGGGCGTACGTGAACGGGTCGGGGACGGTGGTGCGGCGGTTCGAGCCGCAGGTGGTGCGGCGGGTCTTTTCGCCGGAGGTCGCAGCGGAGCTGCGGACGTTCTTGCGGCAAGTGGTGCTGCACGGGACGGGTGACCCGACGGCGCAGATTCCCGGCTACGCGACCGCCGGCAAGACCGGAACCGCGCAGATCGTCGAGAATGGCACGTACGAGCCGGGAGCGTACTCGGCCTCGTTCATGGGCATGATTCCGTACGACCATCCGCGGTACGTTATCTTCGTGAAGATCGATCGCCCCGAGGGCTCCTATTACGGCAGCGTCGTGGCGGCGCCGGTCTTCGTGCGGATCGCGCGCGCAGCCATGCTGCGCGACGGGATCGCGCCGGCGCCTTCAACGCTCGCGCGACCGTGAGCACGCCCGGCAGGAGCGTCGCACTCGCGGCGTTGCTGCAGCGCCTTCCGGGAGCGACGCTGGCCGGCGATGCGCGGACGCGCATCGATGCCATCGCCGCCGATTCACGCGACGTCCGTCCGGGCTCGCTCTTCGTCGCGCTGCGCGGCGAGCACGCCGACGGTCACGACTTCATTACGCAAGCGATTGACGCGGGCGCCGCCGCTGTTGTCGTGGAGCGCGAGCTCGCCGCGTCGCCGACCGCAGCGGTTCGCGTCGAGAGCACGCGCCGCGCGCTCTCGGCGATGGCGGCCGCGTTCTACGGCGATCCGTCGCAGAAGCTCGCGGTCGTGGGGGTTACGGGAACCAACGGAAAGACGACGACGACGCGCATGCTCGCGGCGATCGCGAACGCCGCGGGCATGCCGTGCGGCGTCATCGGAACCATCGGCGCCGAGTTCGCCGAGCGCTCTTGGAAGCTCGCGCATACGACCCCGTTTCCGCAGGAGCTGCACGCGCTGCTTGCCGAGATGGCGGATGCCGGTGCGCGTGCGATCGCCATGGAGGTCAGCAGCCACGCGCTCGCGCTCGAGCGCGTGCACGACGTGCGGTTCGCGTGCGGCGTGCTCACCAACGTGACGCGCGACCATCTCGACTTTCACGGAACGCAGGAAGCGTACGCGCAGGCGAAGCGCCGCCTCTTCGCGCTGGCGCGCACCGCAGCGCTCAACGCCGACGACGCCTTCGGCGCGCGTTGGTCCTCCGAACTGCGCGGCTCGGTTCCGCTGCTCACGTACTCGCTTCGCGGCGAGGCGGATCTGGTTGCGCGCGACGTCGAGGTGCGCGCCGACGGCAGCAGCTTCATGCTCGACGGCGTGCAGATCTCGCTGGCGCTGCCGGCGCGCTTCAACGTCGCAAACGCGCTTGCCGCAATCGCCGCGGCGCGGTTGCTCGGCATCGATGACGTAACGAGCGCTGCGGCGCTGCGAACGCTCGTGCGCGTTCCGGGACGGATGGAACGCGTCGGAGCAGGCGACGTCGAGGTGGTCGTCGATTACGCGCACACCCCGGACGCTCTCGAGCAAGCGCTCTGCGCTCTGCGGGAGATCGCGCGCGGGCGTCTAGCGGTTGTCTTCGGTTGCGGCGGAGATCGCGATCGTGGGAAGCGACCGGAGATGGGTGCGATTGCGGCGCGCTACGCCGATCGCATCTACGTGACGAGCGACAACCCGCGAAGCGAGGATCCGGCGGCGATTGCGCGCGACATCGCTGCGGGCGTCGGGGAGCATCCATACGTGCTGGAGCTGGACCGGCGCGCTGCGATCGAGCGTGCCGTGCTCGAAGCGCAACCCCGCGATACCGTGCTCGTCGCGGGCAAAGGGCACGAGGCTTATCAGATCGCCGGCGATCGCGTCGTACCCTTCGACGATGTCGCAGTTGCGCGCGAAGCGCTCGCGAAGCGAGCCCCGTGAAGCTCTCCTTCGACGTCGTCGTGCGCGCGACCGGAGCCCGCGTCTTCGATGCGGAACGTGCGCCGCGGGAGGTACGCATCTCGACCGACACGCGCGCGTTGAATCCGGGAGATATCTTTCTCGCGTTGCGCGGTGAGCGTTTCGACGGGCACGCGTATACGGCGCAAGCCGTTGCAGGCGGGGCGGCGGCGCTCGTCGTCGATCGCGAGAGCGCGCGCGTTCCCGGCGTGACGACGCTGCTCGTCGGAGAGACGCTCGCCGCGTACATGGCGCTCGGAGCGGCAGCACGCGAGCGCTTCTCTGGGCGCGTCATCGCGATCACGGGGAGCACGGGGAAGACGACGACGAAAGTGCTGCTCGCGCAGCTGCTCGAAAATCGCTATCCAACTCGCGTGCTCGCAGCACCGGCGAACGAGAACAACGAGATCGGCGTTGCGAAACTGCTCCTCGAGGCGTCGAACGAGGCGCACGACGTGCTCGTCGTCGAGATGGGCGCGCGCAAATACGGCGACGTGGCGACGCTGGTAACGATGGCCCGGCCACACGTGGGCCTATTGACCAACGTCGGCGACGCTCATCTCGAGATCATGGGTTCGCGCGAACGGCTCGAAGAGACGAAATGGGGACTCTTTTCCGGCGGCGCGAACGCCGTGCTCAATCTCTCCGACGAAGCGTCCCGGCGGCGCGCTCCGTCGCTAGCGGGTCCGGCGCGCTGGTTCTTCGCCGGCGAAAGTGCGCCTGAACGTCCGGCTGGGGCGCTCTGCGCGGTTCTCGGACGCGACCGCTTGCTGGTCGCGGATGCGGGCAGCGAGCCCGCGACGCGCGCAGTCGACGTGCGCGTTCCGGGCGCGCACAACCGCGCGAACGTGGCGGCAGCGATCGCCGGCGCCCTCGAGCTCGGCGTCGCGCTCGACGCGATCGTGGCCGCAGTACCGAGCCTCACCCTCCCCGCGGGGCGTTTCGAACGCATCGCGCTCGCCCGCGGTCCGCAGCTCGTGTACGACGCCTACAACGCCAGTGCCGCCGGGACGATCGCCGCGCTCGATGCCTTGGCCGACGAGTCCGCGGCGTGCCGCATTGCCGTGCTCGGAGGAATGGCCGAGCTCGGCGACGAGGCCGTGGCGCTGCACGAGCGCGTCGGCGCCCACGCCGCAGGCATCGTCGATTGGCTGTTGGCAGGAGGAGAGCTCGCGAGCGCGCTGGCAAACGGCGCCGAAGCGGCCGGCTTGCCCCGGCAGCGCATCGTACGGTACGCGACGAATCACGACGCGGCGGTGTGGCTGCGAGAGCACGCGCGGCGCGACGACCTCGTGCTGCTCAAGGGCTCCCGCAGATATCAATTGGAAGAGATCGTCGAGGAGCTTCGCAACTCGTGATACGACCGCTCGCCGTTACGCGGCCCGAGCTTCCGGCCGGAATCGTCGCGATTCCGGTCCGAACCGCGCTCGTCCGGCCCGGCGACGATTTGACGGCCATCGTCGCGCAGGCCGTGCGCGGCATTGCGCGCGCCGGCGACGTCCTGACGGTCTCGGAGACGGCGGTCGCCATCGCGCAAGGAGAGCTCGTTGCGGCCGAGCACGTGCGCCCGTCGCGCATCGCCTACGCGCTCTCGCGTCGCGCGGGCGCGTTGGCAACCGTGAATCAGCCGGAGTCGCTGCAGCTGGTCATCGATCGCGTCGGCACGCGCAAGGTACTCTACGCGGCGGCGATGCACGTCATCGGGCGCCTGCGCGGCAGGCGCGGCGTCTTCTACGAGATCATGGGCGAGGCGATCACCGCAATCGACGGCTATACCGGAACGCTTCCGCCGTACGAGCGCGCGATCGTGCTCGCGCCGCGCGAGCCGGATCGCGTCTGCGAGGAGATCGCGCGACGTACCGGCATCGCCTGCGCCGTTGTCGATGCGAACGACTTAGAGAAGGCGAAGGTGCTCGGCGCGAGCGCAGGGGTCGAGCGCGGGATCGTGGAGCGCGCGCTGCTCGGTAATCCGCACGGGAACGGTGACGAGCAGACGCCGATCGCTGTGCTCAAATGGCGTGGCGCGGGTGCCAACCCGTTGCTCGTGGCGGCATCATGAACGCGGCTGCGTTCTCCGAGCTTGCCTGGGAGTGCGTGGCCGGCTTCTTGGCTGCGCTCGTCGTCGGCTGGCTGCTCTTACGGCTGCTGCCGAGATTCTCGTTGCGACAGACCGCCTATGAAGATGCGCCGGAGAGCCATCGCGACAAGACGGGGACGCCGACGATGGGAGGCTTGGCGATTCTCGCGGCGATCGCGGTCTCGGCGCTTTTTGCTCACGACACGTTCGCTCGGGCGCTCCTCATGCTCGTCTTCGCCTGCGCGCTGGTCGGCTTCGTCGACGATCTCATCGGCATTCGCAGCGGGTCGAACGCAGGACTTCGAGCGCGAACGAAGTTCCTCGCGACCGCACTCGTCGCGGCGATCTTCATGCGCATGGTGCCTGCGAACGATACCCTCTTCCACGCCGGCTCCGCCCTGCTCGTCGTGCCGTACTGGCTCTGGTTCGTTCTAGGCATTCTCGCAATCACGGGCTGCGTGCACGCGGTGAATCTCACCGACGGCCTCGACGGACTCGCAGCGGGCGCAATCGCGCCGCCGCTCTACGTCTTCTGGGCGCTTGCGATCGTCGGGGGAGCGGGTCCACGCGACTGGCCCGTCGTTCTTGGTTTTGCAATCGGCGGCGCCCTCGGCTTTCTCGTCTACAATCGCCATCCGGCGCGCATGTTCATGGGTGACACGGGCTCGCTTGCGCTCGGTGCGCTGCTCGCCGGCGCGGCGATACTGGACGGCGAGATGCTCTTGCTCGCGATCGTCGGCGGACTCTTCGTTGCGGAAGCGCTCTCCGTGATGCTGCAAGTCGCATACTTCAAGATCAGCGGCGGGCGTCGCATCTTTCTCATGAGCCCGCTGCACCATCACTTCGAGCTTGCGGGATGGCCCGAGCGTACCGTAACGCTCTCCTTCTGGCTCGCCTCAACCGTCTGTTCCGTGGTAGGATGGGTTATCGGAAGCCTGTGAAGGAGTCGATGCTGGAATATTCCGAGCGCACCAACGCGCTCGTCATCGGACTTGGCAGGAGCGGTCTCGCAAGCACGGCAGCGCTGCGCGAACGCGGCGCAGCCGTCGTCGTCGTCGACGAAAAGTCTCCCGACGCGTTGCGCGACGCGATTACGGCTATCGAGGATCGCGGCGCGCGATTCGTCACGCCGGACGAGCTGCCGGCCCTGCTGCCAGGTATCACGCTCGCCATCCTCTCGCCGGGAGTTCCTCCGACGTCGCGCGTCGTTCGGCTCGTTCGCGAGGCGGGCATCCCGGCGATCGGCGAGATCGAGCTCGCCGCGCGGCTGTGCGCGGCACCGATCATCGCGATCACGGGAACGAAAGGCAAATCGACGACGACCGCGCTCATCGCCCACCTGCTGCGGACGTGCGGGGTCGACGCCGTCGCTGGGGGGAACATCGGCGAGCCGCTCGTCGCTGCGGTCGCTCGCGCGACGTCGCGGTCATGGGTCGTGGCTGAGCTCTCCTCGTTTCAACTCGAGGGCATCGCGACGCTACGGCCGCGGATCTCCGTGCTGCTCAACATTGCGCCGGACCACCTCGACCGCCATGCGTCGATCGAGGAATACGCCGAGGCGAAGTTTCGCATCGTCATGAACCAGAGTGAGGGCGACACAATCGTCCTCGACCGCGACGATCCGCGCTTGCGCGCGTTGGAAGGGCGCTTCGAGAGCCGCGGGTGCGCGGCGCGCCGGCTATGGTATACGCTCGAGCACGACGGTCCCGCGGCGGATATGTCGCTGCGCGGCGAACAGATCGTTACCACCGCTGCGGGCGGTGCGGCCGTTGCCGTTGCGGATTGGAGCGACGTTCCATTGCCGGGCGAGCATAATCTGCGCAATGCGATGGCGGCGCTTCTCGCGGCGATCGCCGCAGGGTGCCCGCCGGCATCGCTGCGAGCCGGGCTGCGCACGTTCGTAGCGCTCGCGCATCGCCTGCAGCCGATTGCTGAAATCGACGGCGTGCTGTATGTGGACGACTCAAAGGCAACCAATCCCACGGCGACGGTCGCGGCGCTGCGCGCGTACGATCGGCCCGTCGTGCTCGTGGCCGGCGGGCGCGAAAAGGGGACCGACTTCGCGGAGCTCGGAGGCGTCATGCGCGCGCGCGTCAGGGCGCTGGTCGCCCTCGGCGAGGCGGCGGGGATGCTTGCGCGGGTCGCGGACGGCCTCCCGGTTACTTTTGCGTCCTCGATGGAGGAGGCGGTCGAGCAGGCGCGGCGCGCGGCTGTGACGGGCGACGTCGTGCTGCTCTCGCCGGCGTGCGCGTCCTTCGACATGTTCGCGTCCGCAGAGGATCGGGGCGATCGCTTCGCGCGCGCGGTGCGGCTGATCCCGCGAGGCGCGCATGCGTAGTTCCGCGTCGTTACGGCGACCATCGAGCGAGATCGCAGTGCGGCGCTCGTATGCCGCGGCGCCGCCGGACCCGTGGCTCTTCGGCGCGGTCGCGCTGCTCGTTGCGGTCGGCTTGGTGATGGTGTATTCCGCCTCGAGCGTTACCGCGTACGCCGAACACCTGGACACCGCATACTACGTGAAGCGTCAGTTTCTCTGGCTTCTCGTCGGCGGTGCGCTCGCCTACGGCGCGTATCGCATGGATTACCTGCAGTTGCGCCGGTTTGCGCCGTACGTGCTGCTCGCGGCGACGATCGGACTGCTCCTCGTGTTCGTCCCACACGTCGGCGTGCGCGTCAACGGCGTGCATCGGTGGATCGGCATCGGGTCGATGACGCTGCAACCCTCAGAGTTTGCGAAGCTCGGCATCGTGATCTTCCTGGCGGCCTGGCTGTCGGGGCGCGAGCCGCGCATCGACATCACGAAGTTCACGTCGGGACTCTTTCTCGCGTGTACGCCGGTGTTGCTGATGACCGCCCTCGTGCTCAAGGAGCCGGATCTCGGGACTGCCAGCATCATCGTGATGACGGCGTTCGTGCTGCTTTTCGCCGGCGGCGCGCGCATCGCGCATCTCTTGGCAGTCTGCTTCGCGCTCGTCCCGGCTGTCGTGGTCGAGTTTGTCCACAACGTCATGTGGCGCGCGCGCCTCTTCGCGTTTCTCGACCCGTGGCGGGACCCGCAGAACACGGGCTTTCACATCATTCAATCGCTTTACGCCTTGGGCACGGGCGGCTTGAGAGGCGTCGGTCTCGGCGCTTCGCGCGAGAAGTTCTTCTATCTCCCGGAGCAGTACACCGATTTCATCTTCTCCGTGCTCGGCGAGGAAGCCGGGTTGATCGGCGCGCTCGTCGTCGTCGCGCTCTTCCTGCTGCTGGCCTTTCGTGCCGTGCGCATCGCGCTCTCGGCGCGCGAGCCGTTCGGCTTTTTACTGACGATCGGCTGTGCGGCGATGATCGTGCTGCAGGCATTCGTCAACATCGGCGTCGTCACGTCGTCGTGGCCCATCACCGGGGTGCCGCTGCCGTTCATCTCCTTCGGCGGCAGCGCGCTCGCCGTCGACTTGATCGCGGTCGCGCTGATTCTCAACGTCGGCCGCCACCGCCGAATCCGCGGCTGACGCGTGACGGTGCTCTTTGCCGCCGGCGGGACGGGCGGCCATCTCTATCCGGCCTTCGCGATCGCCGATGCGCTGCGAGCGCGCGGAGACGACGCGCTCTTCGTCGGGACGCGCGATCGCCTCGAGGCGCGCTTGGTCCCCGCTGCGGGATACCGATTCGAGACGATTGCGGCGCACCCGCTGCGACGACGGCTTTCCGTCGATCTCGTAAAGACCGTCGCAGCGAACGCCGCCGGTTTCTTTCAGGCCTTGCGCGTGCTCGAGCGCGCGCGTCCGAGTCTCGTCGTTGCAACGGGCGGCTACGTCTGCGTACCCTTGGTTCTTGCCGCGCGTGCCGATCGCACGCTTCGGCGCCGGCGAATGCCGGTTGCGCTGCTCGAGCCCAATGTGGTTGCCGGCATTGCGAACCGCATCCTCGCACCCTTCGTCGACGAAACGTGGGACGCGGCGACGACCGGCGTCCCCGTTCGTGCCTCACTGCTCCATCTGCAGCAGCGCGGCGATGCCGCCGCCGCGCTCGGGCTCGATCCCGAGCGTAAGACCGTTCTCGCGTTCGGCGGCAGCCTCGGGGCGCGCTCGATCAACGATGCCGTCGCGGCGCTCGTGCTCGGTGGTGGGGTTCCGTCGGGCTGGCAAGTCCTTCTCGTCACGGGTGCGGACGATTACGAGCGCGTGCGCGCCGCAATCGGGAGCGTTGCGATCGTTCGTTCCTACCTCGACGACCCGGCCCAAGCGTACGCCGCCGCCGATCTCGTCATCGCGCGTGCCGGTGCATCGACGCTCGCGGAACTGCGGGCGCTGCGCCTCCCTGCGGTTCTCGTGCCGTACCCGCACGCCGCGGAGGCGCATCAGCGCGCCAACGCCGTGGCGGCTGCGGCCACCGGCGCCGCGGTCGTCGTCGACGATGCGGCGCTGGCCGGCGGTCTGCGGAGCTTGCTCGCGCGAATCGCGAACCCGGAGCGCCTCGCAGCGATGCGTGTGGCAGCGGGTCCAGCCGGCGATCCGGTCGCGGCGATTCTCGCGCGGATTGACGCCCTGACGTCACGAACGTAGGCGTCACCCCCATGACAAAGCAGCTCTATCACTTCATCGGTATCGGCGGTATCGGTATGAGCGCGCTCGCGCGCTTGCTGCTTGCGCGCGGCGAGAACGTGCGTGGCTCGGACCTGAACCAGAGCCTGCTACTCGAGCGCTTGCGCGAGGAAGGCGCGGAGGTACGAATCGGTCATTCCGCCGAGAACGTCAAAGGCGCGCAGCGCGTCGTTTTCAGCTCCGCGATCGGGTCGCTCAACCCCGAGCTGCTCGAAGCGCGCCGCCTTGGGCTGCCGCTGCTGCACCGAGGGGAGCTGCTTGCCGAGATCGCGCGCGAGGCTCGCGGCATCGCCATCTGCGGCACGCACGGAAAGACGACGACCACGGCGATGGTTCATGCGGTCTTACGAGGAGCGGGAATCGACGCGAGCTTGGCGCTCGGCGGAATCGACGCCGCGCTCGACACGAACGCGCATCTCGGCAGCGATCCGTGGTTCGTGACCGAGGCCGACGAATCGGACGGCTCCTTCGCGTTCCTCGATCCATCGGTCGCGATCGTGACGAACGTCGAAAATGACCACCTGGCAAGCGACGACGATCTCCCCCATCTCGTCGATGCATTTGCCGAGTTTCTCGGCGATCTGCCGCCGGACGGGCTCGCCGTCGTCGGCGCGGACGACGCGCGCGCGGCATCGTTGCTCTCGCGCGACCTGCGTGCCAGGGCGATCGGGGTGGGGCTCTGCGAGACGGCATCACTTCGCGGGGTCAACCTGCAGCCGCGCGGACTCACGACCGCGTTCGACGTCATCGCGGGTGACGCGTTCCTCGGCACGGTCGAGCTCGGCGTTCCAGGCGCGATGAACGTACGTAACGCACTCGCGGCAATTGCCGTAGCCCGACATCTCGACGTCTCCTTCGCCCGGATCGCGGACGCGCTGCGCGCATTTCGCGGCGTGCGCCGCCGATTCGACGTCCTTTGCGCAAACCGCCGCATGATCGTCGTCGACGATTACGGCCATCATCCGACGGCTATTCGCGAGACGATCGCGACCGCGCGCGCGTATCACCGCGGGCCGGTGATCGCAGCGTTCCAGCCGCACAGGTATTCGCGCACGGCCCTGCTCGCGCACGAGTTCGCGCAGGCACTCTCCGCTGCCGACCGGGTCTATCTCGCTCCCGTCTACGCTGCCTCCGAGGCTCCCATGCCCGGCGTCAGCTCTGCCTCGATCGGCGAGCCGCTTGCGAAGATGGGCACCGACGTGACCTGCGTCGCCACCGTCGAAGATTTGGAAACGCGCATCTCGTCCGACGCACCGAGCGGCGCGCTCGTGCTCATGCTCGGTGCCGGCGACATTACCGAGGTTGCGGCACGTCTCGCTCGGCGCGTCGAGCTGCAGACGTCGGCATGAGCCTCACGACGGCACAAGGGTTACGCACGCTGCTCGACGAGCGCGATCGCGCAGCGCTCGAACACGTCGCCGGCGAGCGGGCACGATTCGACGAGCCCCTGGCGCCGCACACGTCGTGGCGCATCGGCGGCCCCGCGGATGCGCTCGTCGCGGTCGAGAGCGAAGAGGAGCTCGCGCAGCTCATGCGGTGGTGTTTCAAGCGCCGCCTGCCGTGGTTCGTTCTCGGCAGCGGAAGCAACGTGCTCGTCGGCGACGGCGGCATCCGCGGGATCGTGTTGCGGCTCGCCGGCGCGTTCACCGAGATTGCCGTTCGCACCGAGGAGGCTCGCGTCATTGCGGAGGCCGGGGCGTCGGCCGCGATGGCGGCGTTGACGGCGAAGGCCGCCTCGGCGGGGGCGCGCTCGATCGGTTCGCTCGCGGGCATTCCCGGGACCGTCGGTGGCTCGCTGCGGATGAATGCCGGCACCGACCGCGAGATCGGAGACTTCGTGCGCGAGGTGTGGGTGCAGTCGCCGAGCAAGCCCGGCCCGCATGCGGTGACGCTGCAGTACTACTATCGCCACACGACGCTTGCGAGCGACGCTGTCGTGTCGCGCGTGACCCTGGTCTTCGAGCGGGGCGAGCCGGCCACCGTCCGCGCGGAAATGCAAGAGCGCTTGGTGCGGCGCAAACGAACTCAGCCGATCGCGCTGCCCAATGCGGGCTCTTGCTTTCGCAATCCCGAAGGCGACAAGGCTGCGCGGCTCATCGAATCGATTGGAGCGAAGGGTTGGCGCGAAGGAGACGCGGAGGTATCCCCCTTGCACGCAAACTTCGTAAACAATCTCGGCGAGGCGACCGCAAAGGATGTCGCGACGCTGCTCGCGCGCGTGCGGCGCGCCGTAGCCGAGCGCTGCGGCGTCGAGCTGCAGCTCGAAGTGCACCTCGTCGGCGTCTTCGTCGATGCCTAAGCACTCCGGGCGCAAGCACCGCATCGCGGTCGTCATGGGCGGCCCCAGCTCTGAGCGCGAGATATCGATCCAGTCGGGCACACTTGCGAAGCGAGCTCTCGACGCGCTCGGCTACGAGACGCACTCGCTCGACTACGATCGGCGTTTCGTCGACGCGCTGAGAGACGTCGCGCCCGACGCAGTGTTCAACGCGCTGCACGGCACGCACGGCGAGGACGGCGAGATTCAAGGCGTGCTCGAGTATCTGCGCGTTCCGTACACCGGCAGCGGCCTCGAAGCCTGTGCGCTCGCAATGGACAAGCATTTGACGAAGAAATTGCTGGCCGCCGAAGGCCTTCCGACGGCCGCGTGGGACGTCTTCGATCTCTCCGGCGGAGCGCTGCCGCTGCTCCCCGGTTCGCTCGACCTTCCGCTGGTCGTCAAGCCGCGATACGAGGGATCGTCCGTCGGCGTCTCGATCGTTCGCACGCACGAACAATGGAGCAATGCGATGCTCGCAATTTCGAAGACCTATCCCGAAGCGCTGGCGGAAGAGTACGTCGACGGTCGGGAGTTCCACTGCGCGATCCTCGGCGAGGAGGCACTTCCCGTCGTCGAGGTGATCGCCAACGTCGACGACTTCTACTCGTATAAGGCCAAGTACGACGAAGGCGGCAGCACGCACATCACGCCGGCGCCGATCGACGGTGATCTGGCGGCGCGCCTGCAAACGCTGGCGCTCTCGGTGCATCGCCTGCTCGGCCTACGCGACTATTCGCGCACGGATTTCATCGTCAGCAAGGAGGGACGGCCATCGGTGCTGGAGATCAATCCGCTGCCCGGGCTCTCGCCGACCAGTCTGCTACCCGACGCATGCGCAGCCGCTGGCATCAGCTACGAGGCGATGATCGATCGTCTCGTGGGCTTCGCGCTCGCGCGCGGAAACGGCGAGCGTTAAACGCTCGCGAACATCGCGTGGTCGTCGCGATCGAGCATGTCGAGGAGCGGCATCTCGCGCGGCAGCGTCGCGATGATGGGATAGCGAGCGACGAACTCGGGATCGTCGATGCGATCCGCGATGAGCCGCGAGCGCAGCAACGTGTTGATCTCGTCGTAGCGTGACGGGTCGCTGTGCTCGCGTACCCAGGCGACGACCTCGTCATCGCTTTGCGCCCGTGCGACTGCGTCGCGTAGCGGCGCCTCGTCGATGCCGAGCTCGGAGAGCAGCGTTGCGCTGAAACCGCGGATGTAGTAGACGCCGAGATTGCCGCCCGGCAGCGACGCGCGCAGTTTGTCGATGGTGCGCGCGAGCATCAACAGCCCTCCCAAACGAAGATTCGGGCTGCGGGGGGGATGCGTGGCGAGATCGATCGCTTCCATGAGATTGGCGTTCTGCAAGGGAGAGCGGGCTCATCCTTGGAAGCGGCGCCCTATGCCACGCCGCGCCACGTTTTCACGGGCGACGAAGGAGACGTCGATCGAGCTCGCGCTCGATCTCGACGGTGGACCCGTTGCGATTGCAACCGGCGTCGACTTCTTCGACCACATGCTGCACGCGCTCGCCACGCACGCCGGCCTCGGCCTGCAGCTCGATGCCAAAGGCGACGGTATGGATCATCATCATCTCATCGAGGACGTCGGCATTGCGATGGGCGCCGCGCTGCACGGGGCGCTCGGCGACAAGCGCGGCGTAGCGCGCTTCGGGTCGTGCCTGGTGCCGCTCGACGAGGCGCTGATCGCGGCGAGCCTGGACCTCTCCGGCCGGCCCTACCTGAACTTCCGCGTCTCGTTTTTGCGGGAGAACCTCGGCGAGATGCCTACCGAGATGGTCGGCGAGTTCTTTCGCGCGCTCGTCGACAACGCGAAGGTGACGCTGCATCTCGTGCAGATGAACGGCCACGTCGCGCACCACGTCTGCGAAGCCTCGTTCAAGGCGTTCGCGCGTGCTTTCGCAGAGGCCAAGGCCGTCGTTGGGGGCGAGATACCGTCGACGAAAGGCGTGCTCGAATAGCGGGCAGCGATATCGCGGTCGTCGATTACGGCGGCGGCAACCTCGGGTCGCTGCTTGCCGCTTTGGAGCGGCGCGGCATCGCCGCCGTGAGGGTGAGCGACGCGCGCGCACTGCACGAGGCCTCGGCCGCGATCCTTCCGGGCGACGGCGCATTCGGCGCCACGATGGCGGCGCTCGGCGCGCGCGGTTTGGACACGGCCGTCGGCGCGTTCATCGAGCGAGGCTCGCCCTTTCTCGGCATCTGCGTCGGCATGCAACTCCTCTTCGAGCGCTCGACCGAGTTTGGCGGTGCGACCGGTTTCGGCACGTTGCGCGGAACGGTCGAGCGCTTCGAGCACGCACCGCGCGTACCGCACGTCGGATGGAACCAGCTCGAACCGTTGTACCCGCACCCGTTTCTGGAAGGCATCGACCAGGGTGCGTACGTCTATTTTCTCCATTCATATCGGGCCCCGGTCGTCGAGAGCGCGATTGCGGCAGCGACGCACGGCGAGCGCTTTTCGGCGATCGTCGCGCGCGACAACGTGCTGGGGACGCAGTTTCATCCGGAGAAAAGCCGGCTCGCGGGAGCGCGGCTGCTGGACAACTTCATTCGCTTCGCGAAGGAGGCGGCATGATCGTCATTCCAGCCATCGATCTCAAGGGCGGCGCGTGCGTCCGCATGGAGGCGGGCGAGCTCGCGACCGCGACCGTCTACGACCGCGATCCGGTTGCGCGCGCGAAAGCGTTCGTCGAGGCGGGCGCGCGGCGGCTGCACGTGATCGATCTCGACGGCGCCTTCGGGTCCGGAGAGAACGTGCGCGCAATCGAGCGGATCTGCGCTGCCGTGAGCGTTCCCGTGCAGACCGGCGGCGGAATCCGCACGGTCGAGATGGCGCAGGCGAGGCTGGACATCGGTGCCAGCGACGTGATCTTGGGCACGCTCTTGGTGGAAGAGGAGCGCGTCGCGCGCAATATCATCGGGAGGCTCGGAGCGCGCGTCATCGCCGGCATCGACGCACGCGGCGAGGAGGTTGCGACGCGCGGGTGGGCGGAGCGAACGCCCGTCGCCCGCGACGCGCTCGTGAAACGGGTCGCGCTCTGGGGCGTCGAGCGGGTGATCTTCACGGAGATCCGCCACGACGGAATGGGGCTCGGGTACGACGTCGGCGCCCTCGCCGCCGTTGCGAACGCGGCTCCGGTGAAGGTGACGGCGAGCGGCGGAGCCCGCAGCTTGGACGATCTGCGCGAGCTGCGCAATGCGGCGATCGCAGCCGTCGACTCGTGCATCATCGGAAGCGCTCTCTACAAGCGTACGATCGACCTCGCCGAGGCGATCGCCGCGGTAGCCTAATCGTCGTAATAGCGGCGCGGCACGTGCGCCGGCAAGCGCGTCACGATCTCGTAGTTGATCGTGTCCGCCCATGCGGCCCAATCGTCGGCCGTCACTGCGTCGTCGCCGTCGGCGCCGATCAGCGTTACGGTCGTGCCGGGGTGCGCGTGGGGCGCGGCGGTAACGTCGAGCGTGGTGAGATTCATTGCAACGCGCCCCACGATCGGGCAGCGTGCGCCCTCGACGAGAAACGCGCCGCGGTTCGAGAGCGCGCGTGGGACGCCATCGGCGTAGCCGAGCGGCACGACGCCGACGCGCATCTCGTTCGCCGCGACGAACGTGTTGCCGTACCCTACGGGCTCGCCCGTCGCAATGGTCCGCGTCACGACGAGCGAGGAGCGCAAGCTGAGCGCAGGCTCGAGGGGCAGCGCTTCGCGGCCCATCGCTTCGCGCGTTGCAGCCGACGGCCAGAGGCCGTAGAGTGCGATGCCGAAGCGCGAGAAGTCCAGACGCGTCTGCGGCCAAAGCATCGCCGCGGCGGACGCCGCGATGTGGCGGAACGGTCTGATCTCGTGGCGCTCCAGAAGCGGCCTGCTCTCCGCGACCGCGCGCTCGAAGCGCGCCAGCTGCTGCATCGTGTACGGGGAGTCGATTTCTTCGGCTGCCGCGAGGTGCGAGAAGATGCCGGTGATGCGCAGCTCCTTCAAACGGACGTAATCTTCGATCGCGTCGGCGACCTCGCCGGGCTCGAGGCCGAGACGATTGAGGCCGGTATTGACCTTGACGTGAACGGAGAACGGTTCGGAGCGACGGCGGGCAGCCGCGGCCAGATCGTGCAGGAAGTTACGCGTGTCCCAGAGCGCGATTTCGGATTTGGCCGCGAGCATCGTGTCGAGCATCTCTGGCGGAACCGGACCGAGGATGAGGATCGGCGCGTTCACGCCACCTTCGCGCAGCGCGAGCGCCTCTTCTACCGCGTAGACGCAGATGCGCGTTGCGAACCCTTCGATCGCAATCGCGGTCTGGGCGAGACCGTGGCCGTACGCGTTGCTCTTCACGACGAAGGCGGCGCGCCCAACCCCGACGAGATTTTGCAGGGCGCGAGCGTTGCGCCTCAGTGCGCCGAGCGAAACGCGCAGCTCGCCGATCATCTCGCCGCCTTTCGACTCGGGCCCGAAAGAGACCTAAGGGCCCTAACGGCCGTTTAAGCCGATTCCCTGCTTTGCCGGTTAGGATGCCGGTATGGTGCGGGGACGCGGCGCGTTCGATCCGGCCGACGCCGTCGTTTGGACCGCGGCGGGCCTTCTCGCGCTTCTCTGCGGCCTCGGAATGGGCTTCATCCTCTGGTCCGTGATCGAGACGACGGGGGTTCCCGCGGCCTGGCGCACGGCCATCTATTTCGTGGTGCCGATCCTCGGTATCGTAGCGCCGATCAAGCGCTCGCTTGCTATTCGGCTCCTTGTCGGGATAGCCGCCGGCGCACTTCTGCTCAGCTTCTGCTTCGGCTCGTCGCTCTTCTCACCGCTGCTCGGCAACTAGGGGCCTGCCCTAGGAGTCGCCCAAGACGGCGGCGCGGGCCTTATTGGGCAAAGCCCCGACCTAGCGCGCTTCTTTCACGGCGCGGGCCGGTAGAGTGACTCGCTTTGCGCCTGGGCGATCTCTTTTTTCACCACTGCGAAGTAGACGAACCAAACGAATGCTGGTAACAGGAGGAGCGCGAGCCACCCGGTGACCTGCGCGAGCGTGTCGAACACCCCGTGTAGCAGGATCGCCAGCGTCAGTCCCCGGAGCGCGAGCCAGGGCATCTTGCGCGCTTTGGCCTCTCCTACATAATACCCCATGACCGCGCCGTAGAACGCGTGACCCGGCACGCTAACGAAGGCTCTGAAGAGCGCGACGGCGCCACCGTAGCTGAACACGTATAAGATATTTTCGACCGCCGCAAAGCCGAGGCCGGCGGCAATTCCGAAGACCACCCCATCCATGGCCTCGTCGAACTGCTTGGAGCGGTACGGCAGAAGTCTCACAACGAGAAACTTTGCAAACTCCTCGATCAACGCGACGCCGAACAAGAAGTACAGAAACGTGAGCCCGAGACCGGCGTTCTGCGGCGGACCGGGTTCGACGAACGCTGCGATGATGGCGCAAACCCCTCCGAGAGTGAACGTTCCGAGAAGCAGGCCGATCGGTTCGCTCTTGTACTTGTCGGCGTGGTGAAAGTGCCACAACAAGTAAAAAGACGGCGCAACGGCTAGAACGAATAGCTCGTCAGCACGCGCAATATGCGCAGCCCACAGAATTGCTCCCAGTACGACGATCGCGATGGCTATCGTCGCCATCCGCCGATGCCGCGCCCGCAGTATAGCTGTAGCCGAAGAAGCCGTCATTTGCTCAGCCCTTCGCGCACGCCCCATCGGCCACCCGTATGCTCGGCTGACGCCGCCGAGGCAAGGGCGACATGCCCGATTGCCGGAATCCGTTAGTCGTCTCGCTTGCGTAAGGAGTGCGCATAATGTTACGGCGTACGGTAGCCATCGGAGGGCTCGTGGTCACGGTGTTTCTGTCGTTATGGACGCCTGCGCCGGCCGCGTATTGCGGGCCGCCGGCAACAACGACGACGCTCGAGAAACTGAGCATTACCACCTACCCGGGCCCGCACTATCCGAAGTACCATTCCATCGATGCGACGTACGTCAGGATGATCGACGTGCACGACGGCTACGCCATGTCGATGACCGAGGAGGACCGTGGACCGATTTTCTACTTCTGGTTCCTGAGCGACCGCGGCTGGGTGTACGTTCCGACCCTCGGGCCGCCGGCATCGTGGCCCACGCAAGTGCGGCAGCATTTCAACAACGACATCAATGCGGATCCGATGCGCTGCTTGAATCCCGCGTTCATCCCTCGCGGCGGCGGCTAAGCGCTGCTCGCCGCTTTGGCGCCCGCCGAAGAACGGACTGGAGAGGTGGCGCCGCTTTGTTGAACGGCGAAGAGCCGTGGTTACGTGATATGTCCGCAAGTTCGGCCGCCTCTACGGCCACAGTACTTTCGTGATAATCCATGATCTCGACACGATACGCATCGCCACTCTTCCATACGAAACAGACACGCCATTGATCGTTGATACGGATTGCATGTCGACACTCGCGATCGCGCTGAAGCCCGCGACTTCAAAACTCGAGACGGCCGGGCCCTAGCGGGATCCCTGGTTAGTATGAATCGTTAGCACGATCCGGGAGCGCCAGAACTGGCGGACTGCGGCGGTGGCCGGCGACGGCGGGTGGCCCCAGTAAACTCACGCTTCTGTCGCGAAAACGACGGGACCCGCTTCGAAACGAAGGTGAGCCGTGCCACTATACCAGCGAAAGCACCCGAGCGATACCGCCTTCTCCGACGTCTATGCGACACGCGGCATGGACGCGACGATTCCCAAGCACCAGATACCCGCAGACGGCATTCGCCCCGATGTCGCGCTGCAGCTCGTCGTCGACGAGCTGATGCTCGACGGAAACGCCCGGCAGAATCTCGCGACGTTTTGCCAGACGTGGTTCGACGATGGGATCCACAAGTTGATGGATCTCAGCCTCGACAAGAACATGATCGATAAGGACGAGTATCCGGCAACGGCGGAGATCGAAAACCGGTGCGTGCACTTGCTGGCGCATCTTTGGAACGCGCCGGCAGCCGGGACGACGATTGGATGCTCGACGACCGGTTCGAGCGAGGCCGCGATGCTTGGCGGCCTCGCCCTCAAGTGGAAATGGCGCGCACGGCAGGCGAAGCTTGGAAAACCGACCGACAAACCTAACATTATTACCGGCCCGGTGCAGGTGTGCTGGCACAAGTTCGCCCGTTACTTTGACGTCGAGCTGCGCGAGATTCCGTTGGAACGCGACCGGTTGGTCATGACGCCCGAGGACGTCATAGCACGTGCCGACGAAAACACCATCGGCGTCGTGCCGACCTTCGGCGTCACGTTTACGTGTCAGTACGAGCCGGTCGCCCAAATCGCCGCGGCTTTGGATAAACTCCAGCGCGACACCGGGCTCGACATTCCGATACACGTGGACGCGGCTTCCGGCGGATTCATCGCACCGTTCGTGCACCCCGAAATACTCTGGGATTTCCGCTTGCCGCGGGTGCGGTCGATCAACGCGTCGGGCCATAAATTTGGGTTGGCGCCGCTGGGCGTTGGGTGGGTGATTTGGCGCGAAGCCGACGATTTGCCCGAGGGGCTTATCTTCCACGTAAACTATCTGGGTGGGGACATGCCGACCTTCGCGCTAAACTTTTCGCGGCCGGGCGGCCAGATCATCTGCCAATATTATCTCATGCTGCGCCTCGGCATGGACGGCTACCGGCGCATTCATCAAGGTTGTTACAACATCGCGCAACACATCGCTCGCCGGATCAGCGAATTTGGACAATTCGAACTGATTTTCGACGGCGACAGTCAAAACGGGATCCCAGCCGTATCCTGGACGATGCGCGAAGGCGTCGATGCGGGTTATTCGCTCTTCGATCTCTCCGACCGCCTGCGCGCACGCGGCTGGCAAGTCGCGGCGTATTCGATGGTCCCAAACATCACCGACATGAGCGTTATGCGCATCCTGGTGCGTCACGGATTCAGCATCAACTTCGCCGATGGGCTGCTCGACGACGTCCGCTGGTCTCTGGACTATTTCAAAACGCACCCGATTTCCAAACCGATGACCGCGGCGGAGGGCGCTTCACACAGTCACGATGCGCACCCGAAGTACGTTGCCGGCTAGCCGTCGACGCTGGGCAGCGCCACGGCGCAGCCGGTCCGCGTCTTAAGATCGAGCGTTTTCCGGGGTTCGCCTAGCGCGAGGAGCCGCTTGCTTTTGCCTTTTCCAGGCAACCGCGCCCTTATTCGGGCAGCGTGCCCATATCCGGGCAAAGCCTCCTACCTAGCCTACCTAGCTACCTAGCAGCTACCTAGTACCTAGGCTTGCACTCTCCGAGGGAGTCTGCTAACATCGGTGTTGGCGCTCTCGGTCCGAGAGTGCTAATCCCTGAGATGTCGTAAGTAGTTGGAGGTTTTCGTGAATCTCAAGCCTTTGGGCGATCGCGTGGTCATCGAGCACGTGGATCAGGATGATAAGAGTTCCGGCGGCGTGTTCTTGCCCGACACGGCCAAGGAGAAGCCCCAAGAGGGCATGGTCCGTGCGGTCGGCACGGGCCGCGTGACCGATGACGGCAAGACGCTGCCGATGAGCGTCAAGGCCGGCGATCGCGTCATCTATTCGAAGTACTCGGGCAGCGAAGTCAAGATCGACGGCACCGAGTATCTCATCGTCTCCGAAAAAGACGTCCTTGCGATCGTCGACAAAGTTCCCGTCGGCGTCTAATACCGTAGAAAGTGTGAATTTGAACCATGGCTGCAAAACAAATCGTATTTGACGAAAACGCTCGGCGGGCGCTGGAGCGCGGCGCGAACATCCTCGCGGATGCCGTGCGCGTGACGCTCGGTCCGAAAGGGCGTAACGTCGTTCTCGACAAGAAGTTCGGCTCGCCGACCGTGACCAACGACGGCGTGACGATCGCGAAGGAGATCGAGCTCTCCGACGCATTCGAAAACATGGGCGCGCAGCTCGTGAAGGAAGTCGCCTCGAAGACGAACGACGTCGCGGGCGACGGTACCACGACCGCAACCGTCCTTGCCCAGGCGATCATTCGCGAAGGGCTGCGCAACGTGACCGCGGGCAGCAACCCGCTGCAGATCAAGCACGGCATCACCGAGGCCGTCGATGTCGCAGTCAAAGAGATGGAAAGCTACGTGCAAAAGGTCGACTCGAAAGAGAAGATCGCGCAGGTCGCCTCGATCTCCGCGAACGATCCGGAGATCGGCAACTTCATCGCGGAAGCGATGGAAAAGGTCGGTAAAGACGGCGTGATCACGGTCGAGGAGTCGAAGACGCTCAAGACCGAGGTCGAGACCAAAGACGGCATGCAGTTCGACAAGGGCTACATCTCGCCGTACATGGTCACCGACAGCGAGCGCATGGAGGCCGTGCTCGACGATCCCTTCATCCTCGTGACCGAGCGCAAGGTCTCGGCAATCGCCGACATCTTGCCGCTGCTCGAGAAGGTCGTGCAGGTCCAAAAACCGCTCCTCATCATCGCTGAAGACGTCGAGGGCGAAGCACTCGCGACGCTCGTCGTGAACAAACTGCGCGGAACGTTCACGTCCGTTGCGGTGAAGGCACCGGGCTTCGGCGATCGTCGCAAGGAGATGCTTAAGGACATCGCCACGCTCACCGGCGCAACGGTCATCTCCGAAGAGCTCGGCCTCAAGCTCGACAAGGTCACGCCGGATCAGCTGGGGCGCGCGAAGCGCGTCACGGTGACGAAGGAAGAGACCACGATCGTCGACGGTGCCGGCAAGCAGGC
>Ga0307373_10000927_pt1 | contig 55755 bp, 49 predicted proteins | sample OX2MG_FD_202534 | JGI IMG/M metagenome (GOLD analysis project Ga0307373, IMG submission 202534) | Soil microbial communities from Risofladan, Vaasa, Finland - OX-2 | ecosystem: Environmental > Terrestrial > Soil > Coastal area > Acid sulfate soil | place: Finland: Risofladan, Vaasa | collected... | reverse complement strand
AATCCATTCAAGCCAAGCTTGCCAAGTGCCGCCAGACCCTGGAGCAGATCAAGCCCGGCTGCACCGCTCCAAGGGCTCGCCGACGCAAGAAACGAATGGCAAGCTAATTCGTGGACACTACACTAGCGCATAGCAACGGGGTCGGACAACAGGGGCACCCGCTTGCCGAGCATTTACGCGAAGTTGCCAAACGCGCTGCCGAGTTCGCATCTTTTTTCCGTGCGGCTGACTGGGCAGCACTTGCCGGCCGCTGGCACGATCTCGGCAAATATCGTGACGGGTTTCAGCGGTACATCCACGAAACACAGGACTCGGACGCGCACATCGAGAGCCACGTTGCCGGCCACGACAAGACGCATTCGACTGCGGGTGCTCTCCATGCGATCAAGGAACTTGGCGCGGATCACGGCATGCTCCTCGCATTCCTGATTGCCGGGCATCACGCGGGACTGCCTGACCTCGAACCTTCGGATGGAACAGGCGCCAGCTTGAAAGCAAGATTGGGGAGTGAGAATGGTCAGCGCGAATACGCTGAAGCCATCGCCAAAATCATACCCCCTGATATCTCCGATGGCGAAAGGCCGGGAGCGCGTTTCCCAGGAAACGCCGAGGGCTTCGCATTGTGGGTGCGGATGCTGTTCTCTTGCCTAGTTGATGCGGATTTTCTCGATACTGAAAAGTATTTCGATCCACATAAAGCGGCGCAACGAGGACGCTATCCCCCACTTACCGAAATGAAACGCGTGCTGGATGGACATCTACACACAATGACGGAACGCGCGATCGCGAACGGAATGTCTCCGGTCAACGCCAGACGCGCTGAAGTGCTCGCCGCCTGCCGCGCGAAAGCCAAATCGTCTCCAGGATTCTTTACATTGACTGTGCCGACCGGCGGCGGCAAGACGCTTTCGTCTCTGGCCTTCGCGCTGGACCATGCACTAGCCAAAGGCAAACGTCGTATCGTTTACGCGATTCCGTACACCAGCATCATCGAGCAAACTGCTGAGGTATTCCGCGAGGCATTCGCGTCGCTGGACGAGAACCTGGTCATCGAACATCACAGCAATCTGGACATCGATCCCAAAAAGGAGGACCACGCCAACCGGCTGGCCGCAGAGAACTGGGATGCACCGTTGATTGTCACCACCAACGTGCAACTGTTCGAGTCCTTGTACGCCGCCCGTACCAGTCGATGCCGCAAGCTGCACAATCTCGTTGACAGCGTGATCGTGCTCGACGAAGCTCAGATGCTTCCACGGGAGTTTCTCGCGCCGGTGCTGCGCGTGCTGAAGCTGCTGGTGGCCCACTACGGCGTAACTGTCGTGCTGTGTACGGCAACCCAACCGATGCTCGCTTCACGCCATGAACCGGTGACCAACCGCAAATTACTGGATGGCATAGACGACGCGCAAGAAATCATCGATGAGCCGGATGCCATGTTCAAGGCTCTGCGTCGCGTGAATGTTCGTCTCCCCAATCAATTCGGTACGCGCAATTCCTGGCGGGATATCGCCGACGAAGTCCGGCGGCAGGATTGCGTGCTCGTCGTCGTCAACACGCGCAACGACACACGCGAACTGTTCAAACTGTTGCAAGACGAAGATGCGATCCACCTGACCGCGCTGATGTGCGCCGAGCATCGCAGTGCCGCAATCGAGCGCATCCGCGCGCGACTTGGCGCCAGATGCGAGGATCAGAACAGCCGGCCATTGCGTGTGGTCAGCACACAACTCGTCGAAGCCGGTGTCGATCTGGACTTTCCGGTCGTTTATCGCGCACTGGCCGGCATGGACTCGATCGCACAAGCTGCGGGCCGCTGCAACCGCGAAGGTCGGCTGGACGGTCGTGGAGAAGTGTACGTCTTTGTGCCGCCGCGCCAGCCACCACCGGGGCTCTTGCTGCAAGGCGAGCAGACCACGCGCGAACTCGCCACAAGCGGCGGGCTGGTCGATCCGCTTGCCCCTGCGACATTCCAGAGATATTTCGATCTGCTCTACGGACAGGGCAATCTGGACGACAAAGGCATTCTCGATCTGCTCAAACCGGACCGCGCCGCATTCCGTACGGCCGCACAGAAATTTCGTCTCATCGACGACACTGGTGAGACCGTGATCGTACCGTACTCCGCCGATATGAAAAACGAAAACAGCCCCATTCACGGTTGGCTTGGTGCGCTCGTCAAAGACGGCAACGCCAAGGGAGTGCGGCGCAAGTTACAGCGCTATACAGTGAACGTCCCGCACTGGCAATTCGACCGATTGTTGCAACAAGGTGATATCGAGGAGCGCGCCGGGCTGTGGATTGCGCTCAATAGCCGTTACGATCCGGTCTTCGGCTTGCTATTGCCCGACGATCAAGGCAATCCGGCCGACTTCGTAGTTTCGGGAAAAGCATGATGATGCCAAGAGGGTTCTGTCTGGAGGTTGCCGGCGACTACGCCTGCTTCACCCGTCCGGAAATGAAGGTCGAGCGCGTGAGCTACGACGTAATCACGCCATCCGCCGCACGGGCGATTTTCGAGGCCATTCTGTGGAAACCTGCAATCCGCTGGCAAGTGTTTCGCATCGAGGTCTGCAATCCCATCCGCTGGATCTCCGTGCGCCGCAACGAGGTTGGCGCTGTGGTACCGGCAGGCAGCGTGAAAACTGCGATGAGAACCGGTACAGGTGACCTAGGCATCTATGTTGACGATCCTAAAACGCGACAACAACGTGCAGGATTGTTTCTGCGTGATGTGCGCTATCGCATCCACGCGCGCTTCGAGCGCGTGGATGCGAGCAGACACAGAGCCGGATATCCGCACTTGGCAGGCAAATTCGACGATTCAGATGAGCGTGAACTTCTCCGTCAACCGGAAACTGACGCTAAGTACGCCGCCATGTTCGAGCGCCGAGCGCGCAAGGGCCAGTGCTTCAACCAGCCCTACCTCGGTACGCGGGAATTTGCCTGCGACTTTCGTCTGGTCGATCCAGAAGTCGAGCCATTCGTGGCGCCCGAAGAATTGCATGGGGACCGCGATCTAGGTTGGATGCTTTACGACATGGATTTCGGCGAAACGCCCTATCGCAATCCACAACCCCTGTTCTTTCGAACGCGACTGTGCAACGGCGCGCTCATCGTGCCGGCCCGCAGCAGCGAGGAGGTCCGCGGATGATCCTGCAAGCGCTCAACGAGTATTACGAACGCAAGAGCAGCACTGGTGAACTCGCGCCGGAGGGTTTCGAGCATAAGGGAATTCCCTTTGTGATCGTGCTTAATCAGGATGGAAGGCTGTTACAGGTCAATGACACGCGCAGCGACGCCGGCAGGTTGAAGCGCGCGCATCCTTTCCTTGTTCCGCAAACCGTTAAGAAGTCTACGAACATCGCCGCAAATTTGCTCTGGGGCAATGCCGAATACGTGCTGGGCATAGTCGACCCCAAAAAGCTCAAGGACAAGAAAACAAGCGAGAAAAAAGCGAAATACCGTGATCGCGTAGGAGAAATGCATGGAGCGTTTACACAAACGATCAAATCCAGATTAGCTTCAATTGTCGAAGATCCCGGAGTAGCTGCGGTGCTTGCATTCCTGGACGACATGGACGTGGAGCGGTTGTCGGCTCAGACATCATGGCCCGAAATTCGCGACAAAAACCCGAATCTTGCGTTCAGGCTTGCCAGTGACGGCAACGATACGCTGGTATCCAGTCGCCCCACTGTCAGGGGCATGCTGCGTGCGGCCGCTGAATCACAGCACTGCGGCAACGCGACCGATGAGACAGGCTTGTGCCTGGTTCGAGGTTCGAAAGACTCTATCGAGCGGCTCCATCCGCCGATCAACGGCATCCACGGTGCTGAACCCACGGGCGCAAATATCGTTTCGTTCAATCTCGAACCTTTCTGTTCTTACGGGAAGGATAAAGGTGCCAATGCCCCGGTCGGTAAACTTGCCGCATTCCACTACACCACCGCGCTGAACCACCTGTTACGCAAAGATTCGAGCCAGCGAATACAAGTCGGTGATGCCTCGACCGTGTTCTGGGCTGCGGACAAGTCAGGGTTCGAGAATTCGTTTGCGGCGATGTTCAGCGACGATGATGGGGACGACGCGGATCGCGGCGCACAAGCTGTCCGCAATCTGTTCGAGGCAACTCGGACGGGGGTCTACCTGCCGGACGACAAGGACACGCGGTTTTATGTGCTGGGCTTGGCGCCGAATGCAGCTCGCGTCGCAGTGCGCTTCTGGAATGTGGGAACGGTTGCTAGTCTCGCAATCAAAATAGCGCAGCACTTCGATGATATTCGGATGATCTCGGTTGGCGACCAGTCGCCATTTATCGGCATCAATGCGCTGCTGGTAACTGTGGCCCGTGTGACTCGTGTGAGTAAAGAGAGGAAAAAGCCCAACATTATCTATTGGCGAGGCCATCACTACGACGTGCCGCCCGATCTGGTCGGTGACACCATGCGCGCGATTCTGACTGGCCTGCCGTATCCCGCAATGCTTCTGCAGTCAGCCGTCCGGCGCTGTCGTGCCGAACAGGCGGCCCGCAACCCGAATACCAATGTGCAATTGCCGAATGTCCCATATCCGCGGGCCGCGGTTATCAAGGCATCACTGAATCGATTAATTCGCAACAATCATTTCCAAGCGAGGATGCTCACTATGAGCCTGGATAAAGAAAACAAAGATGTTCCATACCTGCTCGGAAGGCTATTCGCCGCATTCGAACGGCTCCAGCAAACAGCGCACAAATCGGATACCGGTTCGACACTCAACCGCACGATCCGCGAGAGCTACTACGGGGCAGCCAGCAGTTCGCCCTCCAGCGTGTTCCCGACGCTTGTAAAACTTCATCAGCATCATCTGAGCAAATTGGAAAAGAGCGACCATAGCAAGGGATTAGCGCACTACTTTCGTGGCCTCATAGGCGAAATATTCGCTGCCTTGCCAGCCGTACGATTCCCCGCGCATTTGAATCTGCCGAATCAAGGTTTGTTTGCCATTGGCTACTACCAACAGCTTCAGAGTCGCAAACCGAATTCCGACGACGACAACAAATCCACTGAACCCGAAGGGGAGCACTGAAATGAGCCTGGACCACCGATACGACTTCGTCCTGCTGTTCGACGTCAAGGACGGCAACCCGAATGGCGATCCTGACGCCGGCAATCTGCCACGATTGGATGCCGAGACCGGACACGGCCTCGTCACCGACGTGTGCCTGAAACGCAAGGTGCGCAATTTCGTTACCTTGAGCAAAAATGATAAATCTCCGTACGAGATCTTTGTCAAAGAGAAGGCCGTACTCAATCAACAGATTGAGAGAGCCTATTCCGAATGCGAGGATGTCAAGGCAGGCGTTGTTGCATGGGAAGCCTGGAAGAAAGACAAGAAGAAGCCAAAACCCGAGAGGCATTACGAGGATTTGGCAAAGGACTGGATGTGTCACCACTTCTACGACATCCGCACCTTCGGCGCCGTCATGTCTACAGGTGACAAGCAGGATTCCGAATCCGGTGACAGCAAGATCAGGAGAACCGCCGGGCAGGTCCGCGGCCCTGTACAGATAACCTTTGGTCGTTCGGTTGATCCTATCATTGCGTTAGAGCATTCGATCACACGCATGGCGGTCACCAACGAAAAAGACTTGGAAAAGGAACGCACCATGGGCCGTAAGTTCACAGTGCCCTACGGTCTATACGTTGCACACGGATTTGTTTCGGCGCCGCTGGCTGAGCAAACCTTCTTCTCGGATGATGATCTAGAATTGTTGTGGGAGGCGCTTATCAACATGTTCGAACACGACCGCTCCGCCGCCCGTGGCGAGATGAACACGCGCGGTCTCTACGTGTTCAAGCACGACTCCAGGCTCGGCAACGCTTCAGCGCACAGTTTATTCAGCCGGATCAAGCCGCATATGAAGAATGAGGGTACGCCTCCCCGGAACTTTACCGATTACGACGTTGACGTCGATCACGCTAATTTGCCGCAGGGCGTTACCCTGCAATGCAAAGTTGGATCGTGTCCGGGAGATATCGAGCATGAACACTGAAATCGTCTTCATCGTCGAAGAAGCTCCGGAGGGTGGTTACACCGCGCGCGCCGCGGGGCAGGCGATATTTGCCGAGGCAGACAGCATGCCGGAATTGCACGCGCAGGTGCGCGATGCGGTGACATGCCATTTCGATCCTGAAACCGCGCCCAAACTGATCCGTCTGCACTTCGTGCGAGATGAAGTCATCCCGGCATGAAACTTCCGCGCGATGTCGGTGGAGTCGCGTTGGCAAAGGCGTTGGGCGGTCTCGGTTATGAAATCACGCGACAAACAGGCAGTCATCTCCGGCTGACGTATGCTGGCCCGCCTCAGCATCATGTGACGATCCCCGCCCATGCGTCGCTCAAGCTCGGCACGCTGGCGGGCATCCTCGCCGAAGTCGCACAGCAACAGGGCTTGAGTCGGGAACAATTGCTGGAGCGCTTGTTTTGAGCACGTCTACAGACGCGCTCGACTCGGCGATCTCGATCTCTGCTCTGCAGCATTGGAGTTACTGCCCGCGTCAGTGCGCGTTGATCCATATCGAGCAAGTGTTCACCGAAAACGTCCACACGGCGCGCGGGCGTGCAGTACACAAATTGGTGGACGAACCCGGCGCGGAGCGCGCCGGCACGGTGCGCATCGAACGCGCCATGCCCTTGTGGTCCGAACGGCTCGGTTTAATCGGAAAATCGGACCTGGTCGAGTTTGACGCAGACGGAACGCCCTATCCGGTCGAATACAAACACGGGAGGAAACGCCAACGGGCTCACGATGACCTGCAGCTGGCGGCACAGGCTTTGTGCCTGGAAGAGATGACCGGCAAAGCCGTACTGACGGGCGCGTTGTACCACTACAGCTCGCGCCGTAGACGGGAAGTGAACATTGACGAACGTCTGCGCGAAGCCGTGAGCGAGGCAACGCATGCCGTCCGAGAAATGCTGGCCAGAGGTCAACTGCCACCTCCGGTTAACGATGCACGCTGCCGGCAGTGTTCACTGATCGATCTGTGTCAACCCCAAGCGATGACGGCACGCGCGCGCTATCACGCCCTGCTCGCAGAATTGTTACCGACGCCATGAGTCAGAGCTATACCTTGCTCAACACGCTGTACGTGATGACTGACAGCAGTTATCTGCATCTGGATAACGACACTGTACGCATCGAGGTGGAGCGTGAAACCCGCCTGCGTGTACCACTGCATCATCTGGGCGGCCTCATCTGCTTCGGTAACGTGCTGATGTCCCCGGCCCTGATCGGACGCTGCGCCGAGGACGGCATCAGCATGACCTTGCTTGATCGCAACGGTCGCTTCCGCGCTCGTGTAGAAGGCCCCATCAGCGGCAACGTGCTGTTGAGAAAAGCACAATTCGAAGCGGCGCAAGACTCAGCACGCACGCTTGCCATCGCGCGCAACATCGTCGCCGGTAAACTGAAGAACAGCCGCACGGTACTGCAGCGCGGAGCTCGGGAAGCCAAGAGCGAAGATGATCGCGCCATACTCGACGCGGCCGTCACTAAGTTCGATGCCTCATTGCGCGCGCTGACGGTTACTGGTGACCTGGATGTACTGCGTGGCGTCGAAGGCGAAGCTGCGCGCACCTATTTTTCCGCGCTGAACCACCTGCTGCGCATCGACGTCAGAAGCGATTTCGCCATCGATGGCCGCAGCCGACGGCCTCCGCGTGATCGTCTGAATGCGCTGATGTCGTATCTCTACACCCTGCTCACACACGACTGCCGCAGCGCGCTTGAAAGCGTGGGCCTCGATCCACAATCCGGTTTTCTGCATGTACTACGTCCTGGCCGTCCGGCCTTGGCACTGGATCTGGTCGAGGAATTCCGAGCCGTGCTGGCGGATCGTCTTGCCCTCACCCTGGTCAACCGCGGCCAACTCAAGGCAGACGATTTTCGCGTTACCGAAGGTGGCGGCGTGCTGATGGACAATGACGCACGTCGTGCAATCAGTATCGCCTGGCAGGAAAAAAAGCAGGAGACCCTGACGCATCCATTACTGCAAACCGAAGTCCCGATCGGACTGTTGCCGCAATTACAGGCGCGGCTGCTGGCGCGCACGCTGCGCGGTGAAACCGAAGGCTATCTACCTTTCCTGGCGCGCTGACATGCTCATCATCGTTTGTTACGACGTCGCCACCGATACCAAGCCAGGGCGAAGACGTCTGCGCCAAGTTGCACGTGCCTGCGAAGCCATCGGTCAACGCGTACAGAAATCCGTGTTCGAGTGTCGTGTCGACCCAATGCAGTTCGAAACCCTTGAACGACAGCTATGCGGCATCATTGATCCTGATGAAGATTGCCTGCGCTTCTATCGTCTGACCGAGCCGGCTGACCTGCATATCAAGGAATACGGTAAATTCAGTGCCGTGGATTTCGACGGCCCTCTTGTCCTTTGACTCTTGCGCGAACCCCTAGCACTCTTGCTGACGCCGGATTGTTCGCGCAACGCCTATCGCTTTGAAACAACGCACGATTTACTTGCCATAACGATGCAGACAAGCACAAACTGCACATTGCCGCGTAGGTTCGCGCAAATAGGGTCGAAATTCCAAACCCAACCTGCACTTGCACGCGCGGTGTCGCCCGCTTCTCACGAGGCGGGCGTGGATTGAAACGATTTTTGACTCTCGCACCGTTGTCTTGATAACCGTCGCCCGCTTCTCACGAGGCGGGCGTGGATTGAAACCATGATGCTCGGCACGATCATTTTCCCGCTCCGAAGTCGCCCGCTTCTCACGAGGCGGGCGTGGATTGAAACTTTTTTCCGAGGCAGATTATATCGGCGGCATGAGTCGTCGCCCGCTTCTCACGAGGCGGGCGTGGATTGAAACGATTTTTGCGACTTTTATAGAGCGCGGCATTATCGTCGCCCGCTTCTCACGAGGCGGGCGTGGATTGAAACACCCCATGGCTGGTGAGTGTTTTAATCGTTGCAGCGTCGCCCGCTTCTCACGAGGCGGGCGTGGATTGAAACCGGAAGCGATGTGTTCGAATGGAATAATTTGCTTGGGTCGCCCGCTTCTCACGAGGCGGGCGTGGATTGAAACTTATCAGATGTTTCATCAAAAAAAATTGATCGTTGTCGCCCGCTTCTCACGAGGCGGGCGTGGATTGAAACGGCACCACAGACGCGGATGTGGAATCACAATTGACGTCGCCCGCTTCTCACGAGGCGGGCGTGGATTGAAACCATACAGTTGTGTCGTAACCGGCTGGCTTCGACGTCGCCCGCTTCTCACGAGGCGGGCGTGGATTGAAACATTTGATACGCCGACCGGCAATTGCGGTACAACGTGTCGCCCGCTTCTCACGAGGCGGGCGTGGATTGAAACCGCGATGACGCGGAGCGCAAACGTCAGTTGGGCTCGTCGCCCGCTTCTCACGAGGCGGGCGTGGATTGAAACTTTCCCGATGGCGGCGAATAATTCACTCGCGTTACGTCGCCCGCTTCTCACGAGGCGGGCGTGGATTGAAACCATTATGTCATAATTTATTTTATCTTTATCCAACGGTCGCCCGCTTCTCACGAGGCGGGCGTGGATTGAAACTCCGCTTTCAATCCCTCGGCGACTGACATCGTCAAGTCGCCCGCTTCTCACGAGGCGGGCGTGGATTGAAACAACCGGAGTAGTGCTTGAGTTTACGGTGCCCGTGGTCGCCCGCTTCTCACGAGGCGGGCGTGGATTGAAACCAAGTTAATCCTGACCTGACTACTCAATGTCGTCGTCGCCCGCTTCTCACGAGGCGGGCGTGGATTGAAACCTAGATTGTATGGCTAGTGGCTCACGCTGTCTATGTCGCCCGCTTCTCACGAGGCGGGCGTGGATTGAAACAATTCGTTTCAGCGTACAAATTGAATATTCGCGAAGTCGCCCGCTTCTCACGAGGCGGGCGTGGATTGAAACCGAGCGAGATTAAATCGCATCTGCCTTTGATACGTCGCCCGCTTCTCACGAGGCGGGCGTGGATTGAAACCTTTTTTCTGAGGCCGATTATATCGGCGGCATGAGGTCGCCCGCTTCTCACGAGGCGGGCGTGGATTGAAACATGGTGCATGAGGGCGCCTTTGACTAACCGAGTCTGGTCGCCCGCTTCTCACGAGGCGGGCGTGGATTGAAACTGCTTCCGCGCAAAATCAGGTTGCGCTATCGTCGTCGCCCGCTTCTCACGAGGCGGGCGTGGATTGAAACTAGTCTTGAATCCCTCACTGTCGTCTTGATAACAGGTCGCCCGCTTCTCACGAGGCGGGCGTGGATTGAAACTAATCTTGAATCCCTCACTGTCGTCTTGATAACAGGTCGCCCGCTTCTCACGAGGCGGGCGTGGATTGAAACCGCGATGACGCGGAGCGCAAACGTCAGTTGGGCTGTCGCCCGCTTCTCACGAGGCGGGCGTGGATTGAAACCTGATTAACGTCGGCAATTTCATTATTTTCCATGGTCGCCCGCTTCTCACGAGGCGGGCGTGGATTGAAACTGTCACATTGGGTCGAAAACCCAGTCACATTTATCGTCGCCCGCTTCTCACGAGGCGGGCGTGGATTGAAACTATTGCCTATTGCTTCATGCGCCAATTTTTGACGTCGCCCGCTTCTCACGAGGCGGGCGTGGATTGAAACTTTTTTGATACGACTACGGCGACGATTGCTACTCCGTCGCCCGCTTCTCACGAGGCGGGCGTGGATTGAAACGATTTGCGAATCGTTAACAACGATATCTCTAATGTCGCCCGCTTCTCACGAGGCGGGCGTGGATTGAAACCATGCGAGCACGCGAGAAACGTATAGTTGGATACGTCGCCCGCTTCTCACGAGGCGGGCGTGGATTGAAACTAACGCCTGTTCGATTTCATGCGAGCACGCGAGAGTCGCCCGCTTCTCACGAGGCGGGCGTGGATTGAAACGTTCGCCGTCCGGGTTGACACTCGCCCCCGGAAGTCGCCCGCTTCTCACGAGGCGGGCGTGGATTGAAACAACTGGCGTGCTGCTTGAGTTTACGGTGCCCGTGGTCGCCCGCTTCTCACGAGGCGGGCGTGGATTGAAACACGTTTATTATGTTGGCGTTTCCGATCTATCTCTGTCGCCCGCTTCTCACGAGGCGGGCGTGGATTGAAACTGCCTCCGCGCAAAATCAGGTTGCGCTATCGTCGGCGTCGCCCGCTTCTCACGAGGCGGGCGTGGATTGAAACTTCCGTTATCGACTTAATTAGCAGGGCACCAACGTCGCCCGCTTCTCACGAGGCGGGCGTGGATTGAAACAACGTCAAATCTTCCAACGACACTAAAAAATTCAGCGTCGCCCGCTTCTCACGAGGCGGGCGTGGATTGAAACGCGGCGAAAACAGAACTTGACGAAACCCGGTATCGGTCGCCCGCTTCTCACGAGGCGGGCGTGGATTGAAACTTCGCAGTATTTAACACTGGTTGTGTTCGCCATATTGTCGCCCGCTTCTCACGAGGCGGGCGTGGATTGAAACCAATTCTGGCTACAACAACGACGGCGATTTAGTTGTCGTCCGCTTCTCACGAGGCGGGCGTGGATTGAAACCTATGTTTGTCTGGCGAAATTACCAGACAAACATGTCGCCCGCTTCTCACGAGGCGGGCGTGGATTGAAACGATAAGTCGCTGTGTGTTTCGGGTTGAAAATAATGTCGCCCGCTTCTCACGAGGCGGGCGTGGATTGAAACGATTCGTCATCAAGGGTCATGTTTATTAGTTTTATGTCGCCCGCTTCTCACGAGGCGGGCGTGGATTGAAACCAATTCTGGCTACAACAACAACGGCGATTTAGTTGTCGCCCGCTTCTCACGAGGCGGGCGTGGATTGAAACTGTAAACGCCGACACTTTTATTGCGCCGTATTCTGTCGCCCGCTTCTCACGAGGCGGGCGTGGATTGAAACTTTTCCTGCATTACCGAGACGTGCAAAAAATAACTCCGTCGCCCGCTTCTCACGAGGCGGGCGTGGATTGAAACACGCAGCAGTGCGTTGACGACTTCCGTGGGCGTGTCGCCCGCTTCTCACGAGGCGGGCGTGGATTGAAACTACGAACTCATGCGCTTTCCCCGCGACCGGCACGGTCGCCCGCTTCTCACGAGGCGGGCGTGGATTGAAACGCTCAAATCCACGCGTTGGTGATCGAAATTCGCCGTCGCCCGCTTCTCACGAGGCGGGCGTGGATTGAAACGCTCAACGCGGGACGTACATCAAGGCGGCGACGAGTCGCCCGCTTCTCACGAGGCGGGCGTGGATTGAAACACGTCATCCTCCAAGGGTGCGGGTAATCGCCAGCGTCGCCCGCTTCTCACGAGGCGGGCGTGGATTGAAACATGGGCCAAGCGTATGAGGCGTCGACGTGACAACCGTCGCCCGCTTCTCACGAGGCGGGCGTGGATTGAAACACAGAGCAATTATTCATCGTCGCGTCTGGCGCTGGTCGCCCGCTTCTCACGAGGCGGGCGTGGATTGAAACCAAGCGTAATACTTCGTCTTCCGGGTCTGGTTCTGTCGCCCGCTTCTCACGAGGCGGGCGTGGATTGAAACTCAGGGTATTGCTCGCTACGTTGGCAAGTATATCGGTCGCCCGCTTCTCACGAGGCGGGCGTGGATTGAAACAGCGGAAAAGTAATGATAGCCCGATGTGCCTGCGTCGCCCGCTTCTCACGAGGCGGGCGTGGATTGAAACATCTCTACTTTGCTCATCGATCCAGGGTAAGTCTGTCGCCCGCTTCTCACGAGGCGGGCGTGGATTGAAACAGGAGAGCGACGGCCGTGGCATCGCTGGTTTTCAGTCGCCCGCTTCTCACGAGGCGGGCGTGGATTGAAACACGTCGTTATGTGCTTCTTGATGGCCCGTCTGGCGTCGCCCGCTTCTCACGAGGCGGGCGTGGATTGAAACATCGGACGGCCATCGACGACGCGGCGATCCGTGGGTCGCCCGCTTCTCACGAGGCGGGCGTGGATTGAAACGATGGGCGCACGCAGTCAGAGACTGACCTGGCCGCGTCGCCCGCTTCTCACGAGGCGGGCGTGGATTGAAACACTCGCCTGCCGGCATGTCCACCGCAACCGAATGGGTCGCCCGCTTCTCACGAGGCGGGCGTGGATTGAAACTGCATGGGGGCAGCTACCGCATGGGCCGCTTTTTGTGTCGCCCGCTTCTCACGAGGCGGGCGTGGATTGAAACCACAGCAAGTGCTTGATTCTGTCTTGCCTGTTTTGGTCGCCCGCTTCTCACGAGGCGGGCGTGGATTGAAACCGGGTCTAGTGGGGTTTGCCGCATGGTGGGCTTTGTCGCCCGCTTCTCACGAGGCGGGCGTGGATTGAAACTGGCATCGGAGGCCGCGATATCCTCGTCGTAAAAGTCGCCCGCTTCTCACGAGGCGGGCGTGGATTGAAACAGGATTGAAATCGTTCATCTTGGATACTCTCGTAGTCGCCCGCTTCTCACGAGGCGGGCGTGGATTGAAACAAAATCAAGACTCCTCAACTGTTTCTGCCCCTGCCGTCGCCCGCTTCTCACGAGGCGGGCGTGGATTGAAACGATGGGGAAGACCGATCTCGGACTCTGGGTTGAAGTCGCCCGCTTCTCACGAGGCGGGCGTGGATTGAAACAAGGAGAGCCTTAAGGGCCGCCAGAATGCGGTGTGTCGCCCGCTTCTCACGAGGCGGGCGTGGATTGAAACGCGAGCATACGCTACGGCACTTTGGCGCGTATCCGGTCGCCCGCTTCTCACGAGGCGGGCGTGGATTGAAACGGCGTGTTGGCGCCCCCGGTGGTGTCAATCCACAGGTCGCCCGCTTCTCACGAGGCGGGCGTGGATTGAAACCTGAAATTGACTGCCGAACATCTCATTCAGCCCTGTCGCCCGCTTCTCACGAGGCGGGCGTGGATTGAAACCGTTGGGATCACGCGCGGCGTCAAACGCCGCCTGCGTCGCCCGCTTCTCACGAGGCGGGCGTGGATTGAAACCACCGGGTGTTATTTGGTTTTGCACTGTTTTGCAGGTCGCCCGCTTCTCACGAGGCGGGCGTGGATTGAAACTGCTTGGTCTGCAGGTTTTGTTGTACTTGCTACGGTCGCCCGCTTCTCACGAGGCGGGCGTGGATTGAAACTCTTTGGTTTTGGGCGCACCGAGCTTTTGCCAGTGGTCGCCCGCTTCTCACGAGGCGGGCGTGGATTGAAACCCGTACACCAGCATCATCGAGCAAACTGCTGAGGGTCGCCCGCTTCTCACGAGGCGGGCGTGGATTGAAACTGCTTTTCGATTGCTTTCGCTATCAGTTCTAGTTCGTCGCCCGCTTCTCACGAGGCGGGCGTGGATTGAAACGAAAGCGCTTCGACGGTGACGTTCAGACGGCACCTTGTCGCCCGCTTCTCACGAAGCGGGCGTGGATTGAAACGCACAGCTTTTGCGCAAGCACCACCTGAGCGTAGTCGCCCGCTTCTCACGAAGCGGGCGACTCAGGCCAGAACAGGTGCAGACGGGCGCGCAGGAAGATGACGATTTCGATGAGCAAGACGATCAGCACGAGGTATTGCCCCCATGCGGCGATGACACGCAGCAGCGGAGACCAAAGATCGCCGGTCGGCGAAGACGCCTCGCTCAGGTGGCGGTACAGCGCCAGGCTAAAAGCGTAGAACATGCCGTAGGTAAAATTGCGCGTCCACTGGGTGGTGTCGTACACCAGCAACCCCCGGCGCCAGCCGCGGCGGTACTCGCGCTCGCACAGACGCACGAATTCCAGTGTTTCGATGATCACGATCAGCACCAGCGCGATTTCCCACACTCCGAGCAACACGTCGGGCTGGAGATTCGAGGTCAACACCAGGGTAAGGCCGGTGATGGAGACGGCACCGTGCACGATGCAGTTGGCGTTCTTCCACTCCACCCCCAGCTGCCAGCTGCCAGCTACGGACAGCATGGAAATGCAGGGCGATGAGCACCAACCCTGAGCCCAGGAAAATCATGTCAAAAACAATCAGGCCGATGACGATATCGGCGGGGAAGTCCGCACCGAAGGCGGTGTGCAACGCCAGCACGATGGATTGGGTGGAGACGGTGGCGAGCAGGATGACGCCGTTGGCGTTCTGCTTGAGCGGTCGGCGCAGCAACTGGTAATAGCCGTGCACGAACAACCCGATATAGGGCAGATACACGACGACGGCGATGAGGGCCAGCCCCTTGTCGAGCAGATGCGCTTCCGGCAAGGCGTGCGTGGCGAGCATGGAAAGCGTGGCGGTGCCCGCCACCCAGGTGCCGATGGCGAAACAGCGCAAGGGATGCGCAAGGTGCATGCGAAAGTGCCGGTTGATCGCGGAAGCCAGATAGGAGCGGACGAGGAAAATCCAGATCACCAGAATTTCGATCGTCACCAGCCGTGCCAACAGCGGTGTGTAGAACGGCAATTGCGGTAGCGAGGCATCCGTGAAAATGCCGATGGCCATCACGATAGCGCAGGCCGCAGTCGGCGAATAGCTGTGGTGTTTGAAACGCAAGCGCACCAGTGCCGACAACGCCAGCAGGACCACAAACGCCGCGAGGTCAACGGCAAGCGCAGTATTCATCGTAGCGGCCACCCGGCACGGCTTTCATTTTGTCTTGATGACAGAGCCTTTTGTTAAGAACAGCCTCGACAACGCATTTTTATCCGTTACGGACGCAGACCCTGCGCGAACACTTGAGTCGGCCGCATCGACGTGAATTGATCAGACTTTCTCTAGTGTGGTGCTAACTCGAGCCGGCAGCGACCAACGCACGGCTGGAAGCCTGTCACCACAGCGGCGATAATAGCGTCGTACGCGAACTCCTCGCGACTTCTCTGCATCAGTCTTTGCCCCATCACACCTCTTCGCCGTTGACGTTGCCGCCTTTGCCAGCCCCCGGGTCGTCCGCTCGCTGGCAAGGTGTCGAAGGCCCTGCCGCAGCCTGGACACTGGCGCAGCTGGCACGTAGTCAACGCCAGTTGGTCATCGCCGTTGCCAGCGGCGAACAGCAGGCCTACCGACTGGAAGAGGAACTGCGCTTTTTCCTCAGCGACGCCGCACTGGTTACCCATTTTCCCGACAACCAGACGCTGCCCTACGATCCGTTCTCGCCGCATCAGGAGATCCTGTCCGGCCGCCTGGCGGCGCTCTATCGCCTGCCGCGGCAGAGCCACGGCGTACTCATCGTCACTGCCGCCACGCTGATCGAACGGATGCCGCCGCGAGCCTGGCTGGATAGCCGCGCACTGCTGGTCAAGGTCGGCGAGACGCTGGAGCCCGGCAGCTTTCGCGAACGACTCGTGGCGGCCGGCTATCAGAGTGTGTCGGAGGTGCAGACCCAGGGTGAGTTCGCCGTCCGCGGCGCCTTGATCGACCTGTTCCCGATGGGCTCGATCCACGCCTACCGGCTCGATCTGTTCGATGACGAGATCGAATCGATCCGCACCTTCGACCCGGACACCCAGCGTTCCAGCGACAAGGTCGACGAAATCCGCCTGCTTCCTGGCCGCGAGTTCCCGATCGACAAGCAAGGCATCGAACATTTTCGCCGCCGTTACCGTGAATACTTTCCCGGCGACCCGTCGCGCTCGCGCATCTACAGCTCAGTCAGCAGCGCCCTGATGCCGACCGGCATCGAAGCTTGGCTGCCGCTGTTCTTCGCCGACGGTGAAGCCGCCTCGCTGTTCGATTATCTGCCACCGCAGGCGGTAACGGTCGAACTGGAGGACGTGGCGCGGAAACTGGCCGGCGAATGGCAGCAGATCGAGGAGCGCTTTAAGCATTATAGCGGCAATTCCGAACGTCCGCTGCTGCGCCCGGCCGATCTGTTCCTGCAGCCCGGGGCGGCCCTGTCCAACCTGCAACGTTACGGCCGCATCCAGTGCCGCACCGTGGATGACGGCACGGCCACCGCCGATGTCGGCGCCGCGCCGTTGCCCACCGGCAAGGATGCGATCAGGACCTGGCTGCAGGAACACGCTGAACATCGCGTGCTGTTCGTGGCTGAATCGCCGGGCCGACGCGAGGCGCTACTGGATTGGCTGAAGACGCTGGGCATCCTGCCACGCGTCCACGCGGATTGGCACGGTTTTTCGACCGACGCCAACCGCTTTGGCATCACCATCGGCCCATTGCAGGAAGGTTTTGCGGTCGACGGCTCGCAACTGGCGCTGATTGCCGAAGCCCAGGTATTCGGCCTGACCGCCCCCGCCGCCGCACTGCGCAAACGCACCAAGGTGCGCGACCCGGAAACCATCCTGCGCGATCTCAACGATCTCAAGGTCGGCGCGCCGGTGGTCCACGTCGAACACGGCGTCGGGCGTTACCTGGGCCTGCAGCGGCTCGACGCCGGCGGACTCGAAACCGAATACCTGGTCCTGGAATATGCGAGCCGCGGCACGGTGTCCGAGCGCAGCGAGGTGGGTGCGGACGCGACTCGTCCCGCTGGCTCCCGCACCCGCCGCTACGCGGACACCGCGTCGCCAGCGGGCGGCGACAAGCTCTACGTGCCAGTGGGCTCGCTCAACCTGATCCACCGCTACACCGGCGCCGAACCGGATGCCGCACCGCTGCACGCGTTGGGCAACGAGCGCTGGGCCAAGGCCCGCAAGCGCGCTCGAGACCGTGCCGCCGACGTCGCCGCCGAACTGCTGCAGATCCAGGCGCGTCGCGCCGCCCGCCCCGGTCGCGCGCTGATCGCCGACGCCGACGACTACCGCCGCTTCTGCCGCGGTTTCCCATTCGAGACCACCCCCGATCAACAGACCGCCATCGATGCCGTCGTGGCCGATCTCGCCAAACTTACGCCGATGGATCGCGTGGTCTGCGGCGACGTCGGATTCGGCAAAACGGAGGTGGCAATGCGCGCTGCCTTTATCGCCGCCTCGGCCGGGCATCAAGTCTGCGTATTGTCGCCCACGACGCTGCTGGTGCAGCAGCACGAAAAGAATTTCCGCGACCGTTTCAGCGACAGCGCCATCAAGGTCGCGGGGCTGTCACGGCTACGCACGACAAAGGAACAGACCCGACTACTGGAAGACATCGCCGACAATCGCGTCGATATCATTATCGGTACGCACCGTCTGCTGCAAGACGACGTGCGCTTCGCCGACCTCGGCCTAGTGGTGATCGACGAGGAACACCGCTTCGGCGTGCGCCACAAGGAGAAGCTCAAGAACCTGCGCGCCGAAGTCGATCTGCTGACGCTCACCGCCACCCCCATCCCGCGCACGCTGAATATGTCGCTGGCCGGCTTGCGCGAACTGTCGATCATCGCCACGCCGCCGGAATCGCGACTGTCGATCCGCACCTTCGTCGTCGAGTGGGATAGCGCGCTGGTGCAGGAAGCCTGTCTGCGCGAGTTGAAGCGCGGCGGCCAGGTGTATTTTCTGCACAACGAGGTGCGCAGCATCCAGCGTTTCGCCGGCGACATCGCCGCGCTGATACCGGAAGCGCGCATCCGCGTCGCTCACGGCCAGCTGCGCGAACGTGAACTGGAACAGGTGATGCTGGACTTCTACCACGGCCGCTTCGACATTCTGGTGTGCAGCACCATCATCGAATCGGGCATCGACGTACCCACCGCCAACACCATCCTGATCGACCGCGCTGATCGCTTCGGCCTGGCGCAGTTGCATCAGTTACGCGGCCGCGTCGGCCGCAGCCACCACCGTGCCTACGCCTATCTGTTCGTGCCCAGCAAGCGCGCCCTCAGCGCCGACGCCGCACGCCGGCTGGAAGCGATCGAGCAGCTCGACGAACTCGGCGCCGGCTTTGCGCTGGCGACACAGGATCTGGAGATCCGCGGGGCCGGCGAATTGCTGGGCGACAGCCAGTCCGGCCAGATCGAGGAGATCGGCTTCACCCTCTACGCCGAACTGCTGGCCAGCGCCGTGCGTGCCATCCGTAGCGGCACGCTGGACGACGCGCCGTTCTCCGCCAACGGCCACGGTTGCGAGGTGGATCTCGGCACTTCGGCACTGATCCCCGAGGACTATGTGCCGGACGTGCACACGCGGCTGGTGTTGTACAAGCGCATCGCCGAGACTCGCGAAGCCGCTGAACTCGACGAACTGAAAGTGGAGATGATTGATCGCTTCGGACGGTTGCCGACCCAGACGCAGCGCCTGTTCGAGACCGCCGGGCTGCGCCAGCACGGCGAGCGCATGGGCATCGCCAAGATTCGTGTCAGCAGCAGTTCGGCCACGCTGGAGTTCGGCCCGCGCCCGCGCATCGATCCGGCGCGTCTGATCAAATTGATCCAGACCCAACCCAAGGTCTACAAGCTGGAAGGACAGCAGCGCCTGCAGATCCGCGCGGAACTGGGCGAGCCGGAGAAGCGTGCCGAACACCTCGCGTCCGTGCTGGCGCGGCTCGACGAAACGGCGATCGTTTCCGCATAGGCGGCTGCGGCAGCGCGATATCTCCATGCCGATTCAATAGTTGGCTAAACTCAGTCTCATCGATTCAACCGCCGCCCGCTCAACCGCCATGACTGTCCCGCAAAGCCGTCTGTTTCGTTTGTTCGCGCTCGCACTGACGCTGGCGGCGCTAACGCTACCGGGTCTGGCGCAGGCCAGCCGCTATCGCGTGGATGTCATCGTTTTCATTGACCACGGTGGCGTTGGCGACGAGCAGCCGGTCCCGGCGCGAGCACTCAACTCATCGCGCGTGATCGATCCCGGCGACGCTTCACGTCTGGCGGCCTCAGGCATCAACGTCCTGCCGCCCTCCAGCTTCGGGCTGCAGAGCGAGTGGCAGCACCTGCGCAATGCCCGCCGGTTTCAACCGGTGATCAAGCTCAGTTGGGTGCAGAACGCCGCCAGCAGCGGCACGCCGCTGCGACTCAGCGAGGGGGAGGCGGTGACGCTGGCCGACGGCAGCCAGATCAGCACGGTGTCGGGTCATATTGCGCTCTACACCGGCACCTTCCTGCACCTTGATACCGACCTGGCCTACACGCTGGATCGTCGTACCAACGGTGCGCCGGCCAGTTATCGCCTCCACGAAGTGCGCCGCGTCAAGTTCAACGAGATTCACTATCTCGACAGCCCGCGACTGGGAGTGCTGGCGCGGGTCACCAAACTGCAGTAGCCGCTGTATCCGGAGCGGATGAGGTCTGCGCTTGCTGCATCGATACGCGTTGATGCCTCATCGCCGCGCTCAAGGATGCTGCAACACCCACAGCCGTTGGTAGCCGAGTTTCGTTTTCAGTGCCACGGCCGTGGCATGCGCGGCAGCTGGCGTGGGAAAGCCACTGACCTGTACGCGATACCAGGTGCGTCCACCCACCTCGGCCGTCACCACCACGGCGGGATAGCCGGACGCCTGCAATTGCTGCTGTTGCTGTTTGGCCTTGTCGGCAGTGGAGTAAGAAGCGACGTTAATCGCCCAGTCAGACCCCGTATCGTGGTTGCCGTTCGACGCGGGTGCCGCAGACGACGCGGGGAGTGCCGCAGACGATGCAGGCGTGGGCACTGCAGCCAACTGCGACGCTCCGGCCAACTTTGAATCCATCTGCGCTGCCGCGGGCTTTCCGGCGATATCGCCGGAAAGCCCGTCCGTAAAAGCAAACCGCTGCCGCATCCGCGGCCAAACCTCTGCGTTGCGCGCCAGAATACGGGTCGTCTGACCTTCATGGATTTCGCAGTCGTGGGCGGCGACGAGTTGGCGCTGACCTGATGCAATCGTCATCGTCTCAGCCTGGCCTTCGGCGACACAAATCTGTGCACCTGCCTGTTGTTGGCGAAAAAAATACTCGCCCGGCTGCAGCGCCACGCGACGCTGTGCGAAGTAAACGTAAAGCGGCTGGGCCTGCTTCACGGAAGTCGCACCAGGAATATCTGGATGCCAAAGCAGATGCATATCGCCACGCTCAAAGCTGACGATGACAGGCACCGGAATCGGATCTGGCCCCGCATTCGCGCCTGCAGCCGTCGCGGACGACAACTGCTCAACGCTGATCTCGCCTGCGCCGGCCAACTGGAACAGGCCACGGTTTGCCAGACTCAAAGTCAGCCGCGCACCCTTGCCGAGTTCGACCACATCGCGCGCAACGACCACGTCCCCTGCGTGCAACCCCAGATGCTGCCCCAGACGCTGGACCTGAACTGGACCCTGGACACGGTCGACCTGTAACGCCGGCACCTCGGCAGCCCAGGCGCAACCAGCCGCGAACAGCACTGCACAGGGCAGTGCCAGTCGAAACATGCGCAGCGGCCTACAGTCCACACGCCGCCACGTGACGCGGCATGGCCGGCGCCCCAGCAAATGCGCATTGCGCCCGATCAACCGATTCTGCGCCCTAATCTGTCCAAGCCTCTTTCAAACGCCATTCATTCGTGGTTTTGCGCAATCATAACGCTCTATTCGATCAACAGGGTAACTCAGAGCGTTGAGGCCAATTCGAGTTCCGTCGTCGACACTGAAGAGATCAGCACTCAGGGAAGTGATCTGCGTTCGGGCGGGTCCTGAGCACGCAATGCCGGCAGCGCGCGGACCAGAATGGCGTGAACCCGCTCTATGCCCCGCTCGATGGACTGTTCGATCTCGCCGTGGATACTGCCCTGCCCTAATCCGGCCGCCCAGTTGACGCTGACGGCGAGGCAGGCGTAATCCAGCTCCAGCTCACGCGCCAGCGCGGCTTCCGGCATGCTGGTCATGCCGACCATGTCGCAGCCGTCGCGCTTGAGCCTCGCGATCTCGGCAGCCGATTCCAGCCGCGGACCTTGGGTGACGCCCATCACCCCGCCTTCGGTGACATCGATGCGCTGCGACAACGCGGCGTGCAGCAGCTCGCGTCGCACCCGCTCGGCGTAGGGCTCGGTAAACTCGATGTGCATCAGTGCTGCACCGCTGCCATCCGCATAGGTGTGTTCACGGCCCCAGGTGTAATCGATGACATCCGACGGCACCGCCACACCGCCCGGCGCCAGCCATTTGGCGATGCCGCCGACGGCAGCAATGGCGATCACGCTGCGCACTCCGGCCTGCTTCAATGCCCACAGGTTGGCGCGATAATTGATGCGGTGTGGCGGAATCGAGTGCCCCTCGCCGTGGCGCGCCAGAAACAGCGCGCGGACGCCGTGGATACGGCCCTGCAGCAACGACGCCGAGGGCGCGCCATAAGGCGTTTCGATCACTTCGGTTTTGTCGATCTCCAGGCCCGGCCAGCAGTTCATGCCGGTGCCGCCGATCACCGCCAGCGCCGCTGAAACGCCGGTCACAATCCCTGCACCGCGTAGATCGCCGGCAGCTGGCGCCAGTAGTTCTGGTAATCCATGCCGCAGCCGAACACGTAGCGGTCCGGCAGCTCGAGACCGACGTATTCGGCATGCGCGCCCGCGGCACGCCGGTCGTGCCGCTTCTCCGTCAGCACCGCCATCTGCAGACTGGCCGGTTCGCGCGCCAGCAATGCGGAACGGATCGCCCGCAAGGTCTGGCCTTCGTCGAGGATGTCGTCGATCACCAGCACATGCCGCCCGCTCAGTTCGACTTCCGGCCGGCGCTTCCAGTGCAGTGCGCCGCCACGGGTGTCGCCGCAGTAACGCGTGGCGTGGAGATAGTCAAGATCGAACGGGAATTGCACCCGCTTGAGAAGCTCGGCAGCGACGATGAAACCACCCATCATCACCACCAGGATCAGCGGATTTAGTTCCGCATAGTGCGCCTGCAGTTGTTCGGCGAGGCGGTCATAGGCGGCATCGACGGCAGCGGCATCGTGGATGCAGTCGGCTGCCGCCAGTACCGCCTGCATCTCCTCAACGCGAGTCAACGCGGGCCTTCGGTGCGATACAGGCACCACAGGCGGGCACTGGCCAGACGGCATGGTTTCACTGACAGTTCATCGAGCAGGGCGACGACGCCTGCGCGGTCGTTACACACCGGCAACATGTCGCAGCCGGCATCCAGCGCCATCCGCGCACGCTCGAGCAGATTACCGACCGTCTTGGCAGCGCCCATGCTGAGATCGTCGCAAAACAGCGCGCCGTTGTAGTGCAATTGATTGCGCAGCACGCCGCGCAGCCAGTGGCGCGAGAACGACGCGGGCTTTTCATCCACCGCGGCGTAGCGTACGTGTGCGGTCATCAACGACTCAATCCCGTCCTCGATCAGGGTCTTAAACGGGACCAGATCACGCGACTCGATTTCCGTCCAGGATCGACGATCGACCGGCAGGTCTTCATGCGAATCGACGGCCACCGTGCCGTGGCCTGGAAAGTGCTTGCCGGTGGCGGCGAGCCCGGCGCGGTTGAGCCCGGCGCGGAACGCACGCGCCAGCGGCACGATCAACTCGGGAGTTTCGGCGAACGCACGATCGCCGATCACTTTGCTGACACCACCGTCGCGGTCCAGCACCGGGGCAAAACACAGATCGATGCCGGTGGCTGCCAACTCCGTACCGATGGTCGCTCCGTATTCCTGCGCCTGCGTCAATGCGCGCTCCGGCGATTCCTCATACAAGCAGCCCAGCGTGCGCATTGCCGGCACTCGGGTAAAGCCCACCCGGAAGCGCTGCACCCGCCCGCCTTCATGATCGACCGCGATCAGCAGCCGCGGCGATTTCAGTGCTGCCAGACCCGCACACAAGGCCCGCAACTGATCGCTGTCGGCGTAGTTGCGGGCAAACAGGATGACACCACCGACCTGCGGATGCATCAGGATTTCACGGTCTTCGGCATCCAGGCTGGTGCCGCCGATATCGACCATCAACGGCCCGATTGTGCTCATGTTCGACACGCTGTGCGGATCCAAATGGGAGACGATGAATGACTACTTAGGACGGCGTCCAGCAACGGTAGGGTTGCAACGCGAGGGCGTGATTGTAATAGCGATGCTGATCGGTGACTTCCTCGCCCAGCCAAACGGGTCGCACAAAGCGCTGTGCGGCATCTTCCAGCTCGATCTCGGCGACGATCAACCCGGCGTTGTCGCCTTCGAATTCGTCGATCTCCCAGGTGTGCCCCTGGTGTTCGACGATATGTCGCGTCTTGTCGACACGGCCCACGCACAGCGTCCGCAGGATCTCTTCGGCATCGGCGGTCGGCATCGGGTAATCGTATTCGGCACGTGTGGTGCCGACCACTGCCGCCTTGATATTCAGACGCGCTTCGATGCCATCCAGCCGCACCCGGACCGACGCCTTGCCATCGACACCGCCCAGATACCCCTGACACATCCGTCGTGAGCGACTCATTGCATCACGCCAGGTGCCGTTCGTGACGAGAAACTTGCGTTCGATTTCGACGGGCATGATCAGACGGTGGTGACGGGCGGCAGGCTCGAAAACTATGCGTATTGTAATCGTTGACGGCGCTGCTCACCGAGCCGCTTGAGTCGCTTGATCCACGGATCGTTTGCACGGAATTGCCTGCAGTCACGATCAGCCACCCCAACCTGCCACAAATCCCTGCCGACCCCGAAGACGGAACCACGCATCTGCAGGTCAAGCCGTTCAGCGGTCCGCTACGGGTCAACGTGTGCTTGCGTGAGACGCAGCTGGGCGGCAACCCGCACACGCAAGACGATCAAGGTGGCTCTACTGCTGGCTGGGGCAAACGCTACCGTACCGCACTTCACACCGGCTGATCATTCTCTGTGGGGCGCATTTCGACAGAACCGATTGGCAAACTCTTTGGCGACGGCCTGGTTCTTTTCAGCATCAGCGCTGACATCGACAATGGCCCCGAACTCGGTGTCACCACTCAGCACGTCGAGGGTCTTGGCCTAGTAATTCCAGGCGGCGACCTCCTACCCAAGCGACCGGGTCGCACTTGATGCGCGAACTGACGCCGCCGCGTATGGCGGCCCCAAGTTTACCGGCCTTCTTCCCTTGTTTTTCCATCTGCGCATTGATCGCCGCGCGAGCCTGGACCTTTTCCTGCTGCGACAGGTTGTGGTGGTAGCGCCGCTCGAATTATTTCGTTGAGGTCCTCCTGGGCTTTTGTCTTGGCCTGCTCGCGGACTTTGACGCAGGAACCGGCTCTGAGCGGTCACTGACCATCGACTCGGAAGACCCGTCGCCACGTCGACATCTTGTCTCGACCAGGAGAAAACCTCATGCGTACTGCACCGGCTCTCGCCGCAGCACTGCTGCTGGGCAGTGGGCTTGCCGTCGCCAAGGATGCGACGAAGGCGACTGCTCCGATTATGGATGCAAAAGCCCTGAGCGGAGCCAGGGTTCCCCTGTGTCGCCGCAGAATGGTGCAACGGTCGGACACTTCCGGGCTTATTAGACGATCACGGTCAAGCACTTGGGTTACAGCTGGCGGAGCATACACAGCGGATGATCCGCCGGTACTCGCTATTCCAATGAGAACGTCACCAGCATCTCCACCTGTACAAAATCTGCACCACGCATTGTCTTCTCCCTTGTCAGCATGCACCTTCAGACTGCAGAAATCAGCAGGGGGTTTTCAGAAAATTCTTGGCCGAGGTTGTGTCATGATTTCGGCAACAAGCTATTTTATTTCGCTCTCACGGAAAAAACCCATGACAACGCACAATCGCGCCTACCAGCTGGCTGCGCGTCCCGTCGGCCTGCCCAAACACAGTGACTGGGACTATGTCGAATCGACGCTGCCGGCTACCGCCGACGGCCAGATCCTGGTCAAAGTCCTCTACATCTCGCTGGATCCGGCGATGCGCGGTTGGATGAACGAGGGCAAGAGCTATATTCCTCCGGTCAAGATCGGTGAGGTGATGCGCGCCGGTGCGGTTGGCGAAGTGATCGAATCACGCAACCCGAAGTTCAAGGCCGGCGATCACGTCAGCGGCAGTTTCGGCGTGCAGGCCTATGCGCTATCCGATGGCAAGGACCTCCACAAGATCGACCCGAAGCTGGCGCCGCTGCCGAAATATCTCAACGTGTTGGGCATGCCGGGTATGACCGCCTACTTCGGTCTGCTCGAAGTCGGCCAGCCTAAAGCGGGTGAAACCGTGGTCGTTTCCGCCGCCACCGGCGCCGTCGGCCAGGTGGTCGGGCAGATCGCCAAGATCAAGGGCTGTCGCGTCGTCGGCATCGCCGGAGGGCCTAAAAAATGCGTCTACGCCGTCAACGAACTGTGCTACGACGCCTGCATCGACTACAAGGCCGGGCCGATTTACCCGGCACTCGTCGAGCACTGTCCCAAAGGTGTAGACATCTACTTCGACAACGTCGGCGGCGACATCCTCGACGCCGTACTGGCACGGCTGGCCCTGCATGCGCGCGTCGTCATCTGCGGCGCCATTTCGCAGTACAACAACACCGGCGACGTGCGGGGCCCCAAAAACTATCTCTCCCTACTCGTCAACCGCGCGCGTATGCAGGGCATCATCGTGTTCGACTGGGCGGACCGCTACGGCGAGGGCGTGCGCGACCTCGCACAGTGGATGCAGCAAGGCAAGCTCAAATCCCGCGAGGACGTGGTCAAGGGACTGAAAACCTTCCCCGACACCCTGCTCAAACTGTTCAGTGGCGAAAACTTCGGCAAGCTGGCAATCGAAGTCGATCACTGACGTCGCTAAGGAAGCTCTAATCAGTTACCGTATCGCCGTTCCCGCGCAGGAGGAAACCAAGTATAATCAAACACCTGTATACACGCCTTCGCGGGCATGACGAATAAATAGAAATTTCTTAATCCACAATCCCCCATTTTAGATCTCTCACGAAGATTCCATGAGCGACGCCCTGATCCAAACCACCCTTGCAGGCAGCGTGCTGACGCTGCGTATCAACCGCCCCGACAAGAAAAACGCACTGACCCAGGCCATGTACTCGGCAATGGCCGATGCGGTCGAAGCGGCTGCTACCGATCCGGCGGTGCGTGTCCTGCTGTTTACCGGCACCGACGGCGTCTTCACCAGCGGCAACGACATCAAGGACTTCCTCAATGCCCCGCCGGTCAGCACCGATACCCCCGTTGCACGCTTCATGAAGGCGCTGGCGGTGTTTCCCAAGCCGGCCGTCGCCAGCGTCACCGGGCTGGCCATCGGCATCGGCGTCACCCTGCTGCTGCACTGCGACCTGGTCTACGTCGGCAAGAACACCCACCTGCAGATGCCTTTCGTCAACATCGGCATCTGCCCAGAATACGCCTCGACCTATTTACTGCCGCGCATCATGGGCCATCAACGCGCCGCAGAACTGCTGTTGTTCGGCGATCCCTTTACCGCCCAGACCGCGCTGGAATACGGCCTGGTTAACGCCGTATTGGACGACAACGCGGTGGACACCTACGCCCAGCAACGCGCCACCCGCCTCGCGCAGCAGCCGCCCAACGCCGTGCGCGTGACCAAACAACTGCTCAAGCGTTGGCGGCAAGATGTGATCGAGGAAGCCATCGTCGTCGAAGCCGAACACTTCATCCAGATGTTGCGCGAACCCGAAGCGATGGAAGCGATGACCGCGTTCATGGAGAAGCGCAAACCGGATTTCTCGCGCTTTAGCTGACCTCATCCGGGCCGGTTTCGTTTCCGTAGTGCAGGGACAAGTCGCCGGCCCGTTTTCATTCGACATCACCGCACCTCTGACAGAGCAAACGACACATGGGTCTCAAATCCGTTCCGACCCGCTCCCGCATGCGCTCCGCCTTCGCCTTCCTGCTCGGCGCCATCGGTCTGGGTCTGTGCGCATGGTACGGGCAGGACTGGTTGGCACTGCCGCATTACAGCCAAACCGATATCGACCGCTCGGCGCAGTTGAATTGGGTCATCGACTTGCAGCGCTTGCCGCTGAACCTGCGACCGAGCACCACTGACCAACACGCAGACATGCTGCGGAAAGAACGCCAGGAAGTGGTTGACGACATCGGGCAGGAGCGTAAAAAAACGCAGGCCGGCTTTGCGGCCGGCCTGATTTTGCTGGTGTTGTCAGCGGGTCAAGCGTTGTTTATCTGCCTGACAAGAAGAAAGCATGATAATTAAACAAACGAACAGTTTCTCACCGTTCCACAATCCTAATAGCGTCAAGTGATGCTGAACGTCTGTATCGTCGTAACACCACTGGGCGATTTCACATAAATTGTAACGCTGGCGGGCTTCGTCGTATCCGTAATGGAATAGTTGAACGGGTAGACAATTGCATTCGTACCACCCGAACACCCCAAAACGGTATTCGGGCATGTATCCGTGTTGACCTCAGTATATGCAGCTCCCTGCGGACTCACGCTGCTTGCATTGTTATAAACGGCAGAAATCGTCGTGCCTGCAGGCATCACCTGTCTCGCCGTATCCGTAACGCCGACCACAATCTGACCACCATTACCGCCTGCCGAGACAATAACGGCAGCGGAACTCGACATGACGATTTGTATGTTTTTTCGCACATTCAACGAAGATTGGTTCGGATCGCAGTCCACGTCATTACACAACAGGCCGATGAAAAGACCGCTGGCAGGGTCGTGAGCGCCGTTGATGTTGAAGTCCACATAAGTTTCAGTAGAATCGAAAACACCGTTCTCGTTGTTGTCCTGGAACGCTTCAGGAAGTGAAACGAAATTATCGCCTTGCGGACACTGCGTCGCGTTGTTGGCCGCACTGTCCTTGGAGGTATACAGGCCGTTGCCGTTGCAGTCCGTGAAACTCTCTTCACCTACCGCCGTGGCCAATACCGTGCATCGATGATCGTTGCATCCCAATTCATTGGCGCTCGTGCATTTGGGTGCATTGGCATTCGTCTGCAATCGCTGATACCAGTCGAAGGACGACGCAAACCCACCGTTGACCAAGTCCGACGTCCTGGGACTCTGGCTCGTAAACGTGACCGAGCAGGCACCGCTGCTGGTGGTGCATTGCGGCTGCACGTTTCCGCACTCTGCTTGAAAGGTCACCGCAGTGCCGTCAGGCACGGGGTTGTTGTAACGGTCGGACAGTCGCGCAGTAACCGTTGTCGTAGTGCCATCGATATCGTTGCCCTCGATGTTCAGGGTTTGGGCCGACACAGAGAACCCGTTCTGGGTCGGGAATCCTGTCGAAACGGTTAAGAGACTCGATTGCGTGGTCAAGGTGTTGCCATTGCTGGTGGTGCTGGCAATGACACGAACCACGGTATGAACCGTGCCCGACGCAACGGTCGTGAATACCTTGCCATTAGCGTCGGTTTTGGCGGATGTCGGTGAGATCGCCAGACCGCCGACCGCCGTTGTGGGCGTAAAGTTGACTGTAGCGCCGCTGACCGGACTGCCTGTCTGATCCAATACTTGGAAAAAAACCTTAGCGGTCTCATTCTGGCCTGTTCCGCGCAAACCGATCAACGTTGTCGTGGTATCCGCACCATCAAAAATGACCGCGCCCAGGGATGCCTTCTGGACTGCGATCGTATTAGTCGCCGTGAGTACCGAGCCACTGGCAAGCGTTGCTGTGGCAGTGATCAGATCAGAACCCGAGCACCCCTGCGCGGTGTAGGTAGAATTGAACGTTCCCACACTATTCGTCACTGAAGGGGCTGCAGACGTATTAGCACTAATGCAGTTGGAATTGAATGTCACTGTGGCTGCATTGACATAAGCCACATTGTTGCTGACATCGTAAATGTTGACCTGCAGACCCGAACTGCCACCGGCGGGGATTTGAGACTGGCCCAGATCGATGGTGCCTGCCGTGAAGTTGCCGCTGCCGTCGAGAACGCCAAGTTTGTAACTGGGCGCTGCAGGAATATTCACCGTCAGTGATTTCGATAGTGAGCCGGCCGTTGCAATAACCGTGATCTTGCCCGGGGACTGCGCGCTCAACGTGGCACTGATCGTGCCGTCAGATGCAGTAGTGGGTGAACTGGGCGTAATCGTACAATTACACCCGGCTGCCGAAAAACCGACCGCTTGACCGCCGATGGCAACGCTGTTTGCATCCGTGACAGTTGCGGTCACTACGACACTTGAAGCGCTAGGGCTTCCTGCATTGAGAAAGAGATTGGCCGGGCTTGTAGTCGTTCCACCTGATGAACTACCCCCCGACGAACTGCCGCCCGAACTGGAACCACCACCCGAAGTTCCACTCGTACCAAAACCACCCCCGCCACAGGCTACCAGGCCGACCGCCAATACCAACACGCCGAACTGCCGGCCGACTGCTCCGAGTTTCATGCCCATCTCCCTTGAATCGCTTTTTCGCGCTATATCATCCTGCCGATGCTATCCGATTACGAATTGCTTTAACAAGCGCGGCTATCCGGTCGCACCGGCAGAAAAAGACCCCCTTCAGACGAAAGACGATAAAATCACCGATCAACGGTCACGCCTTCGTAGCTCAGTGGATAGAGCATCCCCCTCCTAAGGGGAGGGTCGCAGGTTCGATTCCTGCCGGGGGCACCACTTTTCCGGAACGTGCGCTGTCGCCAGACAGGGCTCAGAATGCCGCAATCCCGGTCTGTGCACGCCCCAGTACCAGCGCGTACACGTCACGCGTGCCTTCGTAGGTGTTGACGACTTCGAGATTGACCCGGTGAGGCCGGTGAACGGGCCTTTGAGAGCGCCGATGTCGGGGAAAACGGTTTTCCGCCGACATCCTCGGCGTCAGATGATCTCTGGCGTAGGCGAACGCGGCGTCCCGCACCAGTCGTTCCTCGGCACTCAACTAGGCCTCCAGCAGCAGTGGATCGTCCCAGACGAAGCGAGGTTTGGCGGTGGTGTTCATTCAGCCTGTCGCAACGGCGTCGGGCACTGGTCCGTAGCGATTTTCGTCCTCCGTGCCAAGCGAACAGAGAAATACCAGGGCGACGATCCAGCCGGCAATCGGAATGAGATTGATCCAGTACCACCAACCCGAATGATCGGTGTCGTGAAACCGGCGCACCGCCACAGAAATCCCTGGCAGAATCTGCGCAAACCCGTATACGTTACCGATCCAGCCGAGGGTGTAAGCCCATCCGCCGTCTGGCGGCGACAGATTGTTCGCCATCGCGTGTGCCGCCGCGAACAGAGACGGCAACAACAATCCAAGGTAGACGATGATGTTGAACAGCGAATACATCCAGTACTCACGCCGCGTCGCACGGCCGCTGAAAACCGCGTATTTTCTCCAGCACACCAAGTATTCGTTCACCGGCTCCTCTAATCCAGCGTTCCGATCAGACGCATTGTGGCGGCATCATCGTACAGAGACGGGATTGCTCGGTCGAGCGTGCAAAGTGTCCACTCGCTCTGTCCACCCTGAAAAGACAAAGCGAGACTAGGACTCGAACCTAACCTACAAGCCACTGAATATGCGCAATTGCGATACTTCGCTTCCTACTTTACTACACGTTTTGCTACACAAATCCGCTCGACTAGACTGTTAGCGCGTCAGCTATGCATGCCCTACTCGTTTATGCATTGCTCGGCTGAGTGCGTCAAGTAACTCCGTCGTCAGTCCGTCATTAGCTTGGCGCTTGCCCAAGATTCTTGATGATCTCACCCTGACGCTGGGGAGACACACTACCGTGAGAATAAAAAGTCGTTAGCACGCCTTCATGTCCAAACTGATGTAGGCCAACCAGACGCTGCCTACGGTCTACACGCTCAAGGAACAGCTATAAGCACGCTGACAATATATACGCTTACGCACGATTCAAGCTCACGACGGCGCGGATCGAAGCCGGAAACACGCCCGAGGGCCGCTCGATCAGAACTACTTCAAACTAAAATTCAGACAGACCACAATCCCAGAACGACCACTCGCCCTGTTTCCGGCACTGCGCGCCCATGCCGGATAATGACCTCAATCAACTGCAGAAGAACCATAAAAAAGCCCCAGCAAAAACCGGGGCCTGCAATCGCGGATGTGGCGTAAGAGATTACTGCCGCGCCACCTCGATCTGCTGGACGAGCTTCTGTTCGAGCACTCCGCTCGATACGCAGTTGAGCTTGATGCTCTGGACATCGTTGCCGGGGAGGTAGGTCCCGTTCATCTGCGCCACGACATGAATATGCCCCTCCGTGGCCGTCACGTCATACGCCAGCGTCATCGTGGTCCGCTTATCATCCAAGTAGTTTACGCCGCCCGCCGCGCCACAGTTGGCATCGGCGGGCGTGAGGCTCACCGGGCGCGGCGCAGTCGAAAGTATGCCAGCGGACGTGTTCGCGTTTGCAATCTGGAACCCGCGTTGCACGAGAACCTGATTGGCGGCTGCAAGCAACTGGGTCGGCGTCCCGGGAATCTGAGCATCGACAGTGGACGTATTCGGCACCGCGACGACGACAGGTGTCGGATTACTGTTGACCGGCGGCGTCGGACGATCGGTGGCACAGGCCGAGACCAGCAGAGTAGCAGCGACGCAAACCACGGTTTTTTTCATGAGCAATTCTCAAAAACATCCATCGGATACGTTTGGTGGCGCAGTATACGCTCAGAACGTTCCACCCGGATATACCTTGAATGGATAAAGAGGCCTTCCGGAAAATCTGGCGTGACTTGTTGGGCTTGTCGTGATTTGATCAGGGTGCTCACCGCGCGACTGATCATCAGGATCTGCGCAATCCTCATCTCACTCAACGGCTTGGGTGTCGAGTGGCTGGCCAGGTCCATGCGCAGATTGTGTTTGAAGTGATCAATCCACTGTGCACGTCAACACCACACACCTTTGGCTGGCTCCTCTAGGCACGCTTCGGAACTCGCAGGCACATAAAAACTACATTTACGCGGGGTTCAGTGCTTACTTCGGAACGCTTCGGAACGGCTTGGAAGCGGTGGTGGCTGGGAGACTAGGACTCGAACCTAGATAACGGGAATCAGAATCCCGGGTCCTACCATTAGACGATCTCCCAACGGAGAAACAGGGTAGCCGATACGCTGCAGGCTGTGAACCCGCAGCGCAGTGACCAGCCTTTAGCGCTTGCTGTACTGCGAGGCGCGGCGGGCTTTGTGCAGACCGACTTTTTTACGCTCGACTTCGCGGGCGTCGCGGGTGACGAGACCGGCGGCACGCAGCGTTGGCTTGAGCGCTTCGTCGTAGTTGACGAGGGCACGGGTGATGCCGTGGCGGATAGCACCGGCCTGGCCACTGGGGCCGCCGCCGGCGACGGTGATCTTGATGTCGAAACGGGTCAGCGAGTCGGCCAGCTCCAGCGGCTGGCGCACCAGCATGCGCGAGGTCTCGCGGCCGAAGTACTCGTCGATGGTTTTGCCGTTGATGCTGACGATGCCGCTGCCGGGACGCATGAAAACGCGTGCGGTGGCGGATTTGCGGCGGCCGGTGCCGTAGTTCTGATCGGCGGGTTGCTTGAGCATGGCCATGAGTAACCTTAAATGGAAATGGTGACGGGCTGCTGCGCAGCGTGCGGATGTTCGGCGCCGGCGTAGACCTTGAGTTTGCGGAACTGGGCATAACCCAGCGGCCCCTTGGGCAACATGCCTTTGACCGCCTTTTCGAGCACGCGCTCGGGAGTCTTGTCGAGCATTTCGCCTAACGTGGTGGATTTGATGCCGCCGGGATACCCGGTGTGGCGCCAGTAGATCTTGCCATCGTGCTTGTTGCCGGTGGCGTGGATCTTGGCGGCGTTGATGACGACGACGTAATCGCCAGTATCAACGTGCGGGGTGTATTCGGCTTTGTGCTTGCCGCGCAGGCGGTGGGCGATTTCGGTGGCGAGGCGACCGAGAGTCTTGCCGTCGGCGTCCAGCAGCACCCAATCCCGCTTGACGGTTTCGTTGGTTGCAAAAAACGTTTTCATGTTCCTGCTCAATCGGCCCATTGATGGGCTGGTTATAGTTCAGTGACCCCGAACGATCTGCATGGGATCACTTCGAAAAAGACGCGGAAGTTTAGCGGAAAGGGGGGCCGCGGGCAACATGAACCGCTGGACGGGTTCAACGGCCGAAGTTGATGCGTGCCTCCAGATTGGCACGCGAATCGGCCTGACTCAGCGCGGTTTCCATATCGATCTCGCCTTTTTCATACAGCGCGTACAAAGCCTGATCGAAGGTCTGCATGCCGCGGTCGGAACTCTGCTCCATGGCTTCGCCGATCTCGCTGACGCGGCGGGCGAGGATCAGGTCGGCGATGTAGGGTGTGTTGATCATCACCTCCATCGCGGCATGGCGCTTGCCGTCCTTGCCCAGCGCCAGGCGTTGGGAAATGATGGCGCGCAGGCTCAGCGACAGGTCGAGATAGAGTTGGTCGCGCATTTCGCCGGGATAGAGGTTGACGACGCGCTGCAATGCCTGCGCTGCGTTGTTGGCGTGCAGCGTGGACATCAGCAGATGGCCGGTATTGGCAATCTGGATGCAGGCCTCCATAGTGCTGCGCTGACGCACTTCGCCGATAAAAACGACGTCGGGGGCCTCGCGGACCGCCGAAATCAACGCACGCTCATAGCTGACGGTATCGAGGCCGACTTCCCGCTGGCTGACGATGGAGCGGTGGTTGCGGTGCACGTATTCGATCGGATCTTCGATCGACAGGATGTGGCCGGCGGCGCTCTCGTTGCGGTGGCGGATCATCGCCGCCAACGTGGTGGACTTACCGCAGCCGGTGGGGCCGACCATCAGGATCAGGCCGCGCTTGAGCATCGCCAGGCTCTTCAGAATTTCCGGCATCCTCAACGCATCCAACTGCGGCACCTCGGCCTTGATGTAGCGCATCACCATCGAGATAGTGCCGCGCTGGCGAAAGGCGTTAACTCGAAAACGGCCAAGCCCGCCGGCCTCCGTCGCCAGATCGATCTCCCAGTGCTGATCCAGACGAACCTGTTGCTCGGGAGTGAGAATGCTATAGACCATGTCTCTGATGAATTCAGCGGTGAGCCGGCTTTTGCCGACAGCGGCCATCTCACCCTCGATGCGCAGCATGGCTGGTGCGTCAGGCGTGAGGTAGAGATCGGAGGCGTTTCTCTCGACCGCCAATTTCAGGTACGGCAGAATTTTGAGCATGACCTGGGGTTGTCAGCGCCGCAGGGTTTGACCATCTTCATCGTCATATTTCATGCGCATCCGCTTGACCTCTTCATCCTCCATCAGGTTGGCGGCGGCTCGCTTGCTCTCCAGCTTGACGCGCAGGCGCAGTTCATTCTGCGAATCGGCGTTGCGGATGGCCTCTTCGTAGTTGATGACATGGTCTTCAAACAAGCTGAACAGCGCTTGATCGAATGTCACCATACCCTGCTCGGTAGAACGCGCCATGACTTTCTTGATGCCGGCGACGTCGCCCTTGAAAATCAGATCGGCGATCAACGGCGAGTTGATCATGATTTCCACCGCCGGCACGCGGCCCTCGGTTTCGCGGCGGATCAGGCGCTGCGAGATGATCGCGCGCAGATTCAGCGACAGATCCATCAGCACCTGTTCGCGCTTATCCTCGGGATAGAAGTTGATGATACGGTCGAGCGCTTGATTGGCGCTGTTGGCATGCAGGGTGGAAAACACCAGATGGCCGGTCTCGGCGAACTGGACGGCGTATTCCATTGTCTCGCGGGTGCGGATTTCGCCGATCAGGATGACATCCGGCGCCTGCCGCAAGGTGTTCTTCAAGGCGTTATCCCAATTCAAGGTGTCGACGCCGACCTCACGCTGCGTAATCATGCAACTGCCGTGAGGATGGACGTACTCGATCGGATCCTCAATGGTGACAATGTGACCACGCGAGTTGGCGTTACGCCAGCCGACCATCGCCGCCAGCGAGGTCGATTTACCCGAACCGGTGGCGCCGACCATCAGCACCAACCCGCGCTTGGCCAGTGCGATCGGTTTGACCTGCGCCGGCAGGCTGAGCTGTTCCACCGTCGGAATCTCGGTATTGATGGTGCGCAGCACACCGCCGACATGCCCCTGCTGCACGAACACGTTGACGCGATAGCGTCCCAATCCCGGTGGTGCGATTGCAAAATTACATTCGTTGGTGGCCTCGAACTCCTTGACCTGACGGTCGTTCATCAACGAGCGCACCAGCGTCGACGCATCATGTGCCGACAGCGGCTCGTCGACCACCGGCATGATCTGCCCATCCTGCTTGATTGCTGGTGGAAACCCGGCGGTGATGAACAGATCGGAGGCCTGCTTGTGCTGCATCTTGGCCAGCAGGCTTTGAATCAGTTTGATGGCCTGGTCGCGTTCCATGCTGCCGTTCCTTAAAATTCAGCTTTGTTGGCAGCGTAGGCACGGGCTTGGCTGGCTTCGATCTGGCCGCGTTTGAGCATGTCCTTGAGACATTGATCGAGGGTCTGCATGCCGTCCTTGCTGCCGGTCTGGATCGCGGAATATATCTGCGCCACCTTGCTCTCACGGATCAAATTGCGAATAGCCGGAGTGCCGATCATGATCTCGTGCGCGGCAATCCGTCCGCCACCGCGCCGCTTCATCAAGGTCTGCGAGATGACCGAACGCAAGGATTCGGACAACATCGCCCGCACCATCTCCTTCTCGGCGGCCGGAAACACGTCGATCACGCGGTCGATAGTTTTGGCGGCAGACGAGGTATGCAGCGTGCCGAACACCAGATGGCCGGTCTCGGCTGCGGTCAGCGCCAGTCGGATGGTTTCCAGATCGCGCAGCTCGCCGACCAGAATGGTATCCGGGTCCTCACGCAGTGCCGAGCGCAACGCCTCGGAGAAACCCAGCGTGTCGCGGTGCACCTCGCGCTGGTTGATCAGACACTTCTTGGGTTCATGCACGAACTCGATTGGATCCTCAATGGTGAGGATATGGCCGTACTCGTTTTCGTTGATGTAGTCGACCATCGCTGCCAGCGTGGTGGATTTACCCGAACCGGTCGGCCCGGTCACCAGCACGATGCCGCGCGGCGTTTCGCAAATCTCTTTAAAGATCGACGGTGTTTGCAGATCCTCCAACGTCAGCACCTTGGAGGGGATGGTGCGGAACACCGCACCGGCACCGCGCGCCTGAGTAAAGGCGTTGACGCGGAAGCGTGCCAGACCAGCAATCTCGAACGAAAAGTCGATTTCAAGAAATTCATCGTAGGTCTTGCGCTGCTTGTCGTTCATGATGTCGTAGACCATCCCGTGTACTTCCTTGTGTTCAAGTATAGGCAGGTTGATGCGTTTGACGTCACCATCGACGCGGATCATCGGCTCGACGCCTGCTGACAGATGCAGGTCGGAAGCGCCCTGTTTGACGCAGAAGGTCAGCAACTGTGCGATGTCCAAGCGGAACTCCCTTAAAATTCGATGCTTCGTCAGATCTGACCAAAAACAGCGTAAAAACTACAGCGTAATTAAACCATTGTTACACTCTGACTGATAGCTCCAACGGACGGGACCAACAATGAATCAAGTCGAAGCCAAGAAAGCCGTTGCACAGGCTGCGCTGAAATATGTCGTTCCGGGCGAGGTGCTTGGGATAGGCACCGGCTCCACGGTCAACCATTTCATCGACGCGTTGGCCGCCGCGCGTCTCGACGTCCGCGGTGCAGTGTCCTCCTCCGAAGCCAGTTCGGCACGGCTCAAGGCCGCGGGCATCGACGTGATCGAACTCAACAGCGCTGGCACGCTATCGATCTATGTCGACGGCGCCGACGAAGCCAACAAGCACCTGCAACTGATCAAGGGTGGCGGCGGTGCGCTGACGCGCGAGAAGATCGTCGCCGCAGCTTCGCGACGCTTTATCTGCATCGCCGACGAATCAAAATTGGTCGGCGTGCTCGGTCGTTTCCCGCTGCCGGTGGAGGTGATTCCGATGGCGCGCAGCTACGTCGCCCGCGAGCTGGTGAAACTGGGTGGGCAACCGAACCTGCGTGAAGGTTTCACCACCGACAACGGCAACGTCATCCTCGACGTCGCCGGACTGGAGATCCTCGATCCGGTGCAGTTGGAAAGTGATATCGGGCTGATCGCCGGAGTGGTCAGCGTCGGCCTGTTCGCACGCCGGCCCGCCGATGTACTGCTGCTGGGCGGCGACAGCGGTGTACGCGAACTAAAAGTCGGGTAGCCGGGAGAGCGGGCGGCAGGCTTCCGGTCGGATCCCGGCTTGCCTGCGGCAAACCGGACTACCGTCGCAATGAGTCTTCAGTAACGCCGACCGCTGGAACGGCCACCGCGAACAATCTTGGGACGCTCCTCGTTGACGCGTAGCGGATTGCCGCGCAATTCCTTGCCGTTGAGGGCGGCGATGGCCGCACGCGCCTCATGGCCTTCCATCTCGATGAAGCCAAAGCCACGGCATTTGCCCGAAAACACATCCATCGCGATCTTGATCGAGCGTACGCGGCCATGCTCGGCGAACATGTCGGTAAGCTCCTGCTCGGTAGTGTCGGTCGGCAGATTGCCTGCGTAAATTCGTTTCATATTGGACTCCTATGAATCAATGGACTTTCCGCGACTTTCCGGCGCGGTGTTCTGCGGTTTTCTGGGGCCGTGAGTGGTGGCTCCAGTCGGGGCGGCCCGGCCGGTTGCCCGGACGCCTCGGGGCCTTACCGCCAGGCTTGCGATCGGCCGATGGCGCGGCAACCGCCTCACCCGACTGCGGCGCACTACCTGGTGCGAAACCGTCGATCACAGTCGACGGGATCTCGCGTCTGAGCAGACGCTGGATATCCTTCAGATACTGGCGCTCGTCACTGCTGACCAGTGACACCGCCTCGCCGCTGCTGCCGGCACGGCCGGTACGGCCGATACGGTGCACATAGTCTTCCGGCACGTTCGGCAGCTCATAGTTGACGACATGCGGCAACTGATCGATGTCGATGCCGCGGGCGGCGATGTCGGTGGCCACCAGCACACCGATGCGTCCGCTCTTGAACTCGGCCAACGCGCGGGTACGCGCACTCTGCGATTTGTTGCCATGGATGACGCTGGCGCTGATGTCCTGCCGGATCAACTGCTCGGCAAGGCGGTTGGCACCGTGCTTGGTGCGCATGAATACCAATACCTGCTGCCAGTTGCCGTCCTTGATCAGGTGCGCCAGCAGTGCGGTTTTGCGTGATTTGTCGACCGGGTGCACGCGCTGGGCCACCAGTTCGGCGGCGGTGTTCCGCGGTGCCACATCGACGGTCGCGGGGTTGTGCAACAAACCTTGCGCCAACGTACGGATCTCCGCATTAAACGTCGCCGAGAACAACAGGTTCTGGCGCTGTTTTGGCACTACCGCCAAGACCTTGCGGATATCGCGGATGAAACCCATGTCGAGCATGCGGTCGGCTTCGTCCAGAACCAATATCTCTACTCGGGACAGGTCGACGGTGCGCTGCTGCAGGTGGTCCAGCAAACGCCCCGGCGTGGCCACCAGCACGTCGACCCCACGCCGCAGCAGGTCGATCTGCGGGTTGATGCCGACGCCGCCGAACACCACCGCACTGCGCAGCGGCAGATGCCGGCCGTAGGCGCGAAACGCTTCGCCGACCTGTGCCGCCAGCTCTCGCGTGGGAACCAGAATCAAGGCACGTACTGCGCGGCCTTCAACCGGCTTGCCAACGTTCAGGCGCTGCAACATCGGCAAGGCAAAAGCCGCGGTTTTACCGGTGCCGGTCTGTGCGGCGGCCAGCAGGTCGCGGCCTTCCAGCACCAATGGGATCGATTGCTGTTGGACCGGCGTCGGCTCGGTATAACCGGCCTCATCCAACGCACGCAACAAATCGGCAGCTAGGCCGAGTTCAGAAAACAACATTGACGACAACTCCTGGGAGACCGGTTTTCCGCGCCTGCGAATACCGGCTCAGCAGTAACGGCGGAAGAATGTATGCGCCAACTTGCGGCGCGCCGTATCAGTCGCTCCGGTTGTGCCGGGGCTTGGCGCAACCGGATACGCCTTACTGGACACGGAGTATACCGCGGTCTTATCTTATACGTCTGCTTAGTCCTGAGCAGATACGTTCAATCCTTCGGGAACGGAGCAATACTCATGAAATTGATCTATGCATTACCGCTGGCCGTTGTGGCCGCCATCGCTGTTTCAGGCTGTTCCAAGGAATCGTTAAATTCGACGTCGTTTACTAGTCCTAAAGCCATGCCCACTCCGAAAGACATGCCCGCTCCGGCCACGAGCAGCAAGGGTACGGTTCCCGCTCCCAGTTCGACGACGTCCAAACCGGTTTCGGGCAGCGCCGCACAATGAGTCCCTGAACTGCGGCCGCCGGACTCTGCGCCGACTGCCGGCAGGCTTGACAGTCTGCGGGGTTTTCATTGTCTGACACACTGATTCGATGAGATACCAATGGAAATCGCCGGCAAAACATTCATCGTCACCGGCGGTGCTTCCGGCCTCGGCGAAGCCAGCGTGCGGCGGCTAGTTGAGGTCGCCAGCCAAGCCCTGATCAACGCGAACAGGGTTCGGCCACCCGCGCGTTGCACTGTGACGTATCCGTCGAAGTCGACGCCCAGGCAGCAGTGGATCTTGCGGTGGACGCTTTTGGGGCCCTGCATGGCGTGATCAACTGCGCCGGTATCGCCATCGCGTCGAAAGACTGGGCAAGGACGGTCCGCATTCGCTGGACAGCTTTATGCGATGCCTGCAGATCAATGTCGCTGGCAGTTTCAACCTGATCCGTCTAGCCACGGCTCAGATCAGCACGCAGGATGCGGATGCCGGTGGCGAGCGAGGGGTGTTCGTCAATACTGCCTCGATCGCCGCGTTCGACGGCCAGATCGGCCAGGCGGCGTATTCCGCATCGAAAGGCGCGGTGGTCGGCATGACGTTGCCGATCGCGCGTGAACTGGCGCGCTACGGCATCCGCATAATGACGATCGCGCCTGGCCTGTTCGAGACGCCGATGATGGCGGGCCTGCCGGTCGAGGCAGAGGAGTCGCTGGGCAAGAGCGTACCCTTCCCGCCCCGGCTCGGACGCCCCGACGAGTACGCCGCGCTGGTGCAGCACATCATTGAGAACTCGATGCTCACGGCGAAGTCATCCGTCTCGACGGGGCCATCCGGCTGGCGCCGCGTTGATGCGCATGCGGTTCAACCGCGCTTGAGTTCTTCCAGCACCAGTCTTGCGAACGTATCCGGGGCCTGCAGGTGCATGAAGTGGCCGATGCCCTCCATACGCACAAGCTCGTAGCCGCGTCCGAACAGATGGGCTTGATCCTCGAACGTCGAGGCCAGCATGGAGCCATCCTCCGTGCCGCAGATCACCCGTGCCGGCACTTGGATCGGTTTGAGAAGGTAATTCCATCCATCGCGGCGGAACAGCCAACCCGGAATGGCGCGGTAATAACTCAGCGCGGCACGCAACCGTGGACGTTCAGAAAACCCAGCCTTGACCCGCGTCCAGTACTCCGCATCCGGCTCCCAGTCCTTCGACCAGCTCCGCACCAGATCCTGCAGCCAAGCGAAGTCGTCTCGCGCGATGGTTTTCTCGGCACTGCCGCGCATCTGGAACTTGAACGTGTAATGCGAGGCGCGCAACTGCGCGCGCGACAGCCGCAATAACAAGCGGCGCGGATGCGGAACCCCTGCCGCGACGATGCGGCGTACACGATCCGCCCGCATTGCTGCCGCCGCATAGGCCGCCACCGCGCCCCAATCGTGACCGACGACATAGGCCTGATCGACGCCGAAGTGTTCGATCAGCGCTAGCACGTCACGGCCCAGCGCCAACGCGGAATAATCACCATCGCCGGCCAGCGCAGTGGGCGTGTAGCCGCGCATGAACACGGCCACGGCGCGATAGCCGGCGTCTGCCAACTGTCCAAGCAGCGGACGAAAGCTCCAGGCAGTATCGGGAAAACCATGCAGACACAGCACCAGCGGCGCGTCCGCCGCCTGCGCCGGCGTTGCTTCGAGGTAGGCGAACTCCAGACCGTTGGCGCGGATAAACAGCGGCTGCAGCGAAGAAACGTCCGTCATTTCGATTTGGCGTGTGTCAGTTATGCGAATAGGCTACTGCATTATTCCACGATTGATTCCCAACAGGAGATGGCATGAGCGAATAGATGAACGTGTTGCACGACCCCCACAAACTGCTGGCGTTGGTGATGCCGTATGCGATCCGTGCCGTGGCCGCGCTGCTGATCTTCATCATCGGCCGCTGGGTACTGCGCGTCCTGATCAGGCTGATGGATCGCATGATGGTACGTGCCAGCGTCGATCCGACACTGATCAAGTTCCTCACTCACGTCGTGTTTGTTGTCGGCATGGCGCTGGTCATCATTGCCGCGCTGTCGCGATTAGGCGTGAACACGACCTCGGCTGCCGCGATACTGGGCGGCGCCGCCATCGCCATCGGCCTGTCACTACAAGGCCAGTTGCCGTCCTTTGCCGCCGGCGTGCTGCTGGTGGTTTTCCGCCCGCTGCGGGTCGGCGAGTGGATCGATATCGGCGGTAAATCCGGCTTGGTGATCGAGATCAACATGTTTTTCACCACCCTCACCCGCTTCGGCAACCAGATGGTGGTGATCCCCAACAGTCAGGTTTGGAGTGGCACGATCACGAATTTCGGACGCAATCCATGGCGCAAGCTCGACCTGACCATCGGCATCGGTTACGACTCCAATCTGCTCAAGGCCAAGAAAATTCTTGAAGAACTGGTCTGCTCGGATGAACGCATCATGAAAGATCCACCGGCCGCCGTCGCATTGAAGGCACTCAACGACAGTTCGGTGGATTTCGCCGTGCGTGTCTGCGCCAAGAACAGCGACTGGTGGCTCTGCAATGCTCACTGCTGGAACAGATCAAATTGCGCTTCGATGCGGAAGGTATCGAAATACCATTCCCGCAGACCACGGTCCACGTCAAACACCTGCCGGCGCCGGAATCCGCCAACGCCGCAAAGCCCGTGGCGGCACCCTGATAGGAGGGTCGCCCGGCGCGCCTGCCTGCGCACGGCCTCCGGCCGCTCTTGAGTCGTCCTCGTCCTGAATCGGTGAACGTCAGCGCAGGTCGCGTTTGGCTGCGGTCCGCAGGCGCAGGCCGTTGAGCCTGATGAAGCCCTCAGCGTCCTTCTGGTTATACGCCCCGCGGTCGTCCTCAAACGTCGACAGCGTGGCGTCGAACAAGGAATCGTCCGAACGGCGACCTGCGTTGTAGATACTGCCCTTGTAGAGCTTGAGCCGCACCTCGCCGTTGACGCGCTGTTGGGTATCGTCGATCAAGGCCTGCAACGCGCGGCGTTCGGGGCTCCACCAGTAGCCGTTGTAGATCAGGCTGGCGTATCGGGGCATCAACTCGTCCTTGAGATGCGCCTGCTCGCGATCCAGACACAGGCTCTCGATGGCGCGGTGCGCTTTCAGCAAGATGCTGCCGCCGGGCGTCTCGTAGCAACCGCGGGATTTCATGCCGACATAGCGGTTTTCGACGATGTCGAGCCGGCCGATGCCGTGTCGTCCACCCATTTGGTTGAGGGTGTCGAGAACCTGGAACGGGCTGATGCGCGCACCGTTGACGGCGACCACGTCGCCCTGCTCGAATTCCAGAGTGAGGAATTCAGCTTCAGTCGGTGCATCTTCAGGGTTGGCGGTCCAGCGCCAGATGTCGTCTGGCGGGCACCACCACGGGTCTTCCAGACCACCGCCCTCATAGCTGATGTGCAAGGCGTTGGCATCCATCGAATACGGCGATCCGCCGTCTTTTTTCCTGGCGACGGGAATGCCGTGCTCGGCAGCGTAGGCCAACAGCTTCTCGCGTGAGTTGAGATCCCACTCGCGCCACGGCGCAATCACTCTGATGTCGGGCGACAGCGCGTAGGCGCCCAATTCGAAGCGCACCTGGTCATTGCCCTTGCCGGTGGCGCCGTGAGAGATGGCGTCGCAGCCGGTCTGGCGGGCGATCTCGACCAGCCGTTTGGCGATCAGCGGGCGTGCGATCGAGGTGCCCAGCAGGTATTCGCCCTCGTACACAGCATTGCCGCGAAACATCGGAAAGACGAAATCCCGCACAAATTCCTCGCGCAGGTCGTCGATGAAGATTTCCTTCACCCCCAAGGCTTCGGCCTTGGGGCGCACGTGATCCAGTTCTTCGCCCTGGCCGACGTCGGCGGTAAACGTCACCACTTCGCAACCGTAGGTGTCCTGCAGCCACTTGAGAATGACAGAGGTATCCAGACCGCCGGAATAGGCGAGCGCGACTTTACGGACCGAAGCGTGTGTGCGGGGCATCGATGAAATCACCTGAAAGCGTGTGGATAACGCGTAATTATAGCGGCGTGGCCCAGTTCTCTGCCGCTCGCGAGACCGCGGGCCAGGGCGTCCACGGTGCTATAGTCGCAGTGAGACCTCCCCCACACCCCATGAGCCTCAAACCCACTCCATGCCGCATAGCACAACGCTTCCGCGGCTTTCTGCCTGTGGTTGTCGACGTCGAAACCGGCGGCTTCAACGCTGCTGGCGACGCTTTGCTGGAAATCGCCGCGGTGATTCTGGAGATGGAGGACGACGGCAGTCTGCGCCGCGGCAGCACTCACGCCGTCCAAGTGTTGCCTTTCCCCGGCGCCAATATCGAGCGCGCGGCGCTGGAAGTAAACAAGATCGACCCCAATCATCCGTTGCGGATGGCGGTACCGGAAGCAGAAGCGCTGTCGCGCATCTTCAAGCCGATCCGCCAGGCGGTGTCCGAACAGGGCTGCTCGCGCGCGGTGCTGGTGGGACACAATGCCCATTTCGATCTCGGCTTCATCAATGCGGCGGTGGCTCGCTGCAATATCAAGCGCAATCCGTTCCACCCGTTTTCGGTCTTCGACACCGCGACACTGGCCGGTGCCGCGTTGGGACAGACTGTATTGGGGCGCGCCTTGCAAGCGGCAGACCTGCCCTACGACGCCCATGCAGCGCACTCGGCAATCTACGACACCGAACGTACCGCCGATTTGTTCTGCCTGCTGATCAACCACATGCAACCGGTCTATGCGTCTCTGACGGAGACCGAACCGCGATCGGCGACAGCTTGATCGAGGTTGTGGTTGTCCATCAAAATAAATGCCTCAGACGACGCTAGGGGTTTATCTGTCGATGAATCTGATTCCGCCACTGCGCCGCCGTCTATTGCTGACGCTGGCGACTTTGCTGTTTCTCGGATTACTGGCCTGCGGTGACGCGCATGCTTTCAGTTTCGACACCGTTGAGGCCCAAGCCAAGGCGTTGGCAGCCAAGGCTTATCAAGAACCCGACACCCGCTCGGTCCCGCCGCAACTGGCCAAGCTTAATTTCCATGAATACCAGCAAATCAGCTACAAGCCATCTGCCGCACTATGGCAGGGCAGCACGCTCGGGTTCCAGGCCGATTTCCTGATTGAAGGCAACGCCTTCCGTACCCCGGTCAAGATCAACGCCGTCGACAGCACCGGCGTACGACCGATCACGTTCGATCCAGGGAACTTCGATTATGGCAACACCAAGCTCGATCCGGCCCAGCTCAAGCATGCCAATTTTTCGGGGCTGCAGATCCATTTTCCGCTGAACTCGCCAAAACAGGGTGGTATGGTGCTGCAATTCCAAGGTGCCAACTATTTTCGTGCGCTTGGCAAGGGGCAGGTTGAGGGACTCTCGGCGCGCGGGCTGGCGATCGACACGGGGTTGATCTCCGGCGAGGAGTTCCCGCAGTTCAAGGAGTTCTGGATCGAACGGCCGGCGACAGGCGACAAGGCAATGGTGATAGACGCCTTGCTCGACTCCAAGCGTGCCACTGGCGCTTATCGATTCGTGCTGCGCCCCGGCGCCACCACCGTGGTCGACGTGCAGGCGCGCATCTATCTGCGCGATTACATCACCAAACTGGGACTGGCTCCGCTGGGCAGCATGTACCTGTATGGCGAAAATCAGCCCAATCATAGCCGGGACGATTATCGTCCTGAGGTACATGATTCCGACGGTCTGCAGATCGAATCGGGCACCGGTGAGTGGATCTGGCGGCCGCTGGTCAATCCCAAACGTCTGTTGATCACCTCGTTCATGCTGACCAATCCGCAGGGGTTCGGGTTGATGCAACGCGACCGCGACTTCGACGATTACCAGGATCTGAAAGCGCGCTTCGACCTGCGACCCAGCGCCTGGGTCGAACCCAAGGGCAACTGGGGAACCGGTCGTATTGAGTTGGTGGAAATCCCGTCGCCCGACGAAACCAACGGCAACATCGTCGCGTTCTGGGTCCCCGACAACGGCCCAAAACTCCAACAGCCGTTCGATTTTTCCTATCGCATCAACTGGCAGATGCAACATCAGACTAACCCGCCCTCCTCCTGGGTCACGCAGACTCGACGCGGCGGGAATACCGGTGATACCAGTCAAAAAGGCATCGGTTTCGTTATCGATTTCAACGGTCCGGCTCTGAAGAAACTGGCGGACGATGCCAAGGTCGACAGCGTGGTATCGGTCGACGGCAACGGTGAAATACTCGACCGCAGCGTGGTCCATAACGATGCGAAGGGGGGGTGGCGGCTGATATTGCAACTGCGACGCATGGACGATTCCAAACCCGTCGAATTGCGCGCCTACCTGCGCACCGATCACAACACCATCTCCGAGACGTGGAGCTACATCCTGCCGCCCTCGTGAAGGACGCCGGCAAAGCCCCGGCAGCCTGCGTCCGCTACGTTGAGCGCCTGCCGTTGGACGCTGCCTCGCGCCGTGCGCTGCTGGAATCCGCCGCGGCGCAGGCGGATGACGGCGTCGAAGCGGCTATGGCGGCATTACATACTGCGTTGGCCCACGGCACGGCCGTCGACGACAATCCCGCCTACGCTTCGATCCGGCAGCGGCTTGAACTGGCCTATGGCAACCCGCAAGCCAATCACCAGCCATTGATCACTACAGATGTACAGGGGCGAGTGCGCCTGGTCACCACCCCTCCGCTAAGCCGGGCTTCGATGCTGCCACGGCCCTGGTCCAACAATCCGCTGAAACGTCTGGGACACTGGCTCAAGAGCCTGATCTACGGCCGGCGCGGCCGACTGGCCAGCGCCGATCAACCCGAAACGCAGCCGGCGCCGGCACCGCGGTTGTCGTGGAAAGGGGCCGGGCATCGGCGCCGTGCGACGCTGCTGTTACTGGTTCTCGGACAAACCTACGTCGCCACCTATTACATGACAGCGGTATTGCCTTACCACGGCACTACACCGCTGGAAATCACCGAACTGGTGGTTTACGCGATCCTGTTCGGCTGGATCTCGGCTGGCTTCTGGACCGCGATGATGGGTTTTCTGTCGCTGCTGGTGGGGCGAGACCACTACGCCATTTCCGCCAGCGCAGCGGCAACTTCGGAGTCGCCGGCTGCAGATGCCGCCATCGACCCGTCCGCTCGCACCGCCCTGCTGATGCCGATCTGCAACGAGAACGTATCGCGCGTCTATGCCGGGCTGCACGCCACCTACGAATCGGTGCGGCGCAGCGGCCAGCTGGACCATTTCGATTTCTTCGTGCTCAGCGACAGCAGCGATCCCGATACCCGCGTCGCCGAAATCGACGCCTGGCAGCGTCTGTGCTGGGCGGTAGACGGCTACGGCCGCATCTTTTACCGGCGCCGTCAGCATCGCATCAAACGCAAGAGTGGCAACATAGGCGATTGGTGCCGGCGCTGGGGCAGTCGCTACCGTTACATGCTGATTCTGGATGCCGACTCGGTGATGAGCGGCGAATGTCTGGCACGGCTGGTGCAACTGATGCAGGCCAACCCCAACGCCGGCATCATCCAGACCGCGCCCATCGCCGCCGGCCGCGACACCCTGTATGCACGACTGCAACAATTCGCCACCCGTGTCTATGGCCCGTTGTTCACCGCCGGCCTGCACTATTGGCAACTCGGCGAAAGCCATTACTGGGGGCATAACGCGATCATCCGGGTGGCGCCGTTCATCCGTCACTGCGCCTTGGGCCGTCTGCCGGGGCGCGGCGCACTGTCCGGTGAAATCCTCTCGCACGACTTTGTCGAGGCAGCATTGATGCGCCGTGCGGGCTGGGCGGTCTGGATCGCCTACGACCTGCCCGGCTCCTACGAGGAAATGCCGCCGAGCCTGCTCGACGAACTGAAACGCGACCGTCGTTGGTGTCAGGGCAACCTGATGAACTTCAAATTGTTCCTGGCCAAGGGCCTGCACCCGGCGCATCGCGCGGTATTCATGACCGGCGTGATGGCCTATCTGTCGGCACCACTGTGGTTTCTGTTTCTGGTCCTGTCCACCGGCCTGCTGGCAGTGCAGACGTTGACGCCGCCGAAATATTTCATACACCCTTATCAACTGTTTCCAGTGTGGCCCGAATGGCATCCCGGCTGGGCCATCGCGCTGTTTTCGGCCACTGCAACATTGTTGTTTCTGCCCAAGATCCTGGCCGTGTTGCTGCTGTTGGCCAAAGGCGCACGCAGTTTCGGGGGCGGCCTGCGGTTGGTTCTGAGCATGTTGATGGAACTGCTGTTCTCGGCGCTGATGGCGCCAATCCGCATGCTGTTTCACACCCAGTTCGTGCTAGCAGCGTTGCTGGGCTGGACGATCCGATGGCAGTCGCCGCCGCGTGGGAACGCCGAAACCGGCTGGGGTGAAGCCTTGCGCAGGCATGGCCTGGGGACCCTGTTGGGTGCAGGTTGGGCCGGCGGGATCTATTGGCTCAATCCGAGCTATTTGTGGTGGCTGGCACCCATTGTCGGTTCCCTAATCGTGGCGATTCCGCTGTCGGTGTGGTCCAGCCGCGTCAATCTGGGCCAACGCATGCGCCGTGCCCGTTTGTTCCTGATTCCCGAAGAGTCGGAGCCGCCGTTAGAGCTGCAATCACTGCAAACTTATTTATCCCCGTCGGCCGCGGAATCGGGCATGATCGAAGCCGTCGCCGACCCCGCAATCAACGCCATGCTGTGCGCCTCCAGCCTGCCCCGGGTACGGCGACCACAAGCCACCCGGAAACATCGCAGACAACTGATTCAGGCTGCGCTCACCGGGGGGCCAACCGTCATGTCACCTGCAAACCAGAATATTCTGGCGACCGATCCGGTCAACCTGTCGCGCCTGCATTTTCTGGTCTGGGTTTCTCCCGAGGCACACGCGGACTGGCGCACACAGCCACCCGGAGACCACAATAAATCTTGAAATTTCAGCGGGAATCGGCTGCAACATCGGCACAATTTGGCGGTCATATTCACGGATCACAGGCGTCACACAGTGTTATCATCCTGAATTGGAGCTTGTATGTTCATCAATAAAGAACAGGAGCCGGTCCCGAGCATGCTGAGATTTGCGGTTGGATTTGCAAAAACCCGGGACGAAATTATTGAAACTCAACGTCTGCGCTACCGGGTTTTCGCCGACGAGATGGGCGCTGAAATCCACAACACCGAAGCAGGCGTCGACAGCGACCAATATGACGCTTACTGCCGCCACCTGATGGTCAGAGACCTGAATTCAGGCCAGGTGGTTGCCTGCACCCGCATCCTCACCGATGATCAGGCCCCGCGTGCCGGGGGATTCTATTCCGCCAACGAATTCGACCTGAGCATGCTTGATTCCCTGCCCGGCCGGGTGATGGAGGTCGGCCGCACCTGCGTCGATGCCGAATTCCGCAATGGCGCCGTCATCGCCAGCCTGTGGTCGGGGTTGGCCGGATTCTTCAACCAGCATCATTTTGATTATCTGTTCGGCTGCGCCAGCATCGGATTGGAAGACGGCGGCGCTGCTGCACACGCCCTGCTGCAGCAAATCAACGCCAGATACATGGCGCCACCGTGGCAGCGCGTGCGCCCGCTGCAGCCACTGCCCGCGGCGGATGCACGGTCCACCGAAAAAATCAGGATGCCGGCCTTGCTCAAAGCCTATTTCAGTCTCGGCGCCAAGGCCTGCGGCGAGCCCCACTGGGATCGTGAATTTAACTGCGCGGACGTGTTCGTGCTGGTCAACGTCAGCGACCTTCATTCGCGTTATGCACGCCATTTCGTACGCCGCGCGCGCGGCGCTGAGACCGGCGAAGGCCTGGGCGTCCCGGCCCGCTCCAACTGACACTCCAACTGAACTGACCCGCCGCTTACGGTATCTTCCGTGACTGACGTCATCAGGCTATCCACCCGCAGTGCCACCCTCGCGGTTCATCTGCTGATCGGCCTGTTGCTGGCAGCACTGGTCGGCGTCGAAGGCGGACGACGACTCTCGCGCGAACGTCTGGGGAGATGGTGGCACCGACGCCTGCTGCGCATCCTCCACATCGATCTAAAGATTCGCGGAAAACCGCTGAGCGGGACGCGCGCGCTGGTCTGTAACCACATCTCCTGGCTCGACATTCACATCCTTGGCGCCTGCGAACCCACGCGCTTCGTCTCCAAGGCTGAAGTGCACGATTGGCCGATCGCCGGTTGGCTGGCCAATGCTGCCGGCACCTTCTACCTGAAACGCGGCGCCAGCGGCACCCGCGAGCTAATCACCGAAGTGAGCCGGCAACTGGCCCGCGGGTCGGTCACATTCTTCCCCGAGGGCACGACCACCGAAGGTGATCGTGTGCTGCGTTTCCAGCCACGTTTGTTCGCCGCGCCGATCGAAGCAGGCTGCCCGATCCAGCCGATCGCGCTGCGATTTGGACGTGCCGCCAACGGCGAAAACATCGCCCCGTTCGTAGGCGAGATGACACTCACTGCCAACCTGCGGCGGCTGCTGCACGAACCGCGGCTGGATGCAGAACTGATCTACTGCCCACCGATCAGCAGTCACGGCTATGATCGCAACACATTGGCTCAAGCCACCCGAGCCAGCATTGCCACCGCATTGGGCCTCGATCCATCGGAACAGCAGACGACCCGCCGTTCACTGGCGGCCTGATCCAGTCGTGCATAGATACGTCGCACAGCGCCGACAAGGCGCCTGTTTTATCTGCTGCGCCGGTTGAGCTAAGGACCTTCCCGACCGCCAGTCGGTGGTGTTCGCGCCCGACAACAAGCTCCGTCAACCCCGCATCCGCCGCCACAACGCGCGCGGACTGCGGCTTTGGTAGCGTACCAGCAGACGTTTAAGAGCGAGCGGATCGGTATCAACGGCGTTGACGCCGAATGTGGTCGTACACGCGGTGCGATACCCGGCTTGCTGCACCAAATCCCGAACGGCCGGGTTCCAGCCGCCGTAGGGATAACAGAAATGTTCGACCGCGACACCGAACAGATCTTCCAGGCGTTTCTTGCTGGAGACGATTTCCTCGCGCGCCTGCGCAGGTGAAATCTGCGTCAGCCAAGCATGCGTCTGCGTGTGGGAACCGATCACCTGCCCGGCCGCCAACCATTCGCCCAGCTGCGCACGGTTCATAAGCGGTGCCGCCACCTCGCCTTGCGCCACGTCCCAGCGGTTGTACTCACCGATTTCATCGGTAACGATGTATTGAATCGCCCGAAAATGATTTTCTAGCAGAATCGGTACACCGTGTTCAAGGACGTTGACGTAACCATCGTCGAAGCTGATGACGACCGAACCGCGATCCGACAGCGCTTCGCCGGGCAACGCTGAACGATAGCCGCTGTCCCGCAGTTCGCGCATCTGCCGCGCAAACAGGGAGGTGCCGATGTACAAGCCTTTGAGCCGCACGCCATGCGGCCGTGGACCCAGCTTGTGATACATCAGCATCGGTTGCCCCTGCGTGAACAGCTCGCAAAACGGAGGCAGCGTGGTGTAATACGGCGGCGTCGCTTTAGGCATGCGGGCCAGATTAACGCGAACGCTGCAGGATGGTGCGATACAGCGCGATCATGTTCGCAGCATGAATCGGGGTGGAGAAACGTCCCAACACATACCGACGTGCAGTGCTACCCCAGAGCTTGCGTTGCGTTGCGTCGGCGGCCAGCCCGCTCATCGCCTCGACCAGCATCCCGACATTATCGGCAGGCAACAGCCGGCCATGCTGGCGGTCGATAAAGGCTTCCGGAATCCCCCCCAGAGCGGAACCGATCACCGGCAGTCCGCAGGCCATTGCTTCCCATAACGCGATACCCAGCGCCTCCGGCTCGATCGCCGGATAGACCAGCACGTCGAGTGCCGCCAGTACGGTGCGTACGTCGTCCTGCCAGGGCACGATGCTGCAGACCTCCTGCATGCCAGCCTGCTCGATCATCTGCTGCATCGGTTGCTGTAGGCCGCCGGCGCCGACAATCAGAAAGCGCGACTGCGGGTAGCGACGATAAACCGGCTCGGCCGCTTTGAGGAATTCGAGCTGACCTTTGCCGCGCGGCGGATTAAAGTAGCCGAGAACGCCGAACACCACCGTGTCTGCAGACCAGCCATGCGCGGCTTTTGCACTCGCGGTAATCCCTGCAGCAGGAGGCTGGAACCGCATGCAGTCGACGCCGCCGTAGATCTGATGCAGGCGACCGGCAGGTCCGCGCAACGTCGCTTCCAGCACCCTGCGTACCGCCTGCGACACCGCCACCACATCGGCCGCGCGCAACAGCAGCGCACGGCTAGGCTTGCTGACCACGCCCATCAAATGCCGCGACACCACCACTCTCGCCCCCGTCCAGGCCAACCCCGCCGCGATGATCGCTGGCCAGTAATCCTTGCCGTGCTGGACGTGGACGATAGCAGGCCGCAGCCGGCCGACCAGACGCGACAGCTCGCGCGCGAAGGCGAGGCGTTCAGATGGCAGCATCTCGACGTGCAGACCGGATACCGCCTGCGCCGCCGGCGTCATTCGCGCGTTTGCAGTCACCGCCAGAACGGTCTCGACACCGGCGTCGACTAGCCCGCGCGCCAGTTCCAAAGTCTGGTTGTCGACGCCGCCACCGTTGAAGATCGAGTTGACCTGCAGGACACGTAGGCCCGTCGTCATGCCGTTCCGGATTCCGGACGCATGGCGGGAAACAACAGCACATCGCGGATACTGGACGAATCGGTCAGAAACATCACCAGGCGGTCGATCCCGACCCCGACACCGGCGGTCGGCGGCAAGCCGTATTGCAATGCACGGATGTAGTCGGCGTCGAACAGCATGGCTTCGTCGTCGCCGGCATCCTTGGCCGCCACCTGCAACTGAAAGCGCCCGGCCTGGTCGTCGGGATCGTTGAGCTCCGAGAAACCGTTGGCGACTTCACGACCGCCGATGAAAAACTCGAAGCGATCGGCAATCTCGGGATCCTCGTCGTTGCGGCGCGCCAACGGCGAGACTTCGGTGGGATAGGCGGTGATGAAGGTCGGCTCGAACAGCGCCGGTTCCACGGTTTTCTCGAACAGCTCCGTCAACAGCTTGCCGGCGCCCATGTCCGATTTCACCGCCACACCCCTGGCCGACAGTGCAGCGGCCAAGTAGTCGCGATCGCGCAGGCGGGTGGCATCGAGATCGGGGTTATCGATCGCCACGGACTCGGCCATGGTCCTGCGCACGAATGGTTTACCGAGATCGTACTCGCGACCCTGATAGCTGAGCCGGGTGTCGCCCAGCACGGCGATGGCGCAATTGCGCAGCATGGTTTCCACCCGCTCCATCGCATCGCCGCAATCGGCGTAAGCCTGATAGAACTCGAGCATGGTGAACTCCGGATTGTGCCGTGTGCTGAGTCCTTCGTTGCGGAAATTGCGGTTGATCTCGTAGACGCGCTCGAAGCCGCCCACCACCAACCGCTTCAGGTATAACTCGGGCGCAATGCGCAGATACAGATCGCGACCCAAAGCGTTGTGATGGGTGACGAACGGCTTGGCGGCGGCGCCGCCCGGCATCGGCTGCAGCATCGGGGTCTCAACCTCGACGAAGCCGAGGCTATCCATGAACTGGCGGATGAAACGCACCGTGCCGGCGCGAATCTCGAAGACACGCCGCACCGCGGGATTGACGATGAGATCGACATAACGCTGGCGGTAGCGGGTTTCGGTATCGGTCAACCCGGCCCATTTTTCAGGCAGCGGCCGCAGGGATTTCACCAGCAATTCGATGCCGGACACCCGCAGCGACAACTCGCCGGCTTTGGTCTTCATCACCGTACCGCGCGCGCCGACGATATCGCCGACATCAAACGCCTTGAATGCGTCGTAGGCTTCCACACCGATGGCGTTCTGCTGCACGAACAACTGGATGCGGCCGGACATGTCCTGAAGCTGCGCGAAACTGGCCTTGCCCATCACCCGTTTCGCCAGCAAACGGCCGGCGATAACGTAAACGTTGGTTTCCTCGCTCAGCGACTCGGCGCTGCGCTCGCCATAACAGCCGTGCAGATGTTCGGCCAGCGTGTCGCGGCGGAAGCCGTTGGGATAGGCCTGTCCACTTTCCCGCAAGCGCGCCAGTTTCTCGCGCCGATGCGCGGTGACGTGATTTTCCTCAGCGGCTGTAGTCTCTGGATTGGTCTCGTCGATCATGCTATTTCGCACTGTAGTGAATGTTGACGTCGGCGCATCTTCTCACGCCTCACGCCTCACGCCTCACGCCTCACGCCTCACGCCTCACGCCTCCCGTCTCCCGTCTCCCGTCTCCCGTCTCCCGTCTCTCGATTAAAGCCCCTGCTTGAGACTGGCTTCCAGATACGGATCGATATGGCCGTCCAGCACTCGCTGCGTATCGCCGATCTCGACGCCGGTGCGCAGATCCTTGATGCGCGCCTGATCGAGCACGTAAGAGCGGATCTGGTGGCCCCACTCGATGTCGCTCTTGGAGTCCTCCAGCTTCTGCTTCTCAACATTGCGTTTGCTGATCTCGATCTCGTAAAGCCTGGCCTTGAGCATTTTCATCGCGAGATCGCGGTTGGCGTGTTGGCTGCGCTGGGTCTGGCAGGCCACCACCACGCCGGACGGCACGTGGGTGATGCGGATCGCCGATTCGGTCTTGTTGACGTGCTGGCCGCCGGCGCCGGACGAACGGTAAGTATCGACTTTCAGATCCGCCGGATTGATGTCAATCTCGATGGAGTCGTCCACCTCGGGCGACACGAACACACCGGCAAACGAGGTGTGTCGCCGGTTGCCGGAATCGAACGGCGATTTGCGCACCAGCCGGTGCACGCCGGTCTCGGTGCGCAGCCAGCCGAACGCATAAGGGCCTTCGATGGCGATGGTAGCGGATTTGATGCCGGCGACCTCGCCGTCCGAACGCTCCAGAATCTCGGTCTTGAAGCCCTTGCTGTCGGCCCACTTCAGATACATGCGCAGCAGCATGTCGGCCCAGTCCTGCGCTTCGGTGCCACCCGAGCCGGCCTGCACGTCGAGATAGGCGTTGTTGGCATCCATCTCGCCAGCGAACATGCGGCGAAACTCCATCTGTTCCGCCAGCTTGACGAAACCCTCGACTTCACGCGTCAGCGCGGTCAGTGTGGCTTCGTCATTTTCTGCTTCAGCCAGCTCAAACAGTTCGGCGGCGTCGGTCAGTCCGGTGGCTGCACGATCCAGCGGCAGGATCACGTCTTCCAGCTTGGCGCGCTCCCGACCCAAATTTTGGGCGCGTTGCGGATCGTTCCAGATTTCGCTGCGCTCCAGCTCGGCACAGACTTCGATCAGTCGGTCGCGCTTGCTATCGCAGTCAAAGATAGCCCCGCAGCGCGTCGAAACGCGCCTGCAGGGCCTTGATCTCACTTTTGACCAAATTGATTTCCATACCGGCGATTTATCTTGATGGGGGCGCGCAGTATAGTCGCGCAGGCGATGCTGGTCACGTCCGTGGCGCCCAGTTGTACCGCGAATCGGGCTATGCTAAAAAGACACTGAAATCCATGGTAAAGCATCAATCTGTTACAAACGTATACCGCTGGCGGCGACGTCAATTCGAGCGTAGGGGAGTGTCATGAAAAGACTGTTTACCAGCTTGCCGGTGTTGGCCGCCACACTCTGTGTCTGCAGCGCAGGCGCAGGCACAACTCAATCCTTATGGCGTGGATAAGCGTTTTTATATCACGCCGATGTTTTTCAAAACCTTGGCGCGCTCAACTTCCAAGTGCAACATTCAATCGGAGGAAATGTTGCATGGGAGAATCATACACACACCTCAGTCTTGAAGACCGGGCAGTGATCCAGGTTCAGTGAGAGCCAGGGAGCACTCCGTG